>Ga0302324_100029061_pt1 | contig 10495 bp, 11 predicted proteins | sample Palsa_T0_1_FD_201949 | JGI IMG/M metagenome (GOLD analysis project Ga0302324, IMG submission 201949) | Peat permafrost microbial communities from Stordalen Mire near Abisko, Sweden - Palsa_T0_1 | ecosystem: Environmental > Terrestrial > Soil > Palsa > Peat permafrost | place: Sweden: Abisko... | reverse complement strand
ATTCGGCATATCAGGGGCAGGAAGGCGTCGAAAAGGTTCGGCAGGCGCTCGAGGACGGACGTCCCTACAGTCTGGCATTCGTCGACATGCGCATGCCACCCGGCTGGGATGGACTTGAGACCATCGAGCGCCTTTGGGCGGTAGATCCGCACGTCCAAATCGTGATCTGTTCCGCGCACGCCGACTACGATTGGATGGACGTTGTTAAGCGACTCGGCCATTCCGATCAGCTGCTGGTACTGCGAAAGCCGTTCGAGCCCATCGAAGTGCTCCAGTGCGCGAACTCCCTGACCAGCAAGTGGCGCAATGAGGGCATCATCCGCGCCCAGGTTGCCTCTCTGGAGCGAGACGTATCCGTCCGAACACAGGGTCTGGAAGCCGCCACCCGGCAACTGCGGCATCTGGCGACCCACGATGCGTTGACCGGGCTGCCGAATCGCGCGCTACTCGACGATCGCATTGCGCAGGCTTTGACCCATGCACATCGTGAAAGTCACTCCTTCGCCGTGATGCTTTGCGATCTGGATCGATTCAAGCTGATCAATGACTCGCTGGGCCACCACGCCGGCGATCAGTTGTTGCAGGAAGTTGCGCGCCGCCTCACCAACGTCGTGCGGGACGTCGACACTGTGGCGCGTCTGGGCGGCGATGAATTCATCGTTGTCCTCAGTCCGGTCACCACCCGAACAGACGCCGAAGCGGTTGCGCACCGAGTAATTGAGGCCATGGAGCCCGCGGTGGAAATATCCGGCATCACGATCCACGCCTCGCCCAGCATCGGCATCGCCTTTTACCCCGATGATGGCAACTCGGTTGAATCGCTGATTGCGCATGCCGACGCGGCGATGTTTGCGGCAAAACAGCGCGGCCGCAACTATGTGCAATGCTACGCGGCGGGAATGAATTCCGGGACACAGGACAAAGTTCGGCTCGAGAGCGATCTGCATAAAGCCTTGGCACTGCGGCAGTTTGTGCTGTACTACCAGCCCAAGGTCGATACCAAGTCAGGCACTTTCTATAGCGCGGAGGCGCTAATCCGCTGGCAACACCCCGAGCGCGGCCTGGTCCCCCCGGCTGCATTCATACCTTTGGCGGAGGAATGCGGCCTGATCGGCCCGATCGGTGAATGGGTGCTGCGAGAAGCGTGTCGTCAGGGAAAAGCGTGGCAGCAGGCTGGCTTGTCGCCGATGCGAATCGCCGTGAACGTAGCCGCCTCCCAGTTCCGAGCTGGGGATCTAGTCCAGACGATACGTCGTGCGCTGGACGACGCCGGTCTCGAGCCGCGATTCCTCGAGGTGGAGCTCACCGAAAGCGCGGTAATGAGTGATCCCGAGGAGTCCATCAAGACTCTTGAGCAGCTCAGCGAGATGGGCGTGCTGGTATCCGTGGATGACTTCGGCACTGGCTACTCGAGCATGAGCTACCTGCGCCGCTTCCCAATCGACCAGCTCAAGATCGACCGCAGCTTCCTGAGCGAGATTACCGCTCGTTCCGATGACGCGTCCATCGTTGGCGCCATCGTTTCCCTTGCCCATAATCTGCGCCTCAAGGTGGTCGCCGAGGGTGTGGAGACCATGGAACAGCTCGATCTGCTCAAGATACTGGGCTGCGATCAGTATCAGGGTTATCAGTTCAGCCCACCGGTTCCAGCCGCCGAGTTCGAGGCCCTAATGCGCGGTGCCCATGCCAACGGTGCGGATCTCGCCAGCGACGATGCCTTGCGCACGCGCACTAAGCTCGCCGCGCGACGCAGAAGATAGTCATCAAGCGCCATCATAAGGCGGCCGGCGCAGCTGAGATGCCGCGAGACAGTTGGGTGATCTGCTTATCAAGCCATTCCACGAACGCCGCGCGCGCCGACGCAGTTGTACGGCCCCCGGCTTCAAGCAACCAATAATCGCCGAAGGCCACCCGCGTGCGCCCAAGCCTGATCAAGCGCCGGGATTTCAGTTCGGATTTCACGTAGACCGGTGCACTCAACGCAACGCCCTGTCCCCGCAATGCGGCCGTCAGCACCAGTGAATAGTCGTTGAGGTGCAGGTGCTTGGCCTGCTCGTATCCTTCGATGCCCGCCGCCAAAAAACAGCTACGCCAGGAACTCCCATCGTCGTCATGCAATAGCCGGTAACCCACGACATCGCGCTCCAGGCGTTGCGATACCGGACCGCCGCGCGCCGGCCGGGAAGCCGTCGAGGGAAAACAGTCTGCGGCTTCGCCCGCGCGGGCGCCGCGCTGAAGGGGTCAGGAAGCGAATGGCAATATCCGTATCGCGGCCCAAAACGCGCAATTCGTCTGAGGCCTCCAGTTCAAGTTCGATCTCGGGGTAAGCGGCTGAAAACCCACCCAGGCGTGTCACTAAGCAGCGCGCGGCGACTGCGGGCTCGACCGCGATGCGCAAACGTTGCGTTGCGATGTCCTGGATTGCCTCAACCGCGCGGTAAAGCAGCAGGAAGCCAGCCGCGAGTTCAACGGCCAACCGCTTGCCTGGGAGAGTCAGCTGGACCTGGCGATGCAGTCGCCGAAATAATGCTCGCCCCAGATACTGTTCCAGAGCGCGCACGTGGCGGCTGATTGCCGCCTGTGACACATGAAGCTCTCGAGCCGCCTCAGTGAAACTGTGGCGGCGCGCCGCCACCTCAAATGCGCGCAGCGCAGGCAATGACGGCATTCGGCGCAATAGCATGGCAGTGATCTGACGACAGACGCGTGGATGATTCGCATTACTTTAAGTTATCCAACAGCGGCGCACAAATCGTTTGTCAGCGTTCAGCCTTTGCGGTGCAATCGCCGCATGAACGCCTTTGCCGCCAGTTTTGTGCTACTGCTGTGTGCCGCCGACGCGAGCAGAAGAGCCACGCTGCCCACAGCTAGCTCCTCTTCGCGTAACGCGTCGCCGTTAGAATCGATGACACGGCGACTACCTTGGTGTCTACAAAGCCGCGCGAGCGCATGTTCTCGCGAACGCGGCGCTCACCGAAAACTGCCTCCGGGCCTTTTGCGTGAATGATCCAAATCGCAGATTTTGGCGGCAGCGCTGCGTAGGCTTTCGCGGCCGTCGCCAGTCCGTCATCATCCTGCACGACAGCGACAACCATTTTTGCGTCCGCCGGAACTCGAGTATGTGCGTCGCGCAGCGCGTCCTTGAGCGCGGCGTCTTTGACTCGGCCGAGGACAAGAGCCTTGGCAGTCGCGCTTATCCCCAACTTATCTCGCAGCGTGGCCGGCGGCCTGGTCATTCTCCTAGCCCACTGCACGGCCTCACTTGCGGCTAATTCCAAGACCACCTGATCGCTCCCTACCTTGAAGCGAAGACCCTCCTGATCAACCCGGACCTCGGTGACTTCCGACAGAAGAATCTGCACTCTAAGATGACCACGCAGGATAATTTCGTGCGATTCCAGCAGAGCTTTTACCTCACCAGCATCCGAATTCCATCGGCATTGACAGCGCACCTCACGACCCACGTAATCCCTCCTCAAGTCAGGACGAGGCAGCCCAGGTGCCTCAGGCAGCGTGGCCCTGAATGCTGAAACATAATAAGATCAGTATCTTATATAAGTCCATTGCCCGCGTGTTTACAGGACGGCAAACGTCTGTCCGTTGTGCCGGCGGGTTTGCAGCAGTAATCGCGAGTGGCCAATTCGCGGAAGAAGATCGGCATCACGTTTTCGCCTGAGCCTCTGTTTTACTCTGTGGTCGTATGTGTGAGCGTTACGCCCTTCCTGATCAACGCGCCGCGGAACGCGAGTTCGTGCCGGCTCAAGCCTGGTGGAAATTCACCGCGAGATTCAACGTCGCCGGCCAGCAGTACGTGCCTGCAATCCGCATGCATGAGCGTCAGTCCGAGGCGGTGATGATGCGTTGGGGACTGATTCCTTCATGGGCCGAGGGTAAGCCGACCGCAGAGCCGCCCACTTGTATTGACGCAGATCAGATTGAATGCTCAGCTGTGCATCGAGCGCCCTGGCTCAACGGTCAGCGTTGCATCCTGCCGCTCGCAGGATTCTATGCATGGCGGCTCACGAGCGCTAAGTTTCGACAGCCGTACTTCGTTCGTCTGATTGATCGCTCGGTGTTCGCTATCGCGGGGATCTGGGATCGCTCTGAGGCTGAGGACGGTGATGTCACGGAGAGCTGCTCAATCATTCGCGTGCCCGCGAACGATTTTATGTCGACAATCGCCAACACTGAACGTTGCATGCCAGGGATTCTGAGGCGTAGAGACTATGAGACTTGGTTGCGTGGCACCCCCGTCGAGGCAAAAGGTGCGCTGCTTCCTTACAGATCGGATTGGATGCAAGCACACGAAGTCAGTCCCCGCATCAACTCTGCCGCGCTGGACGATTCCAGTTTGGCGCGACCCGCGCGCCGTACCCCAATCAGCGGCAACCATTCGGCCTCTGCTTAGCCAAGTATAGCGTTTGCCTTGCGCGGCATTTTGCCGGCGCGCACGTCCGTCGTACCATTGGCCATGGCACGGGTATTCATCACCGACTTAGCCCGAGATCCTGCCGTTCAGGATCGACCGGGGGCCGTCTGCGCGACGCTCTCAGGCGTTCCATCCCATGGATAGCAGCGCTGGATGGACCGATTTCCTGGTTGCAGCGGCCGGTGCGACCGGCGCCCTGGCTGGTCTGCTGTTTGTCGCATTATCGATCAACCTGACGCGCATTCTGGCGCTGACAGGTCTGCCCGGACGCGCTGCTGAGACGGTACTGTTGCTGGCGAGCGGACTCATCGGATCGTTGCTTGCACTGATGCCCGGCTTGTCGTCTTCTGAGCTAGGCTTATTGATGATGGGACTTTGGCTGCCGACGTGGGGCCTGCCCACGCTATACCAGATCCAGGCACTTCATCGGCGGCAGTTTCATCGCTTGAATTATGCGTTGTTGCGCTTCGGGCTGTACCAGGCAGCCACCGTGCCGTTATTGTTGACGGGGCTTTCCCTCAGGGGGTACCTGACGGGCGGCCTGCACTGGTTTGCAGTTGCGCTGCTGCTGTCCCTGAGCGTCGCGCTGTTCAATGCCTGGGTATTGCTGGTCGAGATACTACGTTGAGTAGGGCGAACCGTCTTTGTGACGATAGCCGCTCTTGCCGGAATAGCGTCCGGGCGCAAACACCAGGTCGATGTCGGGGTATTCCCCGTGGTCATCGTCGTTGCGAGAGCCCACAATCAGGATTCGCGCGTCGTGATCTGTCCTGTTTTGAAGGCAATGGCCATCACGAACTCCTGCCTTGAACCCGGCGCAGTCACCTGCACGTAAGGTTTCCTCTCCTGCGTCGGTCACCAGCACGACCTCGCCTTCGAGCATATAGACGAATTCATCTTCGTGAGCGTGCCAGTGACGTTGGCTTGACCAAGCCCCTGCGGGCAGCCGAAGCAGGTTGACCCCAAACTGCGTCAGTTCGGCCGCGTCCCCGAGGCGATACCACGTGCGATTTCTGCATGGCAGGGCGAACGGGGCCGGATAGCGCGTCCCCTGGCTTTGTGGTGCGGTGGCCTGGTCAATCTTAGGCATGGCTGTCTCCAGTTTCGAGCAATCATTGCGGTGTATTGCCGACGACTTGCGTGCTGAAGCGAGTGTAGATATGTTCCGGTATGCCCGCCGAGTTGGCAACAGATGATGCCGGGCGACTACCTTGTCAGTGAATTCGCGGATTTGCTGGAACGGATCAGCCGAGGGGCTGTACCGAGCCGCTAGCTGACATGAGCTGCGCTTACGGGAGCCTCTGGGAAAAGTAGAGGCCGGGTACCCCACGGTTGCTCAGTCCCAGAGCCACGAGGTAATGGGGTGATTCCCACAAATGAACCAGAGGCAGCCCGCGGTGTCGATAGTTGCGGGCATTGCTGGTCACCCAATCCGGGATGTTCTGCGCCCAGGCGGGCCCCAAAGAATTTTGCCAGCGCACATCAAATCGCGCGGCAATGGGCGAACTCATCTGCGCCTCGATAGATGATGGCATCGCAATGCGAGGGTCCATATCAACTTGCGTGTCGTGCGCAATCGCATCGCCCGCGGTAGTTGACAGATGAGTTCCGACCGACATTGCGAGCCGGCGTACGTCATCGGACAGTGCGGGGGCAACCTTGCGGCATGCAAGCTGCAACGACGCAGCGTTAGAAAAATCAACAGCGCTGTGCAACACCGAGCGGCTGGAGACCGAATGATTCCCCGGTACGGCCGCCGGTCCCACCGTATCAGGCACACATTGCGCCCCGGCATCAGGAGCAGACCACAACAGGAAAAAAAACGCTGACAGGCAGGTTAACCTGTGGTGGACCCGACACTGTGACGCTCCCCGAAACATGCCGATCTCGCTCTCGTGCCGCCAATCATGTGGGTCATATTTTCTTCAACTGGCTGGTTTGGTGGCACAGGACAATCGATTGGGCTTGAGTCAGAACGCGCCGACCTTTGGTGGCGCAAATTGCATAATATGGGCAAGTGGGTACCACTGAATGCGACTTTTTACAACGATGTCGCAGCTTTCCTACAGCAGCCCGGCGCCTATCGGCACGATAGGGTGTAGAGGACTCATCTGCATCCCAATTCGTGCGTGCCTATCCCTTTATCGCATCCTGTCGGCCGTGAACATATTTGACGGCGAGGCAAACAAATTATACTTAGTCGCCGCGGCGCCCTCCCCTACTGCTTCCCCGGGTGATACGCAGCGTCGGTGCAAGCCATTGGTTTCCGGCTGTCACGCTTCGATGAGTTTCTCGCGGATGGCGATCAAGGTAAGTTCAGATTGGTTAGTGACGCGCAGCTTCTGCTTGACGTTATAAAGGTGCGTCCCGACTGTTGACGGTGACAGGTTCAGGTCCTCGGCGATGCGCTGCACGGTAGCTCCGCGCGCAAGCCGGATGAAGACGTCGAATTCGCGCTCCGAGAGACGCTCTGTAACGGATTTCGCACCGCCTTCGATTTCCTCGAGCGCCATTTTCTGCGCCAAACCCTTATCGATGTAGCGCTGACCCGCGGCGATCGCGGTTACCGCCTCGAGGAGTGCCTCCGGTGCGCTGCGTTTAGACAGGAAACCTAGCGCTCCTTCGCGCAGCGCTCGCCGGGCGTGCATCGGATCATCATGCGCGGACAGCGTCAGGACCTGGGCTTGCGGGTGATGTGCAAGGATTCGTCGCAGTGCTTCCAGGCCGCCCATGCCGGGCATAGCTATATCCATCACGACTACATCAGGTGTGAGTTCCAGATAGCGCTGACAGGCGATTTCACCGGATTCGGCTTCTGCGATCACTGAGATATCGTGCTGCGATTGCAGCAGCAGCCGAAACCCCATGCGCACCACGGCGTGATCGTCGACCAGCAGTACTCGGATCATGCGCTGCCCGTCAGTGGAATTTGAGCGATCAGGCATACGCCATGCGGATCGCGCCGGGTGACGTTGAAAGCGCCGCCCAGGCGTGCGATACGTTCGGCCAATCCACGCAGCCCGAAGTGTCCTGGTCTTGTATCGGTCGTCGGCATGCCGATGCCGTCATCTGCGACCGTCACGACGATTCGGTGGGCGTCGGAATCCACTGCGATGTCGACGTGCGAGGCTTGGGCGTGCCGCAGCGCATTGATTAAACCTTCCTGCACCACCCGGTAGATCGCCAATGTGATGCTCGGACCAAGCTGCGCGGCGAGATCGTGCTTGACCGATAACTTGACCGATGGATTTCTGCGTTGCCAGTCTCTGACAAGGTTCTCCAGCGTGTCGGCGAGTCCCAGCGTGTCCAGTGACAGCGGCATGAGTCGCGGAATAAGCCCATGCATTGCGTCGTATAGACGCGCCGCCTCATCGGATATCAGGCGCGCCGCGTCGCCAGTGGGAGGATCGCGTACTCCGCCCTGGGCCGCGATGGCCATCGCAAGGCTGCGAATCGCGGTGACCGATTGGCCGAATTCATCGTGTAATTCATGCGCGATCAGTCGCCGTTCCTCCTCGACACGCTGCTCAACCAGGAGTGCCATTTCGCGCCGCTCGTCGAGTCTCGTCTCGGCCTCGTGCGCCTTGCGCTCTGCCTGTACCTTGTCCTGCACAGCTTCCGCCATACGATTGAAGGCAGTGCCGATTTCACGCGCCTCGAAGCCTTTCAGGGGCGGCAGACGAAACGCGAGATCTCCCTGCTGCACATGCCTGAAGCCGCCCGCGATTACGGGAAATGGGGCCAGTGCCCGCTCCACCGTCCAGAACGCGAGGCCGTTGACCATAAGGAGCATGGCCGCGGCCAATGCAAACAGCCTCTTGAGACCGTCCCAGGAATCGAGAACGGAGCGCGACGAGTTGGCCTGGACCGTCAATTCGACCGAACCAGGCAGGCTAAAGGTGTACTTGACTGGCTCTGGCGCCATGAGTCGCGTGAACCAGGCCGGGGCCACCCGGCCGGCCTTGTAGCTGGGGGGCGGCGACCGATAGAGCTCGTCGCCCGCCGTGGTGCGCAGCACAATGTCGTTTGAGCGGATGTGCCCGGTTTCCTGTAAGAATTGCATCGCAAGCGCCGGGCCGCCCGCGCTGGAATAGATCAGCGCGAGGCGGCCCAATAACTGCGCGGCGACCCGATTCGCGGCCTCGATTTCTTCCCGGATCGACGAGCGGGTGGCTTGGATCTCGGCGAAAATCAATACCACAACGAAGGCCGCGGTCAGGCCAGCCACCACTAGATTCAGGCGAGTACGCAGTTTCATCGGTGCGGCGGATGGTAACAGCCCTCGACTCATGATTATCATGAGGCGAGTTTCATGATGCTCACCTTCCGGTGGCCGCCACGGCCGTGGAATATGCGGGGGCGGTGGCGAGCCGTTGCCCCGTGATCGCGTTAACTGTTAGGAGTAGGCATATGAAATGGGAAACCCCGCAAGCCGTTGATTTCCGATTCGGAATGGAAATCACGATGTACATTGCCAATCGCTGAAGCCTCAAGGGCGCAGTCCGCCAAAGCGGGCTGCGCCCGATTTCTTACTTAGACACTGAGCGAACGCACAACGCGCCTGCGTTGTAGCCATGGATACGATTGCCGCGAGCGCACGACCCGCGATTGGTCGCGGTATGCGACTGCAGTGGGAACCGGTACAGAACGCCCACGTTCTGCTCTACCCGGAAGGCATGATCAAGCTCAACGGCAGCGCCGGCGAGATCATGAAGCGCTGCGACGGCACGCGCACCATCGCCGACATCACCGCCGATCTCGAGCACACCTTTGCCACCAGCGACTTGGCGAAGGATGTCTCGGCTTTCGTCTCCATGGCGGTGGCCAAGCAGTGGCTGCAGATTCAGTCATGAACGCAGTCTCTGAGGCTGCAGTGTCGCCAGCACTCTCGCGGCCCGGGCCGCCGCTTTGGCTGTTGTTCGAACTCACCTACAAGTGCCCGCTCCACTGTGTGTTTTGCTACAACCCTACGGATTTCACGCGTACCGGCGCTGAGCTTACGACCAGCGACTGGATACGCGTGTTGCGCGAGGCCAGAGCGCTCGGCGCGGTGCAGCTTGGGCTATCCGGCGGCGAGCCATTGCTGCGCGATGATCTGGAACTCATCGTTGCTGAAGCGCATACGCTGGGCTTTTACACTAATCTGATTACATCAGGTGTCGGTCTGACTGAGGTGCGGCTGCAAGCGCTCAAGCGCGCTGGGCTCGACCACATTCAGCTGTCCTTTCAGGACAGCACGCGCGAAATGAACGATTTCCTGAGCAGCACGCGCACTTTCGAACTCAAATCAAGGGTCGCCGGGCTCATCAAGAAATACGACTATCCAATGGTGCTCAATGTGGTTCTGCACCGGCTCAACATCGACCATGTGGAGGAGATCCTCAATATGGCCGAGCAGATGGGCGCCGATTACGTGGAGCTGGCCAATACTCAGTACTATGGCTGGGCCGCGCGCAACCGCGACCGCCTGCTGCCAAGCCGCGAGCAGCTGCGGCGTGCCGAAGAGGCGACACAGCGCTTTCGAGCCAAAGTCGGACAGCGCATACGGATATTCTTCGTCGTTCCCGATTACTTTGAGCGCCGACCCAAGCCGTGCATGAACGGGCTGGGCTCGATCTTTCTGACCATCACGCCGGACGGCACAGCGCTACCTTGTCATGCTGCCCGGATGCTTCCTGGAATCGACTTTCCCAGTGTGCGCACAGCGAGCGTTGAGTCGGTATGGTACGACTCTGCAGGCTTCAATCATTTCCGCGGCGATTCGTGGATGAAGGAGCCTTGCCGGAGTTGCCCTGAAAAGGCCAAAGACTTTGGCGGCTGCCGCTGCCAGGCGTACATGCTCACGGGCGACGCGGCCAATGCCGATCCGGTATGTGACCTCTCGCCCTACCATCATCTCGTGACCGAAGCCGTCGTTCGCGCCGACGGCCCGCTCCCGACCGTAGAAAAGCCGCTTGTCTTCCGCGATCACCGCTGACGGGAAAAGGCGGTTCTGGTTCTATCTTCCTTTCTCGCTAGCCTGCTCGGCGCGGGCCGCGCCAATGGCAGTAGTAACGTGTTTTCGCT
>Ga0302324_100029060_pt1 | contig 10495 bp, 9 predicted proteins | sample Palsa_T0_1_FD_201949 | JGI IMG/M metagenome (GOLD analysis project Ga0302324, IMG submission 201949) | Peat permafrost microbial communities from Stordalen Mire near Abisko, Sweden - Palsa_T0_1 | ecosystem: Environmental > Terrestrial > Soil > Palsa > Peat permafrost | place: Sweden: Abisko... | reverse complement strand
TGGCACCGGCCAGCGCCCGGGTTACCGCGAGCCCGCCGAACCCGCCGCCGATCACCAGGACCTCGTGCTTTCCGTCCGCCATCGCCGCACTCCCTTCGCGCCGGCCACCAGATCCGGCGGCAGCCGCCAGACGGTCCCAGCATCTAGCCCGGCCGCGCGAAGGTCACGGCCTTGCCTACTCAGCAGAATCCCGGTAACCCCCGAACGGCCGGCGATGGCAGCATCACAAGACGCGAAAGCCACCCGGCAAGCCAGTTACCCGCCCGCCCGCTAGGCGCCGTCTCGATAGTGAGGTATCGCGATGCACGCAACGCAAGTGCTGGCTATGACAATCGGCCACCAGGTGGTTCCTGCGCGTGCCCAGATGGCGACCACGCTAGGTTTCCACATCATCCTGGCGTGTTTCGGGATCGCCTTTCCGACCGTCGTGCTGGTGGCGGAGTTCCGCGCTCTGACCCGTTCCGATGAGGTGGCGATGCTGCTGGCGCGCCGGTGGTCGCAGGTCCTGGGGGTGCTGGTCGCGGTCGGCGCGGTGACGGGGACGGTGCTGTCGTTCGAGATGGGGCTGCTGTGGCCCGGGCTGATGCGGACCTACGGGGCGGTGCTCGGAGTGCCGTTCGGGTTCGAGGGGATCTTCTTCTTCCTCGAGGCGATCTTCACCGGGATCTACCTGTACGGGTGGCAGCGGCTGCCGGGCTGGATGCACTTCTATACCGGGATCCCGATCGCGATTACCGGCCTGGGGGGCGCGGTCGCGGTGATGGCGGCGAACTCGTGGATGAACCAGCCGGGCGGGTTCACGCTGAGCCACGGGAAGGTGGTGGCCGTCGACCCGTGGCAGGTGTTCTTCAACAAGGCCACGGTGTATGAGACCCCGCACATGATCCTCGCCGCCTACATGGTCGTCGGGTTCCTGGTCGCGGCGGTGTACGCGGCCGGGATCGTGCGCGGGAACCGGGACCGGTACCACCGGCTCGGGTTCGGGATCCCGTTCACCATCGCCGCGATCCTGACCCCGGTCCAGATCTTCGTCGGCGACACCGCCGCGCGGGCCATCGCGGCGGCGCAGCCGGTCAAGTTCGCCGCGATCGAGTACGTCACCCGGACCGGCCGCGACGTCCCGGAGTATCTCGGCGGCTTTTACGTGAACGGGAAGGTGTACTTCGGGCTGCGCATTCCGTACGCCGACTCGCTCCTGGTCGGGTTCAAGCCATCCACCAAGGTCACCGGGCTGAACTCGGTCGCCCCCGCCCTGCGCCCGCCGGCGATCACGCTGATCCACCTGTCCTTCGACGCCATGATCGGGCTCGCGTTCCTGCTGCTCCTGGCCGGACTGTGGGCGCTGTGGATATGGCGGCGCCGCCGCGGGCTGCCCCGGCAGCAGTGGTTCTGGTGGCTCGCGATCGCCTGCGGCCCGGCCGCGCTGATCGCGATGGAGTGCGGCTGGATCGTGACCGAGGTCGGCCGCCAGCCCTGGGTCGTGTACAACCTCATGACCACCGCCCAGGCCGCCACGACCAACGGCGGGGTCATCGACAGCCTGACCGCCGTGATCATCCTGTACGCCGTCCTCGGGGTGGCCACCCTGGCCATCTTGCGGATGCTCGCGCGGCGCTGGCGTCGCGGCCCGCAGGCCGAACCCGAGGCGGGGGTCCCCTACGGGCCGCCTGCGGAACACCGGGAGCCCACGGACCGGGAGCCGGCATGATCGTTGACGTGGTCGGGGGGATCTTGCTGGCCGGCCTGACCTTGTACGCCGCTTTGGGCGGGGCCGACTTCGGCGGTGGGTTGTGGGACCTGCTGGCGGGCGGGGACCGGCGCGGCCGGGCGCCGCGGCAACTGATCGATGACACGATCACGCCGGTCTGGGAGGCCAACCATGTCTGGCTGATCTTCATCCTGGTCATCTTCTGGACCGCGTTCCCGGCCGCCTTCGCGGCGGTGATGACCGCGGCGGCTTTGCCGCTGTGGCTGGCCGCGTTCGGGATCGTGCTGCGGGGCGCGGGCTTCGCATTCCGCAAGGAAGTGGAAACGCTGCACTGGCAGCGGCTGTTCGGCGCCGCGTTCGCTTTCTCCTCGCTCATCGTCCCGTTCTTCATGGGCACCGTGATCGGCGCCATCGCCTCCGGCCGGATCCCGGCCAGCCTCGGGCACACCAACCTGGCGGTATGGACCGGGCCGACCTCGCTGCTGATCGGGGCGCTGTTCGTCGCGGTGTGCGCGTACCTGGCGGCGGTGTTCCTGACTCAGGAGGCCAGCCGCCGCGAGGATGACGGGCTGCGGCGGTACTTCGCGGTGCGGGCGGCGGTGGCCGGGGTCGTTTCGGGCGCGCTCGCGCTGGCGACTTTGGTGGAGATCCACAGCTCGAACCCGGCCCTGTTCCACGGGCTCACCCACCGCGGCCTGGCGCTGGTCATCATCTCGGCGGCCTGCGGACTGGCCGTCATCGTGTTGCTGGCCACCGGGCGGCGGCCGCAGGCGCTGCGGCCGCTGTCGGTGCTGGGCGTGGCGGCCGTGGTGTGGGGCTGGGGGGTGGCCCAGTACCCGGCGCTGCTGCCCGGCACCAGCCTGACTCTGACCAGCGGAGCGGCACCGCACTCCGTCCTGGTCACCGTCGTGGTCGTGTTCGTCGCGGCGGCCGTGCTGGTCGGCCCGTCCTTCCTGCTGCTGTACTCGCTGCACGGCCGCCAGTTGCTCGAGGGAGAAAGCCATGCGGAAGAGGGCGGTACGTGAGCATCTTCGACGAACCGAAGATCGCGCCAATGCCGCCAAGCTGCTGGCCGAACTGGCTGACCTGGACATGTTCGTCGATCTCCAGGTCCAGGCCGACCAGCTGACCGAACTGCTGCCGCTGCTCGAAGCGACCAACGCGCGGATTGTCGTCGATCACTGCGGGCGCCCGCGACCAGAAGCCGGCCTCGATCAGCCGGGCTTCGTGGCGCTCTTGCGGCTGGCCGCTACGGGCCGGGTCTTCGTCAAGATATCGGGGTACGCGAAATTCTCTGCTCAGTCCTATCCGTACCGGGACGCGTGGCCTTACGTGCAGAGCCTGATCCAGTCATTCGGTCCCGATTCGGTCGTGTGGGGATCCGACTGGCCGTTCCTGCGGGCCCCGGAGCGGATCGATTACGGTCCACTGCTCAAGCTGATCGAGCAGCTCGTCCCCGAGCCGGCCGACCGGTCCAAGCTGCTGTGGCACACTCCGAACCGCCTGTTCGGGTTCACGGACCGGCCGAACGGTTAACTTCGCGTCCTGGCCACGGGCCTGGCGCCGCATAACGAGCACGGCGATCACCGCCACCAGCCATACCGGGTACTGCACCAGCCAGGCCACGCGGAAGGCCTCGGGCGTGAAGCCGCCCAGCGCGGTCATGACCGCACCCATCGCGGCGAGCACGACCAGCGTGGCGGAAAAGCCGCCCATGTTGACCATGGCTTGCGCCACGCCGAGGTTGGCGCGCGGGTTGGAGGTCCGCGCGATGTCGAACCCGATCACCGAACCCGGGCCGCCCGCGGACAGCACCAGGACGAGCAGCACGAGCAGCCAGCGCGGCGCGGGGCCCGGGCACGCGAGGACGGCGGTCCAGATCAGCGCGTCCGCGGCGATCACCGCCAGCAGCATCCAGGACCGGCGCGCGGGATACCGCGAAGTGAGCATGCCGACGACCGGGCCGATGCAGATCATGCCCAGGACGAACAGCGTCATCAGCGCGCCCGCGGCCGACGCCGACAGGTGCTGCGCCGATTCCAGGTAGGGCACCCCCCACAGCAGCGCGAACACCATCATCGAGAACTGCGTGCCCATGTGGCCGAAGAATCCGAGCCGCGTCCCCGGCCGGCCCCAGACTTCGCGCAGCTGACGTCCGATCTGCCGGGCGGACATCGACGGCGCGGGCGACCAGCCGCCCGCGGGAGCGTTACGGACGACCGCGACCACGAGCAGAGCCGCGAGCGCACTGCCCGCGGCGGCCAGGCCGAACGCCGTGGACCAGCCCGCATGATGCAGCAGGATCAGGAACGGCACGGCCGACAGGATCTGACCGAGCTGGCCCAAAATGGTGGTGAGCTGGGTAATCACCGGGACGCGCCGGGCCGCGAACCAGCGCGGGACGAGTCCGAGCACCGCCACGAACACTATGGAGTCCCCTAGCCCGACCAGGACCCGGGCCAGCACGGCCTGGGGCAGGGCGGTGGCGCTCGCCAGCACCAGCTGGCCGGCCGTCAGGAAGACCCCGCTGACGATGAGCATGACCCGCGGGCCGAACCGGTCGACGAGCAAACCGGCCGGAGTCTGGGCGGCGACGTAGACGGTGACCTGGATGAAGACGAAAGCCGCGAGCACTCCGGGGGTGATATGGAATCGCTTGGCCGCCTCAAGCCCGGCGACTCCGAGGGACGTCCGCTGCATGACGGTCAGGATGTAGGTCAGGACTCCGACGGCCCACACGGCCCACCCTCGTCCGCGGGTGATCAGTTCGCCGGGCCGGACCGCTGGCGCTTCTATCTCCGTTACCGTCACCGGCCCCAGTATGGCAAACATTGCCAGTTATGGCAAATATTTGCCGTACTTTGCCGGTGCCCAGTAGCATCAGCTACGTGCATGTCATGGGCGCAGGAGGATGAACTCGCCGACCAAGCCGGAAGTGGCCGCCGCAAAGGTCACGCTGGCCGATGTGGCCGACGAAGCCGGCGTCGCCGTGTCTACTGCCTCGCGCGCGCTGTCCAACCCGGACCGGGTCAGCGCGCCGACCCGGCACCACGTGCAGAGTGTCGCGATGCGGCTGGGCTACCGGCACAACCGGATGGCGACCGCCCTCGAGGCGGACCGCACGCCCATGCTGGCCCTGCTGGTGGCGGACGTCACCAATCCGCACAACTTCGGTCTTATCCGCGGCGCCGAGGCGCAGGCCCGGGCCGCGGGCTACACCCTCATCATCGGCAACACGCAGGAAAGCTCGGAGTTCGAGCGGGCTCACGCCGAGCGGCTGGGCTCCGCGGTCGCCGGATTCGTGCTGGCCAGCAGCCGCTTGCCCGACGATGAACTGCTCGAGCTGGCCGAACTGCGGCCCGTCGTGCTGTATAACCGGCAGGTGGCCGGGCTGCCCAGCGTCGTGAGCGACTCCGCCGACGCCGGCCGGCAGATCATCGATCACCTCGCGGCCCTGGGCCACCGGTCGCTGACCTACCTGGGCGGTCCGGCGAACGCGTGGGTCGACGGCGAGCGCTCACGCGCGCTGGCGGAGTTCGCCGGACGCGCGGGCATCAAGGTGATGACGCGGGGACCCTTCGCCCCGACCCTCGAGGGCGGGTCTGCGGCGGCTGACATCGGCCTAGCCAGCGGGACGACCGCGCTGGTCGCGTTCAACGACCTGCTCGCCATCGGGGTGCTGCAGCGATTGCAGCACCTGGGTATCGAGGTTCCCGGTGAGGTCAGCGTGGTCGGCTTTGACGACATCTTCGGCTCGGACTTCTGCCATCCGCCGCTCAGCACGGTCACCGCTCCGGTCGAGCAGGCCGGCCGCACGCTGATCGACCTGCTGCTTGACGCTCGCGACGGCCGGACCGCGGCACGCATCGTGCTGCCGACCGTGCTGCGGGTCAGGGATTCGACCGGTCCCGCGGCGGCGGCGGCGTCCCGGTCACGATGACACCTTTCTCATAAGCATTACCTTCGGGCGAGCGGGGCATGTTCGCGTCGGGGCACCGGATGGGGATTTCCCGGGAAGGATGACGTCGATGGCCGACGAAGAGCAGAGCACATTCGGTGTGGTTCCCGGCTTGGTCCAGGAATACATCAATCAATTTTGGGCCGCCACTGAGAAGCTGCAGGACCTCGGCCGATCCGGCGGGAGTCCCCCGCCAATCTCAGGCGCAGTTGCGCTGCCTGCGCTGCCTGGCGCCTTTTCCGCGGCGCAGATGACCTCGATCACCGACAGCATCGCCGAGCAGCGACACAGCATAGAGACGCTGAAGGCCCAGCTGTCCGCGTACGACGAGCAGCTTGCGCTGCTGGCGCAGGCCCTCGGACCGTTCGCGGAGTGGAGCAGGACATGGGCCGATTTCGAACAGCAGTTGCTGAACATGGGCCGCAAGCCAGAGACCGGAAGGTAAGGCCAGCGGTCACGTCTCCTCATCAGAGGGCAAAGAATTCGGTCAGTGCCTGAGCGACCGCAGCCGGGGACTCGGCGGGCGGCAGATGGCCGCACCCTGCGAATACCTGCAGTCGGCTTCCGGTGATGGCGTCGGCGTCCTGCTGCGCCCGAGCCGTTGGCACGACGCCGTCGTGCTCGCCGGGTCCGAGCAGGAAAGGAATCGTGATCCGGTAAAGGTCCGGGCGACGGTCGAACTCCGCGAGAGCCTCGCAGGCCAGCGAGTAGGACTCGGCATCGGTATCGGACAGGGTTTGCAGCAGCCGCCCGGCGGTGTCGCCGTCGTGCTCCAGGAAACCGGGGGCGAACCACCGCTGGGCGGAACCGGCTACCATCACCTGCGTACCGGCCTTGCGGACGAGTTCGGCTCGCTCCCGCCAGGAGGACGCCTCGCCGATGCGCGACGCAGACGCCACGGCCGCGACGGCCCGGAATGGGCCAGGGGCCAGACCGAGCTCGAACGCCACCGCACCACCGAGGGATACACCCGCGTAGTAGGCCGGGCGGCCGGCCGCGGCCGCGTTGGCCAGGGCCCGCACGGACGCGGCTAGGTCCTTGACCGTGAATCTTTCTGTGGCGGGCCGGCTAAGCCCGTGTCCCGGCAGGTCCCATCCGAGTACCTCGAAGCCGGTGAGCTGCGCGGCGCACGGCCCCCAGAGCGTCCCGACCGCGGTGCCGAGCGACGGCCCGACGACGAGGAGCACCCCGTCGGCGACGGCCCCCGCGAGCCGTGTCGCGGCGAGCGCCGGCTCAGCCATCGGAAGCTTCGCGGGCCGGTTGTTTGATGGTGGTGCTCATACCCCAACTCAAGCACAAGTGACCGGGATCACGCGGAGCGGCGGGCCAGGTTGTGCTGGGACGGGGACCAGTGCCGTTCAGGAAAAATGCTCTTATCCGGGCCGGGTAGCGGCGGGCAGACTTCGGCGTGTCCTTCCGCCGGACGGAAGGACGGCTGTGAGCCGATCGTCGCGGAGATATCATCCCACTTCACGACGTTGACCGACCTTAGCCGTCCACCTCACGAAACAATGCCGGAGAATCCGATCTAGCAGAACCACGGCCTATCACGAAAGGGGTGGCGGAGTGCTTCCTTCATCGCTGCGAGTCGAGCTGAATGATGACGTGGCCGTCCTTCGGCTGTGCCGAGCGGCGAAGCGGAACGCTCTGGACGACGAGACCGTTCTGGGCCTTGAAGAATTTTTCTCGGCCCCGCCGGAACAGGCCCGCGCGGTCGTCCTCGACAGCGAGGGTGATCATTTCTCCGCGGGCTTGGATCTGTCCGAGCTGACCGAGCGAGATGTCTTCGCGGGGCTCGAGCATTCGATGATGTGGCACCGCGCTTTCGACCGGATCGAGTCCGGCCGGCTGCCGGTAATCGCCGTACTCCGGGGGGCGGTCGTGGGCGGAGGACTCGAGCTGGCCTGCGCCGCGCACATCCGGGTGGCGGAGGACACCGCGTTTTACGCCCTGCCCGAGGGCCAGCATGGATTGTTCGTGGGAGGCGGCGGATCCGTCCGGGTGCCGCGGCTGATCGGCGTGCACCGAATGGCCGACATGATGCTCACCGGGCGGGTCCTTGACGCGCGAGAGGGCCACGACGCGGGCCTGTCGCACTACCTGACGGGCCCGGGAGAGGGGTCCGCCAAGGCGATGGGGCTGGCGGCGCGGGTGGCGGCCAACTCTCCGGTGACGAATTTCGCCGTGCTGCAGGCGCTGCCGCGGATCGCGCAGGCGAACCCGGCGGAGGGCTACCTGCTGGAATCACTGATGGCCGCGGTGGCCAGCGGAAGCTCGGAAGCCAAGGAGCGGATGCGCGCCTTCCTGGAAGGGAGGGCGGGCAAGGTGCAACGGCAGGAGTCCCGCTCGTGAACGGCGAGGCGGGCGCCGGTGACGCCCTGGAAGTACTGCGGCTCCCGGCACCAGACGTCTTGGAGCACACCGAGATCGGTCGTTACCTGCGCTGGCTGTCGGACAGGCGAAACCTGCACTTCACCGCCTACGACGACCTGCACCACTGGTCGGTCACGGATCTCGCCGGGTTCTGGTCCTCGATCTGGGAATTCTTCGGCGTTCGGGCTCATGCGCCGTACCAGGCCGTGCTGGGGAGCCGGGCCATGCCCGGAGCCAGCTGGTTCCCCGGAGCGCGGCTGAACTACGCGGAGCACGCTCTGGCCGGGGCCGGGCAGGGCGACGACACGGTGGCCGTGATCGCGCATTCGCAGACCCGGCCCGAAGTCCAGGTCGCCTTCGGCGAGCTTCGCCAGCAGGTCGCCGCCGCGCGCGCCGGGCTACGCCGTCTGGGCGTCGGGTCAGGGGACCGGGTGGTCGGCTACCTGCCGAACATCCCGGAGACGCTGGTGGCCTTCCTGGCTACCGCCAGCCTGGGCGCGACCTGGGCCAGCTGTGCCCCGGAGTTCGGCGCGCCAAGCGTCGTCGACCGTTTCGGGCAGATCGAACCAAAGGTTCTGTTCGCGATCACCGGCTACGGCTACGGCGAGAAGCACATCGACCGCAGCGCGGATGTGGCGGCCATCAGGAAGGGATTGCCGACGGTCGAGCACGTGGTGCATGTTCGGTACGGGCCGGGCGAGCTGCCCGACTCTGTGCCGTGGGACCGGCTGCTCGCCGACCCGGAAGGGCTCAGTTTTGAGCCGGTTGCCTTTGATCATCCGCTCTGCGTGCTGTTCTCCTCCGGCACCACGGGCAAACCCAAGGCCATCATCCACGGACACGGCGGGATTCTGCTGGAGCACCTGAAGAACAACGCGCTGAGCTGGGACCTATCGGCTGGCGATCGGATGCTCTGGTTCTCCACGACCGCCTGGATGATGTGGAATGCCCTGGTTTCCGCGCTGCTCAACGGGTCGTCGATCGTGATGATCGACGGCAATCCGCTCTATCCCGACATCAACTGGCAGTGGCGGCTGGCGCAGGAGACCGGCGCGACGCTCATGGGCGCTAGCCCCGGGTATCTCATGGCCTGCCGGAAAGCCGGTGTGCAGCCGGCCAAGAGCTTCGGGCTGTCCCGGCTACGGCAGCTCGGCGCGGCCGGCAGCCCGCTCCCGGTCGAGGGATACCACTGGGTGACAGAGCAGTTCGGCTCCCGGGTGCTGCTCAACGTGGGCAGCGGTGGCACCGATCTCTGCACCGGGATCGTGCAGGGCAGCCCGCTGCTGCCGGTCTGGGCCGGGGAGATCTCCGGCGCCTGCCTGGGCGTGGACGCGATGGCCTTCGACGAGCAGGGCCGGCGCGTGGTCGGTCAGCTCGGTGAGCTCGTCATCGCTTCGCCGATGCCGTCGATGCCGGTCGGATTCTGGGGCGATGCGGACGGTTCACGGTACCGCTCCACCTACTTCGAGGACTTCCCTGGGGTATGGCGGCACGGGGACTGGACCCGGTTCTCGGCGGCCGGCAGCTGCATCATCGCGGGTCGCTCCGATGCCACCCTGAACCGGGGCGGGGTGCGGCTGGGCACCGCGGAGTTCTACCGCGTGGTGGAGGAATTGCCTGAGGTCCTCGACAGCCTCGTCGTGCACCTGGAGGACCCGTCGGGCGGCAACGGGGAGCTGCTGCTGTTCGTCCAGCTCCGGGAGGGTGTGGGGCTCGACGAGACGCTCCGGCGCACGATTACGACGCGCCTGCGGACCTCGCTGTCTCCCCGGCACATCCCGGACCGCGTCACCGCCGTCCCCGCCATCCCGCGCAACCGAACCGGCAAGAAGCTCGAGCTGCCGGTCAAGAAGATCCTCCAGGGCGCCCAGCCGGACGATGTGGCGAGCCGGGATGTCCTCGCCGATCCCACGTCGCTCGATGCCTACGTCGCTTTCTCGGCGGCTGCCCGGAGGTCTACATGAACACACCGTACGTGCAGCGCGTCGCGATCGTCGGGACCGGCGTGATCGGGGCTAGCTGGGCGGCGCACTTCCTGGCGTACGGGCTCGACGTCGTCGCCACCGATCCGGCGCGGGACGCGGAGAACCGGCTGCGAGCCGACGTGCAGGCCTGCTGGCCGCTGCTCGAGCAGTTCGGCTTGCGTCCGGGCGCCTCTTTGGATCGGCTGTCGTTCACAGGCGATCCGGCCGCGGCCGTGGCCGACGCCGATTTCGTGCAGGAGAACGGTCCGGAGCGCGAGGACGTCAAGCACGCGCTGTTCGACGTCCTGGACTGCGCCGCGGCACCGGGGGTCGTCCTGGCGAGTAGCTCGTCCGGGCTGCTGCCCAGCGCCATTGCCCGTGGCTGCTCACGGCACCCCGAGCGGGTTCTGATCGGGCATCCGTTCAACCCGCCGCACCTGATCCCGCTGGTCGAGGTGGTCCCGGGCGAGCGGACGTCCGCGGAGGCCGCCA
>Ga0302324_100029059_pt1 | contig 10495 bp, 12 predicted proteins | sample Palsa_T0_1_FD_201949 | JGI IMG/M metagenome (GOLD analysis project Ga0302324, IMG submission 201949) | Peat permafrost microbial communities from Stordalen Mire near Abisko, Sweden - Palsa_T0_1 | ecosystem: Environmental > Terrestrial > Soil > Palsa > Peat permafrost | place: Sweden: Abisko... | reverse complement strand
AGGTTCCAAATCTGCAGCCCTTGCAGATGATCACGCCGCAATGCAACTGCGCATGCGAATGCGTGGCGTGCACGGTTGTGCGCGGGGAAGATGCGCAGCGGGAATCTTACGAAGTCTGGCTCGCACCCAAGGACGTTTATAAAACATGGCAGGCGCTGCTCGCCGCCGGGGGAACACCTGTGGGCAGCGAAGCGTTGGAGATGCAGCGTATCGTGGCCGGCATCCCGCTGTATGGAGTTGATATTCGCGAGCGCGACCTGCCCCAGGAAACCGAGCAGATGCGCGCCCTCAACTTCAACAAGGGCTGCTACGTTGGACAAGAGATTGTGGAGCGTATTCGTTCGCGCGGCAACGTGCATCGCAAATTTACCAATTTTGTGGTGGAAGGCGCCGCGGAAATCGCCGCGGGGGATAAGATCGTCGTTGGAAAGCCCGGAGAAGGCGACAAAGACGTGGGAGAAATCACTAGTGTAGCGACGCTGCGCGCGCTGTCGGGCGAACAGACGGTTGCCCTGGGATACATTCGGCGCGAGGTGGGAGTGACGGGACGCGAGGTAACGATCAGAAACATCAAGGCTACCGTCGTTCAGTTGCCAGTCGAGAGTGTTGCACTGGTTTGAGAATTGTTGATTGCGGATACCTGATTGCTGATTTGGACCCCCCGGGGTGTTCACCAGCGCGGGTAGAAGGAGTTTAATCAGCAGTCAACAATCACAAGCCAACCAATCCATGCAAAGTTCCTACGAAGTACGCAAAGAAAGCTAAAGGACACGACTTATGGCTGACAAGAAACAGGAATCAGGTTTTACTGTAACCGACCGTCGCTTGTTCACGGAGGACGGAGAGTTGCGCAAAGATGCTCGCGAGGAACTGGAGCCACGGAAGGCGGCGACGCCTCCCGGTCCGGTTCCAACCTCAGGTCAGACCGCGGCCAAGGAAACCGCACCCGCAGACAACTCTGTGGCAACGCTTCCCGCAGAAGGCAACGATGCCGTGGGGGAAAGCATGCCCGCGGCTCCTACCGAGGCCGAGCAACAGGCGCAGGCTGATGCTTACCGGGAATCCTCGCACGAACTGGACTCGCGCGTGGGGCCCGGCGGCCGCTCCGGCAAAGAGTTTGAGATGACCTTCGAGCGCTTCCTGGCGTCTTTGTACATGACGTCAATGCTGCAGTTGGGATTGATGCACGAGCAGGGCGGGCAGCCTCGCCTTGACATCATCGGCGCGCGCCAGACCATCGACACGCTCGCGCTGCTGGTGGAAAAAACCAAGGGCAACCTGACTCCGACGGAAGAAGCCTTTCTGCAGAACAGTCTCTACGAAGTGCGCATGGCCTACGTGGAAGTAACCAACGCGCTGTCGCGTCCGCCACAGCCCGGAACCGCCACTGGAACCAGCGGACGATGACGGTCGCACCTAAACATTACAGCATGAAGGTTAGTGCATGAAGGCCAGGTTGACGGTGCTGGGCAGCGGCACGTCGATGGGCGTGCCCACTCTGGGCTGCGACTGCGCGGTCTGCCATTCGAAAGACCCGCACGACCGGCGCACCCGTCCCTCGGTGATGATTGAATACGCTGGCAAGGTTGTCCTCATCGATACCGCGCCTGACTTTTACGCGCAGGCCATCCGCGAGGGGATTACTCGTGTGGATGCAGTTTTTTACACGCACACGCACGCCGACCACATCCTGGGAATCGACGATCTGCGCCCGCTCAGTTACCGTCACAAGCCCGCAAAGTTGCCACTCTACGCGCGTCCGGACGCGGCGGCCTTTCTGCGCAAGATGTTCAGCTACATCTTCGACGCCGATTACAAATACGGCGGCTTGCCACAACTCGAGTTGCGCCCGATCGACGGTCCAGTGGAGCTTTTTGGGGCGCACTTCGAGCCGGTGTGGCTGCTCCATGGCGATGCTGAGATCTATGGCTTCCGCTTTGGGACCGCGGCGTATCTCACCGACCACAGCGAAATACCGGTGACGTCTTTTCGTCAGTTGGAAGGGCTGGACATTCTTTTTCTGGACGCGCTGCGGCACAAGCCGCATCCCACGCATTCTACGGTGGAGAATTCCCTGCGCATCGTGGAGCGGGTGAAGGCGAAGCGGGCGTTCTTTACGCATATTTGCCACGACTTGGCGCATGAAGCGACCAACGCCACCCTGCCGCCGCATGTGCGGCTGGCTTATGACGGAATGAAACTCGAATTTGAGATTTGAGTCCCGAGTTGGCGGAGCGGTTGATGGTTGAGTGCTGATGGAAAAGCCAACGGATTAGGCACGGTTCCCATCAACCATCGATTTTCCCGGAGATCCCATGCAGGTTTTTCACAAACTCGAAGAGATTCCAGCGGGATTTGGGCCGTCGCTGGTGAGCGTGGGTAACTTTGACGGAGTTCACCGGGCGCACGCGCATGTGCTGGGCGAGATCGTGCGGCGGGCACGGCAGGGCGGGGCCCAAGCTGTGGCCGTGACCTTTGAGCCGCATCCGGCGCGCATCCTGCGGCCGGACTCGGGACTGAAACTGCTCACTCCAGGGCTGGAAAAACTTCGTTTGCTCCAAGCCACGGGCATTGATGCATTGCTGATGCTGCCCTTTGGGCGTGATCTTTCGCTAATGACGCCGCGTCAGTTCGCCGAGCGCATCCTGAAGAAGAAACTGCACGCGCGGGAAGTGCATGAAGGCTACAACTTCCGCTTTGGACACAAGGCTGCGGGCGACGTGACCCTGCTGGCGCAGTTCGGGGAGGAGATGGGCTTCGAAGTGAAGGTTTACTCGGAAGAGAAATTGCGCGGCGAGCCCGTTTCCAGCAGTCATATCCGGAAGTTGATCGGCGAGGGGCGGGTAAGCCGGGCGCGGCATCTGCTGGCGCGTCCGTTCAGCATTCTGGGCACGCCGGGGCGCGGGCGCGGCCTAGGATCGAAGTACACCGTTCCCACCATCAATCTGGCGCGCTATGAAGAACTTGTGCCCAAGGACGGCGTCTATATCAGCTGGACGCGCGTCGGGGCCGAGCGTTTTGATTCCGTCACCAACGTGGGTAATCGTCCGACGTTCGGAGCAGATTCGTTCGCCATTGAGACCCACCTGCTGAATTTTCATCCCATTGAACTGACGCCGGAGAGCGAAGTGGAGATCTGTTTTCTCGAACGGGTACGCGAGGAGATCAAGTTTCCGTCGGTGGAGGCGTTGCGCGAGCAGATCGCACGCGACGTCCAGAAGGCGCGGAGATATTTTCATTTGCTGCGCCTCAAAACTCCTGCACCCTCCGGTCCCTAATGCGGCAGGTAGCCTGCTTCCATGGGCAGTTTACCGTCCACGCGCACAACGTTGACGCTGCCATCGACGGAGCGGACATCCACCAAGCCCACTGCGCCGGAGGTGGATTGGACAATCTTGAGTACATCCGCGTCTGAGTCCGCAACCAGGATGGAATCCTTGTGAGCGGCGATCAGCGACTTCCATTCGCCGGAACTCATCTTCATCAAGCGCTCCAACGTTTCTGTTTCGCCCTCGGAGTCCTTGTGCAGAACCAGGACAACGGCCTTACCGTCGGGCCATTTCTTGATCTCCGAGCGGAAGATTTTAGATAGGTGGACCGACGTGACATTGCCAATGTTGTTGTCCTTGTTGACGACGACCGCCATATGGTGAGCAAAACAAGGTGTAAGGCAGGTCAGGAGAAAAGAAAGAAGCGTTGCAACCCGCTGAAATCTCATAAGCAACATCCAGTTTCTGAGCATTGTTAACTGAATGGTACACGACGATGCGAACCGAGAATCGCGAAACATTGTAAAACGAAGGCCGGTACCAAGATGGGAAAACATCCGGTGTGGCTGCGGAAATGGGAATTGCAGTGCGGAAATCGGAAATTGACAATTCCTGGGCGCGCCGTACAATCCCGCCTGCATGAGGATCGGCCCCATCCAACTCATTCGGCAGGCCACACCGGGGCAGCGGCGTACGCTGCTGGCGGCCTCACTTGGGTGGGCGCTCGATGCCTTCGACGCCATGCTCTACGCGCTGGTCCTCGCATTGTTGATGCGCGATCTGGGCATGAGCAAGACGACGGCAGGGCTACTCGGCACTTTGACCCTGCTGGCTTCTGGCATGGGCGGGATTCTGTTTGGTTTTCTTGCCGACCGCATCGGGCGCAAGCGGGCGCTGATGGCGAGCATCCTGACCTATTCGGTGTGCTCATTCGCGTCGGGCCTGGCCACCAGCATTCGGATGCTGGCGGCGGCGCGCTTCGTACTGGGCCTGGGCATGGGCGGCGAGTGGAACACGGGAGCGACGTTGGTAGCCGAGAGCTGGCCGACCGAGCTCCGCGCCAAGGCACTTTCGATCGTGCAGAGTTCGTGGGCTTTCGGCTTCGCCGCCGCAGCGCTGGTGGCGGGGCCGATGGCGCGCTACTTCGGCTGGCGCGCCGTGTTCTTCGTGGGAATTCTGCCGGCCCTGCTGACGTTGTGGATTCGGCGGGGCGTGCCGGAATCTGCCATGTGGAAGGACCGGGCGTCTCTCGGACAACACAACGCCATCGGCAGTCTGGGCGATGCCGGCAGCGACCTGAACGGTTACGTCCCTTGCACTCGATATAGTAGTTTTCGGGTGATCTTTCGCCCGCCTTATGTGCGACATACGTTCGCACTGCTGCTGTTTAACTTCTGCGGCATGTTTGCCTGGTGGGGGCTGTTTACCTGGATGCCGCCTTACTTATCGCTTCCGCTGTCGCAAGGCGGGCGCGGTTTTGGGGTGATGGGAACGACCACGCTGCTGGTCGTGCTGAATCTGTTTGGCATGTTTCCCGGATATGCGAGTTTTGGCTGGGTGGCGGATCATCTTGGAAGACGCAAAGCATTCTTACTCTACAGTTTAACGGCAGCACTCCTGGTGCCCCTTTATGCTGCGGCACGCTCTCCGGGTGTGCTGATGGGATTGGGGACTTTGGTGGCGTTCTTCGGAACCGGGCTGTTCTCCGGTTCGGCGATCATGGGCAGCGAGATTTTCCCGACCAGCGTGCGGGCGCGTGCGCTGGGATTCACTTACAACGGCGCGCGGACGATGAGCTCGCTCGCGCCGCTGGTGATTGGGCGAGTGGGACAGGTGAAAGGTCTAGGCTGGGCCTTTTATCTGTGTGCGGCCGGCTATCTGCTGGCCGCGCTGCTGACGACGCAATTGCCAGAGACGCGGGGAAAAAAGCTGCAGTGACGGGCGGTTGGCAGCAGTCATCCCAGCAGCCGATCAGTACCCAGTCTCCGCTGCTGGCGTTCCGAATACCGGGGAACGTTTCCGCATCTACTCGATCGGTTCCACGACGACGGCTTCTTTTTCCCCGTTTGCAGCCGAGGGGCGCTGCACGATCACGATGGCCGCGAGCACCAAGATAATTCCCAGGGTCTGCATCGGGCGCAGCACTTCCCCTAACAGCCAAGCGGCGAGAACGATGGAGAACACCGGCTCCAGACAACTGGCGATGATGGCGCGCGTGGGCTCGAGATGCTGCAGGCCGAGGAAGTAGAGCGAGAATGCTCCCAGCACCGAGATCATCGAGAAAACGAACAGGAAGAGCCACTGCGCGGGTGTGTAGTGGGCGGCGACGATTTTCCAGGGAGGGTTGACGACCAGCCAGAAGGCAGCGGCCGCGGTAAGCGTCCAGACGAGCACGCGCCAGCGGTCGTGACGGGCCAGGATGCGGTGTCCGCCCACGTTGTAAAAGGCGAAGGAAAACGAGGCCAGCAGCGCGGCAATGATGCCATAGGAATCGAGGCGAAGGGCCCGTCCGTGATTTGATGTTCCGACGATGCCAATCACCAGCGCAATGCCAGTAACCGCCAGCGCCACGGCAACCACTTTTTGCAGAGAGAGCTTTTGCTGGCCGCAAGCCACTACATAGAACAGGACCCAGACCGGAGCTGTGTATTGCACAATGATGGCGGTGGCGACGTTTGTTCTTTGGATGGCAACGTAATAGAAGTAATTCGAGACCGCGACTCCGAGCGTACCCAGAAGGAAACAGTATGCGAGATCGCGTGCGGGAAGCTTGATCCGCTGCCAGCCTTGTGAAGCAACCAGGAGAGGAAGCAGTACCAGCAGAGAGAATGAAGTGCGGGTCTGCGAAAGGATGAGTGGATCGATGGGACGTATCGCGGCGGCGCTCAACGGCAGCTTGCCGGTAAAAATGGCGCGGCCCAGCGCGGCGGAGACTCCCCACAGAAATGCCGCCGAGGCGATGAAGAAATAGCCGCGCAGTGGATGGGGGCGCGAACTTTGGCGATTTGTGTTTGGGATATTGACCCTCGCGAATGGTTTCGATGATCAGGCAACGGCGAGGAACCGGTCAAGGCGTTCGGGATCGAAGCCTTCGATCGCTTCGGCGCCGGCGGGGGCGAGAATAATAAGGGTTGGGGCGGTGCGGCAGTGGTACGTTTCAAGCAATTCAGTGCAAGCGGGGAGTCGCTGCTCAGGTTGCGCTTTCCGAATGCGCTGCCCTTGGCTTCCAAAACTGTCTTCCTCACTTCGCAGTTGAGGCAAGCGGACTGGGTGAGGAGGAGAATTCGGCAAGCCACCAGTTTTGCGTCAGTCTTTCGATTTCGCGCTGAAAAGGGCCAGCAGATTCGCCAGCGCAATACCCAAGCACGTGCCGATGGCGACCAGCGTCAGGATCTGTACCGTTCTTGCGTGATCCGAACCGTTGGACCGCAGGAAAACGGAAACGCTCAACAGCGGCGACGAACGGGGAAAAGAGAGCGAAACCCTTCTTCATTCGTGACCTCGATTGGGCGCCACCCATTTCAGTTTGAGCCTAGGCATCCGCGTACTCGATCTTGGGCGTGATCTTCGCGGTCTTGCCGAGCAGGGCCGAGACGCAACAGAACTTTTCCGTCGAGATGCGAACCGCATTCTCGGCCGCCTTACCTCCGAAGAACTTGGGGTCAAGAAATCAAGGCCCAGGTGCTGTGGGACGATTGGTTCTAAGCATCCAGATATTCGATCTCAGTCGTGATCTTCGCGGTTTTAGCCAGCATGGCAGAGACCGAACAGTATTTTTCTTTCGAGAGGCGGATTGCGTCCTCGACCGCCTTGCGAGACACTTTACCACCGACGCGATAGATCAGCTTAATTTGCGTGTAGACGGAGGGCGGGTCAGGGGCGCGCTCGGCTTCGGCACGGACCTCGAGACTGGTGAACGGTTCGCGCTTCTTCTCTAGGACTGAGGCGACGTCGTAGCCGGTGCAGCCGCAAAGGCCGATGAGAACCAGTTCCATGGGACTGTTCCCTGCCGCCTTGTCGCCATCCACGATGATCGAGTGACCGCTGTCGGCGATGCCATTGAACCGTCGCTTCTCGATCCAGCTAGCACGAGCGTTAGTCATAAGGGCCCTTTCTTCTTAATGCCGGGTTCCCCTCAAAACACACAAGTGTAGTCTCCATGCGGGAACCGGCGAATCGTTATGGAGCAGAGAGCTTAACAAGATCTGGAACACGATTCAGATCGCCCAGATTGCAGAGGCTAAAAGCATCCTCCGCGAGCTTACGTACCACGGGAGTAAGAAATCCAGAGGAATCGGTGCGGCCACTACCGCCCATGGAGATGCGCCTCGTCACTCGCTTGAGTCTCGGTTCCACCTTAAGTTCTATCTCCGGTTGTCGGTGCTGGGTTCGGGATGAATCAGCACTCGGAACAACTCGGGCGCGGCCTGTTTGAATTTGAGTTCGAGTTCGGTCTGGATGTCGTGGACGCGGGCCAGCGAAAGATCGTCGGAGAGCGTGCAATGGCAGGAAACGTACAGGCGTCCGCGAACCAGCTTGATGATGAACTCGTGCACATCGAGGATTTCTGGAAACTGCGCGGCTGCCGCCTTCAGCCGCCGTTCGAGGTCGGCGTCACGAAGCAACTCGTCGCCGGGCTCGATGGTGGCAGGCTCGCTTTCGATGTGCGTGAGGATGTCGGCGATCTCGGGTACCTCGTGACGCATGTCGGCTTCCAGTTCGGTGACTTGATCGTGGGCGCTCTTGAGGGTCTTGCGTTCATCGAGTTCGACGTGCTGCTCGACGTGGAGTTGGCCATGGAGATCCTGCACGCTGATGTCGTGGACGTTGAGGTTGTGGCGAGTGGCGACGGCACGAATGCGGTCGAAGATGTTTTCCGAACGCTGGGCGCGCGGCAGGGGTTGAACGGTGACATCGGCGTCGGGAAGGATGGAATGGACTGCTTCGGTTACGGCTTCGACTAACTGCTCCGAGCGCTGGAAGGTGACGGTGCGGGCAAAGCCAACCGCGAGATCGGCGAAATAACGGTTGCCGGCGCGGCGGATGCGTACCCGCCCGATTTCGAGCACGCCTTCCACGCGCGAGACGGCATCGATAATCTGAGCGCGGACGCCAGCGGGGGCGGCGTCGAGCAGAGCATCGGTGGTGCGTCGCGCCAGGCGCCAGCTCACGGAAACGATGACGCCGGCGACGAACAGGGCGGCGATGGGATCGGCCAGGCGAAGCCAATCGAGCCGATAGATGCGGCCCAACAGGATTAGCACAAGACCGACCAGCACTACACCTGCGGCCCAGACGTCGGTGGAAAAGTGCAGGGCGTCGGCTTCGAGAGCCTGGCTTTCGTACTTGGTGGCGATGCGGCCGAGCGCGCGGGAACGCCACCAATCGACGGCCATCGAGATCAACATCACGGCGAAGGCCCAGATGGAAGGCTCGACTTCGACGCGGCGGAAGAACAGGCGCATGATCGCTTCATAGATAACCCAGACGCAGGTCAGCAGAAGCAGGCCGGTTTCGACGAAAGCGGAGAAGTTCTCCACCTTGCCGTGGCCATATTGATGGTCAGCGTCGGCGGGCTTGTCGGAGACTCCGACGGAGAAATAGGTGAGCAGAGCCGCGATCAGATCGAGCGCGGAGTGGGCGGCTTCGGAGAGGATGCCGAGACTACCGGTAGTGACGCCGACAACTGTTTTTCCGGCGGTGACGAACAGGGCGGCGACAACAGAATTTCCCGCGACGGCGCGCTTCTCGGCGCGCATGGCAGTTGGCGAGTAAAGGGCCGGCGTCCCCGACATGATGGGATTATCGCTGGTAAGGCGCAATTGCGCCAACGCAAAGGCCCAGGTAGTGACCGAAGGGTTGCTCAACGTTGGAGGCTTCGGCAGCAACTTGGACAACCTTCCGCATATTCGACGCCAAGGTTCTAGGCGCTCTCGCTTTTCGCTGATACCCTAGCTTCATAACGCCCCCTAGGGAAAAATGTATGCCGAAGATACCGGACATTCCGGAAAATCGTCCGCTTTCCGATCCGGCGGCTGTGCCGGCTGAGGCAACGCCACCGCCCGGCAAAGGCGAGCCAGAGAGTGTGAAGACAGCACAGGTTCCAGAGATCGCTAAGGAGCAGGAGACCATGCTTGATGTACATCCGGCGCACCATGCGGCCAGCAGCTGGAAGGAATTTTTCATCCAATCGCAACGATTGTGCTTGGGTTACTGATTGCGATCGGTCTGGAGCAGGCGGTCGAGTACTTCCACCATCGCCGGGAGGTTGCGGAGGCGCGGAAGGAACTGCGAGCGCGAAGCCAACAAGGAGGCCTTCACCGCCGAGACCAACCACTGACGGTGGGAGGCAGCAGAACTGGAAAACAACCTGATGGTTTTGGCCTTCAGAAGCATCCGGGCACGCCGGATGAAAAGCTGCCCGGCAGCCTCGTCTGGTTCCATAATTCCTCTGGCCACAGGCCGGCGATCTGGGATGCTGCCAAGAGCAGAGGCGTCACCAGCCTTATGCGCCGTGAAGAGGTAGAGCAGTATGAAGTCATCTACAACCAGCTCACGAAGATCGATGACGCGCGGTTGCTTGCGTGGGACGCGCTGAACAATGCCTCACGATACGAATTCACGGATAGCCGGCTTTCGCACCGAAGCCCCGCGCAGATCGGCGAGATCACCACGCTGACGCACATCGCGCTCAACAAGCATTGGCTCGAGGGTGTCGGGCTCCAAAACGCTGCTCAGGAGTTCCAGGATTTCCCGCCCTCGGTCACCACCGACGAACTCTCTCGGGTCCATAACCGGAAAAAATGTTGCTGAGGCGATGAAGGACCCGTCCTTTGCTCTGACGATTTCGCGAATGACGCTCGGGCTGGGTATGCGCCGTAGGCGGAGGACGGCCTGCGGTTCCGGGAGGAATTGTTCCGAGAAGAATTAGGGAATGTCGGCAAGGATGGCATCGATTTTCTTGAGATCGCGAGCATGCGAATCGACGATGTCGTGCGTCATCAAACCTTCAGTTTTCACGCAGCAGACAGCGGCAGCCGCTCGGGCCGCTTCGGGCCGTTTGGGCAGTTCCCATCTACTGTGGGAAAGCGCGTCTATGCTAGGATGCTAGGTTCGGATGGTTTAACTTCCTGATCTACCAATCCTTGGAGGAATCTTGTATGCGTGAGCGTTGGTTGGTGTGTGTGTTTTTGGGAACGCTGGCTTGGGGACAAGCGCAGCCAGCG
>Ga0302324_100029058_pt1 | contig 10495 bp, 7 predicted proteins | sample Palsa_T0_1_FD_201949 | JGI IMG/M metagenome (GOLD analysis project Ga0302324, IMG submission 201949) | Peat permafrost microbial communities from Stordalen Mire near Abisko, Sweden - Palsa_T0_1 | ecosystem: Environmental > Terrestrial > Soil > Palsa > Peat permafrost | place: Sweden: Abisko... | reverse complement strand
TGGAAAACCACGGTGGCGAGGTGCCGCGCGATCGCAGCGCGCTCGAGCAACTGCCCGGAGTCGGTCGCAAGACCGCCAATGTCGTTTTGAATACGGCCTTCGGCGAGCCGACCATCGCGGTCGATACTCACGTGTTTCGCGTCGCCCATCGCACGGGCCTGGCGAGCGGTGCGAGCCCGCGCGCCGTCGAAGATGAGCTGATGCGCCTGATTCCACGCGAGTTCCTCAAGGACGCGCACCATTGGCTGATCCTGCTGGGTCGGTATATCTGCAAGGCACGCCTGCCCGAGTGTCCGCGCTGCCCGATAGTGCGCTGGTGCGAATATAAGGACAAAACCAAGCCGTGAGTGCCTTGCCTGCGCCCGGCTCGGTGCGTATCGGTTCGCTGCACGTCTATCCGGTCAAATCCGCCGCCGGCATCGAGCTCGAACGAGCCGCACTGACCAGCGCCGGCATCGCCGAGGATCGCCGCTGGATGCTGGTGGGCGCCGGTGGAGCATTCCTGACGCAGCGCGAGTTGCCGCGACTGGCATTAGTGCGCCCCTCGCTGTCCGAGAAGGAACTGCGCCTGAGCGCGCCGGGCATGGCTGCGATCTCGGTGCTGCTCGCGCAATTGGGCGAGCGACGGCGGGTGCGCGTGTGGCGGCACGTTTGCGAGGCCTTTGATGAGGGTGCGCTCGTCGCCCAGTGGCTCACGGGCTTTCTGGGTCGCGATTGCCGCCTCGTGCGCTTCGATCCGGCGCATCGGCGCCTGAGCGAGCGCGAGTGGACCGGTAACATCGAGGCCGAGAATCGCTTTAGCGATGGCTTTCCGCTGCTGGCCGTGAACAGCGCCTCGCTGGCCGATCTCAATGCGCGGCTCGCGCAGCCGCTGCCGATGAATCGCTTTCGGCCCAATATCGTGCTCGAGGGCCTAGACGCCTTCGACGAGGATCGAATCGAGGAGTTGCGCGCCGGGGATATTCGTCTGCAATTCGCCAAGCCGTGCACGCGCTGTGCGATCACGACCACGAATCAGGACACAGGCAGCGTCGAGGGCGCGGAGCCCTTGCGCACGCTCAAGACCTATCGCTACGACGCGGCACTGCGTGGGGTCAGTTTCGGACAGAATCTAATCATATGCTCGGGCATCGGTGCGCACCTGCAGCGCGGGCAGAGCCTGCAGTTGCGCTGGAAGCGCCTGCCGGCAGGCTAAAGCGCTATTCGACGCTGCCTTGGGTCGCGCCGAACAGGCGTGAGATCACTCGGGCCAGCACACTGAGCAGCAGCACGAACACCGTGATCAACAGCGCACCGGTCCAGGCCAGCGACTGCCAGTTCGGGTACGGGCTGGTCGCGAATTGGAAAATGACCACGGGCAGATTCGCCATCGGCTGATTCAGATTGGCGCTCCAGAACTGATTGTTCAGCGCCGTGAACAACAGCGGCGCGGTCTCGCCGCTAATGCGCGCCAGCGCGAGCAGCACACCGGTCAGCAAGCCGCTGCGCGCGGCCGGATAGACCACGCTCGTGATCGTGCGCCAGGGCTGAGCCCCGAGCCCCGCAGAGGCCTGCCGCATGCTCGAGGGTATCAGCCGCAGCATGTCCTCAGCGGTACGAACCGTGACTGGAATGACGATGATGCCGAGGGATATGGCGCCCGCGATGGCGGAGAAATGCCCCATCCTGATCACGACCAGCGTGTAGACAAACAGGCCAATCACGATCGATGGGGCGCTCAGCAGTACGTCATTGATGAACCGGATCACCTTGCTCAAGCGCGCGGCACGACCGTACTCGGACAGATAGGTCGCCGCCAGAATCCCGATCGGCGCGCCTATCGCCAGTCCGAGCAAAGTCATGACGACACTGCCGTAGATCGCGTTGATCAGCCCGCCACTGCTGCCCGGTGCGGGTGTGGTTTGCGTGAACACCCGCCACGACAGGCCGCCGAGCCCACGCGACAATAACGTCCAGAGCAACGCCGCCAGCAACGCGAGGCCCACGAGCGTGGCCAGCCCTGACGCGGCGAGCGCCACGGCCGAGCTGATGCGTCTCCGGCGCAGGTTGCCGCCTGTCATATGCGCGCCCCGCGCGACTCGAGCCGCATTAACAACAGGCGCGCGGCAGCGATGATCACGAAGGTCAGCACGAACAGCAGCAGGCCCAGCGCGATCAGCGAGGAGGTATAGAGCGTGCCGACTGCCTCGGTAAATTCATTCGCAATGCTGGCCGATATGGTTGTACCCGGGGCCAGTAGCGAGGTCGAGATGCGATGGGCGTTGCCGACCACGAAAGTCACCGCCATGGTTTCGCCCAACGCGCGCCCCAGCCCCAGCATGATGCCGCCGACGATGCCCACGCGCGCATTGGGCAGCACCACATCCCAGATGACTTCCCATTGGGTCGCGCCCAGACCGTAGGCCGCCTCCTTCAGCGAGCGTGGCGTGGACAGAAACACCTCGCGCGTCACGGAGGTGATGAATGGCAGCACCATGACTGCGAGTACGAAACCAGCGGTCAGCAGTCCGATACCGTAGGGCGGACCGCGGAACAATCGGCCGATGATCGCCAGATCGCCCAGCGTGTCGATCAGCCACGGCTGTACCGTGTGCTGCAAGATCGGCGCGAGCACGAACAGGCCCCAGATACCAAAGACGATGCTCGGCACGGCTGCCAGCAACTCGATGCAGGTGCTGATCGGACCGCGCAACCACGTCGGGCAGGTCTCAGTCAGGAATACCGCGATACCAAAGGCGAGCGGCACGGCAATCAGCATGGCCACCAGTGAGGTGATCGCAGTGCCGTAAAGCGGCGCGAGCGCGCCGAACTGCTCGGTGACCGGGTTCCAGACCGAGGAGGTCAGAAAGCCGAATTTGAATTGCCTGAGCGCCGGCCAGCCGCCGTAGAACAACGCCACGAGCACCCCGCCCAGCAGCGCCAGAACCAGGAAAGCAGCAGCCAGGGTCATGAAGTGGAACACGTGTTCCGAGCGCGCCTCGCGGCGCAATTGCAGCTTGTACGGCAGTACTACGCTCGACATATTCGCGTCAGCCCGCCCTTCGGTGCGTTGCGGCTACTTTGCGGTCCAGACCGGCTTACCGTCGACCTTGACCGAATCCTGCCAGGTCTTCTCGACTAGCTTGACCACAGCGACCGGCAGCGGCACGTAGTCCAGGCCCTCGGCCAGCGTCTGACCCTTGCTGAAAGCCCAGTCGAAGAATTTCAGTGCGTCTGCGGTGCTCTTATCCTTGCTGTCGGCATGCACCAGAATAAAGCTCGCGCCGGTAATCGGCCAGCTGGCAGCCCCGGGCTGATTCGTGAGTATCAAATAATAGCCCTCGGCCTTAGCCCAATCCGCATTCGCTGCCGCCGCCTGGAACGCTTTGGCATCAGGTACCACGACCGCGCCGTCGCGATTACGCAGCTTCGCATACGTCATGCTGGTCTGCTTGACGTAGGCGTACTCGACGTAACCGATGGCGCCGCTGGTCTGCGTCGCCTGATTGGCAACGCCCTCGTTGCCCTTGGCGCCAATGCCCACGGGCCACTGCACCGAGGTATTGGCGCCGATCTGCTTTGCGAATGCGGGGCTGCCCTGGGACAGGTAGTTCGTGAACAGGAAATTCGTTCCCGAGCCGTCCGAGCGATAAATTGGGGCGATATCGAGCTTCGGCAGGTTCAGCGTCGGGTTGAGTTTCTTGATCGCCGCATCGTTCCAGCGCGAGATATCGCCAAGGTAGATGCTCGCGATGGTCGCTGCATCGAGCACCAAGTCACCGGGCCGGATGCCCGGAATATTCACCACCGGCACGACCCCGCCGATGATCTGCGGCCACTGGACCAGCGCGTTCTGTTTCAGATCGGCGGGCTCGAGCGGCTTGTCCGAGGCGCCAAAAGTCACCGTCGAAGCCTCGATCTGCTTGATGCCGCCGCCTGAACCAATGGACTGATAATTCAGACCGATACCGGTCTGCTGCTTGTAGGCCTCGGCCCATTTGGCATAGACCGGATAAGGGAAAGTCGCACCTGCTCCGGATATATCCGCAGCCCGGGCCCGGCCGAGCGCCCCAGCGCCCAGCGCCACGATGCCGAGGGCCGCTGTTAGTCTAAGTAGTTGATGCATGGTGCCCTTCTTCGGACCTTGGAGCTGTTGTGTGGCTGGCCGCGCGCGTATTGAGCCGTGCTCGTGTTACAGGCGCATGACAATGGACGCGCTGCCGTGCTATGAGCGAACCAAACCGATACGGTCACTGCTACTTGAGCGCGGTGAGGCCGGGCGGATGCAGCAGCACACGAACCTCATCGCAGGTGACCAGACCGATATCGGTGAATCCTGCCAGCAAGGCGACGAATTTCATGATCCTGTCCTCGCTGTCGACGATCTCGACCATCACCGGCAGATCTTCGGAAAACACGACATCGGTCGTGTGCATGCGGGTTGAACGGCCATAACCGAGCGTGCCTCTGAGCACCGTTGCGCCGGCCATTTGAAATTGACGAGCCTTGAGCACGATGGCCTCGTACAACGGTTGATCGCCGTGACGTTTGTCCTCGCCCAAATAGATGCGCAGACGCGCATTCCTGGCGTTGCGATCCAACGTATCCGTCCTCGGGGATGGCGCGCTGTGCAGTCTCGGCGGCGTTGAGTGCGGACTCATTTTTGCGGATCGTCGCTCACCAGCAGCCGGTGGAAGGCGGCGATCACCGCGGGTTCGGGATGGCGGATCCCCGGTATGTGCTGGTACGGCTCCCAGCCCCCGCCGAGCGCCTCGTTCAAATAGATATAGGCATCGGCAGCGTTTTGCTCTGCGACCGTGTATTGATCTTCGAGGCTGTAGAGTTGCTGCTCGGCATCCACGACGTTGAGAAAATCGGTCAAGCCGCGATCGTAGCGCTGTTGCGCCACCTCGAGCGCGCGCGCGCTCGCGGTAATAGCGTCGGCGAGGTCCTTGAGGCGCTGTTCCTGCGCCTCGAAGCTTGCAATGGCCGTATCCGCGTCCTGCACGGCATCGATGACCGTCTTCTTATAGACGACCAGTTGCTCGTGCGCCTGCAGATCCGCGATATCCACCAGCGCGTCGAGCGCGCCGAAATCCAAGATGGGCCAATAAGCCGATGGCACAAAATCCCAAAGATGCGTGCCATGCGCGCCAATCGTGCCCGACTGCGTGCCCAGCGCGCCGGTCAGAACCAGATGCGGAAACAAATTGGCGGTGGCAACGCCAATCCTTGCGGTTGCCGCAGCCAGTTGCCGCTCAGCTGTGCGCACATCGGGCCGGCGCTCAATGAGCTGCAATGGCAGACCCGGCTCTACCGCAGCGGGTAGATTGGGCAGCACGCCAGGACGGGAGAGCTCTTCGGCGAGATCCTCGGGATACTGGCCGAGCAGTACCGCGATGGTGTACTGGACGCTTTGAATCTGGCTTTGCAACGGCGGCAGATCGGACTGCAGCGTCGCGAGCTCACGGCTGGCTAGCTGATAATCCAATTCATTGATCAGTCCGCGCTCAAAGCGAGCTTGCTCGAAATCGCGCGACTGGCGCGCCGTGACGATGTTGTCGCGCAGTATCGCGAGTCGAATCTGCAGACTGCGCATATCCACGTAGTTGCGCGCGACCGCAGCAACGACACCGATGAGCACATCATTGCGCGCCCACATCTCCGCTTCGGCATCGTAGCGGCCCGCTTCAATCGCGCGACGATAGCCGCCAAACAGATCAAGCTCCCAGCTGGCGGCAAATCCTGCCACCTGCTGGATCTGCGTCGCGCCTCTGTTGTCGGCAGCACCCAGGGCCGGCGCCACCGAGCCGCGCGAGAGATCGCTGCCCGTTCCGTGTCCCGCAGCCGCGCTCGCTGCCACCTCCGGCATTGCGCTGCCCACCAGCACGACCTCCCGCATACGCGCCTCCTGCAGGCGCGTGAGCGCAATTTCGAGGTCAGGATTGGCCCGGATTGCCCGTTCGATCAGCGAATCAAGCTCGGAATCATCGAGCGATTGCCACCACTGCGGCCCGCTCTGCGTCTGTGCCGAAGCCCTCGGCGCGGCGACAAATTGCGATGGAGTCACGGTTTTAGGGCTGTGATAGTTGGGACCGACGGCACATCCGGCGAGCCAGAGGACGCAAGTCACGCAGCTCAGTAACCCGATGGAGCTCATCTCAGGGGGCTCATCGCCACACTCGAACCGGACGGCTCGTTGGTGCTGACTTGCACCTTCTGACCCGCGACGATCTGGTTGCTGATATTTAGCACCAGTCGCTCGCCATCAGTGACTCCGGAGCTCAATTCCACCTCATTGCCATCATCGCGACCGATCGTGACCGGCCGGAACTTCACGGTACCGTCGGGGCCCACCACCGCGACCCTTGGACCGCTCGTGGCGAATACCAGCGCAGCAGCGGGTACCTGGCTCATGCCATTGTTCTGCAGGTCGAAAGCGACCTGGACGTACTCTCCGGATACCAGCCGCCCATCGGGATTGGGAATGTCCAGCTCCGCCCGAAACGTGCGCGCTCTCGGGTCGATGGCGTCGGAGGTTCGCGTGATGGCGCCACTGATGCTCGGACTGGACGCAGCACCGATCAGGATTTTCGCCGGTATGCCTATCTTCATCAGATCCGGCGCAGCGCTTTGCGGCACATCAACAAATATCCGGATTGGATCGTCCTGGGCCATGCGATAGAGCAAGGTCGTATCGCCTGAGCTGCCGGCGGTGACCAGGTTGCCGATGTCGATGCGCCGCTCGGTGATCGTACCGGTGTAAGGGGCAGTCACGCGCTTGAACTGCTCGAACGCGGACAGCCGATCGACATCGGCCTGATCCAGATTCACCTGGGCTCGCGCCGCCTCGAGTTGCGCCGCAGCCCCCGCATTGCCGGCCTTTTTGTCTTCGCGCTCCTGATCCGAGACGACGCCCTTGGGCGAGTCGCGCCAGCGCTCATAGGTGCTCGCCGCGAAGGCCGCATCGGCCTGTTTGACCTTGACCTGTGCCTCCGACACTTTCAGTTTGGCCTTGGCGGCCAAGAACTCGGCATCCAGCTCGGGAGTGTCAATGAGCGCCAGGACCTGGCCGGCTTTGACGTGATCGCCGATATCGACGTACCACTTGGCCACATAACCGCTGACGCGCGCGTAGATCGTGCTCTCGTACCAGGCCGCGGTCTCACCCGGCAGCGTCAGACTGCCGCCGGCAGGGGCCCCGCGGACAGTGACGACGTCGACCGTGGGTATCGCAGTCGCGGCCGCGCGGGTCTCGCGCGCCAACTTATGCTCGGCGTGCAATCGCAAGAGAAACACGATCACGAAGGCGAGCAGCAATACGAGTGCGACCGCGAGGGCCGCGCGCTGGACGTTGCGACCGATGTCCTCAGATGGCAAGTGGATCTCCGAGCGAGGCGGTCGCATGTGGCGGTGAGGCCCGGCGACGCAACAGCGGATACACAGTGGGAACGAGGATCAGCGTCGCCGCCGTGGCGAACAGTAATCCGCCAATGACCGCACGCGCGAGCGGCGCATTCTGCTCCCCACCTTCACCGATACCCAATGCCATCGGTATCATGCCGAGGATCATCGCTCCGGCCGTCATCAATACGGGACGCATGCGCGTATAGCCCGCGGTTGCGGCCGCCGCGACCGCATCGTCACCGGCGGCCATGCGCTGGTTGGCGAAAGTCACCACGAGAATGCTGTTGGCGGTGGTCAAGCCGATGCACATGAGCGTGCCCATCAGCGCCGGTACGCTCATGTGCGTGCCTGTCAGGTACAGAATCCACATGACGCCGGCCAGGGCAAAGGGCACGGCCACGAGTACGATCAAAGGGTCGAGCCAGCTCTGAAAGTTGATGACCAGAAACAGGTAGACCAGCACCACCGCCAGCGCCATGCCGGAGAACAAGCCACTGTAGCTCTCACGCATCGTATCGACCTGCCCGCTCAGGACCACCGAAATCGCGCTCGACGGATCGGGCCGGTCTCTGGCGATGACTTTATCGATGTCCCCGGCCGCGGAATTCAGGTCCCGCCCCTGCACATCGGCGTCGACGTCAAAGACTGGACGGATATTGAGCTGCGACAGTACCAGAGGCGCGATGCCACGCTGGAAGCTCGCGACGTTCATCAACAGTTGCCCGGGCCTACCGCTGCTCCCAGCGGTCAAGGGCATGGTCCAAAGATCATGAGCAGATTCAATGGTATACGCGGGTAATTGCACCACGAGTGGGTAGCTCACCTGGGTGCGCGGATCGACCCAGAAATTCGGCGAGCTCTGCGCGCTGCTGTTGGTCGTGATCAATACATCGTTGGCTGCCGAGCGTTGCTGCAGGCCGAACTGCGTGGCCAAGGCTCGATCCACGTGCACGTTGAGCGTCGGTGCATCGGGGACCTGAAAGACATGCGAGTCGACCACGCCTGGTACGCCTCGCAGGTCGTGCGCAAGCTTGGCGGCCAGGGCGTAGACCGCAGTGCTGTCCGGCCCTGATATGCGGATATCGATCGGCGCGGGCTGACCGAAATTCAACACCTGATCGACAATATCGGCGGCCTGGAAGAAGAACTGCAGCTCAGGAAACCGCTGCGGCAATTCGCGGCGCAATCGCGCCATCAATGCCGGCGTCGGCGAATGCTTGGGTTTTAGCGAGACCAGGATCTCGCCGTCCATCGGCCCGACCGTGGCCGAATCGCTCAAGGAAATATTGATGCCGCTATAAGGCAGGCCGATGTTGTCCAGAATCGTATCGATCTGATCCGGGCCGGCAACAGAGCGGATGTAAGCTTCCACTTGCGCGAAATCAGCCTGCGTTTGCTCAATTCGCGTCGCCGGCGGCGCACGTACATGCAGCCGCATTTGTCCGGCATCCACCTGCGGAAAAAAGTCCCGGCCGAGCGCGGGAAACAGCAACAGCGAGCACAGCATCAATGCGGCGAAGAACAGCACCGCGCGCCACCGTCGCGCCAGAGACCAGCTGAGCGCATCGCGATACGTTTCACGAAAGCGCTCGAAGCTTCGGTTGAACGCGAGATGGATGGCCATGGCAGGATTGCGGCGCCGCTTTGTCTCGGCGCGGTCAGCATGGCCGCCGAAATCGTCCGCGTGCGCCGTGGCGCTTTGAGATCGCATCAGATACATGAACAGCACCGGCACCATCGTGAAGGAGAGCGCGAGACTCGCGATCAGCGCCACACAGACCGACAGCGATAGCGGGGAAAACAGGTATTTCGCGGTGCCCTGCAGCAGGAACACGGGCACGAAGACGATGCAGATGCAAAAAGTAGCCAGCATCGTCGGTATGGCCACTTCGCTGGCGCCAGTGGTGATGGCCTCAACCAACGGTTCACCCAAGCGCGTGTGCCGTTCGATGTTTTCGATGACGACCGTGCCGTTGTCGACGAGGATACCCACGGCCAGCGCAAAACCCCCGAGCGTCATCGTGTTGAGTGTTTGACCGCCCAGATACATCACCAGCACGGCGGTGATGATTGACAGCGGAATTGCGGCCAGAATGATCAAGGTCAGCCGCCAGTTGCCCAGGAACAGCAAAATCATCAGGGCGGTGAGCGCAGCGGCCATCATGCCGCTCATCTTCACGCTCGAGAGCGCGGCATTGACGAAGATCGACTGATCAAACAGCGGCTTGATCACAACGCTGCTAGGCACGAGCTTGCGGATGTCAACCAGTGCGGCACGCACGCCGTCGATTACTGCGAGCGTTGAGACGCCGCCAGTTTTGCGGATGGTCAGCAATGCTCCGGGGATGCCGTCCACGGCAACCGAATTGGTTTGCACTTGAAAGCCGTCGTGCACATGAGCTATGTCGCGCATGAAGACGGTCTTACCCGCAACCTGCGCGACCGGAAAGGCATTGATTGATTCGATTACATTGGGGCTATTGTTCATCGACAGCTCATAGTCCTTGCTGCCGATCTTGACGTCGCCTGCCGGTAGGATCACGTTCTGGCTCTGCAGCGCATCGCTGACATCAGACGGGGACAAGCCACGAGCCGCCAGCGCCTGCGGATCCAGGTCCGCCATGATGACGCGTGGTTTGCCGCCGTAGGGTTGCGGCACCTCGGCGCCGTGCACCACCGCCAGATCCGGTCGGATGATGTTTTGTCCTAGATCATTGAGCCGGGTATCGGGCAGCGTTTTGCTCGACAGACTCAGTTGGATGATCGGTACATCGGTCGCGCCGTAGCGAATGACCAGCGGTGGCGTGATATTCGGCGGCATGTACTTGAGCACCACCAGCGCGCTGCTGGCCAATTGCGAGACGGCGCGGCTCACGTCGGCGCCCTCGTGGAGGTAGATTCTTTCGACTCCGACACCGACGTAGCTTGTGGCTTCGATGCGCGCGATATCGTCGACCACGGATACCATCGTCCGTTCATGCAATGACACGATGCGGTTCTGGATGTCCGCGGCACTCATGCCGTTATAGGTCCAGACCACACTGACAACCGGGATGTTGATTTCCGGAAATATGTCAATCGGCATGCGCAGTGCGGCACCAATGCCCAG
>Ga0302324_100029057_pt1 | contig 10496 bp, 4 predicted proteins | sample Palsa_T0_1_FD_201949 | JGI IMG/M metagenome (GOLD analysis project Ga0302324, IMG submission 201949) | Peat permafrost microbial communities from Stordalen Mire near Abisko, Sweden - Palsa_T0_1 | ecosystem: Environmental > Terrestrial > Soil > Palsa > Peat permafrost | place: Sweden: Abisko... | reverse complement strand
GTCACGTCGAAGGAGAACGAGGAATAACTGTACAGAGTCCCAGCTACTCGTCCGCTACCATTGCCGTTTATGAGAGCACGTTGATCGCTTGTGCTCGCAACCCAAGTGTAAGCAGTGCCGCCGGTACTCGAGAACTGTGTGACATAGCTTGGCAGAGACTGGCTTCCACCCTCGATGACATACCCATCGGTTCCGTAAATCTTGCCATTGGAATTCTGCCAGTTCCCCTCGGTTGCGGTATCGAACCCCTGGAAAGTCACCTGAGGTGCGACGACAGGCTGGCTCACCGTGAGTTGAAAATTCTGTACGTAGCTAGCGCCCACGCCATTGCTGGCCGTGAACACAAGCGGATAGACACCATTGCTGCCGAGCACCGGGATGCCGCTTAACACACCCGTGGCTGTGCTAAAACTCACGCCCATCGGCAAATCGCCGCTTTCGCTGAGCAGGGGGGCGGGGTTGGCCGCAGCCGTAACCGTGAATGTTCCTTGCGAGCCCACTGTGAAAGTTGTCGCCAGCGCGCTGGTGATGGCGGGAGCCGTGTTGTTGTTCACATTGGTCGCGACCGCGAAAAACTCGCCGCGGTCGAGCGGCACATAGGACTCGACGCCATCGTTGTACTCGTATTCAAGGGTGCGAACATCGCCCGGGTTCAACCACCAATCTCCGGTCATGAACACACTCGTGTGCCCATCCGTCATCATGCTTGGCACGCGCCAAACAAGACGCCCGCTCTGATCTTGAATAAGTCCATGATCGGTGATGGCAAATCCGGTCGTAGGGTCAAGCGAAACACTCATCAGGTGGAAATCTTCCACCGGAGTGCCGGGAGGCGCGTCGTCCCCTTGGTGGCCACAGCCGTTGTTCGCCCGCTGATACCAGAAAACGCTGTTGTTGCCCAACGCCATACCGATGTAGTTGTACCCAATAAATTGCCCCCCATGTTCATCACCTACAGCCGCGCAGCTTACTTGGTAACGATGCAGAGGAGAATCTCATTAACCTGCGCCACTGGTGTCAACAGACGAACACGCTCGCGATAGCTGGGTCGGGCGGTTAGCGGAAGCCTTCTCGCCTGCCAATCTCGTGAATCACCCCCTGAACAATCGACGAGCACAAAAGCCATTTTCCATCGCTTGCTGGTTCATTCCGTCATGAGATTCGGCATTCTCAGACTTCGCAGCGGTAAGAAGTGACGGGCGAACCTAATGCAAACCCCCTCTTAATCAGCACAAAGCACTCGCCTTAGCCGGGTCATGGATACTTAGTTTGCTCTTACCGGTACGGAGCGACTATTGCGCGGTTCTTCTGCACCTTTATAGGATAACCACGGTGAAACATAACAGAAACAAGCCGGGCCATGGTCTCGGTATTTCCAGACGGGTCACAGTGAACTGCGGCAACCAGGTGCATGAGCAGTACCGTGCTGCAACCTTTTAAGGGATAACGGGTTAACCAACTATGGCGATCTCAGGTCTGCCCGCCGAAGCAATCGGGCAGCAGCGTGTTTCTGCAGCGGAACTAGTAATCGAGGTGGCCAGGTCTTGTCCGGAAGCTATCGCTCTTTCGGCCGGCCCGGACACCATGACCTTCGGCGATCTGGCAGCCCGATCCCTACGTCTAGCAAGCTATCTGATTGACCTTGGTGCCGGGCCCGACGTGCCAGTAGCGCTTTGCTTGGAGCGCTCTTTTGATTTCATCGTCTCGGCACTTGCCGTGTTGGCCTCGGGTGCGGCGTACCTCCCCTTGGACCCCGCCTGGCCGGCCACACGTTTGCGTACGATTCTGGATGACGCTCAAGCTCTCCTGGTCATCTCGCGCGGTTCCCTGGCTACGCAGGGGACTGGAAATGGAACACGTACTATCGATCTCGATACAGCTGCGCATGCGATTAGCCGCTGCGACCGTTTGACCAAGCCCGTTTCAACAACGACGGACAAGCTCGCGTACATTATCTACACGTCGGGATCCACCGGTCATCCGAAGGGCGTCGAGCTCACGCATGAAAATCTTTTGAATCTCATCTTCTGGCATCGGAATACATTCGGGATTACAGCCAAAGATCGGGCTAGCCATCTTGCCGGACTCGGCTTTGATGCCGCCGTGTGGGAGATCTGGCCGCATCTGACGGCCGGGGCCACTCTGGTCCTCGTGGATGAACAGTCGCGCACATGCGCTGGTCTGCTGAGAGACTGGCTCGTCGAAGAGCGAATTTCGGTGGCATTCGTTCCGACTATACTCGCCGAACCGATGCTGACTCAGTGCTGGCCGTCTGGGACAGCATTACGGTATTTGCTTACAGGCGGAGAGGCGTTGCATCGCCATCCCTCGCCGGGCCTTCCGTTCACCGTAGTCAACAACTACGGGCCGACCGAGTGCACCGTCGTCGCAACTTCGGCGATGCTTTCAGCCTCCGCGTCAACGGAATTGCCCCCATCCATCGGCAGGCCGATTGCAAACACGCAAATCCGCATTCTTGATGGCGGGGGCCAGCCGGTCGTGCCAGGCCAAGTGGGCGAAATCTACATCGCGGGAACCAGTGTCGCGCGTGGGTATCGCAACAAACCCGAGATCACGGCAGAGCGCTTTTTGCCAGATTCGCTGAATACCGTCCCCGGCTCACGCATGTATCGAACCGGCGATCTGGGATGCCTTCTACCGGATGGACAAATTGCGTTCCGCGGCCGCCTGGACAGCCAGGAGCAGATCCACGGTCACCGGGTGGAAACCGATGAGATCGTCTGCGCTCTGAATCGGCATCCCGGCGTTGCCGCTAGTGCGGTGGTAGCGCGCGGCCATGCCTGCGCCAAGAGTCTCATTGCGTACGTGGTGCCGCGTGAAACGAAGGCACCCTCAAGCTCCAGTTTGCGCGAATTCCTCGCGGCGAGCCTGCCCCATTACATGGTGCCGTCCGCTTTCATTCGGATTTCAGCGCTGCCTTCCAATTCAAACGGCAAGCTCGACCAAAGCGCTCTTCCCGATCCGGACGCCAAGAACCGCATCAAGGATGCCGAGTATCGCGCGCCAAGCACGCCGACCGAGCAACAACTCGTTGGAATTTTGACCAAGCTGCTGAAAGCGGATCGCGTTGGAGCCGACGACAATTTTTTCCTGCTCGGGTTTCACTCTCTCCTTGCGACTCAAGTTACAGCCCGAGTACACGAACACTTTGGCGTTCAACTCGACCTTCGCCATCTATTCGAGTCTAAAACGGTGGCGCGCCTGGCCGCTGAAGTGGATCGCCAGCTGATGGAGAAGATCAACTCGATGAGTGACGAAGAGGTCTCTCGTCGCCTCGCCAGTTAGTTCGATGGATGCCCACCTCAGTTTGTGTCAGCTCATGGAGCCGGATGTCATGGCCTCCCCGTACCGTCTATATCGGGAGCTGCGTGAAGCCGATCCAGTGCATTGGGATGCTTTCCTCCATGCGTGGATAGTCACGCGGTATTCGGATATCGTAACCGTCCTCAGCCGCTTTTCGGCCGAACGAACGCCCACGCCCGAGAAATTGGAGGAGATGGGGCTCGGAGCGCTAAGCCCTATCATCGAGGTTATGTCCCGGCAAATGTTGTTCCGGGATCCTCCCGCCCACACGCGCCTGAGAAATCTTTGTGCGGCGGCATTTACTCCCGCGCGGGTCGCGGTCCTGCGGACGCATATTCAGGACATTGCGGACAGCTTGATTGACCGCTTTATTGACAGAGGAAGAGCGGATATCGTGGCTGACTTGGCCTCGCCGATGCCGGCCATCGTTACCGCCGAGATGCTGGGAGTTCCCGTCAGCGACCATGAAAAATTAAAGCAATGGTCCATCGACTTCGCGGAGATTCTGGGGAACTTTCAGCATCAACCGGATCGCGTTTTGCGGGTGGCAGCCAGCGTCCGGGACATGACCGAATACTTTCAAGCGGCGATTCGAGAGCAGGAAACCAATCCCCACGAAGGGCTGGTGCACTCCCTGGTGAGTGCCGAAGTGGATGGAATCCGGCTAACGGAAGAGGAAATCATCGCCAACTGCATACTCACAATGATCGGCGGGCAAGAGACGGCCACCAATCTCATCGGCAGCGGACTGCTGACGCTGCTGCAGCATCCCGAACAGCTGCGCCTGCTTCAGGAGGATCCGTCCCTTATTTCTTCGGCAGTCGAGGAATTGCTGCGATATGAAAGCCCTATTCAGCACACAGCGCGTGTCGCCGAGGAAGACTTTGTCCTGGGCGGCAAGCTGATCCGCCGCGGCCAATCCGTTTTAGCGGTTCTGGCGGCAGGGAATCGCGATCCTGAACGCTTTCCAAATCCGGACGTGCTCGACTTTAAACGTGGAGATAAAGGACATCTGGCGTTCGGTTGGTCGACGCATTTTTGCTTTGGCGCGGCGCTGGCTCGCATCGAAGGGCAGATCGCTTTCAGCACCTTTTTGCGGCGTTTGAAGAATTTGGCTTTGGCGTCTGAAGATTTCGTTTGGCGCGCAAACCTCGGCTTACGGGGACTCAGCGCCCTGCCAGTTTCTTTCGACCTGCCGGCAGATGAACCGGCGGCTTCGCGCTTCGATTCGGTCCACAAGTAACGAATGAAAGCCCCCGACACAATCTCCGACGCGCGGCGGCAACTGCTCGAAAAGCTTCGGCGCGGCGAATCACAAGTGTCAGAAGGGTCACTTACGCCTCTGATTCGCCGCGAGCCTGGCGCCCAGACGCCCCTTTCACCGGGACAGGAACAGGTTTGGTTCCATTCTCAGTTGGCGAAAAACGTTCCCACGTATAACGAATCTGTGACGATTCACAAACGGGGACCTCTCGATCGGCTTATCCTTGAGCGCTGCTTCAACGAGATTGCTCGACGCCAGGAGATCTGGCGGTCTGCCTCCCCCTTAGTCGATGGGGACCTCGTTCAGCGAATCGACCCAGATGTCGTTGTACCCCTGCCGGTTATCGACCTCCGTCATCTTCCTCTTGAGGAGCGTGAATTAGAAGCTGTGCGAATCGCTTCTGAGGACGCGCGCCGTCCTTTCGACCTGAACGTGGCGCCTCTATTTCGCGTGCTCCTGGTTCGATGGGCTGATGATCACCACCGAATCTATCTGACATTGCACCACCTAGTTTTTGATGGCGTGTCCATCTATCGGGTCTTGGTTCGGGAGCTGGCCGCTTTGTATAGGGCGTATTCGGCCGGCGAGCCGTCTCCACTTCCCGAGCTAGCCTTCCAGTACGGCGATTACGCGGTCTGGCAACGGCAGCAGATCGCCAAGGGCAGTCACGCTGCTCAAATGAAATTCTGGCGTGAGACTCTCTCTAAGGACCTGTCGTCGCCACAGCTCCCTTCCGATCGGCCGCATCCCGCTGAGCCAACCTGGCGTGGCGGAATGGAAACGTTCACGATACCCGCGCAAGTTGTTGAGGAGCTCAGAAAGCTGGGCAGAAGCGAAGAAGCAACCCCTTACATGTTGCTTTTGGCGGTATTCAAGGTTCTGCTCTCTCGCTATTCGGGACAAGAGGAGATCATCGTGGGCGGCGCGATGAATACTCGCACGCGGCCTGAGTTCGAATCCTTAATCGGATATTTTCTGAATCCGGTTGCCTTCCGGAGTCAGGTAGAGGCTAATCTTTCGTTCCGGGAGTTTCTGGGACACGTGAAGAGCACGGTGCTCGGCGCGCTGGCCCACAGTGATATCCCCTTCAATGCAATCGTGCGCGAACTAGCATCCAAGCGTGACTTTAGGCGTCACCCCCTGTTCCAGGTTCTATTCATGTTGCGGCCGCCCTTCGTCGATTTTCCGGCCGACTGGGACGTCACTGACATGGAGGTTCACAGCGGCGCTTCCAGTTTTGACCTCTTCGTTGAGTTTTCAGAGCATCCGGACGGGTTAGCTGGACGGATCGTGTATAGCACCGACCTTTTCGACTGCGCCACGATCCAACGCTTATTGCAACATTTCAAGATGCTGTTGCGGGAGTTGATAGCCGACCCTGATCAACCCGTTTCGCGAGCTAACTTCCTCACCGAGCGCGAACGCCAACAGCTATTGGTAGATTGGAATGCGACCGAGACCGTCTATCCGCAAGATCTCTGCATCCATCAACTTTTCGAGCAACAGGCAGCCCAGAGGCCCGAGGCTGTGGCAGCGGTGTTTGGCGATCATCATCTCACTTACCGGGAGTTGAACCGACGGTCGAACCAGGTGGCGAATCACTTGCACGCAGCGGGCGTGAAGCCGAACGACTTGGTGGGTATCTGCGTAGAGCGCTCGTTGGAAATGCTGGTGGGGCTGTTGGGCATCCTGAAGGCCGGCGGTGCGTATGTCCCGCTGGATCCGGCCTACCCCCCTGACCGGCTGACTTTCATTCTTGAGGACTGCCGGCCCCGGATACTGCTGACGCAGAGAAAGTTGCAAAAACGGCTCCCTAGCCATGGGGCTCAAGAAATCTGTTTGGACGCTCTAGCTGTAGAAGAAACTGGGAATGGAGATGGGCAACTCCAGCGGGACACGTGTCAGCCGAGCGATCTCGCTTATGTTTTGTATACTTCCGGTTCCACCGGTAAACCCAAAGGCGTCCAGATATCGAACCGCGCACTCGTCAACTTCCTGAGCGCGATGGCGCGAGAACCGGGACTTGGAGCTGACGATACGCTCCTGGCCGTGACCACGCTGTCATTCGACATCGCGGGACTGGAGCTGCTTCTGCCCCTTATAAGAGGAGCACGAGTGGTCATCGCGAGCAGAGAGGTGGCTGCGGACGGGATGCGGCTTTCCTCGCTTTTGAAGAATTGTGGCGCAACCGTGATGCAGGCTACTCCGGCGACCTGGCGGCTATTGTTGGCTGCCGGATGGACAGGAAGCCGGCAGTTGAAGATTCTTTGCGGCGGTGAAGCGTGGCCGACTGAGTTAGCTGAGGAATTGTTGCCCCGATGTAAATCCCTCTGGAACATGTATGGGCCAACTGAGACAACGATCTGGTCGTCCGCGGCTCGTGTGGAAACAGGCCAACCGGTCGTGATCGGACCACCGATTGCCAACACCAGATTTTATATCCTGGACGCATCTCTCGAACTTGTACCGGTTGGAGTGCCAGGCGAACTCTATATCGGTGGTGAAGGCGTAGCACAGGGGTACTTTAACCGGCCAGATCTGACAAAGGAACGATTTGTGGGCGATCCTTTTAGTTATAGACCTGGGTCGAAGCTATACCGAACAGGAGACATTGTCCGCCGACTGGGAGATGGCAGGATCGAGTTCCTGCACAGAATCGATCAACAGGTCAAGATACGCGGCTTCCGCATCGAACTAGAAGAAGTCGAAGCTGCCTTGAAGCAATATCCGGGTGTGGCCCAGTGCGTTGCGGTGGCACGGGAAGATACGCCGGGGGACAAGCGCCTGGTGGCCTACACTGTACCGCTCAACCCGCATGTCACGCCGCGCGTGGCGGAATTAAGAAGTTTCCTGAAGCAGAAGCTGCCCGATTACATGATCCCGTCAGCTTTTGTGACGCTGAAGGAATTGCCACTCACACCCAACGGGAAGATTGACCGAAAGGCGCTTTCTGCGCGAAACCTGTCGGTGGCTGAGTGCTCTCCGGCGCGGCAGATTGCTCCTCCTCGCACACCGGTGGAGCACGAACTTGTTAGGATTTGGGAGCAGATTCTGGGAATTAAGATAACGAGCGTGCGAGAAGGCTTTTTTGATCTCGGCGGTCATTCACTGCTGGCAGTCCAGATGTTCACGGAAATCGAGAAGGTTTTCAACGCGAAATTGCCTCTCGCCACGCTCTACCAGGCGCCGGCAATTGAGGACATTGCCAGGATTCTGAACAAAGAGATCGCTTCTCCGGGATGGTCGCCTCTGGTACCGATTCAACCGTCCGGCTCGCGCCCGCCTTTTTTCTGCTTCCACGGTGCCGGGGGCAATGTCCTGATCTATCGAAAGCTCGCGCAGTCCCTCGGCTCCGACCAGCCATTCTATGGTTTGCAGGCTCAGGGTCTCGACGGCCAATCCCCACCCCTAAAAACAATTGAGGAAATGGCGGCGCTCTACGTGAAAGAGATTCGCGGTGTTCAGCCTCGCGGGCCGTATTTTCTCGGCGGCTATTGCCTCGGCGGCACCATTGCCTATGAAGCCGCACAGCAACTCTACGCCGCTGGCGAAGAGGTTGCACTACTCGCACTCTTTGACACCACGAACTGGCACAAGGTCCGATTGACGAAGTGGGCCAAGGGATTTTTGCATCTTCAGCGGTTGATTTTCCACGCTGTGGCTCTCCTTAAGACTGACTCTAAGAACAAGCACAAGTTCCTTAAGGGAAAGTTTCATGATTTACGACATCGGATTCCAGTATGGTGGGGAATGCTGGCGACCAAATTAAAAAGGTGGTCGGACGGTGACGCTAGGAACTCTCTGACGCTGGCGGAGCTCTGGAAGGCTAACGACTGGGCCGCCAACAAATATGTCCCTCGACCCTATCCCGGCGCAGTTACTGACTTTCGTCCAGCCACGCAGTATAGAGCGCTCAACCATCCACATCTGAAATGGAATCTTTTGGCAAGAGGTGGACAGCGGGTAGTCGTCGTTCCGGGATATCCTGCCTTCATGCTGCTCGAGCCATGCGTCACGTTTTTGGCTTCGATGTTGGCGACGAGTATTGACGACGCGAGTCGAAACCTTGAAAAGCGCTACGCAACTTGCCCTGACCCGTTGATTGCCAAAGCCAACTAGCGCGTACAGGGTTTGCCTAGCCTGCCTATATAAATTATAGATTGTACAATCGTTAATAATGAGAATATTAATCCGCTAACAGCAGTCCGCTGCCAATCAGATTCGTGGCCGTCTCCTGGTGGCCATAGCCATTATTCGCCCGCTGATACTAGAAAACGTTGTTGTTGCCCAACGGCATACCGATGTGCTTCTAGCCAATAAATTGCGAATTCGTGAACTCGAGTGCCGATCCGATGGTCTGACTCGAATCGAACATGTAGACCATCCCGCCATCGGGGGCGAGCGTAAAAAGAGCGTAATTCCCATCGAGCGGCTGCATCCAATGCATGTAGCAGGCTGCTTGATCCCCAGAATTCGGATCCACCTGGTTCACGTCGGCAATGTGCCACAGATATCTCCCCTCCTGCACGGTGCCTCCCATAATCATCTGACCGCTTCCCCATGCGTAGTCGGTTCCGCCATCAGTGGCCGGCAATCGGGCGGCCGACCGATCAATATGCATTTCGCCGGATTGAACTTGCCGCGCCAGCGTGCATGCCCGATGATTCTGGTATGGGAAACGAAACGATTCAGACGGACATTTTGGTGATTGGGAGCGGTCTGGCGGGCTTGGCTGCCGCTTGGAATGCCGCGAATCGCGGTTGCGAAGTGGCGCTCTTGACCCGCGCTTCAAATCCCCAAGACAGCAACTCCAGCTGGGCTCAGGGCGGAATTATCTACCGCGGCGATGACGACTCTCCTGAAAAACTTTCAGCAGACATTTTAGCCGCGGGGGCGGGACTGAGCTCTCCAGAAGCGGCGGCGCTACTGAGCCAGGAAGGTCCCCGCCTCACCAAGGAAATTCTGATCGATGAGCTGAATGTGCCTTTCGACCGCTCGTCCGAACATCCAGATCGGCTTGACCTGACTTCTGAAGCGGGCCACTCCCTGCCCCGGATCATCCACTGCAAAGATCGGACGGGTTTCGCAATCGAAAAGACTTTTTTCGAACGCGTCCATGCTCACCCGAAAGTGAGGCTTATATCCGATGCCACGGCTGTCGATTTATTGACCGCGTCACACCATTCGCTTGAGCCGACGGACGTCTATCGGCCGCTTACATGCGTTGGGGCTTATGTTCTGAACCAGCCGACCGGCAAAATATTTTCGATCTTAGCCAAAGAAACGATTCTCGCGACCGGGGGGCTCGGCAGCATTTTCCTTCACACAACGAACCCGCCGGGCTCAAGAGGCGACGGTATCGCTATGGCCTACCGTGTCGGCGCACGAATGATGAACATGGAATACGTTCAGTTTCACCCGACGGCATTGCTGGCGCCGGGCGGGCGTTTCCTAATTTCCGAGACTGTGCGGGGTGAAGGCGGCCGATTGGTCGACCGCCGCGGGAAGGAATTCATGCAACGATTCCATCCGGCAGGTTCGCTCGCTCCGCGCGATGTCGCCGCACGCGCCATCTACCAGATGATGCTCGAATCTGGAGAGCCATGCGTCTATCTCGACATCACGCACAAACCTGCCAACTGGCTTCGGGAGCGATTCCCTGGAATCTATGCCGTCTGTATCGAGCACGGTATCGATCTGACTCGCGAGCCAATTCCCGTTGTCCCCGCAGCGCATTACAGTTGTGGCGGAATCGCGACGGATGGTTTCGGGCAGACCACAGTGGATCGACTTCGGGCCGTGGGAGAGGTCGCTTGCACTGGGCTGCATGGCGCTAACCGCCTGGCCAGCACTTCCCTGCTCGAATGCCTGGTGTGGGGAACGCGCGCTGGAGCGGCGGCCGCAGAGC
>Ga0302324_100029055_pt1 | contig 10496 bp, 6 predicted proteins | sample Palsa_T0_1_FD_201949 | JGI IMG/M metagenome (GOLD analysis project Ga0302324, IMG submission 201949) | Peat permafrost microbial communities from Stordalen Mire near Abisko, Sweden - Palsa_T0_1 | ecosystem: Environmental > Terrestrial > Soil > Palsa > Peat permafrost | place: Sweden: Abisko... | reverse complement strand
ACCGCCTTGGGCGCATACAATGCGTCTTTACTCAATGAAGGAGTTTCCGATGTCTATGTATCCCAATAACGATGTGACCCGCCGGCCGATCGGACTCGGGTATGCCACCGACGAGAAGGTCGTTTTCAATTTCTTCAACACGGTCTATGCGTGGATGTGCGTGGGGCTGGCCGTCACCGCCGCCGTTGCGTGGATGGTTTCGCAAAACGCGCCGATGGTTCGAGCTTTCAGCTCCAGCGGATTGGGCCTCATCTTCCTGCTCGGCTCGGTAGCGATGGTATGGGCGATTCAGTCCGCCGCCCAGCGCGTTCAGCCCACCCTCGCAACGGTGCTTTTCCTCCTCTATTCCGCCGTCATCGGCGCGGTCTTCAGCGGAATCTTCGTCCTCTACAATCTGCAGACCATCTCTGGTGCCTTCATCATGACGGCAGGCGTTTTCGGCGGGATGAGCGTCTATGGCTTTGTTACCAAACGCGATCTGACCGCCATGGGCTCGATTCTCATCATGTGCGTCTGGGGCCTTTTCCTCGCAACCATCGTCAACTTCTTCATCGCCAGCACCGCGTTCTCCTGGTTTCTCACTTACGCCATTCTGGCCGTATTCATCGGCTTGGTGGCTTTCGACACGCAAAGACTCCGCGTGATCGCCCAACAGATCGGCGGCGATGCTCGCGCCTCGGCAAGCTACGCAATCATCGGCTCGCTCCGCCTGTATCTCGATTTCATCAACATCTTCCTGTCGATCCTTCGAATCATGGGCAACCGTCGCTGATCAGGGAGCAAAGATACAAATCAAATGCAGCCCCTGATGTACATCAGGGGCTTCTTTTCGCGCTGTTTTGTCAAACCCCTTTGGTTAGAAATCCCCCATCCACGATGATCGTCTCCCCGGTCGTATAGCTCGCCCCCGGCGAAATCAGATAAATCGCCGCCGCCACCAGCTCATCCGCATCCCCGAATCTCCCCAGCGGCGTGTGTTCTTTCAGATGCCGGCCGCGCTCGGTCCCTTCAATCAGCGGGCGATTGAGCTCGGTCGGGAAAACGCCCGGCGCAATCCCGTTCACACGAATGCCATATTGTGCCCACTCGTTCGCCAGCCCGCGCGTCAGCCCCATCACGCCGCTTTTACTCGACGCATAGGCGAGCACTTCCGTCAACGAAATGAAACTGTTGAGCGAAGCCACATTCACGATCGCGCCGCGGAGTCCCTTGGCATCGGGCTTCTGATCTTTCATCACCCGCCCAGCCGCCTGCGCGACGATGAAATTGCCCACAAGATTTACATTGACGATCCGAGCGAATTCCTCCGGCGGCATCTCCAGCGACGGCTGCCGCTTGATCACGCCCGCCGCATTCACCATCGCGTCCAGCCGCCCGAATTTCTTCACGACCGCATCCACCGCCGCCTTCACGCTCGCGGCATTACTCACATCCAATTGCACGCCCAGGTGTCCCTCCCCCAGTTCTTTCGCCGCGGCCGCCGTCTTGTCGGCGTTGCTCGATCCCACCGCCACCTTCGCCCCCGCCGACGCAAACCCCAGCGCAATCGCGCGCCCGATCCCGCTGGTTCCACCGGTCACGAGACAAACCTTGCCGCTGATATCCAGTCCGCTGTAGCTCATGGCAATAAGAATAACTCGTCGCCAGGCGCGATGCCACGATCTGTCGCGTAGCGGTCGCCCCGCAGGGGTACTCTTCCGTCAGCGGCATTCCGTAACCCCGATTCTTCAACACGAGGGGACGAAGGAGCGAACGGCGCGAAGAAAGCGGGGGGTCGATCTTTGAGCTGAGGTCAACGAAGGAGGCCGGAATTGACGCGCCGCAACCACTCTGGCCATTAAATCCCAGAATCTTCTTCGTGTCCTTCGCCCCTTCGTCCCTTCGCGTTTAATCCGAATTCCCGGTTCCAACGAGAGTTCTATTCAGTCAAATCCGACGACAGCGGCTTCGCCGTCGGCGTCTCATCCATCGGCTCCAGGGACACCCGCTTCACCCGCGGACCGATCCGGCAAAAGACCTCATACGCAATCGTCCCCGCCCATTCCGCAAGCCGATAGACGCTGACCGGCGAGAGCGGATCGCTATCCAGTACCACCACTTCATCGCCCGGCCGCGCGCTGGGAATGTCCGTCAGATCGATGACCGTCAGATCCATGCTGACGCGCCCAACCACCGGCGCGAGCCGCCCATCCACGAGCATCCCCGCCCTGTTCGAATACGCGCGCGGATAACCGTCGGCGTATCCGATCGGCACCAGCCCGACCCGGCTGTCGCGCTCCGCTCGCCATGTCTGTCCATAGCCGACGCTCTGCCCAGCCGGCACGTCGCGGACCGTGAGCAGCGGGGCGGTCCAGCGCATCACCGGCCGAAGCGGCCGATCCATGCTTGGCCTGCCGGTTGGATCGATCCCATACAGCGCGATCCCTGGCCGAACCACATCCAAATGAGAATCGGGCGAAAAAAAGATCGCGCCGCTGTTGGCCGCGTGCCGCAACAGCCGCGGATCGCGCCTTGCATGTTCATCGGTGGCCCGGCAGAAACAGGCGAGTTGCTCCGTGTTGAATTCTTCATCCGGTACTTCGCTGCACGCGAAATGAGTTCCCAGACTCACCAGCCGCAATCCTTCGCGCGATTGGATATGCGTCATCAAATCATCAAGCGCGGCCAGCGGCGTTCCGCAACGTGTCATGCCCGTATCCACCATCACGTGGACAGCCGCTCGCCGGCCGCTCCCCTGTGCGATTCTCGCCACATCATCCGCCGCCCCAGCGGTGCCCAGGGTAAGCACCCAACCACGATGGATCGCCAGGTCGATCGCCTCGCGTTGCCTGCCCAGAAATGCGTTTTCCGCGGGGCGCAGCACAAGGATGGGTACAGTCGATTCAAGCGGCAATGGGAGCTCTGCCGCTTCCTCGACCGTGGCCACGGCAAGTTGATCCGCCGCCGGCGCGGCAAATCCATCGGTATCACCCCCGTCAAAGTTGCAGAGCGTATCGGCGACAATTTCCGCGCCATGCCCATACGCATTGGCTTTGACCATCGCGCACAGCTTCACACCCGGCCCGATAGCCCGGCGAATCACGCGGGCATTGTGCAACAGCGCTTGCCGCGAGATCAAAAGTCGAGGTTCACCCAGTGCGTGTTTCGCTTCCATGCGATCGGTGTCGGGATGACTATCGGGCGATCCATCGCCCGCAATTCTCCCCAGTCTATCGGCTCATCGCATCAACTCCAAACACCGGCGTGCCCATGGTAATCTGTTCGCATGTCCGAGCCCCAAACTCCTCCTCCGCTGCCGCCGCTTGCGCAGCCCATCCCCGTCCATCCCATCTCCGAGCTCGCTCACGAAAATCAGTTTGAAGCAAACGACTATGGCGATCACCGCCGCCGCCCCGGCATCATCACCGCCATCGCGATCATCAGCATCACCGTCGGAAGCTTGGGCTTGATCGGTGGGGGGCTTTCAGCGCTCTATGGCGCGATTTTCTATTTTCTCGCTCGCCAGACTGCTTCGATGAACTTCGCGGCAAACTCCGTGGCGGCCGCAGCGGCGGCACAACCGCCCCCTCTCGTCGCCGACGATGCACCGGTCGATCAAAACGGCGACCCGGTCGTCGGCGAGCGCGGGATGGGAGTCGACACGCGCCAAACCATTATCGGCGTGCTCGCTTCGCAAAGACCGCTCAACGATGCTCGAAAGCACCAGCTCCACGCGCTGCTCGCCAAGGCAGGCCTGGATATTTTTCAGAGCAGCGGCGGGGGGGACGTCAGTTCTGACGACATCCGCAGGGCGATCACCCAGAGCGGCCAACTGCCGCGCGCATCGGAATCTGATCCCAACCAAGGCCCCGATTTTTTCGTGATCGCCACCGGCCGGATCGAAGTCTCCGATGATCGCGCGCTCTTTGAGCCCTCGGATCATTCGCAGGAGACCATTCGGGTGGCAGTTCCGTTGCCGTCCAGCAACGCCGACCAAACCGCCGCCATCACCCCGGCGGGCGGAATCTCGAAACAGGACGCGCACTTCGCGGTGGGCATCGTCAATCGGCAAACGGGAAACCGGCTCACCGCGCAACAGCGCCAAGCGCTCGCCGCCGAATTCTTATCCAACGCCGGCTTGCTCACCCCGCCATCGCCCGGGAATCCCATCGGCCCGCAATTGGTTACGTCCATGATCCAGCCGGATGGCTCGGTTCTGGTGTTAACTCCGCAAGGCCAACTGCAGGTTAATCCAACGGGCATCGTGCAATCGAGGTTCATTTACGGTACCCCGACAACGTCGCCCGTAATGGTCATGCCATTCGGCGCGGGTAATGGTCGCGCGCCTATCTCCGGAGCAGCGGCGGCATTGGTGGTTGGCGAAGCCGTGCTCAGCATTCTCCTCTCGATCTACCTCCTGGTAATCGGCATTCTCACGCTCCGGCAGACCCCGCGCGGCCGACAATTGCACATCATCTACGCACTGCTGAAAATTCCGCTCGCGATCCTCTGCGGCATTGGCTGGTGCTGGATGATCGGCGGCTTTTTCAGGTCAATTCCCAATGCCGGCGGCGGAGCACCGATCCAGCCGATTCGCGCTTTTCTCCTGGTCTGGGTAACCGGCGTAGCGATCATCTATCCCATCGGACTGCTCATCACTTTCTCCACGCCATCGGTCAAACGGTATTACGACAGCGGCCTGCAATGAGCGATTGCCAATTCGTTGTCCCGTCGCGCAATAACCCCCAAAGATTGCGCTTGCTAATAATTGTATATTAAATATAACATGATGGGAACCTTGCGGTGCAAAACCCCAAGGACCGCCACGTGGCGTGGCCAGGGTCCTGGCGATACCCTCGGTGTCTGCTGGGACAGGAGGAAACAATGCAGAAGCGATCGCGGCTTCCGACCCGCAGGCGCCTTTCGCCTTCAACTGCCGAAATATCACCAATAATTGCTCGTACGATTCCTCGGCGCACGCCGATCGAGCCTCTAGAGAAGCGAACGCTTCTATCGGGAAATATCACGCAGTTTCACTACGACCCTTCCAGCACGGGCCAAAATTTATCCGAGACGGTCCTCACGCCCACCAACGTCAACGCAACCGATTTCGGCAGGCAATTCATTACTCAGCTCGACGGGCAGGTCTATGCCCAGCCGCTTGCGGTTCAGAGCATCAAGATCACGCGCGTCGGTTCCAACAGCAGTGAAACGACCGGCGTTCACAACGTGCTCTATGTGGCGACGATGCACGACAGCCTGTTTGCCATTGACGCCGATACCGGCGCGATCCTGTGGCAGGACAGCTTCCTACAGATTAACAGCCCGGAAGTAACGACCAATCTGAGTCCTTCGCCGACCGCCGGGGTGATTCCTTTTCCCCTGGGAACCACCAGTGGCACGGAAGATGCGGGGATCAACTCCGCCGACGTCGCCCCCGAGGAGGGCATCTTCGGCACGCCCGTGATCGATCCGAAGACCGACATTCTGTACTGCATCGCCTACACGCAGGAACGCCGCACCGACACCAGCACTTCCGCCACACCCAGCGCCACCGGCACCGATTGGCATTTCGTCGAGCGACTGTGGGCGATCAACCTGGCCGATGGCAGCGTGGCCATCACTCCCACCGTGCCGGCGGGCGCACCCGTTCCCGCGGCCATGGGGCAGACCATCGCCGATACATGCATCAACTACACCGGCAGCACGTTTCCCTCGTTCAGCTCCTTCACCGGATACGAATACTTTGCCGGTCCTTACATCAAGGGGTCCGGCGACAACGGCGACAGCGCCGATAGCCACAATGCTGATACGGATGGATGGGTCACCAATCCAAACGATTTGACGAGCAACAGTTCCCATTCGGTGTTCGCGGGCACGACCCCATACGCGCAGGGCGATCTCGCGGTTAACCCGCTCATCGAGCCCACACGCACGGGTTTGATGCTTCTCAATGGCGTCATCTATTTCGGCTTGACCTCGCATGGCGATGAGGGGCCCTACTACGGATGGGTACTGGGTTACAGTGATACCACGCTGCAGAACACCGCAGCCTTCGTCACCACGCCCACCTGGGAAAATTACGACATCATTTCGGGTAGCGCCGGTTCCGACAGTTCCACCTACGACAACCAGGGTGCAATCTGGGGCGGCGAACAATCCATCACCACCGACGGGACTTACCTCTACATGTCGCTGGGGAACGGCGCCTTCGACTGGACCAGCACCAACTTCCCAACCGGCGGAACCAACACCACGACCGACGATGGCAACGCCGTCCAACTTCCCCTCGACGGAGACTATGGCAACGCCACCCTCAAGCTTGCCATCGATTCCAAAGCCAACCAGGGCGGCCTGAGCATCACCAGCCTGCCGACCACATTCAATCCCGATGGAACCAATCCCGGCGTCAACGGCCAAAACGTCAACGGCTACGGCCTCAAGACCACCGACTTTTTCGTCGCGTCCAACATGATCTATTTGAACTACAAGGATTTGGACGTCGGCTCGGGTGGTGTGCTGCTCCTGCCCAATACCGTGACCTCCACCGTGCCCGGCCACGTAGGCGATCCCATGCTGGTCACCGGCGGCAAGGAAGGCCGTGTCTACCTGATCGACCGCGACAACATGGGCGGGTTTGATACGAGCTATTTCTCCAACAATGTCACCGATTCCAGCGCCACCTACGCCAACGGAACTGCCGTCTTCAGCAGCCCCGGAAATGGTGTCCCCAACCAAGGCCCCGACGCCATCAGTTACGATCGTGTGCTGGGCGAATATGAAGGACTTGGTTCGTTCTTCACCATCCCCTCGTTCTACATGAATGGATCCGTTCCGACCCTCGTCGTCGATGGAAACAGCCAGGGCGTGAAGACGTTCAACCTCAACACGTTCCAGTACACCACATCGTCGCTGCCGGCAAACGACAACAACAATCCCGTCCCCCTGGGCACCTCGTCAGCCACATTCGCCAATCACGGCTCGACATCGGCGATTTCCGCCAACGGCGCTTCCAACGCCATCGTCTGGAACATCGACGCCCAAAAGAGCACGGCCAACGATGATTTGCTCGCATTCAACATCAATGGAATGAGCAACCTCTACACCAGCGGCAGCGGCGTGCTCACCGACAACATCACTAACGACACCGCGACCAAGTTCAGTGTGCCGTCGGTATTCAACGGCATGGTTTACGTTGGCATCGGGGCGGGATGGGGATCCGAGGGTTCCTCGCAGACGGCCTGGGCACAAGGGGCGATCGTTGGCTTTGGCCTGCAGGACAGCTATCTCACCACGGCAGGCCAAAGTTACTTCGGCGCGCCCACAGCGCTCGGTGGTCATTACGCCGTCAACACCGGTGTGCAACTCACCTGGACGCGCAATTCCACTTTGGAAACCGAAACCGAAATCGACCGCTCCACAAACGGCACCACCTGGAGCGTGCTGGCGTATGTCAGCAATGGCGCCGCCAGCTTTGTGGATTCGACGGCTTCAGCCGACACCAATTACTATTACCGTGTCCGCGTGATTTCTGGCTCGAACACCACGGCATACGCAACATCCGCCCAAATCGCCACGACGCCGCCCACACTTTCCTCCGCTGTCTCCCGTCGAACCCAAGGCTCGGCCGGCACGTTCGATATTCCCTTACCGCTGACTGGCAGTCCGGGAATTGAAGATCGCGAGGGCGGCCCGGAATTGCTCGTGCTGACCTTTGCCGCACCCGTTGTCGAAGGTTCCAGCTTTGGCGTCACGCTCACGAGCGGATCGGTCTCCTCAACCGCGGTGAACGGATCGACCCTCAGCATCAACACGTCCGGCGCAACAAACGGACAGACACTCGTCGCCAACATCACCGATCTGCGCGATGCCTCCACGAGCGCCAGCGGCAATTATTCCGTCCAAGTCGGCGTCCTTCTTGGTGACATCAATGGCGACGGCGCGGTCAATAGCACCGACGTGGACGATGCCAAGCTCGACAGCGGCCAGGCCGTCAGCAGCAGCAATTTCCGCGCGGATTTAGATGCCAACGGCGCGATCAACAGCGCCGACATCACCATCGCCAAACTCAATTCAGGAGACACGCTCGCCCCCGCGAACGATGTTGTACCCATTATTGTCAGCGCGCCCATTAGCGGCGGCCCGTCCGGCCCGGTGGTATCCACGCCTCCCCCGATCGCCTCGCCCCCCGCACCTGTCACCGCTCCCACACCGCCAGTGGTACCGCCAGTTAAACCACCGCCACCAGTTCCACTGCCGACTCCGCCACCGATCTTACCAGCCCCAAAGCCGCTCGATCAAAGGACGCCACCGATCAAAGCTCATAGTTCGCTGGTTTCCTCCGACCTCTCAGAATTGCTGACGACATTCCTGCCCGAAGTGAAGAGGACAAAATGAGGACAAAGCCGGCGCAAAGACTTCTGGGCGCATCCTGCTGCTTTATCGTCGCGCTGCTGCTTGGCTCGGCCGGCTTTGCGAGGGGCGATTCCCTGACCTTTAGCCCCACCAGCAGCACCGCCGGCGATGGCCAGAGCTTTTCATTCACCGTCACTCTCAATACCACCCACGCCTTCTACGGCTTTAGCCTTTATCTGGAATCATCCGCGGCCAGTTCCTTCAGCGTTACCGGCGAAACCGCCGCAACGAGCAGTCCGATCACCGATCCTAATTTCATCGGATCGTTTCCCGTTCTCCTCACCACAACGGCGAACAGCCCCGACTTCGGTTACAGCTCCACCGGAACGACCGACATTTCCGCCGGCACCTACACCATTGGCACGATCACGATTGCCGTCGCGGCGAGCGTTCCCGTTGGCACTTTCACGATCAACACGACGACCGGCATCACCGGCTCAGAGTACAACGATGCCGAAGGCGATATTTTTCTGTTGCCAGAGGCCACCGAAACCGTCAGCGTTCCAGAACCGACGACCGCCGCGCTGATCGTCTGCATCCTCGCCGCGATCCTGCCGCGTCGCTCAAAAGCTTCAATCGCAAGACCCACCCCATTCTCCACTCTGTCCGTCCACTGATGCCTGCCCTCCGCGTTCATTTGCCGTCGTCATCATCGTCATCATCCTTCGCCGCAGGAAGCGAATTCGACACGCGCCTGGCCGGCGGCTCGGAATCGACGCCGCGCACGCTCTTCCAGACAACTTCATTCACCAGTGCCGTCGGGGCGGCATCAGCACGGCGGAAATCCATTTGATCGGATAACTCGACCAGCCGCCGGCGCGGATCGGCAGCGCTCAGGTCCGCGGGCTGGGGATTGATATCAGCGATCAACTTCTCCCCCGGCATGACCGCATCGAACGGGGCGGCATTGCGGGGCGATGAATCCCAATCGTCGATCGCCGCCGCGATCGCTTCATATTGCGTCATCGGGCCGATGCCCAGCAGCAGTCCCATGGTCTTGAGAACGCTGTCAGTGTTGTAAAACCGATGATCGACGCTGTGCGCCTTGATCCAAGGGCTAATCACGTAACAGGTCGTTCGGTGCGCATCGACATGATCTTCTCCCGATTGCGCATCATCCTCGATCACAAAAATCGCGGACGTGTTCCAGATCGGGCTGTGACTGATCGCCTCGACAACTTGCCCGATCGCATAATCATTGTCGGCGACCATCGATTTGGGAGAGTGCTTGCCAGCCTTCATGGCGCTGGTGTGATCGTTTCCCATTCGCAGCAGCGTCAACTCCGGCACGGCTCCGCCAGTGGGATCCTTTTGCAGCATCAGATCAAATTCGCGCTTCCACTCGGCAAAACGGCTGGCTGAAGCTGGGTTGCCATACGTTTTCCTTTGATACAGGCAATTAGGGTTCCCCGTCTTCTCGAAGAGCGCGTCGGGCGCGGTGCTGTCAGCATAATCCAGATCGAATCGGCGGTAATCCAGATCGCTGATCCCCGCCAGATCGTGCCCGCCGGGGCGCAAGCCAGGCACCGATGGAACGTTTTCCGGACCGCCGACCACGCCCGAGACCGCGTCAGAGAAGCTGAGGAAAAATCCGTAATTTCGCAGTGACACGCCCGCACGCCGAGCCGCATCCCAAAGGTGATCGCCGGCACTTCCCACATCCGGGACCGCCTCGCCCCCCTGGCTGAAGATCGGATTGGTTGTTGGCACGGCATCCGGTCCGGTCGTCGGGATGCCGCCGGTCGGGTAGCCATTGTTCTGCCCTTCGAAATCGAATTTGCGGCCCCGATGGGAATAGCTGTACGGCACATTGCGCGAGACATACGCATCTGCCATGCCCTGCGTGCTCCAGTCCCAGCCATCACCGCTGACTTCTCCGCACGCGTAAATGCTGTCCAGCAACACAAACCGCTCGGCAAGCGCATGCAGGTTGGGCGTGATTTCCCGGCCAAAGATCGCCAGCGATTTATCGCCATTGCCCTGCGGCAAATCGCCCAGCACCTGGTCGTACGTCCGGTTCTCCTTGATGACGTAAAACACGTGCTCGATACGGCGGGACTTCAATCCCATCAGCGCAACGTGCTCATCCGATGCGCGCGCGG
>Ga0302324_100029054_pt1 | contig 10496 bp, 7 predicted proteins | sample Palsa_T0_1_FD_201949 | JGI IMG/M metagenome (GOLD analysis project Ga0302324, IMG submission 201949) | Peat permafrost microbial communities from Stordalen Mire near Abisko, Sweden - Palsa_T0_1 | ecosystem: Environmental > Terrestrial > Soil > Palsa > Peat permafrost | place: Sweden: Abisko... | reverse complement strand
AAAAGGAGTGGGATGGCACGAGCATGACGCCTGCCTTTTCGCCGGCACCGAGCGCTTCTTCCGCCCGAACTACCGGGCGCATCTGATCGCGGAATGGATTCCGTCGCTGGGCGATATCGAGGGAAAATTGAAAGCCGGCGGCCGGGTGGCCGATGTGGGCTGCGGCCTGGGCACTTCGACGATTTTGATGGCCCAGGCGTATCCCAAATCCACTTTCGTCGGATTCGATTACCATCCCAAATCGATCGAGCTGGCGCGAGAAGCCGCGGCCAAGGCGGGGGCAGGCGATCGCGTGAAATTTGAAGTCGCGTGCGCCAAGGAATATCCGGGAAAAGGTTTTGACCTGGTGGCGTTTTTCGATTGTCTACACGACATGGGCGATCCGGAGGGTGCGTCGCGGCACGTGCTGGCATCGCTCGATCCCGGCGGGGCGTGGATGATCGTCGAGCCAAACGCGGGCGACAAGCTCGAAGACAACTTGAATCCGATCGGACGCGTGTTTTATGGCGCATCCACGATGTTGTGCACGCCGGCATCCAAGTCGCAGGAAGTAGGTTTGGCGCTAGGCGCGCAGGCCGGCGAAGCAGCCCTGTCCAAAATTCTGAAGTCGGCCGGATTCAGTCGTGTGCGTCGAGCGAGCCAGACTCCATTTAACATCGTGCTCGAAGCGCGGCCCTGAGCGGCACGCGGCCGGTTGTAGATTCTAGTTAGGGAGAAGGAGGCGCGGTGGGCGACTGCCGCGCCCTGACTCACCGGCTGCGCGGCGCCGCAAAAGCAGGTTAGTAATACCCGCGGTGCGGGGCAAGCACCGGAGCGCTCTCTTCTTGCACCAGCGTCCTGCGAGTTACCAGGCGATACCTCAGCAAGGTCCACAAAGCTTCCAGCCCGTCGCGGAAACGGATTTTCTTACCTTCCGCGATGCCTCGGGCGTTGTAGCTGATGGGTACTTCGTGGATCCGATACTTCAAGCGGCGTAGCTTTGCGGTTACTTCCGGACAAAATTCGAATCGCTGGCAGCCCAGACGCAGTTCTCGCAGCACCGAGACGCGAAACGCTTTGTAGGCGGTGGCTTCATCGGTGAGGCGCGCATCGAAGAGAAAATTCGCCGCTGCGGTGAGAATTCGATTGGCGACGAGGTATTTCATCGCCATTCCGACAGGCTTTCCGAGGAAGCGGGAGCCGTAAACAACGTCGGCCTGGCCTTTCACGATGGGCTCAAGGATCCGGGCATAGTCGTTCGGATCGTATTCCAGGTCACCGTCCTGGATGATCACGATATCGCCGGAGGCGACCGCGATGCCGGCGCGAATCGCCGTGCCCTTTCCGAAGTTCACTTCGGAGTGCTGGCCCACGATCACTCCGGCGCGGGCATGCTGGCCGAGTATTTGCGCGGTGCCGTCGGTGGATCCATCGTCCACGACGATGATCTCTTTCGAGCAGCCTTCCGGCAGAGCAGCATTCTGCACGCGCTCGAGAACCTGGTTGAAGGTTCGAAATTCGTTGTAGACCGGAATGATGACGGATATCTTCATGGCATCTGTGGCTGCTCACGCCATAAGACGCCGGAATGGGCAACCCGGTTGCCACAACCGGGCACTCGGCGATCTGCTCGCAGCGAGCTGTAATATACACCGGACCGGCCGTCTTGCCCGCCAATCAGACTGCGGCTTCGCGCTGAGCAGCCTGGCTGATTTTTGTTCCCGTTCGGCCGGCGGGCGAAAGCCTTCGCGGTAGGGTCCCAGCAGCGACCGCGGTCAGCAGGAGCGCCACTGGGTCAATCGGGTAACGGTACCTGAAGAGCGCCTGACTGAGATAAAACGCGAAGGGGAACACAATCGGAAAAACCGCGACGGGAAATGCATAAGCCCTCGTCTTGCGATTCCAGAAAAGGACCACGATTCCGGCGACAGCGCCGAGCAAGGCCAGGAAATTGGATACGAAAACGGCGCGAATCGAAAAGGAATGCGAGCTGAGAAAATCTCGCACTGGGTGCGGAGTCCCTAACCAGGTAGCGGTAAAACGCTGCGTGAAGAGCTGCACTTCCCTTCGCGGATGAGACACCATCCAGTGAACGGCTTCGCGCCTCTTCTCTTCCATGTATGCCATCTCGCCCATGCGCACGTATTTTGCGCGTTCCACTGCGTTATCGATGGGGTGCAACCATCCGGGGAAATGATCTTGATACTGGTCGTTGTTTCCGAGCCACAGCTGCAAGCCCAACACCGAGCGCAGCGGAACGAAGCTATGAAAGACCACGTAGTTGCGCACCGTCCAGGGAACACAGCATAGGACCAGAATTCCTACGGCAAGAGCGGGCCGCGCGCGCCAGGGCTGGCCGCGTTCGCGGGCACGGTACGCGAGCCATCCCAGCAAGAATGGCAGCAACGCCGCCAGCGTGCCGTTGGTCATCAGAGCGAAACCCCACAACAAGCCGTACGAGCACCAATCGCGACTCCGGTTCGATTCCGCCAACTTGAGAGTGGCCCACAGGATCGTCGCGGCGAGCAATGCGGAGAGAGAGGTGTCCCAGATCCATTGGAACGGGATGATGAACGCGTTGGGGAAGATCACCCAGAGCCATGCGGCTCCCGCGGCAACACCGGTTCCGGCGATGCGTTTGCCGACGAAGAAAAGCGGCACACACGCCAACGATGAGAAAATAATGTTCAGGGAAACGGCGGCGATAAAGGCGGGGAACGTGAACGTGCCAAAAATTCGAAACACTCCGGCGACTAGCAACGGATAGACGGGCGGATCCCAGGCGGTTGGACCGGTGTCCTCATGAAACGGCGAGGCGAACCCCTTTCCGACGGCTAGTGAATGCGCGATGTTTCCCGGTTCGTATAGAAAAGGCACGGAGGCCAGTGCCCAATGGGGAGTTGTCCTTTGTTGTTCCCACGCATACCCGGCTCGCACTCCCAGCGCGACCAAAACAATGAGCGACACCGAAGTCAGCAAAGCCTTGAGTCGATCGCCGAATTTCCTGGATTTATCGCCGGTCACGGTGGATTGCATGCTCAAGCCCGATTGTCCAATTGTCCAATTGGGAAGAATACCGCAGTGCGAGGATGGGAAGAAATGAGGCTCGACGACCTAATTGTCACGTTGGCGGACAAACGCGGCAGCCAGCACCGCGCTAGCCACAGTGTGCAGCTCCGTCCGAAATTTTGCCGCCGCGCGCCGCGCAAACTCAAGTAACGAAGGATCCAGCAGAAATCCACAACGATCGGCAAAAGGCCCGCTGGGCGGCGCCGCAAACTTTCGGCGCCCGGGCTTCTTTTGCTCCGCCGGCTTCAGACTCTCGTAGAGTTCCCGATCGCGCCAGAACGCATCCAGATCCTCCTGCTCCCAGTGCAGCGCCGTCCCCAGCGCCACATAGAACTCCTGCCGAAAGAGCTCCAGAATTTGCCGCTCGGCCACCTGCTGCCGCGCGGTTTTTGCGGCGGCCTGAGCCGCTGCCACCCTTCGAGCCGCCACGGCTTTGCGCTTGCCCGCTCTCTTGCTGCGCATGGCCTTCTTCGGACGGCGCGACAAAAAACCGAGGCGTCTGGGAAGTTCGGAGTCCAGATGGGTGACCATTTCCAGCAAGCATTCCCGACGAATGGTCTCCATAAATTCGCGGGAAAATTCCGCCTGTGCGCGAATCCCAAAGCGATTGTTTTCCCGCACGTAGGACTCGACAAAATTCACGACGATGCGTTCCCGATCCAGCGTCGAGAGCATCCGCCACGCTGTCTCCTGCGCCCGTACCGCGATTTGCCGTGGTGTGTAGCCCATGGGAACAACTCAGACCTAGCGTCACTCCGCTATTCGAAACAGAACTTTGCACGAGCCCGCACAAATTCGCCGCAATCATTTTCGTTCGCGGAAAAGTTAGAAAAGCGGACCGCACTAGCTCTACGCGATTGCGCGCCCACGCGCAACTCCAACCGCTCGCGCCGGGCGCAAAAAGGCAACACCGATCCTTGACGAGACAGTTCGGCCGGCGAGGAAAACAAAAGAGCCCGCATAGGCGAGGGAGACCCAGCGAATCGAAGTAAGCGATGAGAGGACTTTCACCTCCAAGCTATCGAACATGCTCGGCACACAAACGAAAGGGCTCGGAGATTTCTCCGAGCCCTTGGTCTTGCTCTTCGCATTGATTTGCGGCCCTGCGATCCCGCCGAGACTTAGTGCACCGGCGGCGGTGCGGGCCGGTCCCGGCGGGCGCTGCCGCCCCCGGTGAGGGGGCGGACGGGATTCTCGATCTTGCCCAGGGCAAGTTCGAGGGCTTGGTCCGCCGTATGGACAAAGTGGATCTGGAGCCCTTCCAGCAGGTCGGGCGGCAGGTCTTCCTTTACGTTCGGTTCGTTCTCCGCCGGCAGCAGGATTTCCTTAATCCCGGCACGCTTCGCGCCCAGGACCTTTTCCTTGATCCCGCCGACCGGAAGAACGATTCCGGAGAGAGAAATTTCCCCGGTCATCGCCACTCTCGGACGAACTGCGCGGCCACTCAGCAGGCTGACCAGCGCGGTGACCATCGCCACTCCAGCCGACGGGCCGTCTTTCGGGATGGCACCTGACGGAACATGGATATGGATGTCCTGCTTGCGAAAGAAGTCCGGATCGATGCCATAGCGCTCGGCGTTGGCGCGAACCCATGAGAGCGCCGCTCGCATGGATTCCTGCATCACCTCGCCGAGATGGCCGGTCATGGTGAATTGCTTTCCGCCGCGCATGTTGGTGGCTTCGATGAATACGATATCGCCGCCGGCGGGAGTCCAGACCAAGCCGATCGCCGTTCCCGGCCGCTCGACTCGCTGTTCCACTTCTTTCTCGACGTGTACCCGGGACAGGCCCAGAACTTCACGGACTACCTCTGCGGTAACCACAAGCGCGTCAGTTTTTCCTTCGGCCAGGCGGCGTGCTTGCTTGCGGACGAGGGTGGCAATCTGGCGTTCGAGGCTGCGCACTCCCGCTTCCCGCGTGTAGCTGTGAATGATCTCGTGCAACGATTCGTCGGTGAATTCCAGATGCTCGCCCAGCTTGATTCCGTGTTCGGCGGTCTGGCGAGGAATCAGATAGCGCTTGGCGATGTGAATTTTCTCGTCCTCGGTGTAGCCGGCGAGTTCGAGAATTTCCATCCGGTCCAGCAATGGTGACGGGATCGGATCGATGGAGTTGGCGGTGGCGATGAACAGCACCTTGGAAAGATCGAAAGGAACGTCGAGGTAGTGATCGCGGAAGGTCGAGTTCTGTTCCGGATCGAGCACTTCCATCAACGCCGCGGACGGATCTCCGCGAAAATCTCTTCCGAGCTTATCCACTTCGTCCAGCATGAACACCGGATCCTGCGTCTCGCCGCGGCGCAGACCTTGAATCACCTGCCCCGGCAGCGCTCCGATGTAAGTGCGGCGATGGCCGCGGATTTCCGCTTCATCGTGCATGCCTCCGAGGGAGATGCGCACGAATTTGCGTCCCAGGGCGCGGGCAATCGATTTCCCGAGCGAAGTCTTACCCACCCCAGGAGGCCCGACGAAGCAAAGGATGGGCCCTTTCATTCCTGGTTGCAGCTTTTTCACCGCCAGATAATCCAGGATGCGCTGTTTCACTTTCTTGATGTCGTAATGATCCTCTTCGAGAATCGCTTCGGCATTGGCGATGTTGATGTCTTCGGTGCCGGAGGATTTATTCCACGGCAGCGAGGTCATCCACTCGAGGTAGGTGCGCGCGACCATATATTCGGCGGACGCGGGAGTCATGCGCGACAAGCGCTTGAGTTCGCGTTCGCATTCTTTCTTGGCTTCGGCGGTCATGCCGGAGTCTTCGACTTTCTTGCGCATCTCGTCGATTTCCGCTTGGCCGTCGTCGCCGTCGCCCAATTCCTTTTGGATCGCCTTCATCTGTTCGCGGAGCAGAAATTCACGCTGGCTCTGGTTCACTTGCTCCTGCACCTGCTCTTGTATTTTGTTGCGCAGGTCCAGAACTTCGCGCTCCTTGGACAGTTCGCGACTCAAGGCTTCCAGGCGCTTGCGGACGCTGAAGGTTTCCAGCAGTTCCTGGCGCAGCATGGTGGATAGGGAGGGCAGCGTCCCGGCGATGAAGTCCGCCAAGCGGCCGGCCGGCTCGATATTCATCACCACCGTTTGCAGATCGTCGGAAAGCTGGGGTGAGCGAGCCACCACTTCGCGAAACACTTCCTGGGCGTTGCGGACCAATGCGGTGAGGTCGGAATCCACTTCCGCCTCGACGTCCGGCTGGCGTTCGATGCGGGCGCGCAAGAAGGGTTTGACACCCAGAATTTCAATCACGCGCAGGCGCTCGATGCCTTCCAAAAACGCAACGGTATTGCCGTTGGGCATGCGCACCATCTTGTGCACTTTGCCGATGGTGCCCACGGTATGCAGGTCGCTTCCCTGGGGATCCTCGATTCGAGGATCTAACTGAGCAACCACGCCGAGCAGCTTTTCGCCGTCGAGCGAATCGAGCAGGGCTAGCGAGCTATCGCGGCCAACGGTGAGAGGCATAACCGCGCCGGGAAACAGCACGGTGTCGCGCACCGGCAAGATCGGCAGTTCATTCGGGATAAAAGTAATTTTTTCAGCCATCTGGGGCCCCCGTTCACAGTAAATAGGTAATATCGACAGAAAGTTAGATGCCGGTAGGAGCGAAATCGGTTCATCGAGTGCGACACCCGATATAAGGCAACTTTAGCATGGTACGCTCAGCGAATTCACGTATTTTGCATGCCTATGTCCAAAAAGAACTTAGCCACATTATCAAGGCCTTTTGCGACGGATCCGAGGTCCAAAAAGGACCTCAGAGATCGGCACTCAGGCTAATTTGGGCCTCCGCTGGCCGCATCTCCGGGCGCGAAATTGGACCGTACCCATGACAGGGCCTCTTCCCGCGTCCGCAACCGGCCGTCGAGCTGAGCATCTTCGGTTGCCGTCAAAATCTCTTTGAACCTGGGCCCGGCGGTAAACCCCATATCCTTCAGGTCGGTACCTGTCAGCAGGCGAGGAGGGCGGACCTCCTCCGGTGGCGTCTCGGCGATGAAGCGCCGCACAAAGTCGTAATTCTGCAGCAGGCGATGGCTGGAGAGGCAATCCGCGCGGTGCAGCTCTAAATGCTCCGGGAAGCGGTCCAGGCGGACGAATCGCTTGAGGGTGGCCGGGCGCATCTTGGCGACGTCCTTGAATGTCATGTGATTGGCGACCAGCGCGACGATCTGGGCGGTGTCATCGTTTGAAAATCGCAGGCGCTTGCAGATGGCCTCCGCCATAACCGCACCGATTTCCGCGTGGCCGTCGAAACGGATGCGGCCGTTTGGACCCACGGGCGGCGCGAACGTTGGCGGCTTTCCCACATCGTGAAGAAGGACGCCCCAAGCCAGGGTCGGTGAGCATCCTGGCGGCAATAATGCCAGCATCATCATGGTGTGCACCCACACATCGCCTTCCGGGTGATACTGCGGCGGTTGTTCCACGCCTTTCATCGCGGCGATTTCCGGCAGAACCGCGGGGACGGGCAGCAGACCGGTAGCGTCGAGCAGCTCAAACCCGCGCTGGGCCGCACCCTCCGTCAAAATCTTGGTTAGCTCATCACGGATACGCTCCGCGGATACCTCTTGGATGCCAGTCGCCATGCCGGTGATGGCTACGACGGTGGACGGCGAAATGACGTAGCCAAAGCGAGCGGCGAAGCGGACCGCGCGGAGCATGCGCAACTTGTCTTCATGGAAGCGAGTCACCGGATCGCCGATCGCCCGGACCACTCCCGTGCGCAGATCTTGCTGCCCGCCGACGAAGTCCAGAATTTCGCCCTTCTGCGGATCCATCAGCAGTGCGTTGATGGTGAAATCGCGGCGGCGCGCATCCTGTTCCGCGGACTTTGTATACACCACGCGATCCGGATGGCGCCCGTCGGAATAGCCGATGTCTGACCGGAATGTAGCCACTTCCACGGTCAGCACCGGGCTCTGGGGGTCGCGGCGAGGATCGGGGACCAGCATCACGCCGAATTGCGCGCCCACACCCAACGCGTCAGGAAAGATGGCGGAGACTTGCTGCGGGGTGGCGTCGGTGGCGACGTCGTAATCCGCCGGCGGGCGCTGCAGGATCAGGTCGCGCACGCAGCCACCCACCAGGTAGCTCTGAAAGCCGTTGCGGCGCAGGACCGCACAGATGTGATCGGCGAGTTCGCGGGGGTTCACCACGCAAGGTTACAGGGGATGGCGTGCGGGTGTCGAGAGCCGGCGCCCGTGGATGCGCGAGAACGGTGACTAGGTGTCCTGGGTGCGTGGGTAACGGCCGAGCCAATCGTTCCACTGGATACGCAGCAACTCGAAAAACATGTCGAAGCTATCGCTAACCACGTGCACTTTGGTCCGCGGATCGTGGGCCCAGCGCACCGGCACTTCGACGCAAGTGAGGCCGTGCCGCTTGGCGAGATAGAGCAGCTCCGGATCGAAGCCAAATCTTTCGCTGCGCTGCTGTTCGAAACAGATTATGGCGCGCTCGCGGCGAAATGCCTTGAAGCCGCACTGGGTGTCCAGATATGGGAGTCCGGTAAGCAGGCGCACGAAGCCATTGAAAATGATTCCGGCGATCTCTCGCAGACGCGTCTGGTGAGTTTCGATCATGCCGCGGTCCAGGGCGCGCGATCCGATGGCCACATCCTGCGTGCGCAAGGATTCCAGCAGCTTATCCATCTCCTCCATGGGAGTGGATAAATCGGCGTCGGTGAATAGAGTAAGCCGTCCGCGGGCTTCGAGCATTCCGTGGCGAACGCTGAATCCCTTGCCGCGGTTTCGGCCATTGGAAACCAGACGTAGGGTGGGAAACTTGAGCATCCAGTCTTCGGCAACTTTGGCGGTGCCGTCGGTTGAGCCATCGTCGACCACGATGATTTCGGTGCTGCGAAGCTGGTCGCCGCGAGCGGCCAGGAAATTGTAAATCCGCTCGAGTGTGGGGGGCAGCCGCGCTTCCTCGTTGAACGACGGAATGATGATGGAAAGTTCGGGTACGGGTGCGGTCATGAACGGGTCACATCGGGCCAGGCGTAGCGGCCAACCAAAGGTACGAATCGGCAAGCAAACATCGGGAAATCGTCAATTCGGCCGTCGATTTTGCGGATGCGATGCAGTTCCTGGTTCTCGCGCGTGCCAATCGGAATCACCAGGCGTCCGCCATCGGCGAGCTGCTCGATCAGCGGCGCGGGAACGGCGGGAGCGGCGGCGGCCGCCAAAATTGCGTCGTACGGCGCTGCGGCCGGCCATCCTTCCGAACCATCGGCGATTTCGACGCTCACGTTAGAGTAGCCCAAATGTGCCAGTCGTTCGCGGGCGGCTCGTGCCAGCAGCGGGCGAAACTCGATGGCGATCACCTCTCGCGCCAGCCGCGACAGAACCGCCGCCTGATAACCGGAGCCGGCGCCAATCTCCAAGACCCGCTGGCTTCCGGTGAGCTCGAGCGCCTCGGTCATGGCGGCTACCATGTAGGGCTGCGAAATCGTCTGGCCTTCGCCAATGGCGAGCGGCGAATCGGCGTAAGCGTCGTGCGACACTGCAGCGGGAACGAACTCGTGCCGGGGCACGGCTTCCATCGCGCGAATCACCAGCGGATCGCGTACGCCGCGCCGGCGGATTTGCCGCTCGACCATTTCGCGGCGCAGGTCGCGGTAATTCGAGGCGCCAGCCGCACCCAGTCTGTCGCGAACGTCACTCATTACTCGTTGATCACGCCCTATTTTAGCCAGAATCGAACGAAAGAAAATAGCATATGGGGCAGTGGCCAACCAGCCGCATCACGGGCCCCCTGGCTGACGTCGGGGCACGGCCACTCTCGACGGAAGCAGGACGCTTAAGATGGCGGTATGATGTCGATTCGTCAAAATACGTTGGAAGGGTTATTCGGCCGTTCGCAAATCGCATCGATTTGCGTGGGAGAGGAGTTGCGGTGAAAAAATTCAGCGTTCTGCTTGGGGTGGTGGCGGCCGTAATGCTGCTTAGCTATCCTGCCGTCATTTCCGGATTGGCCAGGGACTCGGGGCCGGCCTCGGTGTCCGAAATTACCGTTTCGGCGGCGATCAGCCTGAAGGATGCGCTCGACGACATCGGCAAAAAATATGAAGGGAGCCACGCCGGCGTCAAGGTGGTCTTTAACTACGGAGGGTCCGGCACGCTGAGGAACCAGATCGAACAAGGCGCGCCGGTGGATGTGTTCTTCTCGGCATCGCAGAAGGACATGGACGCGCTAAACGCGAAGGGTCTGATCGAACCGAAGACACGCCGTGACATCGTCGCGAACACGCTGGTGCTGATCGTGCCATCGGACCGTGACTCAGGAATTCACGACTTTGCGGATCTCGCGGGGGCGCAGGTAAAAACGATCGCCGTCGGCGACGCGGCAACGGTGCCGGCGGGAATGTACGCCGAGCAGGTTTTTTCGGCGCTGGGGCTGACCGCGGCGGTTCACGGAAAACTAGTGCTGGCGAAGGACGTGCGGCAAGCGCTT
>Ga0302324_100029053_pt1 | contig 10496 bp, 11 predicted proteins | sample Palsa_T0_1_FD_201949 | JGI IMG/M metagenome (GOLD analysis project Ga0302324, IMG submission 201949) | Peat permafrost microbial communities from Stordalen Mire near Abisko, Sweden - Palsa_T0_1 | ecosystem: Environmental > Terrestrial > Soil > Palsa > Peat permafrost | place: Sweden: Abisko... | reverse complement strand
GCTCGCCGGAGCAGAAGGAACGGTTCTTGCGCCCGTTCGCCGATGACCCCGAGGGTGACCTGCTGGCGTCTTACGCGTTTACCGACGTGGCCGGCGGGGCGAACTTCGATTCTCCCGACCCGGCCGGCGGGATGCAGACCATCGCGCGCCGCGACGGCGAGGAGTGGGTCATCACGGGCCAGAAGCACTACACGACCAACGGCACCGGGTGGGGCAAGAAGGGGTGCGAGCTGTACACCGTGGTGTGCCGCACCGATCCCGCCGCGGGCGCGGATGACGCGCTCGCCGTGATCGCCGTGCCGGGCGCGGCGCAGGGCATCACCGTGGTCGACGTGTACGACAAGATCGGCCACCGGGGCGTGGTCACCCCCCGCGTGCACTTCGATCAGGTCCGGGTGCCCGCCGCCAACCTGATCGGCCAGCCCGGACGGCACGGCAAGCGGATCGTCGCCGGCGCGTTCAGCTGGACGGCGGCGCTGATCGGCGCGGCATGCGTCGGGACCATGCGCGCGGCCTTCGAATACGCCCTGGACTTCGCCCGCACCGAGACAAGGCTCGGCACCGTGCCGGTCATCGAGCACCAGAACGTCGGCTTCATGCTCGCCGACATCAAGATGCGGATCGAGGCGTGCCGCTACCTCACCTGGAAGGCGTGCCATGACTTCGAGCGCACCGGCGGGCGCGCTGAGGAACTGGCGATCATGACGAAGGTCTACTGCTCCGAAGCAGCCGTCGACACCGTCTACGACTGCATGCGCGTGGTCGGCATCGCCAGCTACACCAAGGATCTGGCCCCGCTGGAAAAGATCATGCGCGACGCCATGGTGTTCCCCCTCTACGACGGAGGCAACCAGGGCGTGCGCCGCCGGCAACTGCACGACATCCTCCGCCACCCCGGTTACGACCCGATGGCGGCCGCTCGCGGAGAAGGGCTACCCTAGGACCAGTGAGGCCAACCGCAGCGCGGCCCGGCACGGTCCACGCACGGACTGACACCGAGCAGCAACCGAGCCCCTAGCCGGCCCGACGCGATCGACCTTAAGGAGGCAACCCAAGCACGCCGTCACGTTCCGTCATGAGCAATCAGCGCAGGCAACACTCGCGAACCGCCGTTCTGTACTAGAACAATCCCTTCGTCTGGTCCGTGGGAGGCGCGCAGAATGGGTGATCTGTGTACGGCCGGCCACGCGCATGGTCGGCAGGGCTGACCGGCGTCTGACAGGGCGATCAGGGCGCGGCGCGGGATCTCAGGTGAACAGGGACAGGACTGTTCCGGTCAGGTGGCGTCAGCTGCCCTGTACGGCAGCCAGTATGAGATCGGTGGTCTCCTGCGGGTGGCTGATGAAGGCCACGTGGGAGCTGCTCACCTCGACCGTGTGCGCGCCGGACCGGGCCGCCATCGCCCGCTCTGCTACCGGCGGGATCGCGTTGTCGTTGCTGGCGACCATGTACCAGCTCGGCAGCGTCTTCCAGCCCGCCGGACCTGATGGCGTGCCCAGGCACGACAACGTTACGGGCCGCTGGCTCACGGCCATCACGGCCGCCAGCGCATCCGGCAGATCGGCGCAGAACTGCTCGTGGAAGAACTCGGGGTTGATATAGGCGTCGCCGTCTCCATCGGGCATGCCGGGGTAGGGACGCACGACGAGGTGGCCGGCCAGGTCGTTCGATGCTCCGTCGAGCGCGCCGGCTGCGGCCAGTGTCTCGCCCTCGTCGGGCGCGTACGCCGCGATGTAAACCAGGGCGCGGACGTTCGGCGCGCCGACGCTCGCGTTGGTGATCACCGAACCGCCGTAGGAGTGCCCGACGAGCACGACCGGGCCCTCGATCGTGCTGAGGAAAGTGCGCACGTAATCGCCGTCGCTGATCACGCCCCGCAGAGGGTTCGCCGGCGCGTAGGCGAGGTAGCCCAGCGCGGACAAGCGCTGGATGACTTCTGACCATCCAGAGGCATCGGCGAAGGCACCGTGAATCAGGACGATGGTCGGCTTTGCGGCTGGCTCCATCGTGACCTCCATGACCAGTAGGCAATCGATTATGGACAGCATCGCGCCTGAGCGCTTGGACTGTCCATACCGGCATCCTTTCTCGCACGGCCTGGTCAACCCCGCCGCTGCGGTCGGGCGCATTGCCCGCGGCGCCGGCGCCCTGTACCTCCTGGATGCCCTCTAGGCCGTCGGCCAGTTCCCCGTCGACGTCAACGAGGTGGGCTGCGATCTGCTGACCGGCACCGGGCGGAAGTTTCTCCGCGGACCGCGCGGAACCGGCTTCCTGTGGGTCCGCGACACCGCCCCTCGAACGACTCGACCCGTTCGTTGCCGAGATCCGCTCCGCCACATGGGATGGCGGACGCGGCTTCACCTGGGCCGGCGGCGCCCGCCGCTTCGAAACCTGGGAGAACAGCCACGTCAACGTCATCGGCCTCGGCGCCATTGGCGACCGCACCCGCACCCTCGGTGAGCGGTTGCGGGAGGACCTCGGGCAGCTCCCGGACGTCACCACCCACGACCTCGGCACGCACCGTTGCGCCATCGTCACCGCAAAGGTCGCCGGGCGCAGCGCGGATGGTGTCGCAGTTGCACTAGGCCGGGCCACCATCAACGTCAGCACCACCGTGGCGGAACACAACCCGCTTGACACCGAAGAGCGCGGCATTCACCCACTCGTCCGTTTCTCCCCGCACTACTACAACACCGAAGCGGAGATCGACCGAACCGTCGCCGCCGTAGCAGAATTCGCCCGGGCCGGGGGCGCCCGTAAACGGATCCCCTGCGAACCCGCCGAGGTGCTCGCTCCAGCAGGCGGCTCCCAGGTGAGATCGATTTCTAGCTGCACACTTTGCGCCCCGACCGCGACTCGAACGCGGACCTACTGCTTAGGAGGCACTTTCGAAGCACGGCCCGGCAGTGCTGGATGTCGCCTGACGTGCCGTTTGACCGTACCTATAATGGCTGATCGTGGCTTGACGGAGCCCGAGATCTGCGGTCGTTGGCTCCCCGTTTGGCTCCCCGGAATCTCGTTAGCAACGCTAATGTCCGGATGAGCATGCGACGTTCCGCGTCGGGATTCGGGTTCCGTCGCGACACGGGATGCCGCTAGCGGCGACATCGTCCCGGCGAGCCCGGAAGCCTGCGAAGATAGATGTCAAGTCCTCGTCGATCATCTATCAGGAGGCAGCCGGATGACCGCCCAGCCAGAGGTTCCCGGTCCGGACACCGGCTCATACGAGATGATCCACCTGGGTGGCCAGGCAGCGGTCGTTGTCCCCGTAGCCGACTTCCTGCGGCTCCGGGCCCTGGAGCGGTCCGCCGCTCCGCAAGAACTCGAAGATGCCGAGGACACCGCAGCCATCCTGGAGTGGAAGGCCCGGGACGCCGCCGGGCAGACGACGTTCGTCCCTGCCGCAGAAGCACGGCATCGGCTCGGCATGCCGCGGTGACCCTGCGGGTCGACTACGACGAACGGGCCATCAGCCAGGCCACCGCGTTCCTTGATGACCCGCCAGGCATCCGCGCGGTCCTGGACGCGATCGACCAGCTAGCCGATGATCCCCGCCCGGACGGGTCGTTCCCCTACGGATCGCCCGACCTGCGGCGGCTGCGGATCGGCCGGTACCGCGTCCTGTACGAGATCAGCGAGGACACCATCGCAATCCGGCATATCGCCCGCGCGAGCTTACAGATGGCTTGCGGGCATACCTAATAGCGCCGGGTCTCGACGGCGCCCAGGTTGGTCGATCATGAACCTTCACTGCGAGCCCGTTAAGGCTCCAGGGGCAGTTCCTGATCGTGCCGGTGCTGGTCGTGGTAGCAGACCGAAGCGAGCTCGTCCGTGGTCCGGCGGGCCTGCGCGGCCGTCCGAGGGTCGGTCCAGTCCCGGTGCCAGACGCCGTCATAGCCGGCCGCGATGAGAAGCGCGGCGAGGGCGGCGTCAGCCAGCTCCGGGTCGCTGCCCGGGATCACCAGTGCGGTCACGTCATAGTCGTGCCTGGTGATCTCCCGCGCGACGGCCCCGCCGGCTGGCAGGCCTGCCGCCACGACTGCGGCCGCAGCGACGACCTCGGCCGCGCCGAGCGCGAAGTTCAAGTTCTCCGGGTGCCCCCGGGCCTCACGGAAGATCCGCTCCAGGACCTGGCGGCGAGCGGCGGTGTCTTGTTCGGACAGCCCGTCGAGCAGGTCGAGCGCGTCGTCGTTATCGAAGGCGCCAGGTCCCCACGTCCCCACCCAGGAATCGTACTAAGCCGACCGGCGAGCCTGGCTGTCCCCCATCAGAGGCACCCGCTGTCCGTACTACCATCTCCTGCCTTGGTATCACGCTGAGCAACAAGGGAAGCCAAGAGAACGCGCACACTCCCGCCGATCTGGGCGGTCACGAGATCGATAGGCTCCACCCGGTGGGGCACGCAGATCGGGCGATATGCAGCTTTCCGTGCATGGACCAGGTCAGAGAGCCGGCGCTTGGGCTACAGGCCGGCCGTACGTCACGGCCTGGCAGATCTCCGGGGGCAGTGACTGAGCGAGTTGCGCGTCGGGCGCAGTGCCGAGCGAGTCGTTGATCGCAGAGAACGCCAGGCGAAGGGCCACGAAGGCAGTAATGGCGAAGATCTGCCCGTCATCGAGCCCGGAATCGCGGAGCGCCGCGATGTCGGCCTGCGTCGTCGCGTTCGGGTCCCTGGCGACCTTCCGTGCCCACATGGCCATGGCCTTCTCCTGCTCTGTCAGCCCGGCGTCGCTGCCAGTGAGAACTCCCGCCGCGACAGCGGCGTCCGACGCTTTGCCCAGCTTCCCGCCCCACGCCAGCGAGCAGTACGAGTCACCCAGGGCCGAGGCGGCGGCGGTCACCAGGATCCCGCGCTGGCGGAACGTCAGACCGCTTGGCGTGAATGCCTGCGACATCAACCCGAACAGCTGCCTGAGGGTGTCTGGCTGGTGCGCCCACAGCCGGGACAGATTCCACACGTAGCCGCCGTCTGCGAGGTCTTCGCCATACAGCGCCTGCACGTGGGGGGACGCTGCGGGTTCGTCGAGAAAGCTGCCGGTCATGCGCGTTGTGCTCCTTCAGGTTTGCGGGCCAGGTAGCCCACGACGTTGATCTCGGCCCGCAGCGGCAGCCCGTCGCGCAGCTGGCCCTGGGCCTGCTCGACGGCGGTGCGATGGAACTCGGCCTCGCCAACATTCTGAATGGCCTCATAAGCCGGGCCGGTCGAGGCCAGGGCACGCGCGTACACCTCTGGGTCGGCGAAGTCCCAGACGAACGGAACCTCCATGCGCTCGACGCCGCAGAATCCATATGACTCCAGGAGCTGCTCGCCCGCACCAGGCCGACCCAGCGACACCATCACGGCCTGGTTGTCGACCTTGTCCGCAGCGGCCAGCCGGAACGGCGCCAGCGCCCACGCTCCGGGGGACACCTTCAGGTGACCCCAGACCGTGATACCGACGCGTCCGCCGGGGCGAAGGACCCGGCATATCTCGGCTACCGCGCCGGGGGTCGTGCCCCAGATCCCCCGGAAGCTGGTCACGACGTCGAACGACGCCGGGTCCCACGGCAGGGCGTTCATGTCGCCGACCCTGATATCGGCCTCCGGGCTGCGGTCCCGGGCCACCGCGACCAGCCGGGCTGAGGCGTCTATACCGGCGCAGGAGGCGCCGCGCAGGCAAGCGAGCTCGATGGCCAGTCCAGACCCGCACGCCACGTCCAGCAGCCGGTCCCCGGCCCCGACGCCCAGCCGATGGTGCACTGCAACGTACTCCCGGCAGTTGCCCGGCTCGCTGAGCGTCGCGAAGTCCACCGCCTTACGGCCCCAGCCCTCATCCACCAGCACCCACTGGGGCGAATCTGCGCCCGGCCTCGTCATCTGCCGCTCCTCTGCATCGCCAGGCCCCGCGGCGCTGGCCTCAGCCGGCGCAGGCAGGACGGACCGGCGCTCAAGCGGAAGTACCAGCTTGCGGCCAGTCGTCGTTCCCAGGCAAGCACGGCAAGGTGTCCCACGCCGAAACGGCGGATCTGCGCTCGCGCCGCGCTGAGCCCGCCAAACCACAGACGAGCGAATATCCGCCGGCCCGGCAGGCATCGCCGGGCGTGGTGCCGCTCTCAGGTGAGCGCGCGGCGGGCATCACCGGCCCCCGGGGCTGCGATTAATACGTGGCCAGCGGCGAAGCGGCGGCTCTAGGCTTGAGGTGTGGATGTATCCCGCGGCGGCGTGCTGCTGTCGGTCAACCTCGCAGCCCAGGCGCTGCCCACGCCGCATGACACCGGCCGGACCGGCATCGGCAAGCACCCGGTCAGCTGGCCGGTCGCGGTGTCTGACCCTGGCCCTAAGCGGCGCGGTCATCCGCGGCCGAACGGCCTGGCCGGTGACATCATCTGCACGACCCAGCATCACGGCGGCACGGACCAGGCCGTGTACGCATACGCCCGCGAGGACCTGGACTGGTGGGAGCGGGAACTAGGGTACGAGCTGCCCGCCGGGCAGTTCGGGGAGAACATGACCACCCGGGGCCTGGACCTGACCGGCACGCTGGTGGGGGAACGCTGGCGGATCGGCGGCACCGTGGTGCTGCAGGCTACCTCGCCGCGTATCCCGTGCGCGACGTTCGCGCACCGGATGGGGGAGCCGAAGTGGGTGAAGAGGTTCACCGCCCGCGGCGCGACCGGAACCTACCTGCGCGTGGTCGTCCCGGGCGAGATCCGGGCCGGGGACCGCATCGAGGTCATCCGGCGGCCGCGGCACACCGTGACCATCGGCCTGTCATTCCGCGCCCTCACCACCCAGGCCGACCTGCTGCCCGGCCTGCTCGAAGCCGGCGATGACCTCCCCCCGGAAGAACGCGCGGCCGTCGGGCGCCGCGCCGGCTGAGTCCGGCCGCGTCCCGGCCTGCAGTCACCGCATCCCGCCCGCCGCTCACCGCGCCCGCCCCACCCGTCAGTGCAGCCCACCGCAGCAATCGCCCGCAGTGCCGCCTGATTAGGCGGCTATAGAGTTCGGCTTTTCTATATCGGAGGCCGCCCATAATGGGCATTCTGCGTTTCATCGGTCTGCTTCCGCACCAAGGTAAGCCAGCACTGCGCGGACACGGCGGTTCGTGTCCTCGTCTTCGGCCAGGCCGAGCTTGGCGAAGATGGTGGTCGTGTACTTGCTGATCGCCCCTTCGCTGAGGAAGAGCCGGGCCGCGATCGCCGTGTTGGACAGGCCCTCGGCCATCAGCTCGAGCACCGACCGTTCCCGCTCGGTCAAGGTGCCGAGCGGGTCATCCGCGGCACGGGCGGGGCCGCCGAGCAGTTTCGCTATGACCGCGGGGTCCAGGGCGGTGCCGCCGCCGGCCACCCGGCCGACCGCGTCCATGAAGTGGGCGGCGTCCATGACCCGGTCCTTGAGCAGGTAGCCGATCCCGCCCCGGTCGTCGGCGAGCAGCTCACGCGCGTACAGCTGCTCCACGTGGGTCGATAGGATCAGCACGGGCAGCCCTGGCACCTCGCGGCGGGCGGCGAGCGCCGCTTTCAGCCCTTCGTCGGCGAACGTCGGGGGCAGGCGCACGTCCACGATCGAGACGTCGGGGCGGTTTTCCAGCAGCGCACTGAGAACGGCCGGGCCGTTGTCCACCGCCGCGACGACCGTGTGGCCGTATGCCTCAACGAGCCGGACCAGGCCGTCCCGGAGCAGGAAGAGGTCCTCGGCTATGACAACACGCACGGTATTCCCAGGGTAATCCGGGTCGGGCCGCCGGCCGGGCTTTCGATGTCAACGCGGCCGCCGAACGCCGCCAGCCGGCGCTCGATCCCGGTCAGCCCGCTGCCCGTGGCTGGGCCGGCTGCACCGCCTTGGCCGTCGTCGGTGACGGTGACGTTCAGCGTCTTGTCCGCGTAGCCGAGCTCGACGGTGGCCCGGGTCGCGTGCGCGTGCTTGCCGACGTTGGCCAGCAGCTCCGCGACGGCGAAGTAGACCGCGGCTTCCACCGGCCGTTCCGGCCGGGACGGGAGGGAACTGCGGACGGAGACCGGCACGGGGGCATCAAGCGCGAGGGCGCGGACCGCATCGACCAGGCCGCGCTCCGACAGCACGGGCGGGTTGATGCCGCGGGCGAGATCCCGCAGCTCGGTGAGCGCCTCGGCGGCGGAGGCACGGGCCCCGGCGATGATCGGCCTGGCCTTTTCCGGATCGGTATCGAGCAGGTGCTCCGCCGCCCCCATGGCCATGCCGAGCGCGACGATCCGGGCCTGGGCGCCGTCGTGCAGGCTCCGCTCGATGCGTTCGAGCTCAGCGGCCTGAGTCTGGGTCATGTCCGCCTGGACGGCCTGCAGCGCCTCGACCTTCGACCGTGCGGACTGGCCGAGGAAGGCGGCCGCGACCGGGCCGAAGACCCGCCAGCCCAACGGCGCGCTCGCCAGGCCGGCCACGATCAGGGCGATGCCCCAGGCCAGCAGGCCGGCCTGCAGGGTCAGGAAAATGCCGGCCGCGAGCGCGAGGAGCGGAGCCGCGGCCGCCGGGAACACGGTCAGCGCCGCGATCGCAGCCCACAGGGCATCCTGGCGGTGCTGTGGGTCAGCGGGCCCCTGCTGCATCCGCCCATGCCAGCGGGCTTCCCGTTCTGTCTTGTAGTACTCGTGGCCGTTCCACCAGAAGCCTGTGGACATCTGGGTGACCGGGTGCGGTTCCGCGTAGCGGACCTCGATCCGGAGGCCGAGCCAGGCTTTCGCGAGCCTGCGGGCGGCCCGGGTGATGGGCCGGCTGCCCCGGCGGAGCAGGGGCAGGGCGGCGACGGAGGTCCAGACAATGGTGATCAGGATCTCGCCGGCGGCCGCCAGGACTCGGACGGCCAGCGCCGCGTGCAGGTCCGCGGTCCAGGTGAACGCGAACCCGGCTCCGAAGTACGCGACCGCCGCACAGATGACCGGGATGACCCCGGTCAGGCCGGCCAGCACCGCGGACCGGTAGAGCCCGACCCCGACATCGGCGCCCCAGCGGAGCGGGCCGCGTGTCGTCATAACCATCATTGTGCGCTTCGGTCCGGGATCGGCAACGGGACCGCCGACGAGAGCGGTCCCGTTGCCGAGGCGGCGGGAGCTAGGCGACATGGGACATTTCCTTGGGGACGCCGGTGTCAGCCCTGAGGGCGGCCTGCGTCGGGGCGCGCGGCTTGGGGTTCGCCTTCAGGAAGATGATGCCGCAGGCCGCTAGGACGGCCCCGTGGAAGTAGAGGTTGTATCCCACGATGGGGGTGGCGGCGGCCACCACGGCACCGAGGCCGAGCAGGATCCAGCCTGTGATGTGGCGGGCGCGGGGGCTCATCCGGCGGAGCAGCAGGAGGATGATCATTTTGTTCTCCGTTCTTCGTCCGGGCGGTGTTTCCGCCTGGCCAACACTTGAGAACCTACGTTTGCCCAGCTCTCGCGGGTATCCAGCTACACCCCGACCCGGGTGGGCCTAGCCCCACTCGTGCCCGGCGGCGCCGCGGGCGGTTATTCGCGCTGCGCCTTCCCCGATCGCCACCGGGCATCACGGTCAAGGTGAAACTTCGCGGTCAGGGCGATGTCGATCGCCCAACTTGGAGCCTGCTGTATTGCTGGGTGTGGCTCCTGTAATCTTCAGCAGTCCTGGGACTAGCCAGTCCGCCACGGCGATGACTCGCCCTGGGTGTGGGCCGAGGAAGACCGGCAGGGAGACTGGAATTGCTCGGGTCAAGTACGAAATGCCTGCCTATCACGCAATGTGAAAGACCAGTCGCACGTGATCTGGGAATGTGGGCCCATCGGTCTCGAGGAGAGCCGGGGCGGCGTAGCACGTGGAGGTTGTTCGTCGCGCAACTCACCAGCGAACACGATCTCGGCTTCGGCTTCGGCTTGCGCTATCGCTACGAAAGTTTGGCTCCCCGCGACATGTCGTAACTTCGAAAACATAGATGAATTAATTCTCTCACCTGCGCCCCGACCGCGACTCGAACGCGGGACCTACTGCTTAGGAGGCAGTCGCTCTATCCGCTGAGCTATCGGGGCCTGCCGAACCACTAGCGTACCCGGACAGACTGCGGCTCGCGACGGCGAACAACTGACCGGGCCCGAGCTGATAGCTCCAGCCAAACGGCCCGGAGCCCCGATTGGACTGACGGCCGCGACCGGCAGCGGGCTAGCGTGGCGTGTTCTCGTCCGGCCGGAACCCGGCGCCGTGACCGGGCACGATGACCGAGGCGAACGACAGCAGCAGTTCCCGGCTGGCGTGCAGCGCGGCCGCGTCCGAGCCGAGTGGGTCGTCGGCGGGGCCGGCTGCGGCCCACCAGGCGTGCGTGCACGCGAACACGTCGCTGGGCGTGGACGCGACGGTGGAGATGTCCTCGGCGGTATGGCCGGGCGTGCGCAGCAACCGGACAGACGGGCCGAGGTGCGCCCCGTCGGCGTCACGATCGATCCACCGGTCCCCCGCGTAGATCGCCCAGTGGTCGTGAATTCGCGCCTGGGGAAACAACGCGGCATTGACCGTGTGGTCGGGATGGTGATGACTG
>Ga0302324_100029052_pt1 | contig 10496 bp, 10 predicted proteins | sample Palsa_T0_1_FD_201949 | JGI IMG/M metagenome (GOLD analysis project Ga0302324, IMG submission 201949) | Peat permafrost microbial communities from Stordalen Mire near Abisko, Sweden - Palsa_T0_1 | ecosystem: Environmental > Terrestrial > Soil > Palsa > Peat permafrost | place: Sweden: Abisko... | reverse complement strand
GGAGGCGCGGCCGGCCTTGGATCCCCGGGTGGCCTACCTGATGGTTAACCTGCTCGAAGAAGTACTGCGCAGCGGAACGGGGTCCGGAGCGCGGGCGCGCGGATTCAGGGTTCCAGCCGCCGGCAAAACTGGCACCTCGCACGACGGATGGTTCGCCGGATTTACTTCCCAATTGCTGTGCGTGGTTTGGGTAGGATTCGACGACGACCGTCAACTGAACCTGGAAGGGGCCAAATCGGCGTTGCCCATCTGGACGGAGTTCATGAAGCGTGCGCTCGAATACCGCGCCTACCGCGATGCCAAAAAGTTTGCCGTCCCCGCGGGCGTCGCTAGGGCGAATCTCTGTTCCGAGTCCCGTCAACTGGCAACTCCGGAATGCTCATCGTCATACGCGGAGTATTTCGTGGACGGGACCCAGCCCGCGGTGGAGTGCCAACTTCACGCGCCGCCGCAACCCAATCCGGACGCAGGCCAGCCCGCGCCGGCCCTAACCGGCAGCCTCGCCGGCGCCCCCACCCCATCAACGAGGGTGCTTTATACTGCGCCTGCGTGTGACCTCGGCGGCCATAGATGTACAAGCCGGGGTTTCTGACCGCCCGTGGTCGCTTGACCGCATGGCGTTACCGCCGGAGGGCCTCGCGCCTTCCAAACCGGGTCCGCAAATTCGCCGGCAAGCGAATCGGCTCAACAGAGAACGACGTTGGTGCGACTCGTGCAATAGCGATTGACGCACGCGCTCGCCGTAAATTTATTTTCTAAAGGAGAAACGAAATGCTCGGCGTAGGATTGCTCGGAACGGTTCTTGTGATTGTGTTAGTTGTGTGGCTCATTCGCAGAGTGTGAACGCCTGTAGGGAGCGCACGGGGCAGCGCATGGCGCTGCCCTACGACTTGTGATAATCTCATCAACATCATGAAACACGCATGGCTGTTGCTGCTTGCCCCTCTTCTCTTGGCTCAAGAAAAAGTTGACCTATACACCGTCAACCGCATCAAAGCCGAGGAGTTCCAAAACTCCAAAGTAATGGAAAACGCTTTCTACCTGGCCGACGTCTACGGCCCCAGGCTGACGGGCTCGCCGGGTCTGAAAGCCGCCGCCGAATGGGCCGTCCGCCGCATGACCGAGTGGGGTCTGGCCAATCCCAACATGGAAAAGTGGGGACCGTTCGGCAAGGGCTGGACTTGCGTACATTTCAGCGCCAGCCTGAAGGAACCCCAGTTTGCGCCGCTGAACGCCTTCGCGCGGCCCTGGACGCCAGGCACGAATGGTCCGGTTTCCGGCGAGCCTGTGGTGGCCTCCCTCAAGACCGATGCGGATCTGGAGAAATTCAAAGGCAAGCTCAAGGGCAAGATCGTGTTGATGGAAGATCCCGGGCCGCTGGTTACTGAAACCGACCCGGACCTGAAGCGCTACACCGACGCCGAACTGGCGTCCGAGATGCTGGCGCCCGATCCTTCGCCGCGTTCCCGATTTGCCAACCCGATTCCAGTGATTCCCGGACAGCCAACGCGCCCCGCGGGGCCGGCCGCGGGAATGCCGTTCGGTCCCGAGGCGCGCGAGGCGCGCGAAAAGTTTCGCGACAAGGTGAATCAGTTCCTGCTTGACGAGGGCGTGCTGGTGACTATCGCGCCGAGCTATCGGGCTACTAGCGGCATCGTATTCGGCATGAACGGCGGATCGCAGGATCCCAAGAAACCGGTGCCGCCGCCCTCGGTGGCGCTGGAGGTGCAGCAGTACAACCGCATCGCGCGGCTCATCGACAAAAAAATTCCGGTCACACTCGAGTTCGACATTCAAAACAAGTTCCTGGACGATACGCAGGATTCCTTCACCGTTACCGGCGAACTGACCGGCACCAGCAAGAAAGACGAACTGGTGATGCTGGGCGCGCACCTGGATTCCTGGACCGGCGCCACGGGTGCGACCGACAACGGCGCGGGCAGCGCGGTGGTGTTGGAGGCCATGCGCATCCTGAAGGCGCTGGACCTGAAGATGCCGCGCACGGTGCGCATGGCGTTGTGGACCGGCGAAGAAGAAGGGCTGCTGGGATCGCGCGCCTATGTGAAGGAGCACTTCGCGGATCGCGAGACCATGGCGCTCAAGCCGGAGCATGCCAAGCTCTCGGGCTACTTCAACCTGGATAACGGCACCGGTAAGATTCGCGGGGCGTATCTGCAAGGCAACGACATGATGCGGCCGATTTTCCAGGCTTGGCTGGAGCCGTTCAAGGATTACGGCGCGGCCAGCGTCACCATCCGCAACACGGGCGGCACGGATCACCTGTCGTATGACGCGGTGGGGCTGCCCGGCTTCCAGTTCATTCAGGATCCGATGGACTACTCGAGCGAGACGCATCATTCCACCGCCGACACCTACGACCACTTGCAGGCCGGCGACCTGATGGAAGCCTCCGCCATCATGGCGGCCGTGGTTTACGATGCGGCCACGCGCGACGAGATGCTGCCGCGCAAGCCGTTGCCCAAACCCGAGCCTGCCAGACGGCCCGTGCCGGCAGGGGCGGGAAACTAAGTAGGGTGGTGCCATCGGATGCCTGGTGGGGCGGGCCTCCAGGCCTGTCAAGACGGGCCTGCGGCCCACGAATAGCGATGAATACCGGTCCATGGGGGGCGGGCTTGAGCCCGCGCGGGGCTTGAGCCCCGCTTGCAGCAGCACCTCCAAAGCAGGTGGGTTTTCGACCGTGCGCGGGTTCGCCGGAACCCGCTCTTCGGCGAGCGAGGCTCGCCTGGGCCAGGCATGGCCCTGCCCTACTGGCCTTTCGCGGTACCCTAACCTTATGACCATCGCGATTACCGGCGCATCCGGTTTCATCGGGCGCCGGCTGATGAAGGCGCTCGCCAACGGAAACCACGTCCTGCGCGTTCTGAGCCGCCACGCCGGGACGAATCTGCCGCCGGGCGTGCAACTGTTCGTTTGGGATGCCATGAAAGGCCCGCCGCCGGAATTAAGCCTGGATGGCGTGGATGCCGTGGTCCACCTGGCGGGCGAACCCATTGCGCAGCGCTGGAACGACGATGTGAAGCAGAAGATTCGCGAGAGCCGCGCCACGGGCACGCGCCATCTGGTGCAGGCGCTTTCGACGGCGCGGCAACGCCCCGCCGTGTTGGTATGCGGATCGGCGGTGGGCTACTACGGCTCCCGCGGCGAAGAAATTCTCACCGAAGCCTCGGCCTCCGGCAAGGGCTTCATGGCGGATGTCTGCGTAGCGTGGGAGAAGGAAGCCGACCTGGCGGAATCGCTTGGCATTCGGGTGGTGAAACTGCGCACCGGCGTGGTGCTGGGCTTAAATGGCGGCGCGCTGGCCAAAATGCTGCCGCCGTTCAAGGCCGGCATGGGTGGGAAGATGGGACACGGCGACCAGTGGATGTCCTGGGTCCACCTGGACGATCTGGTGGGCATCATCCAGCACGTTCTCGATAATCCGGTGCGCGGACCGGTAAACGGGACATCTCCCAATCCGGTCACGAATGCCGATTTCACCAAAGCCCTGGGCCACAGCCTTTCGCGGCCGGCCGTGGTTCCCATGCCCGCCTTCACGCTGAAGTTCATGTTCGGCGAAATGTCCGACGTGCTGCTGGCCAGCCAGCGCGTGCTGCCAAAGGCCGCGGAGGGCGCTGGCTATACATTCCGCTATCCCGCCCTGGAGCCAGCCCTGGCGAATGTTTTGGCGGCCTAATTCGATATACAATGCGGGATCGTGGTGGATGCCATACACTGGCGCGCAAAATGCTCGACATACGACTTGGAGCAATTTAAGATATGCGTGAAATAGGTCAGTCCAGCCCTGAAAGCGGCCGCTATCGCTGCGCGGTATGCGGCGCCGAGATTCACGTGCAGGCTGGGGAATCCTTTCCCGCGTGCCCTGGCAAGGACCACAGCCCGCGGTGGATCCTCTGCGAGGAGCTCATCTTATCCATGGCCGGCGCCGGCCGCTAAGAATGGAGGGCGGGCTTTAGCCGGCGCGGGGCTTTAGCCCCGCTCTTAGGCGGCGCATGGCGGCGCCCTACTCGTGACGCAACGCTTCCACTGGTTCCACCGCGGCGGCGCGGCGCGCGGGCAGCAACGCGGCCAGCATGCCGACCGCCAAAAGCACCGCGATCGTCCATACCAGCGTCAGCGGGTCGTTTGGCTTGACCCCGTAAAGTAGCGACGCCGTAATCCGTCCCGCGGCCAGGGACAGCGGCAGGCCGATCCCCACACCCAGCCCAATCGGCAGCAGCCCGTCGCGCAGCACCATCCACTCGATCCTGGCCGGAGCCGCGCCCAGCGCGATGCGCAATCCGATTTCCGCGGTGCGCCGCGCCACCGCGTAAGCCATCACGCCGTAGATGCCTATAGCGGCGAGCAACAAGGCTAGGACGCCGAAGAATCCGCTCAACGTCGCAATCATGCGGTCGACGAAGATGGAATCGTCCAGGCGTTCGCGCAGAGTGCGCGGCTCGACCAACGCCACTTCGGGATCGATCTTCCCGAGTTCCCGCCGGATCGCGGGCAACAGCGCGGCAGCCGGCAACTGCGCGCGCACCAGCAGCGTCGGATCGAAGCTCACATCGCCATCGTGAAAAGGCACGTAAACGGTGGGTTTGGCGCCGGTCTTCAAACCGTCGTGCAGGATGTCGGGCACCAAGCCAACGATATACAAGGGATCGCGGCCCGCGCCTTTGGAATCGTCAAGCGTGACAATGCGTCCGGCCGGATCTGCCGTGCCCGGCAGGAATTCGCGCAGGAAAGCTTCGTTCACGATCGCGGCTTTTCGCGTCGAAACCAGGTCGCCTGGGTCGAACTCCCTGCCGCGCAGCGGGCGCATGCCGATGGTTTCGAAATACGCCGGACCCACGCCTTGCTCCGCAACCTGATCGTCATCCTTTGCCGCGCGCGCCGATCCGGGCACATGAATTCCGGTGGTCCAGGAACCGCCGCGGTACGGACCGGGCACTCCGTAACTGATCGAGCCAATGCCGGGCACAGCGGCCAGCCCCGCCAGCAATCGCGCGCGATGCTTTTGCTTATCGGCGCCCTTCCAAGCCTGCGGATAGTCGAGCGAGAAGGTGACCACGTTTTGCGCGGCGAATCCCGGATGGATGGCGCGCAGCCCGGCCAGACTGTGCGCGAACAATCCCGCCGCAGCCACCAGCACCACCGACAGCGCCACCTGCGCCACCACCAGCGCTTTGCGAAACCCGGCGCGCGCGCCGCGGCCGGATTGCGGCGATCCGCCATCCTTCAAAGCGGCCAGCGGATCGAGAGACGTGGCGCGCAAGGCCGGCGCGAGGCCGAATAGAACCGCCGAGAGAATGGAAATGCCGAGCGTGAAACCCAGCACCGTGGCGTCCGGCGAGACATCGAACGCTTCGCCGGAGCCGGGCGGCAGAAACAGCAGCATGTACCGCTCGCCCCAAATCGCGAATGCCAGACCCAGCCCGCTGCCCAGCAAGGCGATCAGCAGGCTTTCGATCAGCCACTGCCGCACCAAGCGTACGCGCGTCGCGCCCAGGGAGAAGCGCATGGCGATCTCGCGGCGGCGGGTGGCCCCGCGCGCGATCAGCAGGTTGGCGACGTTGGCGCAGGCGATCAACAATACCAGGCCGACGGCCGCCATCAGGATCGTCAGCGGCTTTCCGAACGCGTCGCGCAACATGGAGATGCCCACGCCCGCGTCGCGGACTTCGATCTTCTGCCCCAACGCCCACTTCCCGAACGCGCTATCGCGCTGGCCGCCGTAGACGCTCGTCAGGTATTGCTGCATGATGGTATTGGCCGCCGCTTGTACGCGCCCTATGGGGATATCCGGCCGGCGGCGCGCCATCGTCCAGATCCAGTGGTTGCCAGGCTGCATGATCTCGCCGCGGGACATCATGGCGGGCGCCCACATGTCCGCGCGACTTTCGACAGCCACGCCATGAAAGCCGGGCGCCGCCACGCCGATCACCGTCAGCGGCTGCTCATCCACCATCAGCACGCGCCCGAGAATGGCCGGATCGCGACCCATGCGGTTGCGCCAGAAATCGTAGCTCAGGACCACCAGCGGGTGACCTTGTGGATTGCGGTTGTCATCGTCGGTGAACAACCGCCCGATGGAAGCTTTCACTCCCAGGGCGTCGAAGTAGTTGCCCGTGACATACTCGCGCTCGACATACTCCACGGAGTTAGCATGGGCGGAATTGAATCGCACTTTATCGGTGGCGCTGCGTGCGAACACGGCGGCGAACAGATCCGTGTGCTTTCGGAATTCCAGATAGAGCGGATATGAGGCATAGCCTTTACCCCAGCCGCCGGTCCTATAAAGGCTCACAAGTTGCTCCGGCTTTTCGACGGGCAGCATGCGCAACATGAGCGCGTTCACGAACGAAAAGATGGCGGTATTGGCGCCGATGCCCAGCGCCAGCGAGAGCACGGCGGCGAGCGTGAAGGCGGGATTGCGGCGTAGGCCGCGCAGGCCATACCGCGCATCTTTCGCCAGTCCCTCGATCCACGGAATGCCGCGCCGGTCGCGGTATGTCTCTTTCATCTGGTCGATGCCTCCAAATTCGCGGTGGGCGGCCGCGCGCGCGGCGTGCGGATCGAGACCCTGTTCGCCCAGTTCGGCGGCGCGCATCTCCAGGTGAACTTCCACTTCTTCGTTCAGTTCGCGGTCTCCCTGCCGCCGCGAGAAGACCGCTGTCGAGCGTTTCCATAGCGTGCGCATGAGATCCTCCTATTCGGCCGGCCGCAGAAACCGGTCCATCAGGGCGACTGTGCGCTCCCAATCCCCGGTCTCGCGCGCGATTTGCTTGAGTCCGGCCTTGGTCAGATCGTAGAACTTGGCGCGGCGATTCTTATCGGACGCGCCCCACTGGGAGGAAATCCAGCCGCGCTGTTCCAGGCGCAGCAGCGCGGGGTACAGCGTGCCTTGGTTGAGTTCGAGCGCGCCGGCGGAAATCTGCTGGATGCGCTTGGCCAGCCCGAAGCCGTGCTGCGGGCCCATGCTTTCGAGCGTGCGGAGCACCATCAGGTCGAGGGTGCCCTGCATAACATCGGGTTTGGGGGGTCGTGTAGACATCCAAAAGGAGTATCGCTCTTTTCATTTAGAATGTCAAGAGGAACGCTTGTGGGGCGGGCAATTCTGCCCGCAGCCGGCTTTTAGCCGGCCCTCGCCAGCCCAAAACTCCGTCGGGGTTGTGATGAAAGAGGCGACTTAGGACTGACTTAGGACGGCTTCAACGCGGTCCTGACCGATACAATCAATAATGCAACGCCGGCAGCGGCGATCGGCACATTCAAGGAAGTCAAGTCTGGTATTATGCTTGGCCTGATCCCAGCGATAATAAGCGCCACAGCGGAAGGCGCCGCGCCAGCGGCGATGGCCCTTAGAAGCTCCGTTCCAGCTTCTTCTACAAGCGTCCTCGTCGCCGGGGTCTTGCTCCTGAGCCGCACGAGGCCGATAATCAATGCGGCGATAATGCATCCGCCGGAAGCCTGCGGAAACATACGCCACCAGCACAGAATGGGCTTGCGCTGTTTCCATTTAGCCTGCATTTCCGTTTTAGGTAGTTACTGATAACCTTCGGATGGTCTCCGACGCCTTTATTCATGCGGGTTTCAACGTGATGAAGACGCTCCGGAGGTCCACACCAATGGGTGAGAGAGAAAAGCAACCGTTCCAGCTCTCGTTCAACGCTTCGCTGAAGATCGATTTCCAAGGATCACGGGTCACCTCAGACGGGCTCATTCTATGCGTGAACTGGATGAACGGCTGGGCTTCGGCGAACTCATCGCCCAGCACCTGACCGACTCACGATAAGGAAAGAACACGCAACTCCCATTGGCGGACTTGTTGCGCCAGTCGGTCTACAGCCGCATCGCAGGCTATGAGGACGTCAACCACGCCGAGCGGCTCTCGCAAGATCCGACGTTCCGGCTGATCGGGTCCGAGAAGATTTGGGATCGTGGCGCGGCGCTGACCTCCTGCTTGCAGACGTTCGAGACCGAAATGCTGGCCGAGGAGGAGAACTTCGGCCGCTTGGCCCGCATCAACCGAGAGCTTATCGCCAAGGCGGAAGCCCTCGATTCCCCGCAGCGGGTCGTGTTGGACATGGACTCGACCGAGATTCCGGTGTATGGCCAGCAGGAGCAGAGCGCCTACAACGGCCACTTCGAGTCCACCTGCTGTCACTCGCTGTTGTTGTTCAACCGAGAAGGCGATTGTCTGGCGGCAAAGCTGGCCCCGGCAACGTCCACAGCGCCGACAACTGGGAAGAACTGCTGCTTCCCGAGATTGAGTGGCAGCAGAAGCTCGGCAAGGAGGTCGTGTTCCGGGCCGACGCGGCCTTCGCCAAACCTGAGATCTACGAAGCGCTGGAGGAGCGGGGCGTGATGTACGCCATCCGTATCCCATCCAACGACAGTTTGGAGCGGGACATCAGCGAGTTGCTGACGCGACCAGTGGGAAGGCCGGGCCACAAGCCCGTGGTCTGGTACAAGGGTTTCTTGTACCAGGTGGCGAGTTGGAAGACGGCGCGGCGGGTGGTGGCCAAGGTGGAGTTTCATTTCGGGGAACTTTTCCCTCGCGTTGGATTCATCGTGACCAACCTGGAGACCGACAGCCGGGCGGTGGTGCGGTTCTACAACAAACGGGGCACGGCAGAGCAGTGGATCAAAGAAGGCAAGCAAGCCGTGAAGATGACCAGGCTCAGTTGCCATCGGTTCCGCTCCAACGAGGTGCGGCTATGGCTGAGCGTGATGGCTTACAACCTGGGAAACTGTGGCGGCGGTTGGTGCTCCCGAAACGGATCGAGAACTGGTCGCTTACCAGTTTGCAACAACGGCTGGTGAAGACGGGTGGCCGATTGGTCAAGCACGCACGGTACTACTGGCTGATGCTGGCCGAAAGCCACCTGACCAGGCGACTGTTCGGGGCGATGGTAGGAAGGATCGCCGCTTTGCCGGTGGCGGCGGGGTAGCAGGAGGGCGGTGAATGCAGCGAAATCAGGCGGCCAAGAGGTGGGGCCGGAGAGGTGTTCGTGGAAGTCACTGAAAAGAGGCTGTTTCTCGGTTTTAGGTTTCCCGGCAGCGCGAACTTGGAGCTTGCCGGCGCCGAAAGACGCTCCCAGAGAAAAAACTGCTCTTCGGAGCATCAACACTCGGCGGGTGTGGTATGGTTAGACCAATCCGGCAGCCAAATGGAAATCCTCGCTTAGGAGGCATTATGCCAGCTACAAAACTTGCAACTGCGCCGATGAAGGTGGCGCAGATTCCCAGTCCGGGAGCAGATTTCCAGATCGTCGAGCGCGAGATTCCTAAGCCGGGCGTAGGACAAGTGCGCATCAAAGTGCAGGGCCTGTGGGATTTGCCACAGCGACGCGCTCACGAAAGAAGGCGCCTTGCCCGGCATTCAGTATCCCCGCGTTCCGGGACATGAAGTCGCGGGCGTCATCGACGAACTGGGCGCGGAAGTCACCGTGTGGAAGTTGGGACAGCGCGCCGGGGTCGGCTGGCACGGCGGACAGGACGGTACATGTGTTTCTTGCCGGCGCGGAGATTTTCGCAATTGCCGGAACCTGAAGATTCCAGGTATTAGCTACGACGGTGGATATCAGGAGTACATGGTGGCGCCCGTCGAGGCGTTAGCCGCGATACCGGATACCCTGAGCGCCGTCGAAGCGGCGCCACTGCTCTGCGCCGGCATCACTACGTACAACTCTTTGCGGCACAGCGGGGCGCTTCCCGGCGATCTTGTTGCGGTGCAGGGGATCGGCGGCCTGGGCCATCTCGGAATTCAATTCGCAAATAAGTTTGGATATAAGGTAGCTGCCATCGGTCGCGGGTCCGAAAACGCGGCGCTCGCGAAGAAACTCGGAGCGAGCCTATATATAGACAGCAAAGCGACGAACGCAGCACAGGAACTGCAAAAAATGGGCGGCGCCCAGGTGATTCTAGCGACGGCCCCAAACTCTAAGGCAATGTCCGAACTGATCGACGGCCTGGGGCCGAACGGGAAGCTCATGGTGATCGGTGCAACATTTGACCCCATTGAAGTCACACCGCCGCAGCTCATTTTTGGAAGCCGAACGATTCAAGGTTGGGCTGCCGGAACGCCGGCCGATTCCGAGGACACGCTTCGATTCGCCGAGTTGAGCGGCGTGCGTCCGATGATCGAAACCTACCCGCTCGAAAAAGCGGCCGAGGGTTACGCGCGAATGATGAGCGGCAACGCACAGTTCCGCGTCGTTCTGACGATGTAAGGTTGGTTTACAATGCTGGCCGCTCAACAACTCGCTAGTAGAATCCGTGAATCCACCACGGGAAAACCAAATGTTTACCGCACGACAAATGAACGGTGTGACACCGCCAGTAAGGAGAACGCATGTCCACGATCCACCTGCACCAGACAACTACCTCGACGCCCGAGCAGTACGTCGCCGGGCTCACCGACTTCGGGCCTGGCCGCTCGAAGCTTTTTGGCAACAGCGCCGACGATTACCTTAAGGTGCATCACCGCG
>Ga0302324_100029051_pt1 | contig 10496 bp, 8 predicted proteins | sample Palsa_T0_1_FD_201949 | JGI IMG/M metagenome (GOLD analysis project Ga0302324, IMG submission 201949) | Peat permafrost microbial communities from Stordalen Mire near Abisko, Sweden - Palsa_T0_1 | ecosystem: Environmental > Terrestrial > Soil > Palsa > Peat permafrost | place: Sweden: Abisko... | reverse complement strand
GGTCTTATCGATCGCCGGGCGCTCCAAAGCATTCCAGGTGAGGTTTTGGCAAAAATCCGGGATACTCATTGCAAGAAAATTCAGCTTCCCGTTTTGAACCATTGCACCGTTGCAAATCAACGGTGGCTTTTGTCCCGGCGCAAGCTTCCTGAAATCGAAGTCTTCGACTGGAGTGCAGCTTCCATTTTCCACTGGCTGCAGTTTGGCGCCGCCTTGCGCTACCTTCAGTTCATACACCGGGCCTTGCCGAGTCTCGCGACGGATCTTAAGCTTAAACCTGTCTTCGAGCAGCGTCCGCATCATAGGCCCTCTCATCATTTCCTGGGTTTGAGGGCCCTCCGCTTTCGCGTCGATATAGTAGGGTTCGGAATTGATCCAGTTCTGGCCTCCCTCAATCGGCATAGTCCGCGAATTGCGCGAGATAGTACCTCTCGGCAGGTGACCATCCGCGAGGAGATCGTACGCATCCCGGATGAGACCCTTCACCGTCACGCAATTCACGTGCAACCTTCCGGGCGGCCGGTCTCCGCCGCCGTTCCTACCGCCGGAGCCTCCGTCTGTGCAGGGCTTGACCGAGGCCACCTCGAATTTCGGCGTAGCCGCAGCCAGTGACTGCGCCCGAAGCGCCAGACCAGAGGCTCCAGTGACAATGAGAATAGCTACGGCCAGTCGCATAAGAAATCCAACTCTCTGTATGACTGGCTAGACGCCGTCCTGGGTCAAAACGTAACATGTCTGATTTGTGCTTCGATCATGGCGCCGCAAATGAGAGGCGCTGCAATCTGACGGAGCGCCAGGCACTCAGGTTCGAGAACATCGCGGCAGCCGCTTCGATTTCCACGGTGCTATGATCAATTACAACTCATGGCCCATCGACTGGCTTCGACGGCGGTGTGCGTTGCGTCAGCACTGGTCTGGTGCTTGACCCACACTACTGCCAGCGCGGAACAGGCTGGATCTTATCCGTCGCATTGGTGGGCGCCGGTCCCCGAAGACCAAAAGGCCGTCTGGGAAATACTGCCGCAGGCCGCCAAACCCGGCCAGGTGATTCTCTCCAAACGCAACGAGCTTGGAATCCTCTCTAACTTCGCCGCCACTCCGTTCATCTTCAGGGGTAAGCAGTATGCCAGCCTGGAGGGCTTCTGGCAGATGATGCTCTATCCCGAGGGACCTGACGACCTGCGCGCGAAAGCCGCCGGAATCGCATGGGCGCACACCCGGGAGGAGGTCGCGGGGATGACCGGATTCGAGGCCAAGGACGCCGGAACCGCCGCCGAGGCGATTATGCGGAAGATTGGCATCGACTGGGTGACGTTTGAAGGCAATAGGATTAAGTACCGATCGATTAAGAAAGCTGCGCACTATGACCTGATTGTCACGGCGATGCGGGCGAAGATGGAGCAGAATCCCAAGGTGCGCGAAATTCTGCTGGCGACGGGCAACCTTGCGCTGCTGCCCGACCACACTCCGGAAGCCGGCGCCCCGGCGGAATGGCTCTATTTCCATATCTGGATGGAACTCCGCCGGGAGTTACAGTCTCAGAAAGAGCTATCGCCTCAAAAAGAAGGTAATGCGCAGTGACCGGGCGCATTACTAAGCTGGTGGCCGCCTTTGCGTTTGCCGCCGCCCTGGCAGTCTGCCAGGATACATTGGCCGAACCGGAAATGCATCTCGGCAAGGGATACGACGCCTTGAAGCAGGGCAGGTATGACGAGGCCGTTAGTGAATTCCGGACGGCGCTGCGGCTTGATCCGAAGCTAGTGATGCGCGCACGCTTTCCGCTAGCTGTCGCGCTATTCGAGCTGAAGCAATCGGCCGCGGCGCGCCGGGAATTTGAAGCCGTGCGCCGCGAGGTGGGTGATCATCCTAACGTGCTGTATTACCTGGGGAGGCTGGACTTACTGGATCAAGACTTTGATGGCGCGATTCAAAATTTCAATAAGGCAGTGATTAAGCCTCCTTTCCCGGATACGGCTTACCACCTGGGGTTTGCTTACCTTAAGCAAGGAAACCTCCAAGCCGCGGAGAAATGGTTGAAGACAGCCGCAGAGGCCAATCCCAAAGACAGCGCCGTTCCCTATCAACTTGGAATGGTATATCGCAAGCTTGGCCGCGAGGAAGAATCAAAACGCGCTTTCGCGCTGTCGGCGGAGCTTCACCGCCGGGATGCCGGCGATTCACAGCTCAGGTTGGAATGCGCGCAAAAGCTGGACCACGGTTCGCGCGACGAAGCTCGCGAAATTTGCCAGCAGTTGTATGATGCGAATGACGCTGAGAAACTGACAGCGTTGGGGCTGCTCTACGGACAGCACGGGGATTTGGAAGCGGCCCTCGACCCTCTGCGGCGCGCGGCGGCGCTAAGTCCCCAGGCTCCCCAGATGCAATACAACCTGGCGTTCACTTACTATCGGCTCAAGCGGTTTGAGGAAGCTCGGACGCCCATCGCTGATGCGGTCCAGCGGTGGCCGGACATCTTCCAGCTAAACGCTCTCTACGGTGCGGTTCTGGCGAGTCTTGGCGAAGAGACTGCGGCCGATCGGGAGTTACGCCGCGCATACCTGCTCAATCCGCAGGAGCCCGGGAACGCGGCGCTGCTTTTCGCAACCACACTCGGCCTGGCGCGTAAGAGCCTGAAGGCTCGCCAGTACGCCGAGTCACTAGGGTTTTTCACGGAAGCGGCAAAGTTGCGGCCCGACGATCCCGAGCCCCACAGGGGTAAAGCCGAGATCTACGATCAGATGGGCCGCGAGGCCGAAGCCGCCGCGGAACGGCAGCAGGCTCTGCACTTGAGCCACGGCCAATAAGTGCCCCGGCATGCCCCGGCAAGAAATGAAAGGGGTGGATGCTGTGAGTTTAACGCGGAGGCGAGGAGGAGAACGCCGGTCTAGGTCGAAGCGCGTTCACACGAGCGACAGACGGTCCCTGACGGGAGCGTCTTTTGCGGCAGAAACCGGGGGTCGCAGCTGAAGAGAGCCGGCTAAAAGCCGGCTGCAGCCAGGATTGGCTGCCCCACAAAACAGGCCGATTGACAATCGGCCGCAGGTTAATAACCTAACTAACCCACAAAGGCAGGGGTTAGCCCGGCCGCGCGGGGCCGAGGCGCTTCCGGCTCACAATACCCTTGGTCTCGTCGATGACAACTAACTGGTTGCACTCGATGCCCGCGAAGCTTTGCCGCGCTCCGCCCGGCCAGCGGATTTCGGCGTCGATGGTTTCCACCTTACCCAGCCCGAAATGCAATCGCTTGTCGTTGACGGATAGATAACTGGACTGCGCCAACACTTCCTGCGCCTGGCGGCGTGCGCCATACTTCACAATCACGCGCGCGCCAATCGCACTGCGATTGGATTTCGTTCCGACTAACTGGAACTTGATCCAGCGGTTGCTTCCGCGTACGTCATTGCGCAGCAGTGACGGCGGCTCATTCAGGTTCACCACGACAATGTCGAGATCGCCATCGTTATCGAAATCGCCAAAAGCGCAACCGCGACTGCAATGCGCCGCCGAAATGCCGGGGCCGCCTTCTTCCAGCAACTCTTCAAAACGGCCTTTGCCGGGATTACGGAAGAGGACGCGAGGGCTGCGTTGCGGAAATTGAGGCAGTCTTTTCGAAGCCTCCGGATAGACGCCGCCAGTGACCCAGAAGAGCTCAGGGTAACCGCAATTATCGAGGTCCACAATTCCCGCGCCCCAGCTTACGTACCGGGTTTCGACCCCGAGCCCGGCCGCGAGAGTTACATCGGCGAAACCTTCGCTCCCATGGTTGGCGTACAACGCGGCCGTATCTTCGGTGAAATGGGTTTTCAGAATATCCAGCCGGCCATCCAGGTTGAAGTCGCCGACTCCCAGACCCATGCCCGCCTGTTCCTGACCGTTCTCATTGAGCGCGACCCCGGAGGAAAGGCCGGACTCGGTAAAAGTACCGTCATGATTGTTGATATAGAGGAGGCTTGGTGTGGAGTCGCAAGCCACATAGATGTCCGGCCATCCGTCATCATTGAAATCCGCGGCTACCGCGGTTAGTCCATAGCCTGACTCCGGCGCGAGGATACCCGCCTGGCGGCTGACCTCGGTAAAGGTTCCATCGCCGTTGTTGCGATAGAGCGAGTGGGAATCCTGCGGGAGCCCCTTGGGGCCGCAATTGATGGGAATACCCTTGAAATTGCAGTTGGGGTCGAGGCCAGCCGCAGGAACCTTGGCGGGATCGAACTTCAAGTAACGAGAGACGAACAGATCCAGGTGTCCGTCCAGGTTGTAATCGAGGAAGCAGCAGCCAGTCGCCCAGCGGATTTCCTCACTCCACAAACCCGCCTGGCGAGTGACATCGGTAAATGTTCCGTTGCCGTTATTGTGGTATAGGATGTTGTGCCCCCAGCAAGTCACGAAGATGTCGTCATAGCCGTCGTTGTCATAGTCGGCCACAGTAACTCCGAAAGACCACCCGGTATGCAGCAAGCCGGCCGCTTTGGTTACATCGGAAAACGTGCCGTCCCAATTGTTGTGATAGAGCCGGTTGGTGGCTCCGGGCGGAGCGCCTTCCAATCGACTGCCAGAAAGAAGGAAGATATCCAGCCAGCCATCATTGTCGTAGTCGAGGAAGGCAACGCCGCACCCGGTAGCTTCCAGGATGTAAGTGGTGCGAGCCTCTTCCCCAAAGACCACCAGAGCGGAGAGACCCGCGTTGGCGGCAATATCGGTCAGTCGGGAGTTGAAAGGCAGGCCGGAAGCCTTGGGACGCGCAGTGGCTTGAATTCCGCGCGAGGCCATCTGGGCGCGGGCGATCAGGGGTAGAGACAAAGAGCCCAGCAGAGACCGGCGGGTGAATGAAGGACGCATGCCGACCCACCGATTATAGTCCGATTCCGCGGCGGATTGAATCCAACTGGGCGTTTGGGCGATGCTGGCCGCGGAAAAAGCCCAGTTAGATGGCTTTGGACTAAGCCGGCGCGCTTTATCACCAACTGCGAGCCGGCGCCATCTGGTGAGAAGGTTAGATAGCAAGATCGGAAAGAAGGAATTTGGCCGCCGATGAACGCAGATGAACGCAGAAGAATTGTGCTTTAGTCGCGGACGCTCGTCCCGCCTAGGCGGACACGAAGGTAATTCTGACCTGAGGTCATGTCGCTTGTCGGCCTTTTTGGAAGTGAGGGAGGACGCTAATTTTCTGTAACCTTTTTGCGGTTTTGCGGTACCTGCTACCGGGGTATCCTAACTATGAACTCAACTGCTTTGATGAGCGCATCGAGAAGGATAACCAGGAGGACAACCATGCGATCAATTGCCCAAACCACGGCGATGATCCTCAGTCTGTGTGGAGCGATGTTCGCCCAATCCGAAGCGCCTGCGCCGGCCTTCGACGTTGCCGATGTACATGCCAGCTCTCGGGGCATCAGAGAAGGTGGATTGTACCTGCACGCGAACCGGCTGGAGATGCACGGCGTCACCATGTTGCACTTGATTGCCACAGCCTACGGAGTCACTGAGGACAAGGTTTTCGGCGGGCCCAACTGGCTGGATACCGACCGCTTCGAGATCATCGCCAAGGCGGGGACGCCGGTCAACGCCACAACCTTTCCGCCGATGCTGCGAGCGCTGCTGACCGATCGGTTCCAGCTCAAGGTCCGCAATGAGGATAAGCCGGAGCCGGTCTTTGCTCTGGTCGCGACCAAACGCGTGCTGCTCAAGGAAAGCGCCGCGGCTGGCGATCCCCAGTGCAAACGGACGAATGAGGACGGTTACATCGGCGTTTCCTGCCAGAACGTCACGATGGCTTATCTGGCGGAAAGGCTTCCCGGCATGGCGCCAAATTACTTCAATCATCCGGTGCTGGACCAGACCGGGCTGGCAGGGTCTTATGATGTGACGCTGAAATGGACCGGCCGCGGCCAGATCGGCGCGGGTGACAGCGATCATCCCAGCATCTCGCTCTTCGGCTACTTCGAGAAGCAGCTCGGAATCAAGGTGGAACCGCAGACGCGGCCGGCAGCGTCCCTGGTAATCGAAAAGGTCAATGAGACGCCGACTCCCAATCCGCCAGGGACGATCGAGAGACTGCCTCCTCCCGTTACGGAATTTGAGGTGGCGGAGGTTCGCCCGAGCAAGCCGGATACGCAACCCAACTACAACATGAAGAACGGCCGGTTGGAAGCGTTCGGCGCGACGATGAAAGACCTGATCAGCTTCGCCTACAATCTGGACGATTACATGCTGCCGGGCGGCGAGAAGTGGCTGGATACCGACCGCTTCGATATCATCGCTAAGGCCGATCCCACGGTCACCGATGGCGCTCTGCAGGCCATGTTGCGGACGCTATTGGCGCAGCGGTTTCATTTGAAATCGCACTTCGAAGAGCAGCCCGTTGCCGTGTGGGCATTGACCGCGCCGAAAGGCAAAGGCAAGCTAAAGGAGACCACCGGCGTGGAGCACGCGGGGTGCACGCGCACGCCTAAAGACGGCGCGTTCACCTACTCCTGCCGCAACACCACCATGGCGCAATTTGCCGACAAGCTGCCGGACGTAGGAGGGGCCGCAGGATATCTGAACGAACATCCTATGGTGGATTTGACCGGACTCAAAGGCTCCTACGATTTCGATATTGTCTGGTCGCCGCCAGCCCGCGTCTACGGCCGCGGAGACAGCGGCGGATTAGCCGCGGGAGGCGCCGTGACCGCAGCCGCGCCGACCGGAGGCTTGACCATCTTCGAAGCGGTCGACAAACAGCTAGGGCTCAAGCTATCCGCCGAGAAGCAGTCGATGCCGATCGTCGTAATCGACCACGTGGATCGGACCCCGACTGACAATTAAGCAAGTGCCTCGCCCTGTGACGGAAGGGTTACGGCACGCCACGCCGAGAGGATAGGTATTGGCGCCGGACTATCCTTGAAATATCGGAAGTGGTTTGTATGCCGGACAGTTCCCGATGTACGCTGTGATCGTGGACGGCGGTCCCCTCTCCCACCGGTCTGAAATCGCGTGGCTAAACGTACCGCCATTCGCCGATTTCTCCCTTGCTGCCGTACCCGCCAAACGTGGTAGGCTGTTTGTTTCTGAAGGGAAAGGACTTCCGAGAAACGCAGGGGCTATAATGCGTATGTCGATGGGCGAAGCCGTCGGCGCGGTAATCGAATAGCTGCATACCGGGAGATTCTGCGTTATGAAGACCGAACCACAACCGGTGGCCGCAAGCGGCCACAACTTCAATACCTCCAAAGAAGTGGAAGTGAATCTGAAGACGCGCATGGAAAAGGCCGTGGCCGATTTGCAGCATGAAATGGCGTCTATCCGCACGGGCCGCGCGTCGTTGGGCATTCTGGACCATATCCGCGTTGACTACTACGGCACGCCCACGCCGCTGAGCCAGGTTGCCAATCTGCACGTGCCGGAGCCATCGCTGATCACCATCCAGCCTTGGGACGTGTCGCAGATCGGACCGATCGAGAGGGCGATTCGCTCGTCGGACCTTGGACTGAACCCAGCGAACGACGGCAAGGTAGTGCGACTGCCCATTCCACCGCTCACCGAGGAGCGCCGCAAGGAACTGGTCAAGAAACTGCACGGTGTGGCCGAGCATCATCGCGTCTCGGTGCGCAACATCCGCCGCGACGGCAACGAGGCGGTGAAAAAACTGCTCAAGGATAAGAAGATGGCGGAGGACGACGAGAAGCGCGCCCTGGACGAGATCCAGAAGATGACCGATACCTACATGCAGAAGATCGATGCGGCGGCCAAGACCAAGGAAAAGGATATCCTCGAGATCAAATAGCATGAAAGCCGTTTTGCTCTGCGCCGCCATGGCGCTGCCATCGATTGCCCAGCCCACCGCGCACGACATTCTGGCGGCGGCGCGGGCGGCTCTGGGCGGCAGCAAGGTTGCGGGCATCCAATCGATCTCCGTTTGGGGGCCGGACCAGCGCGGCGGCGAGGCCGGCGAGGTGGCGCTGAGCATGGAACTCACCGGCAAATTCCGCCGCGAGAAAACGTCGCTGGCGAACGGCGGCCAGATCACGAGAATGGGAGTGGGCGAGGACGGCGTCGGCTCGGTGGGCGGCGGGATGCCGGGCGATGACGGCGGTCCGGCACTGGGGCTCAACCTGGCGGAAGGGCTGAACGGCGGCGACTATTGGGTGAAGAATGCCGCGGGGCCGGCGATCAACAGCAACGCGCCGGAGGCGGCCGCGGCCGAGCGGAAGCGGGCATTTGTAGACACCTTTGCACGGTATGCGATTGCTTTCACGCTGGCGCCGCCGGTGAACTTTCCGGTCGCCTTCACTTATGCGGGCCAGGTGGAAGCGCCCGGCGGCATGGCCGACGCGATCGAAGGCAAAGGGCCCAATGGTTTTCTGATTCACCTGTTCATCGACGCCAAGACGCATGTCCCGCTGATGATGAATTACCTCAACGGCCGGCAGGATGTGCAGTTGTGGCTGAAGAACTACAAGGCCGAGGACGGCATACTGCTGCCGCACGCGATGACCTGGATCACGGACGGCAATCTGAGCGAGGAATTCCAGGCGCAGCGGTTCAAGATTAACGCTAAGTTTCCGGCGGGGCGATTTCAGAAGTAGATCGGACGTGCGCAGTTTGCCAATGCACCCCTCATATCATCGAGTGTCCGGTGGTCTTTCGGCCTGGCGGCGAGGGTACGCCAGCGAGCGCTCGAAGCCTTCATCCTGCGGGCGAAGTATTGGAGTGCGCCGCACTTTACTCCATACCGGCGGCGGTCGGCTTTGTACAGGAATTCGATGCGCGCGTTGCAGTGCAGCGCGCGGGAAGTTAAACTAGGCAAGGGCGGTTGCCCAACGCCAAAAATCCCCGGTCGTCTAATGGTAGGACAGCGGCCTTTGGAGCCGTGAATCGTGGTTCGAATCCATGCCGGGGAGCCAAATATTTTAGAATCAGATACATGCTGGCCGACATTGACTTCGTGTACCAAATTGCGTGTACACTGAAGCATGGCTCTGACACTCTATCGTCGTCACTTGGCCTCGTGCATCGTGACGAAAAGCAGGATTTCCGCCCGGGCCAAACGCCTGGCGATGGATTGCGAGTGCCCGATTTGGATGTACGGGCGAACCCGAAACAGCCTAGTGCCCCGCCAGAGCACAGGCTTCACCAATCTTCCAAAAGCAGAAGCGCTACGCGACTCCCTGATCGCGGGATCGAAGAGCGAGGAAGTCCACGGCTTGAGGATCGGTGAGTGCGTTCAGAAATACATCGCATCCCACAAGCACGAGTTGGGAGAGAAGACATACGGACAATATGAACTCCACCTCGGGCGACTCCGGGATTACTGCGAGCGCCGAGGCGTTTTCTTCATGGGGGAGCTCACCGTCGATCTTCTCGAGACGTTCAAGGTTGACGGCCTGCCCGATTTGGCGGACACTTCGAAGTCGACAGTTGTCGCGAAGCTTCGCTGCTTCCTGAGAGACGCTTTTCGGCGCGGTTGGATATCGCAATCGCTCGTGGACCGAGTGAAGGCTCATCGTGCCGTCTACGATCAGAAGGAGCCCTATTCTGACGAAGAGGTCGAGAAGATCCTGAACGAAGCCCTGAACCTCACGGGTGGCACGTGCGGATATGCCAAACTTCCGAAGACGTTCCGTCTCCTTTTGGAACTGATGCTCGAAACTGGAATGCGTGTTGGGGACGCGATTCGCATTAACCCTGCACTCGTCACCAAGGGCGAGCATCTGTGGATCTACACATACCTGCCGCAAAAGCATAAGAAGACAGAAAACCCGAAAGCGATTGAGGCATACCTCTCCGATCGCCTCAAGCAGGCCATCGATGCCTGCGAGTGGCTTTCGCCAAAGCTGCCATTCTATTTCGGCTCCAGCAAAAACCCTACATACCTCGCGAATGAAGTGTACGAGCGGATGCAGACGTTAGGCGCCCGGTGCGGCGTTTCTGACTGTCGCCCGCATCGGCTCAGAGACACGTTCGCCGTTCGCAAGCTCCTGGCTGGCTTTCAGCTTGAGGACGTTTCGCGGCTTCTTGGCCATTCCAGTGTTAAGGTCACGGAGACGTACTACGCGAAGTGGGTTCCTAGTCGGAAACTGCGCTTGGAGCGGCTCCTGGCCGAGTCTCTGGTGAACGCGTAGGGCAACACTTTCCGGGATCGATAGCGTCGTATACTTGCGCTTGCCGCCAGATTCAAGGCGGATTACACCCGGCTCGCTGGCGAATATTCTGATGATGGTGTTGTCGGAGAAGCCCACAACGCGGCGAGGTCTCTAACCCGGTAGTGCTTCTCTAGGGCGGCGCCGCTCATATGTTCGCGTCTGCCGATCGCTCCAGAGCCCTCGCCCAAGGCAACGGTTGGAACGATCAGCTAGACTCTATCCTTCATTCTTAAGGCACATGAGGCCTCTGCTCCAAATGTCTAGAAGCACTATGCTACTGGCGCAAGTGGGCACCGCCGCCTGGTCATGCCACCGCTGAGCCCCGGACATCAGCGCGACGTTTCGATTTTTTGGGGGGTACTTTTGCCTCATGCC
>Ga0302324_100029048_pt1 | contig 10497 bp, 9 predicted proteins | sample Palsa_T0_1_FD_201949 | JGI IMG/M metagenome (GOLD analysis project Ga0302324, IMG submission 201949) | Peat permafrost microbial communities from Stordalen Mire near Abisko, Sweden - Palsa_T0_1 | ecosystem: Environmental > Terrestrial > Soil > Palsa > Peat permafrost | place: Sweden: Abisko... | reverse complement strand
GCCGGGCGAAGCCGGTCCGCCGTCGGCGCCAACAGGGTCGTACGTGGCCCAGCATGGATCGCCGGCAATGCCGCGCTCGTTTCCCACCCAGCGGATGTCGGGACCCACGTCGCTGAAAATCACGGCGTTGGGCTGCAGCTTGCGGATCAAATCCCAGGTCTTGGGCCAGTCGTAGTAAGTGCGCTTATCAATGGTGCGCTTCTCTTTCGCGCCGCCGTAGAAGCCGTCGCCGCCGTTGGCGCCATCGTGCCACACTTCGAAGATTGCGCTGTAATCGGTCAGCAGCTCGGTAAGTTGGCGGCGGTAGATATCGATATACTCGGGGTGCCCGTAGCTGGCGTTATTGCGATCCCACGGGGAAAGATACACACCGAAGCCCAGGTCATGGCGACGGCATGCGCCGGCGAGATCGCGGACTACGTCGCCCTTCCCGCCGCGCCACAAGCTGTTGCGGATACTGTGATCGGTGGTCTTAGTGGGCCAGAGACAGAAGCCGTCGTGGTGCTTGGCGGTGAGAATGGCGCCCCGCATTCCGGCGTCGGCCAACGCGCTCACAATGGCGTCGGCATCGAAAGCCACTGGATTAAAGATGTTCGGGTCTTCATCTCCGTAACCCCACTCCTTGCCCGTAAAGGTGTTGACCGAAAAGTGCAGGAACGCGGTGGTCTCCAGTTCGTGCCAGCGGAGTTGGCGTTGGCTTGGGATGGCGCCGTAGGGCGCCGGCGGCGCGGTAGCCGCATGCACAGCGGACGCCGCCGATGCAGCTAGAAATGCGCGTCTGCTGATTGGGTGCGGCATTGATTGCGGCAGGGGCTACGCTACTTTCGCGCTTTGGTTTTGGCCTTGGCCTTCGCCGCCGGTTTGGGCGGCGCTTCTTCGACGCCGGCCGCCGCTTCTACAGCGACGTCCTCCAGTTCGACCGGATCGGCCAACAAGGCCTCGGCCTCTGAAGTCTCGGGGTCTGAAGCTTCCACCCCCAGCGCAGCTTCCACTGGGTCCACCTTCTTCAGAACCTCATTGAACAGCGCCTGCTTGCGCATATCTACCTTGGGCGGCGGAGCCTGTTCATTGCGGAAATCGTGGTCGCTGTGGCACGTGCGGCAGCGGACCTTGGCCGGCGCGGCCTTCACCACCGATACCACAACGTGGTTGGTAACGCGCTTGCACCGCACGCAAAAATCGTCGATATCGTCGCCCAGGCGAATGTCGCGCATGGTTCTCCTAGGTGGCTGCGGATTGGCCGGCGGGTTCCAGGTCCACCGGCTGCGATTCCGCTTCTACCGGCGCTTTAGGCTCCGGCAAAACCCACTGCGCGGGCTCAAAACCGACATATTTGCAGATGCGCAGACGGCCGTCCTCGCCCTCGAGAAGGTCGCCAACCAGCAGCGCGTCGCCCGCTTCGCGCAGCGACTTCCACGCGTCGTATTCGTGCAGCGCAGCAATTTCTCCGCGCGGCTCATAGTCCCTGGGTTTGACGGAAGCGCAACCCGAAACATGCGGCGCCCAGCGAAACTGCTGCCGTGGCGAATCTTTCATACGATAGATCCGGAAAAGCGGCATAGCCTCTACATTGTAATCGATGCCAGCGCACGTTTTCCGTCCATTTCGCCGAGAGCGATCCAGCGCTTTGTATTGGCCGCCGACCAGTGGAAGGTGTCGCGCAACGAGCCAAGCGGCGTCGATGGCTCGATACGAACCACCTCGAGACTGGGGCCCGGCTGCCGCGGCGGGATCACTTTGCGAACCAGCCGAAAGGGCCACGTGGTGAGGCAATTGATGGCGATTGCGCGCGTGGCGCCCATCTCTTCGGCCGCCCAAAGCGGCAGCGCGCCCAGAAATCCGCCGTCCACATAGAGCTTGCCATCAATGCGCACGGGCGGAAACACGACCGGGATGGAACAAGTGGCGGCCAGATGTTGCCAGCTAATTTCCGGACCGCGCACGATATGCAAGCGCAATCGCGGCGCCTCGACCACCGTCAACCCAAAGGGAACGCGCGGTTGGTAGCGCTCGAAGAGATGCCGCGCCTTGGCGTGCAAAGGGCCGGACCGCATCAGGGTCGCGGTGGACGGGTCGAGCCATTCGCGCACGAGTTCCTCCGCGGTCGCCCCGCCGGCGATAGCCCATCCGTTCCACGCGCCCGCGGACGCGCCTACGATGAGGTCCGGCGTGAAATGCTCGCGAAGAACCCTCCACACGCCGATCTCCCAGGCGGCGAACATTCCGCCTGCGGAGAGAACCAGAGCGGTGGGCATAAGTTCAGGGTAGCGAAGTGGGGCGGGCCCATGGCCTGCCGAGTCCCGAGCCGCTCCGAGCGCTCGGCTTCCGGGAGTCAATCTGCGATTGAAGCTTGTCGCCTTCACTGCCCGTCACAATCCACTTCAGCAAGATGGTTTCTGAGTGGGGCAGCCAATCCTGGCTGCAGCCGCCTTTTAGGCGGCTTGCTTCACAACGGTCATTCTTTCTCCTGAACGCCAACAATCGCCTGATGAAAACAGTACATGCTCATGAAACGTTCGCGACGACCTCGGGATCCAGAAGTTGCCAAACCGCGATTGCCTGATACACCCCCCTCGCACACGGTTCGTCCTGATCTGCACGGCACTCGATCGGTTCATCGATCCACCAAACACCCACTATATGTAAGCAGGAGCCGCGCAGAAAGAGTTACGATGATCCAAATCGAAGGACCCGTGATGCCGCGAGTTTATAGCCGTTGGCGTGGTTGAGCATCAAGCCACAGACCCACCACGTAGGAACAACGACGCGGCAGAACATTACCTGCGGAGCCAAGGGGCACAAGATAGGTCCCTAACTTACATCCCGCGCGGAAATCCACAAAACCGTCCGGGAGCCAGATGCGGGCGAGGTGCATAGCGGCGCCGAACAAGCCCGTAGAGATGAGCGTGTCACTTCTTCTGGTTGCTGACACGCGTCTTGGGTAGGCCGTTGCGGCGCTTCTCGAAATATGCGATCTCAACCAGAGTCGGCCATAACTGAAGGGGCGCCTTGATTACTCCTCCGCGCCGTTTCAGCGGCTCTCAATGCGCGCTGGTGAAGCGCGGTGATCTTGTCGAGAATCTCGCGCGCATCCTCGCCCGTCACCTCGCCTTCATAATCGAAATTGATTGTAAGTGCATCTATGTGCGAGACGGTGGACTTAATCTTGCGCTTCAGGAGGTTGCATACCTCCTCGTTGAAGATCTCCGCGGCGGACGGATTCCGCATGTAGTTACTCTTCATGTGATGCTGCGCAGCATCCACATGGGCCGCCACAATGCCGCTCTGCTGCACCCAGATGCGGTATATGTAGTCTTCGACCGCAGCCGGGTCGGAAAAAAAGGCGGCAGCCCGAAGGTGTTGTCGTAGCCTGCGACGCCGCAATCCATTCGCCAGTTCATTCGCGTGACGGCAGGCCGGAAGTTGACGAGCACATAGAAGTCGCTCAGGGTCTCCAGACTGGTCTGATCTTCATCTTCCAGGAACATCTCCAGGAAATCGGTTTGATCGATGTCGTTGGCGCCCGAGCGGAAAGTTTGCGCAATCTTCACCATGGAACTCTCAGGTACCGCTCCCGGCCGCAACATCAGAGAGTGCTCGCGCGTCAGCCCTTTGCTGGGATTTGTCTCCAGGTCCAGGGCGGTATCCACCAGCAATTCGCCCCGCTCGTAATTGTCGGGAACCTCGCTTACCGGCTTACCCAGCACATCGAGGAAAGCCGCCGTTATATCGAACGATTTTCGCGTATAGCCGTTCTCTCCACTCTTGTGAAGCCGTCCCCGGCACACCTCGTCGCCACCGAGCGACTCGGGACTATACTCCACCAGACAATAAGGCCGCATGTCGTCGTCTGAGTTGATCATCAATCCGCCCAGGGTGTACATCAGCGTGTAATTACGATTCCCGCCATAGCTAGGGCGGAAGAGGCTCGTGACTAGCGATTCAAGACGCTTGTCGCGTAGCCTGCCGTTCAGATAGCAACGAACTGTTCTTTCTCGCGAGGGCCGACGTAATATAGGTCGTGATGCGTTTTCGTCTTCTCCAGCAGCGGAAAATACTTCTCCTGGTTAGTCGGCGTGGAGTCGTCGAACACGATCATCTGTGGCGTGTGCCCGTTACGCCAAAAGTGCTCGTCGTACTGCTCAACAGTCTCGCCTACGTCACGCAGACGGTTCGTAGGGATCGCAAACGATAAATCCTCTTCGTTTTGCATAATCGCGGCGCTCCATTGAGAGCTCCGCTACTTCAAGGCGCGCCGGATCCAAAACGGCCGCGCAATCAAGGCATCGTAAAGATAAGGATCAGTCTGTTCCGGCACAATCTTTATGAACTATTTGTGTTGTCTTTATGACTTTTTTATGAATGATTCCCTACTCTAACTAGAGGTTGACCAAGGCGAGTAACACGCCGCGAGTGTGCGGCTCGATGTGGTATCGCATGCCCATGTACAACAAATCCCGCATGGCGGCAATTGTGCTTTTCATGGCGCTGAATTGCACGTTCGCTCTGATTGACGTGGTGAGTCGCCGTTTTCCGATCGGCGTGGGACCGATGCTCTGTCTCTTGCCGTGCCTCCTTCGAGAATGGGACCTGAAAAACGGACACGCTCCACGAAGGCTCGGCGGGGTGCTGTGGTCGTGTATCTTCGGCGGTGTTATATGGGTCGTGAGTTGGCCGCTGCTGGCCCGATGAGAAATCAATCTAACGGCGCCGCCATGCCATCGTCTACAGGGCTCGCAGGCTGGTACAACCGTAGTCTGTCGCTCTCGGAATCATACGAGAAGATATCCCCATACCGGCCCAATTCAGGGCTGTGTCGATTTGCCGCTGCACATCGTAGTCTGAAAAGCGCTCTTCCAGGATGTCGCGAAACAGTTCGAGCGGCATGGTATGGTCGGACTTGCTTGCGAGGGCCTTGTGCATCTGCTGAAGCAGCGTCACGTGCGCCAGGGCCGCTCCGCGGAAAACCTCTTTCCGCGTCGAAATGTCAGCTTCGGCAAACGCCTTTCCGGCGGGAGTGATCTCTATATCGCCGCGGCCGGATGTTACAAACGACAGTAGCGTCGCGGCTTCGACGATCGGCAGAAGATCGTCCACCTCCATCCGGAGTTCCTCCGAAATGCGGTATAAATCCTCCTTGCCGCCGCGATCGTTCAGCAACTCGACCAAGCCCGCGATCGAACCCGGGCGGGCTTGCGGCAGCATCCGGTATGGCTTCTTGGCTTCCCGGCCCGTGGCGGATGGCGGTGCGGCCGCGAGGTCCGGCTGCGTCATAAGCTTGTAAATATAATCCATGTACAGCAGAAACTCGGCGGAAGTGCGCTCTCGCGGCTGCGGGAAGGGAACTCGAAAATCCGCGCGGACCTTTGCCGGATTGCGTCCGAGAATGATGATGCGGCCGGCGAGCAGCACCGCTTCCTCGATGTTGTGCGTCACCAGAAAAATGCTCTTTGTCGGGAATTTCTTCCCAAGCCAGAGCTCCAGCAATTCGCCGCGCAGATTCTCCGCTGTAAGAACATCGAGTGCTGAAAATGGTTCATCCATGAAGAGAACTTCGGGTTCCACTGCCAGGGCGCGCGCGAATCCCACCCGTTGCTTCATACCTCCGGAAAGCTCTTTGGGATACGCCGATTCGAATCCTCTCAAGCCTACCGAGTGCAGCGTCCGCAGCGCCTTGCGATGCCGCTCCATGTGCTTCACCCCGCGGGCCAGCAGCGGGCCTTCCACGTTTTCCAGCACTGTGAGCCAGGGAAACAACGCGCAACTCTGGAATACAATGGCCGCGTTCGGGCTCGATCCACGCAGCGGTTCACCATGCCACAGGACTTCGCCCGCCGATGGAGCGGTAAGACCGGCCAGCATCCTAAGCAGCGTGGACTTACCGGAACCGGACGGTCCCAGAAGCGCGACAATCACGCCTGGCTCCACCGACAAATTCGTAGGCGCGATGACCTGAATCTGTCCGGCGCCGGGGCGCTGAAACACCTTCTCGATTTCCCCGCGCCTCGATGATCGGCTGCGTCGGCGCGCCAGCCCGGTCAGTCCCTTTCTGCTCGACCGGGATGGAAGGTAAATCCTCAAGGCTTACAACAGGCTGGCTTTCCGAGAGTTCATTAGTGATCTGCTGCCAGGATTGCTCAGGCAACGCATCCAGAAAAGTCAGGCGCTCGATGGGATGCATTTTCTCGACAACCGCATTCATCTGGCTTTTCGAGAGGCTGTGTAGCAGAACAAAGGTGTGATAGTAAGGAAAAATCGGCGCCAGCTTTGCCGCAAACTCGACCGGCAAACGTCGGAACAGCGCTTGCTGTCCTTCGTAAGGCATGCTCATCAACGTATCCGCGGCGACCTCGGGGTCCAGAAACTGCACGACCGCGACCGCCTGATCGATGCGCCCTTGCGCAAGGATCGTTTTGAGCTCTTCGGCTCTCGGCCGGTTCATTGATGCACCAAACACCCTACTATACAAGGTGGAACGCTAAGAGAAGAGTTACAATGATCCAAATCGAAGGAGGCGTGATGCCGCGAGTTTATAGGCCGTTGCTGGCACTGGCCGTCGCCAGCGCATTTGCGTTTCAGACGCCGCAGTCCGGCAACCCGGCTCCCGTGGATCGCGTGGCCGATCCGTTCGCGATCGGATGGCTGGTGGTCGACACCAACGGCGACGGCATCGCCGATTTCATCAATGGGAAGATCGTTGTGCCGGCCGATCCAACCGCGGCCGAAAATGCTGCTGCGGCGAATCTGGCGGCGCGGCTGGGGTTCGCCTCCACCGGTCTCACTCCCCCAGTGGTGGTTCCGGCCGATCACGATTCAGGCGGCGGACCGCGCATCTTTGTTGGCAGGGCGGCAAGCGCGCCGAAGGGCGTCGAACTGGCAGCGGATGAGGGCGGCGCCTTCGCCGCAGGTGACAACCTCGCAGTGATTGGCGCGGACGATGCCGGATTGCTCGCAGCGGCGGACGCCTATGCCGCGCGCGCTCCTTATCAATGGCGGGTGCCCGGCAAAAAGCTGAGCGACATCGGCGCGAACCTGGCGGGTGTCACGTATGTGCGCGGCAAGACGGGCGTACATCGCGCGTTCTTCCGCAGCGGCGATCAAATAACAGAAGCGCCCGTCAGCGCGATCGAACCCGCTCCAGCGCAGCCAAACGGCGGCGGTGGCACAGGCGCGGGTGGAGCAGGTGGAGCAACGGCCGGCGGCGGTGGAGCGGGCGGCGGCGGCGCAGCAGCAGATGCCGCGGGCGGCGCCACACGTCTCGACCTCGCCACTCTCTACACCAGCCGCGGCCTCTTCGGCGCCGCCGGACGCATCCCTCTGCCGGCTTCTTCGAACAGCCATCTTTATGTACCCGCAGGCGCCGCGGGCATCGCCATGGCGAACCTGGCCGCGCGCATGGGCCTCGAAACCACCGGCATCACGCTGCCCATCGCGTCGCCGGCCGGCGCTGCCACCGTGCGCGAAGTTCGCACTCAGGCAGTGATAGCAGGCGATTCCGTCATCGCGCAGGAAGCCGAAAAGAAACTGCGCGCGGACGACACCGCTTTCGCCGAATCCGAGACCCAGCTCGCGCCGGGCGAAGGCGAATTGCGCATCGTCGATAATGCGTTCGGCCGTCGCGCGGCGGTGCTGGCGCGCGGCGACCAGGGCGGACAGGCCGCGGCCACCAGCGCGCTGGCCGATCGCTTCCCGAACCTTTGGGAGCAGGGCAAGCAGCATCTCTCCATCGAAGAGATCCGCTACGATCTGCATAAGTTTTTCTCGGTGCGGTCCAGCTCGGGCCAAGCCGCGGCAGCGCTCTATCACCTGGACCACTGGATGCAATCCATCCAAGATACGGCGGGCTTGAAAGACGTCAAAGCGGAAGTCTACACAGACCTCGCCGACCCCAGACTGGGCGATTTCGTGCGCCAGCAGATCGAAGACCGGCTGCACGCCCACCCCGAGGTGATTGCCTCCAGCCTGCACGCGGGCACGGCGTGCTGCGCCAAAGATCCCGCGCTGCACTTCGAGGCGCCGGGATACCGTTTCCATCAAGCCGCGCCCACATTCACCGAAGACATCACCATTCCCTGGGAAGGCAAGCGGCTGGTGGAAGCCGTGCGGCGCGGGTCGGCGCAGATCGCTTCGGGCGATGAGGTGAAGCTGGTCGCGCGGGTCAGCGAGGGTCCGGAACAGCGCCGTAAGCTGCAATCCGATCTGCGCGATCTGCTCACCAAAGCCGGCGCCGACTCGCGCAAGCTGAACGTGGAAGTGCTGTGCTCATTCAAGCAGGGCTATAGCTGGCTGATGGATGAGATCGCGCCCGCGCTCGCCGGGAAACCGGTGGCCGCCATCAAAATCGAATTCGCCAAGGATGTGGACGCGTCCGGCATGCGCGCCATGCATTCCGACGCGCGCTGGGTGCAGGAGCTATATCCGGTGGATGAGATGCTGGCGCGCAAACTCAATGTACCGCTGGAAAAGATTTCGCTCAGCGAGTTCGAGCCGGAGCGCGCGCCTTCTACCCAGGGCGGGCCCACCTACCGCGTCCACGCGCTCGATGCCGCGGGCAAAGAGATTCTCGCGCGCGAGTTCAAAGTATCCACCGTGATGCAGCCGTACAGCGGCGTCATTCAGCGATATGAGGACGTCGAAGTGGAAACCGGCTGGGTGCGGTTAGAGGCCGCCGGGAAGCCGCTGCTCAATGAGCGCGTGAAGACCGATATCGAAGAGTTCTGGGACCACTATCAGAACAAGACGCTGCCGCGCGTCTACCAATCGATCATGTCTCAGGCGCATGGCGAGATTCGCGCCGAGTATCTGCCGCCATTCGATTCGCTGACTCTCGATATCCATATGAGTGAGCCGGATTACAGCCTCGATCTCGACAAGGAACGCATCTCTACCCTGGAGGCGCTGCAGGAAGATACCTTCTATTCCACGGCCAACTTCATCAGCATGATCGGCGATCTGGAAACGGGGCGGCCCATCGCCTACACGGGGCGCATCATCCCCATCGTCCACGCGTCGGAAGATGGAAAAGACGGGCACATACACATCGAGTATTACGGCAAAGCCGCCGCCAATCCGCTGGTGCGCCTATCGTGGACCGACGCCAGGGGCGCGCATCACATGGAAGAGCGCAATCTGCCGCCCATGACCGGCGAGTTTCAGCCGCGGCTCATTCAGGCGCGCGTAAGAGCCGGCGAGGACGGCATCGAGCGCCTCACATGGCAGCTGCCCGCCGATTTCGCCCGCGACGATTACAGCGAATGGTTGAAGGTGGAAGGGCAAGACCAGGTGGACCGCACCATCTTCTCCGTGGAACGCGCGCGCGGCATGATCCATTGGCTTGAGCAGCTGCACGCCGCGGGAATCTATCGCGACGAAGTGGCATATCCGCATTTGCAACAAATGGCGGTGGAGTTCGACCTGCCTTTCGAATTAGGCGCGAAGCTGGATGGCCCGGCGCCGCGCGTCTTCACAAGCTGGAACGTATCGCCGCCTGCCACCCCGCGGCCCATGATCAAGGATTTCCAAGCCATCGCCGCCAACCCCGGCACGAAACAGATTGTCCAGTGGGATGAACCCATCTCGCCCGCCGAGAACACGGCCATCCTGGCGCGCTTCGCGCAGTATCCCGGCGTGAGTGTCTATTGGATGGGCCGCAGCTACCTTGGCCAGAACCTGTGGGCGGCCGATCTGACGTTGCCCACGCCGGCGTTGTTGCGGTCGTGGCCGAAGGAGAGCACCACCAAGGCCGTCATCGTTTATTCCGGACGCCAACATGCCAATGAAGTCTCGAGCACCAGCCACATCGATAAGCTGGCCGAGCAACTGCTCACCGAACCGGATAAGCGCGAAGCGCTGAAGAAGGTGAACGTGGTGCTGCATCCCATCACCAATCCTGATGGCTCGCAGTTATCGGTGGATCTGGCGAAGATCACTCCCGACAACATGCTGCATCCCGGTTATCACGGCACGTTGAGCGCGGACGTCTCCAGCGGCCAGACGGAAACCGATCCCATGTATCCGGAGTCGCGCACGCGCAAGCAGTTGATTGACGCGTGGCTGCCGGATGCGTTCCTGAATCCGCACGGCTATCCGTCACATGAATGGGTGCAGCCGTTCTCGGAATACTCGGGATGGGTGCAGAGCCGCCAGGGCGCGAATTCCGGGCGCGCATGGTGGATTCCGCGCGGCTGGTTCACCAGCATGGGGTATCTGCGCGACGAGCAGCATCCGTACAGCAAAGAGGTGGCGTACGCCATTCAGGACAAGATTGTGGAAGCCGAACGCACCGTGCCGGGGCTGCTGCCGCTTGAAGGCCGCATGAACGCGCGCTATGAGCGATTCGGGCAGCGGTGGCAGCCCAAGGATATGTTCCAGCCGATCGTCAACGGCATCCGCATCTACATGGGGCTCAAGGGAACGGCGGGTGGCGGCGGACGCGGCGGCGCGGCGGCCGGCGGTGCGGCAGCGGGCGGAGAAGGCGGCGCGGGCCCAGCCCCCGGA
>Ga0302324_100029047_pt1 | contig 10497 bp, 9 predicted proteins | sample Palsa_T0_1_FD_201949 | JGI IMG/M metagenome (GOLD analysis project Ga0302324, IMG submission 201949) | Peat permafrost microbial communities from Stordalen Mire near Abisko, Sweden - Palsa_T0_1 | ecosystem: Environmental > Terrestrial > Soil > Palsa > Peat permafrost | place: Sweden: Abisko... | reverse complement strand
CATCACGCCGGAGATACAGTTGCCGGTTTCGACGGTTCTGATCAATCGGCAAATCGCGCTGATGACCATGCCCGGTGAGCCGTTCGTAGATTTCCAGATGAGCTGGCGCGACCGCTGCCCCGCGCCGCACGCGCTGTTGATGGGATATACCAACGGTTACTACGGCTACTTTCCCACGATCCTGGCGGCGTCTCGCGGCGGCTATGGCGCGGCCAGCGCGGCCACGTGGGTGGAACCGGGCGCGGGCGAGCGCATGGTGGACACCGCCGTGGTCAAAACTCACCAGATGCTGGGGCACTTTAGCGACGTGCCTGACGACCTCAAGGGAGACGTGTATAAGTGAGCCTTCCGAAGGTCACAGCCTTTTACAAAGTCTTTACTCCGCTCTCACATCCAGCCCTGCCTCTCTCTGTTAGGGTTGAATAGTCAAGTTCAACTTTCCAGACAAATTCAACCGAAAAGGATAAAGCAGGAGTAACTATGAGTGTAAGTAATCGAAGTGTAACTAAGATCTTATTACTGGCGGCGGCCGTATATACGCCGGCAAGGGCCGCGGCTCAATCGACTTTTCAAGTAGTGAAGACGCCCAATGAGTACAGCAACAACGGATTGCAGGCAGTCTCCGCATCTTCTCCGAGCGACATCTGGGCCGTGGGCTCGTCGATCATGCATTTCAACGGAACTAAGTGGACGACCTTCCCGGTGGCCGGCAACACCAAAGAAATATGCATGTCGGGTGTGTGCACAAGTACCAGCAGCGTTCTTGCGGGCGTAGCCGATATTTCGCCCACGGACGCCTGGGCCGTCGGATCGCAAACAACTCTGACCACAACAACAGATCCACTTAGCTTCAATCAGTCGACGGTGCCGGTGATTCAGCGCTGGGACGGCACACAGTGGAGCATCTTCCCGGGCCCCTCATTCGCAGCCGGCGACGCGCCCACTTTATTCGGCATGACCGCTATTTCCGCGAACGATATCTGGGTTGTGGGCAACCTCTTGAGCGATGGCGGTAGTCTTCTGAGCTTTCTGTTTGAGCACTGGGATGGCACGTCGTGGACCGCGACGGCCATTCCGGTAGGCAACCCTAATGGCGCGTTTCTCCTCGCCGTGTCCGCGGACGCGGCCAATGACGTCTGGGCCGTGGGGTTTACGGGACCGGAGAACGACGATAGCCGGACCTTGGTGATGCATTTTAACGGCACCAGCTGGAAGATCGTACCGAGCCCCAGCGTAGGGAAGGGCGCGAGTCAGTTGAACAGCGTTGCCGCGCTGGCTCCCAACGACGTGTGGGCGGTGGGCTTCTCCACACCAGTGGCGCCGCCTATGCAGGCGCCTACGTTAACCTTGACCGAACACTGGGACGGCACCAGTTGGACGGTGGTGACCAGCCCCAACGTAGGGCCCAACAGCGTGTTCCAGTCGAACATTCTGGACGGGATCACCGCCGTGTCGCCCACCGATATATGGGCGTTCGGATCCTCCTTTTTGGCGAACGGTTCAGGGAACCAGAAGACGCTGCTGATGAACTGGGACGGGAGCGCGTGGAGTATCGTGCCCAGTCCGAATCCCACGACGGGCGTTTTCCTGGATGACATTCTGTTCGCCGGTGTCGCGCCGTCGCCCGGCAATTTGTGGATCGTCGGATCGGAGCTCGAAGACACGATGGGGCTGGAGTTCGGCACGTTGGCGATTCACAGCACGAACCCCGGGCCGAACTGACCAGAAGCAAAACCGAAGTCGGGCTGGGAAGTGCTAGCATCACAGCAGATGCCTCGGACGCTTCTAGTTATGGTGGCGGCGTTGGTCCTGGTGTCTGGCTGCCACAAGAAGAGGGCGGCGAAAATACCCCCGCCGCCCGCGCCGCCCGCAGCAGCCCTGGTGCCTCCCGCGGCGATCGCGGCCCCCATGGCAGCCGCGGCACCCCCCGCACCCCGGGAAGCCGCCGCGCCGGAGGCCAATGAAGTCGGTCTGGCGAGCTGGTATGGACATCCCTATCACGGGCGCGCTTCGGCCAGCGGCGAGATTTACGACATGGAACAGATGACCGCGGCGCATCGCACCTTGCCCTTTGGCACTCAGGTCCGGGTACACGATCTGGACAACCAAAAATCGGTCGACGTGCGCATCAACGATCGCGGCCCGTTCGTAGACGGCCGCGTCATCGACCTGTCGCACGCCGCCGCGCGCGTCATCGAAATGATCGGTCCCGGCACGGCCCGCGTAAGCCTGGAAATCCTGAGCGCACCGGCGCCGGCTCCGGCCCAGTTTGCCGTGCAGGTGGGCGCTTTCCGTAACCGTGACAACGCCGACCGCCTGCGCCGCGAGATGCAGGCGAAATACGGCCGGGCCCGATTGATCGCGCGCGCGGATACTCCGGGCTTGTGGCGGGTGCTGGTGGGCCTCGAATCCACGCAAGATGGCGCCAGCGCGTTGGCTCAGCGAATTCGCAGCGAGCACGCCGCCATAAAATTCGCCTTCGTGGTCCGTGTGGATTCTGTATAATTGAATCAGTCAGTCCATGGAGCGTGCCGATCCCGGCTGTTCCCCTGGCCTAGTGGGACAGTCGCCGCAGATCTGCCAGATCCGCCGGCTCATCGAAAAATTAGGACATTCCCGCGCGCCGGTTTTGCTGTTGGGCGAAAGCGGTACGGGTAAGGAAGTGGTGGCTCGCGCCATCTATGACGCCAACCCGCGCGGCAATTTCGTGCCTATCGATTGCGGCGCCCTGGTGGGGCCGCTGGTGGAAAGCGAGTTGTTCGGCCACACACGCGGCGCCTTCACGGGGGCCACGGAGGCCAAAAGAGGCCTGGTCGAAGTTGCCGACGGCGGCACCGCCTTCTTCGACGAAATTGGCGACCTGCCGCTGGATATGCAGGTCAAACTGCTGCGTCTGCTGCAGGAGCACGAATTTCGCCCGGTCGGCTCGCTGAAACAGCACAAGGTGGACATACGAGTGATCGCCGCCACGCATCACGACCTGGCTCGCGACGTGGCGCGAGGAGCATTTCGCCAGGACCTCTTCTACCGGCTGAACATTGTTTCCATGCGCCTTCCGGCCTTGCGGGATCGGCACGAGGATATTCCCCTTCTGATCGCCCACTTCATACGGCGCTTCGGCAAGGATTACAGCCTGACGCCGGAAACCCTCGAAGTGATGACGAACTACGAGTGGCCCGGCAACGTGCGCGAGCTCCAGAATGCCATCGAGCGCATGGCGGCTATCAACAGCGGTCCGGTGATGAATGTCGTCGATCTGCCCTCGGCCCTGCAGAACAATTTCGGGTCCGACTCACCGGTTTACGCGGCGGCGGTCGCGGCGGGCACGCAAGCCGCGCGGCTGCCACTGCACCATTCGCCTCCGCGGCGGACGGGCCTGTTCCTGCCTACCATCGAAAAGGAAACCATCTTGAAGGCCCTTGAAGAGGCACACGGCGACCGCGCCAGAGCCGCGCAGATGCTGGGTATCGGCCGCACTACGCTGTATCGTAAGCTCAAGGAATATAAAATCGAGAATTGAACATCGCGCTGGATGCAACCTATAGCCGCGGGCGAGACCTGTCCGGGGTGGGTGTCTACTCTCAGGAGCTGCTGGCCGGTCTTGCGGCTGCGCATCCTGAAGCACGCTTTCAGTTCTGCTACCGTTCGCAGCGCTTCCTGCCCTCCTTTCTCTCGCACCTGCCCGCCAATGCCAGCCGCTTCCTGCTGGGCGAAGACCGGGTGCCCGGATCGGCGGACCTTTTTCACGGCCTGAACCAGCGTCTGCCGCGCGCCCGCTTGCGGCGCGCGGTGGCGACTTTCCACGACCTGTTTGTGCTGACAGACGACTACTCCACGCCTGAATTCCGCCAGAGATTCGCTGAACAGGCACGGCAGGCGGCCGCGCGTGCCGACCGCATCATCGCGGTCTCGCAGTTTACCGCGCGGCAGGTTATCGATCTGCTCGGTGTAGAGGCAGGCCGAGTGCGTGTAGTGCATCACGGCGTACGTGCGATGGCTGCCAGACCTGTGGTCCGCGAAAAAGTCATACTGCACGTGGGCGCCATTCAGCGTAGAAAGAACATTACCGGACTGGTGGATGCGTTCGAAAGCGTTGATGGCGAGTGGCAGTTAGTTCTGGCCGGCTCGGCCGGATATGGGGCGCCGGAGATTCTGGCACGCATTGCGCGCGCTTCCAGTCGCGAAAGGATTCACGTGCTCGGCTACGTGCCTGCCGCCGAGTTGGCCGGATGGTATCGGCGCGCCGCGATCTTCGCGTTTCCCTCACTCGACGAGGGCTTCGGCATGCCTGTGCTCGAGGCCATGGCCGCCGGGACTCCGGTAGTCGCGTCGAATCGCTCCGCCGTCCCTGAAGTGGCGGGGAAGGCTGCTTGGCTGGTGAATCCCGAATACACGGAAGAATTAGCGAACGCGCTGGTAGAACTGACCCGCAATCCGGATAGAAGGGCGGAACTCTCGGACCTGGGACTCCGGCGAGCTTCTCAATTCAGTTGGGGCCACGCGGTCGAACAAACATGGCAGGTGTACGGTGAACTGCTGGACACCATGCGGGATTAGCGGGACTCTTCGTCCACGGCAATCTTCAGGGCTTTCAGGAAGCGGTGATCCTGCGTGGTGAACTTGATCTTGCCGGCAGTCTCGAAGGTGCGTTTGCGCTCCGGCTCGGCGGCCGGCTCATCTTCCGAGCCTTCGTCGGTATCGTCGCGCTTGTTGAAGCCGATCGTGGCCTCCAGCACAAGGAAGACATCATACCCGGCGCGCTTAATTTCACCGATGGCTTCGGCGATACGGTCGGACTCCGAGAGCGAGTCGTTAATAGCGTTTCCGAGTTCCTGCATCAGGTTTTTCAATGGCTCGTCCACAAAGACCTCCCTCCATTATGGTGGGATGCGGCCCCCACACGTCTCGTTGCAATTTAGGGTCGCGGTCGCCGTACCCGTTTAGATTGTAGTGGAGACCGTCCGGCTTCACAAGTTCTTCGCACATTATTTTATCGGCACCTGGTCCTTCGAACAACACGTACCATTACTTCTGATAACATTAATACTATCGTGCCGAAACGTAACCTTTACCGAGATGGTGCCCAAGCCTACAAACACAGCCGCAAGTTCCTGGGATTTGTGGTTCCGGCGGTCTTGAAGCCGGCCCGTACGCTGTGGCACGAGGTCATCGGATTTGTCTTTCTGTCCATGGCCATCGTCTTTGTTTTCTCTGGTTTCCGAGCTGTTCGCCAATTCGATGGCAGCGTCGGCGCAATTCTACGGCTGGCGATGCTGGTGTTCTGTGTGTGCCTTCTGGGCGGATATGGCATCTCATCGTTCCGCCGCGCACGCAGAATTTCGCGCTCCTGACCAGGCGGAGATTTACAACTGCATCGTCAAGCCTGTTGGACCTTTGTATGCCGTCGGTGGCGGCTCCTCACGTAGTACTTTTGCCCTTTGCGCCGGTTTACTCCGCAGCCCCAGCCGGTGCATCAAGCGGCCCACATGGTCGGGATCGTAGCGAATCCCAAAGCGCGCCTGGATGGCATGCGCCAGCCGGGCCGTGCTCCAGCGGTCGGTATTAAAGCCAAAGGCCCGGGGACCGAGAGCGAAAATTTCGGTCACTTCCGCTTGTTGGCTGGACGTCAGGCGGCTGGGCCGTCCAGGCGCCTTGCGTTTGCGAAGACGCTCCACGCTGTGGCCCGCGAGGGCCCTGTTCCAGCGCGACGCAGTGGTCCGGCTGACGCCGAATTTGCGGGCGACCCGGGCTTGCGTGGTCCCCCTCAGCAACTCCTCGGCGGCTTCCAGACGCCTAAGTTCCATTTCATCGCGATTCAATGTAACCGTAGCGGTAGCGTACATTAAGTCGCGCGGATTTCGGCCAGAGCATTTTCACTATACCTCAGAACATTTTCGCTGTAAATTGATTTTTCACGTTTTCCGTCGAATCCGGGCGAAAAAATCGTCCTTTGCCGGACGAGCTTGGCGCTGGGTGCGCCGCACGCTACCATTAGGACTGGACGTTTCTTTTCCCCACCGGTACGGACGGGGATCCAACCATGACCAATAGCCTTCCATCGATTCGCAACATCGCTATCATCGCCCACGTCGACCATGGCAAGACCACGCTGGTGGACGCCATGCTCAATCAGAGCGGCATCTTCCGTGAAAACGAAGTGCACGTCGAGCGGGTTATGGACTCTAACGACCTGGAGCGCGAGCGCGGCATCACCATCCTGTCCAAGATCACCGGCATCCGCTACAAAGGTGTGAAGATCAATATCGTCGACACTCCCGGCCATAGCGACTTCGGCGGCGAGGTGGAGCGCGCCCTGAAAATTGTGGATGGCGTCATGCTCCTGGTGGATGCCAGCGAAGGACCCCTGCCGCAAACCCGCTACGTGCTCTCGAAGGCGCTCGAAGCCAAACTCCCTCCCATCGTGGTCATCAACAAGATCGACCGGGCGGACGCGCGCGTGCCCCAAGTGCTCGACGAGATCTACGATCTGTTCATCGATCTGGACGCCGCCGAGGAACAGCTTGATTTCCCGGTGCTCTACACCATCGCCAAGACGGGCGTCGCCAAGAACTCGATGGAAGACGACTCGACCACTCTCCAGCCGCTGTTCGAAGCCATTCTGCGGCATATCCCCGCGCCGGCGGGCGATCCGGAGGAGGTCCTGCAAATGCTGGTCGCCAACCTGGATTACAGCGACTACCTGGGGCGGCTGGCCATTGGGCGGGTCTTCGCCGGAACGCTGCGCTTTGGCGATACCGTGGGCATCTCGAAGCTGGACGGTACCCTGCACACCACCCGCATCACCAAGCTGTACTCGTTCGAGGGCTTGAAGCGGGTAGACGAAACCATCGGCCGGCCCGGCGACATTCTGGCCATCGCCGGTGTGGAAGGCATCACCATCGGCGAAACCGTGACCAGCGCCGAAAATCCCCGCCCGCTACCCCAGGTGCACATCGACGAGCCCACTATCGCCATGACGTTCACCATCAATACTTCGCCTTTCGTAGGCCGGGAAGGCGCCTACGTCACCTCCCGCAATCTCCGCGAGCGGCTGGACAAAGAATTGCTGACCAACGTTTCCATCAGCGTCCAGGAGTTGGGCCCCGACACGTTCAAGGTGATGGGCCGCGGCGAGCTGCAGTTGGCCATCCTGATCGAGATGATGCGGCGCGAAAACTATGAGCTGATGGTGGGCAAGCCGGAGATCCTGACCCGCACCATCGACCACAAAACTCACGAGCCGGTCGAATTGCTGGTGATCGACTGCCCGGAATCCTTTCTAGGCGTGGTGATCGAAAAGCTCGGCTCGCGCAAAGGCAAGATGAACAAGATGGTGAACCACGGCTCGGGCCGGGTCCGGCTCGAATTCCACATACCCTCTCGCGGACTCATCGGCCTGCGCAGCGAAATCCTGACGGATACGCGCGGCACCGCGCTGATGAACTCGCTGTTCCACGGGTACATCGAATGGCAGGGCGAGATCCCCACGCGCCCCACCGGATCGCTGGTCGCGGACCGCCCCGGCCGTGCCACTGGTTACGCCATCTTCAACCTGCAGGAGCGCGGCGAGATTTTCGTCAACCCGGGAACGGAAGTGTACGCAGGCATGATCGTGGGCGAAAACGCGCGCACCGCGGATTTGGACGTCAACATCGTGAAAGAGAAGAAGCTGACTAACATGCGGGCATCCACGGCCGATGAAGCTATACGGTTGGTGCCGCCCCGTATACTGAACCTGGAGCAGGCTATTGAGTTCATCCGGGACGACGAATTCGTGGAAGCTACGCCTACTTCGATACGGCTGCGCAAGAAGGTCTTGAAGGCCAATCAGCGATAAGCGCTGCAATACGCGAAGGCGATTGGGAGTATGCTTGATGGACCGGGAGGGCAAAGTGGAGATCCCGGTTGAACGGAGAGACCAATCGTGAGACAGAAGCGATCAGGCATTGACCGAACCAGACATTTCCTATCAGCATGTCTATTCTCGTCTTTGATGATGTTCTTATGCATGACATCGCTGGCGGCGCAATCGGCCAATGCTCCGACCCCGCTGATGAAGAGTGGGCAGGCGGTGAACTGGTGGTTTGTATTCAAATTCAATGCCGGGTCCTTTCCCGGCTGCGGCAGCGGCGCCCAAAGAGCTTGCCTTTTTGGCGGCACGGTCCAGAGCTACAAGGAATTCAGCCAGCAGTTCGCTTATGCCAGCAGCGCCGATTCCACACTTCGGCAAGGCGGCGGCTGTATCGGCGACACGGCCATGGATCCGCTTGGAGCAACCTTCCAGCAGGTGTACGACGGGAACTTCTTTTATGTTCTCTGGAACGATCAGTTCGATGGGGATCCGATCAACACCGCGTCCGCGCCCGCGGGCCATTCCAAAGGCATGCTGGCCTGGAACAATGACGGTAACGGAGTGGTGCTGCAGGTCTCCACGCCATCGTGGCCCGCCTCAGGGAATTCGAAAGCCCCCCGCAAGACCGATGGAAATACCCTCGGGTGCGTCAAGGACAACGACGTTTTGGTCAGCCAGGATTTCTTCGCGCTGAAACTTAACAAGAGCGATGTCGTGACGATCCTAAAGGCTCTGGCGAACGCGAGTGTGGTAACGAAGCCGACGCAAAGTCAAATTGTGAATAATGGCGGCCCGGCGGACATTCAGGTGCTGGTCAAAACTCTTGGGAAAGTCTCGACCAGTAAGACCGCCATAAAGAGCACGCTGTCGAGCGGCGTCGTGTTGATCTCCAAACCCTCCGACCTGCATGTGCCGGCGTGGCAGATGGTTTCGGCGATGTTAGGCGGAGAGTCGCTGCGAGTCGCCACGTGGTGGACGGATCCCGAAATTCCAAGCACGGATGCAACTACCGCGGTCAGATGCTGGGATCAGTCGCTCGGTAAGCCGGGTGCAGTCGAAATCGCGACAAGCGGAACGTGGGGCGGAAAGTCGATCGGGCTCGAGGGGCTGGATGCGCCCAGTGGCAATCACGCCAAGATCGGCGTATCTACCGGCACACACTCGTATGCCATCTTCGGTGACATGAACCAGCAAGGGTCGTTGTCTGGACCAAATTGTGATAGCAGCCAAAACGGACGGGGTGGACTGTTCTACGTCGTCGACAACTCGCAGCTCTTCAGCAGTGTGCGGGATCTGATCAGCGGTGCTGCAGCGCCTCAAAAGTAGTGCGGCGGCTGCGCGCGAGCGTAATATGTTGCCCCGGTGGACGCGGCCATTCAACTTTGGTGACAGATCCGGCAACCGCGTGGCGCACGCTTCAGCGTGCTGCGGCGAACTTCAGTTCGCCGTCTGGCCGTTGGCTGAAGCCCACGGCAGCACGCTGAAACGTGCGCCACAACCGCGGTAGTGATATGTCAGCCGCCAAACAAACCAAAGCGGCGATTTGTGGTGGGGTCTTCGTTCGCGGCTGATGCGCGGATTGGTTCGAAGCGGGCACGAAGGAAATGGAGAAATGCCTTAGTGGCCGTCGCACCCGCGGGGGGCTTGCCCTTCATACCGGATTGCAGCCAGCCGGTGGCGGATTGTTCCGCAGCAGCATCCGGCAGTATCGGATTCCAGAGCGTTCCGAGCCATGCAAACATCGCGCGCAGACGGGGGCGCATGGTGGGGCCGCCGTGGTCGGCGTTACGGAAAAGATGGTAGTCGTGTGAGAGATCGAGGTCCCAGAGGACGCGGTGCAGAAATTCGGCGCCATCGTGGGCATTTAAGAAATCCTGGTCAGCGGCATCAATGTAAATTGCGAGACCGGCGTCGCGAATCTGCTGTGCATTCGCGCGGGCTAGATTAGCGGGATTGTTCGACTCCCAGACTAAAGGGTCGCGCGCGGAACCGACTAACTGCGGTGGGCCACCGGATGAATGATGGAGTCGGTTGCGCGGGCCGACATCAGATTCGTGAAGCCCAGGCTCAAGCATGGGTTGCATTGCGGCTACGCCGGCAAAAAGGCCGGGACGCTGGAAGGCTAATTTGAGCGCGCCGTACCCGCCGCCAGAGATACCGGCTATGACGGCGTCGCTGGAGTTGTAGGTCGAGCGCAGATGGGGAATGAAGTCGGCCGCGAGGAAGGAGTCCCAGCGAATCGGTCCTGAATGGTCCTCCAGGTAGTAGTCAAGGCCCGGGGTGGGCGTGACGATGATCATAGGGGGAGCGGAACCCTCGACCCAACTGGTGTCGAATAGCTCCTGAAGGTCCAACAGGGAATCGCGTGTGCCGCCGGCGCCCAACAGAAGGACGCATAGCGGTAACGGTTCCTCCCGGGCTGGCCTGAGGACCGCATAGGGAACGGGCGAGGGAAGGTGTTGCGATGAGATCTCATGGAACGAAACAGTGGAAGGCATTGACGAAGCTTTCTTTGAAATAATAGCGCGGTCCGCCGAGTTCGCTCATTCGCATTGGGCCGATCGCTTGGCGATGCCAAAGCTGCGGTACCGTGGTACCATGGTACCTGAGTGAATCATAGGAGGGCGTCGTTGCCGAATGATAAA
>Ga0302324_100029041_pt1 | contig 10500 bp, 7 predicted proteins | sample Palsa_T0_1_FD_201949 | JGI IMG/M metagenome (GOLD analysis project Ga0302324, IMG submission 201949) | Peat permafrost microbial communities from Stordalen Mire near Abisko, Sweden - Palsa_T0_1 | ecosystem: Environmental > Terrestrial > Soil > Palsa > Peat permafrost | place: Sweden: Abisko... | reverse complement strand
GCCCAGGAATCACTTGCCTCTGGCAGGTCAACGGGCGCAGTGACATTCCTTTTCATCGTTGGATGGAACTAGACATGCAATACATCGAGAAATGGTCCTTCTGGCTGGACCTGAAAATCCTCCTGCAAACGATACCTGCGGTCGTTCGGGGTACCGGCTCCGTATAACGAAAAGTTTGTTCGACGGAACCAACCTACATTAAGCGCGCAGCTTGTCTACGGCAGCTCCCAGTATGGGCCTCTCACACCGAATTACCAACGGCACGATTCCAACAAGCTGTGATCCCGCGCCTGCAGGAGCCAAAAAGAGCGTGCCCGAGTTTTTTGAATGCTTGTTTCACAAACTTGACGAAATTGGCGTTCGCTATTGCATCCTGCACTCCTGGGAGAAGCTTCCTCGGCAACCCGAGAGTGACGTCGATATTGCGGTGCATCCCGAGGACCGCCGCAACCTATCTAACTTGTTCGCGGGGATGGAGCGAGAAGGATACCTTCCCATCCAATGCTTCAATTACTCAGTGGATGCATTCTACTTCGTATTCTGTTGGTTCGAAGAATCCGACCTGCGGACTGTAGCAATCGATCTCATATTTAGGCACTGGCGTAGTGGTCTTACGGTTCCCGACGTTGCTGAAATTGTTCACGAACGAACGCGATTCTTGAACACGTGGATTCCTTCGGTTCGAGCCCAGTTTGCGTATTCGTTAGCGAAACAGACCTGGAAGGGAAAGGCAAACGATATTCAATCTGCAAGATTGAAGAAATTAGCACAACAGTTGGGCCGATCAGAAGTTAGCGAGGTCGTTGGAGAGATTTTCCTCGAGCCATGGAATCGACGCTTGGTCGATGCATGTTTTGATGGCTCAATCAGCGAGTTGCTAACGGATGTTCGACGCTTGCCGTGGCTGACCAGCTTGGTCAGACAGCCGTTCGCGGTTTCGAAGCACATTGTGCAGCAGGGTAAACGAATTGTGGAGCGCTGGCTGCGTCCGGCCGGCTTGTTGGTCGCGATCATCGGTCCGGACGGCGCGGGAAAAGACACCGTGATTGCGGGGTTGTGCGACGGGATCGACTCGGCCTTTCGCCGAATTAAAAAGTTTCACTGGCGTCCACACGTACTTTTCCCACGCAAAGACGCTCCTGCAGTAACCGATCCTCACTCCAAATCGGCTCGAGGACCGATCCTCTCAAGTTTGTATTTGATCGGTTTCGTCTTGGATTATTGGATTGGCTATGCGCTGCGAGTCAGGCCCGCCTTGTCGCGGGGAACTCTAGTCGTTTTCGATCGTTATTTTTACGATGTAATCGTCGACCCTCGGCGCGCTCGCTTCGGCGGCCCAAAGTGGCTTCCCGCGTTGCTGGCTCGATTTGTGCCATTGCCAGAATTGATACTTCTCCTCGACGCTGATGAGCAAGTGATGTTCGCCCGCAAGCGGGAACTTTCGGTACCTGAACTAAGACGTCAGCGGCAGATCTACCGGAACTTACCGGTCGGGGCTGGCCGCAGGAAAATCATCTGTACGGATCAGGAAATACGCCAAAGCATTATGAGTGCGAACGCTGAAGTCATTCAGTTTCTTAACCACCGCTTTGCCGTTCGCCATCCGGACTGGGTTTCCGGTAAACAGGCAACAGTCTGAAATCTTGATGCGTACTTTGATGCATAGACAACACCATTTTTCGACGGTCGTTGAACGGGCTCTCGACATTCTCTTTACGGATGAATCCAATCATCTCGTATTTGTGAATGATCACAAGGAGCTATCGTCCGTGAACACCGGCGCGGTCGTTTCGGACGTATCTACGGCGACTCGGAACTCCCTCGTGGCGAATGGTTTTGGGATTAGGCGAATGTTCGCCCTGCTTCCTTCGATTGAAAACACTCGCTGGCTCGTACCGCGAAATGCCGAAACCCGCATTGTAAATGGGTTAGAGATGTATCCATCGTTTTCAACGCGCGCGAGAGTTTACAAATCATTCGCGTCCCGGATGGCGGCGCTTGGGTGGCCTGGTTGGTCAGCAAATTCGGTTTGTGTTTCATCGAAGGGCCTTCTTCCCATCGAGAAGCTAATCCAAGGCATTACAGGTGAGAAGAACCCACAGTTTTCACTCTCTTTGGGCACCGCTAGTCTGTACCGAAAATTGACGGTTCAAGTCATGCGCGCCAGTGGAGAAATACTCGCGTACCTTAAGCTTCCTCTTGCGGAGTCCTCAGATCATCGAATCCAGAATGAAGCGCGTGTCATCGGGGCGCTAAACAGCACGGCAATCAGCAATCATGTTCCACGGTTGTTGTATTTCGGCAAGTGGAAGAGCGTCAATTTACTCGTGCAATCCGCACTTGCCGGAGAGTCAGGCCCCGTTCGCATGGGGGTGTCGCACGAGAACTTTCTGGGGCTGATGCATGGGGTTAATCAAGTGAAACAGTCGGGATCTTCGGTGATTCGCAAAACCGCCGAGGCCGGGCGTGGATTGGGAGCGGCGCTTGGATCAGGGTGGAACGATCTCGCGAGGGAAGTTTTTCGCGTAACGGAAGAAATACTCGGGAAGCGCGAAATTAGCTGCAGCCTAAGCCACGGAGATTTCACGCCTTGGAACACACGCGTTCGAGAGAACGGGTTGAGTGTAGTCGATTGGGAAATGGCTACCTGGGACGCCCCGAGCAGCTGGGATAGATTTCATTTTCTAGTGCAAACGCAATCGCTTTTGCGGCAGGGAGGAGGAGTAGCAAGCCTTTCAAATCTTTCGAGCGCGGATCGCGCCCTCTATTTGCTCTACCTCATCTCCTCGGCCGCATCGTTGGCGGAGGAAAATCCGCAATCCTACGATTTGAGGTTTCGCCACATGGAAATTCGGAGAGAACTTCAAATCATCAGTTCGAACCGTGCGGTCTCGGAAGAGAGTCGCACTCCTGCAAGCGCCAGATTGTGAAAGGGAGAATCATGGGAACGGCGTGCGAGTCTTGACCAATAAGGAGGAGCGTCCCATTCGAGTACTCCTCTCCGCATATGCTTGCGAGCCGTCACGCGGATCCGAACCGGGAATTGGTTGGAACTGGATGAAGCAGATTTCACGGTTCGCCGACGTTTGGGTGATCACCCGCAAAAGCAATCGCGCCGCGATTGAAAAGTTCCTGGAGCAGGAACCAATGGCGAACGTTGCTTTTTTCTACTTTGATCTGCCTCGGTGGGCGCGCTTCTGGAAAAAGGGCGGCCGAGGTCTTCAGCTCTATTATTACTTGTGGCAGATTGGCATCGGTCGAACCGTAAGACATCTCCACCGGTCGATCGGATTTGACATAGTGCATCACGTGACATTCGGAACTTGTTGGTTTCCGAGTCCGCTTTCGTTTCTGCATGTCCCGTTTGTTTGGGGGCCGGTCGGCGGGGGCGAATACGCCCCTTGGAAGTTTTGGCGGTCTTATAGTCTGCGAGGAAAGCTGCACGAAATTGTTCGTACGATGGGACGCCTGCGCGGCGATTACGATCCGTTCGTGCGCTACACAGCCCGACGTTCAACCCTCGCGTTAGCAACAACGGCTCAGACCAAGGGGATCCTTCGTGCCATCGGCTGCAAAACGACCCAAATTCTTCCTCACGCTGCTCTCGACGAAGACGAAATCTCGAGACTCCAAAGTGTTCCGGAACGGACTTCGGGAAGATTTCGCATCTTCAGCGTAGGCAGGATGCTTCACTGGAAGGGTTTACATCTCGGTCTACGGGCCTTTGCCAGACTCCGGCAAGAATTGCCAGATAGTGAATACTGGATAATGGGCGAGGGTCCCGAGGCGGGCAATCTGAAAAAGCTTGCCCGCGATTTGGGTATCGAAAATCAAGTCGTGTTCGTGGGGCAAGTACCCAGAGACCAAGTGCTGGCAAAAATCGCGAAGTGCGATGTGATGCTTCATCCGACGCTTCACGATTCCAGTGGCTGGGCGAGCGTCGAGGCGATGGCCTGCGGCCGGCCGGTAGTCTGTTTCGACCTTGCGGGCCCCGCTTTGCAAGTGGATTCCGATAATGGTTTCAAGGTTGCCGCAGAGAGCCCGGAGCAAGCGATTTGCGACCTTACGTCGGCTCTTAGTTTCTTGGCGAATGATCCTGAAGCGCGCTTACGCATGGGACGCGCCGCGCGCGCGAAGGTGGCTTCGGAATTAAATTGGTCGAGAAAAGCCGACCGCATTCGGGGATTTTACGAAGAGATGCTCGCGACATGCCGGGCCGATCTTGACAAGTCAGAAGTTCGATGTCCGACGTCGTCGACCACCGACACAAACTGGGCCTGAAACAGGGTTGAGAGTGAATAGGAGCAAGTCATGATTTCACGAGTTCGCTGGGCTTGGCAAATCGTGCCCTTTGTTTTTCTGAGCGTTCTGGCGCTTTACGCGATGGCTCCATTCCGGAGCAATCTGGCTGTCGTGGCTGTCCTTGCCACGCCGCTCGTGCTCGCCTTCGTGCTTCCCGCCGCCTTCCGCGAGGCGATAGCGAACGGTCGCGCGCTCGCTCGATCCTTCACCTGGTGGCATTGGTTGATTCTGTTTGCGCTCATCAGCGGATTGGTTTTTCGCATTCGGGAGGTTCAACAAATCGAATCTAATCCGCTCGATGCTTCTGCGATGGTCAGGATTTTCTTCGCGGGCGTGGTGGCGGTCGCGCTGATTGTCCGGTTGTTCAGAGGGCAGAGCATGTGGCTGCGTGCGCAATTTCAGGGATTGATCGGCTGGCTGATGATGTTTGCGCTGCTTTCGCTGATTTCCACGTTCTGGTCCGTGAAACCTACATGGAGTCTGTACAAATCGATCGAATTCTCGATCGATCTCGCCCTTTATGCCGCCATCGTACTTTACGCGTTAGCGGTTGAGAACTATGAGCCGGTCCTAAATTGGGTTTATACCCTGATGGGACTAATCGTAGTATCGGCGTGGATCGGAGCCATGATCGATCCAGCGGACGCATTTAGCTACGGTGAGACTGGATTGTTCCTAATTCCTCAGCTTACGGGTATCTTTCCGGTAGCCGCAGCCAATGGGTTAGGAACGATGGCTGCAGTTCTGACCCTTGTCGCGGCAACCCGCTTGCTCATCCCGATGAAAGAAACTTCTCGGAGTTGGTATATCTCCCTCGTTGCGTTTGGGGTCATGACTATGATCATGACCGATGCGCGGTCCGCGATTATCGGTTTTCTTTTTGGCTTCGTCCTACTCTTGATCGTCACTCGTCACGTGACGGCCGGTCTGCTTCTGGGCTTTGCGGGCGCCGCGGTCATCGCATTTTCTAACACTGGAGCGGTCGTGTGGGCGTATATCCTGCGAGGCCAACATGAAAAGGAATTTGCGGGTTTGAGCGGCAGGGTCGAATGGTGGCAATTTGCCTGGCAGAAATTCTTGGAGCGCCCGTTGACTGGGTGGGGCGGCTTTGCAGGCGGCCGTTTCTTTATTCTTCCTCAAATCACCCAACCCGGTCAGGCAACGGTACCTGATCTGCACAGCAATATTATCGAACCGCTTGTAGACACCGGCGTGTTTGGACTGTTGTTCATTCTGATCGCCCTTTTCGGTGCTTGGTGGTACCTCTACAGAGGTTATCGAAGCACCAAACTCACTTCCGCTGAAGCGCGCCTCGCCGTCGAGGCGATGGCGATCATGGCGTTGCTGACCGTTCGTTGCACGGTCAGCTCGATACTCACCAGTCATCCAGCAATTCCATTTCTGGCGATACTCGGATATGCCGAGTATGTTCGTCGCCGATTAAAGTACGGACAAACTCGGAGCATGGCTGGCTGAGAGGCCATGAAGCGTGTGCGGAACATGAGCGCAAGAAAACTGCTGATTGGACTGCTCATGCTTAGCTATATCACCTTGCCTTCAGTGTGCGCCGCTAGCTCAACATCCTCGGACGCACCCACAGCCGTTGTCTACGTCAATGGGTTCTCCGGAAACGACAGCAACTCCGGCGCTTCAGCCAAACCCTTTCGTACGATTGCGAAGGCGGCGGAGAGAGCGGTCTCAAACTCGCGGCATCAAATCGCGAGCACGATCATAATAGCGCCGGGCATTTATCGCGAAGCCGTCAGTATTTCTGTCGCGCCCGGACAGGCCCAGGCGGCCATCACAATTGAGGCAGCCAGCCCGGGCACTGTCACCATTTCCGGCGCGGACGTGTGGAACGATTGGACGGCTGACGCATCCGTTCCCGGCGAATACGTCCACGCTTGGCCCTTTCAGTGGGGCTCTTGTGCTGCGCCCCCGAACTGGCCTGGCAATTTAGCCCCAATCGTCCGTCGGCGCGAGACGGTCGTGGTTAACAATCAAGTTATGAATCAAGTGTTGTCGCTGGCCAATCTTACCGAGAGCAGCTTCTTCGTCGATGATATCTCTGGCCAAATCATTCTTCGGGTTCCTACCGGGTCCGCGCCGCCGCTCACGGTCGAAGTTGCGGTTCGACCCAAGTTGTTTGAGAGCCACGGATACAATAATCTGAGCTTGAACGGCCTTTCGTTTACCAGGGCTGCGTCATGTCTCCCAACAGCTGCGGTTTCAATCTACGGCGGTACCGGCGACCACATTGAGAATCTAACGGTGTCGTCAAACAGCTGGGCTGGACTATTGCTCAATAACATCTCCAGTGCGAATGTGATCCATCTCACCACCGACAATAATGGCGGCTCGGGACTTCTCGGTTATAAAGTAAAGAACTCGCGGTTTGCGGATCTGGAAACGTCCGGAAATAACTGGCGGGGAATCAGAGGCGGGTTCCACGATTTCGAATTAGCTGGCGCGAAATTTCTGCGTAGCCATGACGTGGAGTTCGTCAACTTCAGAGCAAGCCGAAACCAAACCTTTGGTTTATGGTTTGATACGGATAACGTCAACATCAGCGTCAAGAAGTCCGTTTTCTCTCAAAACCTCTATTACGGTGTGTTCTTAGAAGCTAATCAAGGTCCCATCACTCTCGAAAACTCGAGATTTTGCGAAAATGGTGCCGAGGGCATTCGAGTGCAAAATTCCGATCGCGTGTCTATCGCTAATAATATGTTCCGCGATAACCGAGTCGCTCAGGTCTTCGTTGACGGGCGAATGAGTGCTCGGAAAGGCACCGACTGGGAAACGAACCAGCCGTTTGCCGCCACCGGTCATGAGCTGACCATGACCGGGAACACTTTTGTGGCTTCGGACCCGAATGTCGTTCTGTTCGGAACGTCGCAGTCCTCCCCGGACGACTCACACGGATTCTTCACGACCCTATCATCGGACGGCAATGTGTTTTACCACTCTGCAACAAGTCAGGCCCTGCAATACGACGCCGGAGGGATCAACCACAAGGCGCGCAATCTCGACCTGGACACATGGCGCAAGGTCACAAGGCAGGATGAACATTCCTCCTTTGCACAGCCAAGCGACGCTGTGAGTGCGTGTGACAATCCGTAGAGACAGAGACGGCGAATCCGAGATCAGCTTTTCTGTCGAAAACGTTCTCGGGTCGATGTCCGTGCGGTACAACTGAGCCTCGGTTTGAAAATCTTACTCGCTCACTGCTTCTTTCAACAATTCGGAGGGCAGGATTCAGTCGCACTGTCTGAGCGTGAAATGCTAGAGGCGCACGGGCATCAGGTGATTCCGTATCTCCGACGCAATGACGAGATAAAGTCATTTGGTATGAAGGACAAACTCAATTTCGTTCCAGACACTATTTACTCGAGGCGTACGGTGCGGGAGGTTCGGGCGCTTGTCGCGGCTACGAAGCCCGATCTGGCGTACGTCCACAATGTCTATCCGCTGATATCTCCGGCGATTTATCACTGCCTGCACAAGTTGGAGATTCCCACGGTCCAGTGCGTCCATGATTTTCGGCCACTCTGCGCGAATGGCCTTTTCTATACGGACCAGAAATGCTGCGAACTATGCAAGGGGGGCAATTACCTGCATGGCTTCCTGAAGAAATGCTACAAGAACAGTTATCTATTCAGCGGGCTCTATTCAACTAGCCTTTTCGCAAATCGCAATGCCGGAATGATCGAGAAAATCTCGGCTTACATTTGCTTGAATGAGTTCTACCAAAACAAGCTGCTGGAAGTGGGAGTTCCCGCCGAAAAGATTCACGTGCGACCAAATTCAATTGAGGCTCTCGAAAACGACTCGATCGGGTCAGTTCCGGCACCGAGCTATGCAGTTTTTCTTGGCCGGTTGTCCCCAGAGAAGGGTCTCTGGACGCTGGTACATGCGTTTGAAAAGCTCGCCCCGGCGCGACTAAAGATTGTTGGCACCGGACCCATGGAATCCGAACTGTCCACTTATATTCTCGAAAAGAAGCTGGAAAACATCGAGATGGTTGGATTCCGTGTTGGCAAAGAAAAAGCCGAACTCCTAAACGGAGCCTCGTTCTCGATTATTCCTTCGGAGTGGCACGAAAATTTTCCGGTCGTCGCGCTCGAATCGTATGCAAGTGCGAAACCAATCGTCGCGTCACGCATGGGGGGACTCCCTTCCATCGTCGCCGAGGGCGAAACGGGTTTACTTTTTACGGCTGGAGATTCCGATCAATTGGCCGACAAAGCCCGATACATGTTCTCAAACCCAAGCGAATCCGTGCGCATGGGTCTACGCGCGCGCGTTCTGGCGCGATCGAAATATTCTCGCGAGACCAGCTACCTGAATCTGATAGAAGTTTTCCACAAGGTTATGGCTGGCGATATTGCGAGGTCAAACTGACCTATGAAGGCGGCCGCCGACGCACCGAGCACGGCACGTGAGACCCCGTCCTACAAAGTCGTGGGAATTCGTATCGACGCAGTGCGGATGCCAGAAGCAATCGCCCAGCTTCAAGAGTGGATAAATGCACGAGTTTCGGGCCAATACGTCGCTGTCACGGGAATGCACGGGGTGAGCGAATCGCTCCGCGATCCTGCGTTGCGAGACATCATCAATTCGGCGGGCTTGGTCGTGCCGGACGGGATGCCGCTGGTCTGGCTGGCTCGTTGGCACGGGATACATCTCAATCACCGCGTAACCGGCGCCGACTTAATGGAATCCTTCTGCCGCGAAACCGGTCAACGGTACCGTCATTTCTTTTACGGCGGAGCATCTGGGGTAGCCGAGGATCTTGCGAATAAATTACGCCAGCGGTTCCAAATTCAGATTGCGGGACATTTCACTCCGCCTTTTCGGCCGCTCACGGCTGAGGAGGAAGAAGATGTTGCGGACCAAGTACGGCGAACTTCTCCGGACATTCTATGGGTTGGCCTCAGCACTCCCAAGCAGGAGCGGTGGATGCATGCCCATCGTGGATTGATTGACGTGGCAGTGATGCTCGGTGTGGGAGCGGCGTTTGATATGCATTCTGGACGGCTGGAGCGTGCGCCGGCCTGGGTTCAGCAACTGGGCCTCGAGTGGTTTTACCGTTTGGTGGCCGAGCCGAAACGGCTCTGGAGGCGTTACTTAGTAATGATCCCGCGCGCTTCATTGAACGTGTTGCTCGAAATGCTTCACGTTCTGAAATATGAGTAGGCGGTTGCGAGTCGCAGCCGAGAAATATAAGACCTCAATGGGGCCCACGAACCACAAACATCAAATCGTGAGATCGATCGGAATCATCATGGCTGGCGTCTTGATCAGCCGACTTCTCGGATTTTTTCGGGAGTGGACGGTCGCACATCTTATGGGTTCGAGCGCTATCACGGACACATATTATGCGGCTTTCACCATCCCCGATTTTCTGAACTACCTGGTAGCGGGCGGCGCGCTCGAAGTGATTTTCGTGCCTGTTTTCACCAAATACCTAATAGAGGACAAAAGCGACGAGGCCTGGCACGTTTTTTCAACTGTCGGTACTTTTCTGCTCATACTTTTGACGACCCTCATCTGTTTTGGGGAAGTATATACTTACAACATCATCCATGTGATCGCGCCAGGTTTTGATCTAGCTGAAAAAGCTCGCGTCATTTTTCTCACACGGTTGATGCTCCCCGCCCAATTATTTCTATGTCTTGGCGTGTTATTGAACGCCGTGCAAAATGCTCGCGCACGATTTGCAATGCCGGTCGCGGGAGTGATTGTTGCCAATTTGGGAGTCATTTTAGGTGGCTGGCTTCTTGCGCCACGCCTTGGTATCGCGGGCTTTGCGATTGGACTGCTGGTAGGGAATTTTTTCGGATTCTTCCTGATTCAAGTGATAGCGGTTTGGAGGCTTGGAGGCCGGTTCCGGCCCAACCTGGATTTTCAGCATCCCGGGTTCCGTCTTTTCTTGAAGCTTGCAATTCCGCTGATGCTGGCCCTTTCCGTCGTGGTCACCGACGACTGGTATCTACGGTGGTTTGGATCGTTTCTTGCTCCGGCTTCGATCACTTGGCTTACATACTCCAAGACGCTCATGCGGATGCCGCTGACGGTAGTTGGCCACGCGATTGGTGTGGCTTCCTTTCCGTTTCTTTCGCAGTTGTATTCGGGCGGCAAATTTGAGGAATGGAACGAAACGATGAATCACACGATCAAGGGGATGCTTCTGTTCCT
>Ga0302324_100029040_pt1 | contig 10500 bp, 5 predicted proteins | sample Palsa_T0_1_FD_201949 | JGI IMG/M metagenome (GOLD analysis project Ga0302324, IMG submission 201949) | Peat permafrost microbial communities from Stordalen Mire near Abisko, Sweden - Palsa_T0_1 | ecosystem: Environmental > Terrestrial > Soil > Palsa > Peat permafrost | place: Sweden: Abisko... | reverse complement strand
CCCGACCGGAGCGTAGCGTAGTGGAGGGATCTGCGGTGCGCCCTTCGGCCTTCCCAGATTCTGGAGCTCTCACGCAGACTCTTAAGCTCGGTAAATGGCGGCGTCTGCCGGACTATCCGTTCCCATGCTAAGATGTGTGCGCAAATGGGAGCTGGCCGTGCCCGAATTCGTCATCGAGCGTGAAATTCCGGGTGCGGGAAATTTATCCGACGCCCAGCTGCGGGAAGTCTCGCAAAAGTCAGTCGCTGTGCTGCAGGAAATGGGTACACAAATCCGGTGGCTTCATAGCTACGTAACTGGTGACAAGGTGTACTGCGTCTACCTTGCACCGGACGAGGAGACCATTCGGGAACACGCCCGGCGCGTCGGCCTGCCTGCCAATCGCATCTCTGCGGTACGGCGGCTTCTCGACCCCACAAGCGCAGAGTAGGATTCGCTTCGCGCCCCCGTCAGCGAGTCGACGATGTCGTTCGCTGGTGGGAAGGGGATTCAGCCTCAGGCTCCAGTACCTCTTCAATCGCTTTCTCGACCGGGGTGTCCCAGCCTCTTAACCAGGCCACGTCGCGAGCAGCGTTGCCCAGTGCCTGTCGCGCCGAATGCAGACTTGCATCAGTTTGGCTCCTTCCGCCGACGTGAGCGGTGCGCCAATATTCTTGCGCAGCGCAGCGGCAACACCCGCAAGCCGCAGCGAACGCTCGCTCTCGAGTTGAGCGGCCGCGGAACACGCGAAATTCTCCAGCAGACGGGCGATTCCTCGTTGATGGCCCAGTTCCTGGAAGAGTTTCATGCTTTCCCGGTACATCGAGTTCGCTGTGGGATAGTTTCCCTCTTCTCTCGCTAAGCTTCCCAGATCAGCGAGCGTGCCCGCAATTCCCCACCTGTCGTCGAGTTCCCGGAAAATTGCCAGGCTCTGTTCATACGTTGTCCGCGCCGCTGCGGCGTCACCCTGGTCGCGCGCCACATCACCCTGGTAATTCATCGTCCAGGCGACGCCGGTCCAATCTCCGATCCTTCGGAAGATGGAGAGAGCCTCCCCGTACAGAGAACCAGCGCCGGCATTGTCCCCCTGCATTTTGACGATATTCGCCAGATTACTGAGAGAACGAGCAACCGACTTCTGGTCGTCCAATTCTCTCCACAGCGTCAGGCTTTCCTGGAGAAGAGAGCGCGCAACTGACAGGTCGCCCCGGTCGCGAGCATTGATCGCGAGCGCGTTGAGATAGACAGCGGCGCCCTGCTTGTCGCCTGACTGAAGCTCTATCTCGAGACTTGCTCCGATCAGCGCATCCGCGGAGGCGTAATCGCCCTGCCCGTTGGCGAGCGCACCTGCGGCGAAAAGGGCGCGCGCGCGCGCCTTGTTCGGCACGGCCGCGCCTGGAAGCTTCAGTAGCTTGCCCAGCGAATCCCTGCCTTCGGCGAAATATTCGCGCATCTCCCAAAAGCGAAACAGGGCTGCGCCGAGACGCAGGCCCCACTGCGCATCCCCAGTCTCTATCAGCCACTCCACGGCAGCCCGGAAATTGGCATGTTCCAACGCAAACTGCTCGAGCCATTCTTCCCCGCTCCTGCCTGTAGGCTCTTCTTCCGCAAGCACCAGGCAATAGGCGGCATGGGCGCGCCTGGTCGATGCCTCTTCGCCGCTTGCTGCCAGTTTTTCCAGACCGTATTCGCGGATCGTTTCCAGCATCACGAACCGCGACTCACCCTTCGCCTGGTCCATCTGCTGCACCAGGCTTTTGTCTACCATCGACGCTATGCCGTCAAGCAGGTCTACACCGAGATCGCCTTTGGTGTCGCACGCAGCTTCTGCGCCTTCCAGGCTGCATCCACCTACGAACACCGATAACCTTCTGAAAAGCCTTTGCTCCGGGGTACTAAGAAGATCGTAGCTCCAGTCTATGGCGGCGCGAAGGGTCTGCTGACGATGCGGCAGATCGCGTGAGCCGCCAGTCAGCAGCTGCAAGCGGCTCGCCAGGCGAGCGAGGAGGGAAGAGGGGGAAAGAACCTTGATCCGGGCGGCGGCGAGTTCGATCGCGAGAGGCAGGCCATCCAATCGGGCACAAATCTCAATGACCGCAGGCGCGTTTTCCTGGGTTAGGCGGAAATCCGGTTTGACCGCGAGAGCGCACTGCACGAACAGCGCGACCGCAGGGTATTGCGAGAGGGCCTCAACAGGCGGCGTGGATCGGACATCCGGGAGCATAAGCGGCGGCACGGGAAATTCATTTTCGCCGTACACGTGCAGCACTTCGCGGCTCGTCACCATGATTTTGAGATAGGGACTCATGGCGAGGAGATCCGCTACGGTTGGGGCCGCCTGAACCAAGTGTTCGAAATTGTCCAGTACCAGCAGCATCGGGGCGCGCAAAGAATCTTGCAAATTCTGCTTGAGTACCTCGAGCGGCGACTGCGTCCCGCCTTCCCGGAACCCCAATGTCTGAACAATCACGGATGCAATCAAGTCGGGATCGCTTAGCGAGGCGAGTGGAACAAAGTGAGTGCCACCGGGAAAGCGCTCGACCAGGCCGGTCGCCACCTGCACGGCGAGACGCGTCTTGCCGATTCCGCCGGGGCCCGTGACCGTGACCAGGCGCGCATCGTTTCGCAACAGGAGTTCTTTGGCTGCAGCTACTTCTTTCTCCCGCCCCACAAAGCCGGTTCGCTGCACAGGAAGGTTGGCCCGGCGGGATTCCAACTGCTCAGCTTGCTTCTCTGAAAGACGGTCGTGAATAGCTGCAGGTTCCTGACCGAGGGTAGACAGGTAGCGCAGGTGGCTTGGCCTCAACGGCTCAATATGAGTAACCGTCGCGGGGTCGTTTTCCCGGCGCCCCTTGAGTCGCTTCAACTCTGAGCAAATATCGGCCGCACTCTGGAAGCGCTTTTCGATGTCCTTTTCCAGCGCCCCGGCGATGATGGTATCCAGAGCGGCGGGTGAGGAATGACTCACGTTGCTGGCAGCGGCCGGCTGTTCGTTCAAGATCGCATTCATGATCAGCGCAGGATTCTTGCCTGCGAAGGGACGTTGGTTCGTTGCCATTTCGTAAAGCACCACGCCGAAGGAAAACAAGTCGCTGCGTGCATCAAGCTCTTCTCCGCGCACCTGCTCCGGAGACATGTAAGAAGCCGTACCCAGGATACTGCCGTCGAGAGTGAGCGATGCATCCCCGGACTTGTCTCCGGCAACCTCAGGGGTGAACACCTTGGCCAATCCGAAATCCAGGATCTTTATCCGCGAATGGCCAGTGACGAAAATGTTTCCGGGATTTATATCCCGGTGAATGATCCCCTTGGCATGCGCCGCTGCGATCGCATCGGATGCCTGAATCGCGAAATCTAAAAGCTCGCCGGTGGAGATTGACCTTTCCCGAATTCGGTCCTTCAAGCTCTTCCCATCCAGCAACTCCATGACGATTACCGGCCGATGATCGTGTTCTTCGACTTCGTAAATGGTGCAGATGTTCGGGTGATTCAAGTAGGAGGCAAGGCGTGCCTCGCGCTCAAACCGCCGCAGCGCTTTCTGGTCGCGTACCAGCTCTTCTGGCAGGAATTTCAAAGCCACCCGGCGTCCCAGGCGGATATCCTCCGCCTCGTACACCACTCCCATTCCGCCGGCGCCGAGTTCCGACAGGATCCGATAATGGGAGATCTCTTTGCCGATCAGGTTCCCATCCCCCGCCGCAGCCTGCCGCCGACCCGCGACTACGGCGGAAGCAGGGTGCGCCTCGACAACGGAACCGATGAACCGGTATCCCCGGCCGGTGATGGTCTGCAAAAAGCGAGGGTGAAGCGGGTCATCTTTCAGCACTAGCCGGATCTTGCGGACGGCAGCGTTGATGCTGTTATCCGTGTCCAGGAAGACATCCTTGCCCCAGATTCTTTCGATAATTTGATCGCGGGTGACCAGCTCACCCTTCTTCTCGACTAACAGCAGCAGCAACTCCATAGGAATGCGTTCAAGCTTGAGAACCCGGCCGGCGCGGCGCAGTTCGTACAAGCGCACGTCCAGTTCGAAGTTCTCCCCAAGGCGGAGTTGGCTGGGAACTCTGGCTGGGTCGGACCGCATAAGTGCGCCCCAAAAATGCTGCGCCATTCTACACCGCAGCCGCGTCGCTTCGGGCAACCGCTGCATTTACAGCAGGTTACGAATTCATTTGGCTTAAGACATTCTTCAGGTGTTCGCCATTGTCAGTCGAGGCCAGCTGCGGCAGTATGAGCCACTGAGCAAACGATCCATCGCAGGCAGCAAATCCACAAACCGATTTACAAGGAGAACTTATGACGACCTCCCTTATGACTTTGCTCCACAAATCAACCTTGTGCACCCTGCGCCTGGGGCTGCTCAGCGCTCTTACGGCGGCCGGGCCGCTGCTCGCGGCGGGTACGGGAGCCGGAGGCGCAGAACAGGAGCAAACCGCCTCCTCCACTTTGGTGCAGACTGTTCGCGAAGCAACACAACGATTTATTGACGTGAACGCGGCGACCGCTGCCGGGTACTCTCCAGCCTTTGGCTGCGTCACCGGGCCGGATATGGGCGCCATGGGCGTTCACTACATCAATAACGCCCTGGTGAGCGGAGGGCAGCTCAATGCCAACGAGCCGCAAGCGCTGATCTACGAGCCGGTGGGCAAAGCCATGAAGTTGGTAGGGGTGGAGTTCATCGCGATTGCCGACCCATGGTTGACGGCGCATCAGCAGGCTCCTCCGGTGCTCGATGGTCAGTTGCTGCAATACATAGGCACGCCCAACCGGTACGGCTTACCGGGGTTGTTTGAACTGCATGTTTGGGCATGGCGCGATAACCCCCACGGTGCGTTCGTGGACTGGAACACGCACGTGTCTTGTGAGAACGAATAGCTGCGTCGGAGGGGCCGCTCGTAATGGGGCCTCCTTCTAAGCTGACGCACCGGATTGGCGATTTTGACCAGAGTAGTGAAAGTTGAACGATAAACGAGAGCGGCTGACCATCCCAGGTCTCCCATAATCAGCCATTCGGCAAAGTCGCCAATATCAGAACCGGAGCGGGCGGTTCAAAATGCTACCGTCCCTCCCTTGGGAAGTTTGCGTCGCCGCGAAGAGATTGAAAAAGTATTTTTTATGATCGAAGTCATATAACATGCGCCAAACCAAGGGGTACTGAGCCTTGGCTATCGTCGCCAATAGTCTCGCGCGAGCAGTTGAGGTTTCACCCCCATCGTCAAACGTTAAATTTGCCCAACCCGACGGAGATGGCAGATAGCCGGTACTGACAATTTGACCGCTGTTGTCGCTTATGGCTTGCATTATCAGGTGAACTTCGTCCACTAACGACCGCGACCCCTTGGGTAAGGTAACCTCGGTATCCAGAACGCTACCTGCTTCTGGCAAAACCGCGATTCGACCGTCGCCTTCAGACACTGTCACGAATCTCGAGGACCTGGAAATTGCGTTATATTGTTGTACGATTGCGACGACCACCATCGTCATCTGGGTGGTCATCATCTGGACAGTTGGATTTGTGACACCTGGATACGAAGCGGAAAAGGCGCCGCCTTTCGGGACGGTAGCGCGCTTACTTCCTGGGTGCGATTGACTCCACGCCGGGTCGGTGTCATCCATAACATCTTCAGCCGAGTAGACCGGATCTTCATAGTCCAGCTTCCACCCGTAGTACTCGCGAAGCGCCATCATGGCTTGGTCGAGCGGTCTTGGGTCGTTCGCCGCGACAGATACTTTTCCCGACTGATTGGAAACCAACCCACGCGGGATATACGAATCCCGCTGACCGCTGGCCAGAACGAACGCCGATCCAAAGACGAAAACCAACAGCGGCAGCCCTTTTCTATTCTTCATGCCGGGACCTGTGAGCAAGTTATCGTTGAGCAACAATGAATCTCGCGCATACCTCGCCTGAAATCCTGCACACCACAAACCTCTCACCAGATTAAAACGCGCTCTCCAGGCTCCAGATATTGCTTATCTCCCGGCTTGATATCGAACGCCTCATACCATCCGTTCAGGTTGCGCACTGCCAGCGCGCGATACCGGGCGGGTGAGTGCGTGTCTGTCAGAACTTCCTCGCGGAGCGCGGCATCGCGCTGTTTATCCGCCCATGATTGCGCATACGCAAGGAAGAACTCCTGGTCGCCGGTGAACCCGCCCTGCCCAGGTGCTGCCTGACCCCGTAGATGCGCTCTGTACGCGTCGTAGGCCGCCGCCAGCCCGGCCACGTCGGCAAGATTCTCCGACAGCGTCTGCTTGCCGTTCAGCGAAAGGTCGGGAAACGGCTTATAGGCATCATATTGCGCTGCCAGCTTGATGGTTTCCGCGTTAAAGTGCGCGAAATCTTCCGGCGTCCACCAGTTCCGCAACCGGCCCTCGGAATCGAACGCGCTGCCTTCGTTATCGAACGTGTGGCTGATCTCATGACCGATCGTCGCGCCGAGCGAGCCATAATTCGCCGCCGCCGGCGCCTTAGGGTCAAACACAGGCGGCTGCAGGCCCGCAGCCGGAAAGTTCAATGCATTGTGCAGGGGTAGGTTGACCGCATTGTCGGTCTGCGGCGTCATCACCCACTCTTTCTTGTCCACTGGCCGGCCCAGACGCGCCCGCTGATACTGATACTCCCACAAGCGGCCGCGCAGTAAATTTCCAACCACATCGTCAGGCTTGACCTCGTAACCCACATAGTCTCGCCAACTCTCCGGATAGCCAACACCCACATAGAGTGTATCCAGCTTCCTCAGTGCTTGGGCCTTGGTCGAAGGCGTCATCCACCGGACGGCCTGGATGCGCTCGCGGTATACCGCCATCAGGTTGGCTACGAGCTCTTGTACCTGTGCCTTGACCTCGGGCGCGAAATAACGCTTTACATAGAGCTGCCCAAGGTCATCGCCGAGTTCCGCGTTTACCAGTTGTAAGCCCCGCCGCCACCGCGGCAACTGCTCGCTCGCTCCAAAGAGCGTTTTGCCGTAGAAGGCGAAATTCTCTTTGGCGAACGCTTTGGGAAGATCCGCGGCGTATTGATTGATAAGGTGAAAGGCCAGCCAGTCTTTCCAGCTTTCCAACGAAGCCCCTGCCACCAGGGCCGACTCTCCGATCAGAGCGCTCGGCTGCCAAACGATAAATTCCGCTTGCTTGTTCAGCCCGGCGGCCGAAAGATACTCCACCCAATCCAAGCCCGGAGCCTTCAACGCGAACTCCGATGCCTTCCAGAGGTTGTTGGCCTTCTTCACGTCGTTATCTTCGGCCAGGCTCCAATGCTTCTCCGCAATCGCGTGCTCCAGCGTGATGATCCGATCCGCGCGGCTATCCGCGTTGTCAAAGCCCGCGAGGTTCATCAACGTCACGATATGCGCCCGATACTTCCGGCGAATCTCTTTCATCGCATCCGACTGCGACAGGTAATACTCGCGGTCCGGCAGCGCAAGTCCACCTTGCATCAGGTACGCCGTGTAGCGCGAGGTATCCTCAAACCCCGGCGCCACCCATAATCCAAAAAGATTAGGACTGTGGAAGTCTGTATTGTTGAGTGCGTCCTCGTCGGCCCTGAGGGTTTCGCCGAGAGCGTGCGCCAGCTGTTTGCGGTTGCGGATGTCCGCGATTTCTTTCAGGGGCGCAGCCAGCGGCTTCGTCCCCCTAGCCTCGATCGCCGCCTCGTTCATAAACGAGGTGTACAGATCGAAAACTCTCCGGCTGCCAGCCGTGGACGTCGCGCCCTTCGATCCCCCTTCCTCAATCAGATCGGCCAGCCTTCTATCGTGCATGTCTGACAGGGGTGTGCCTGGGCTTACTTCAACGCGGTCGGAAGGAATCGTCGTGTTCTTCTCCCATGTGCCGCAACAATACGCGTAGAAATCATCACCCGGCTTCACAGAAAGATCCATGTACGCAGGATTGACTGCCGGTCCCATGACGTCGACTGCTCGCCTGTCCGCCTGTTGTGCCATAGCCAGGGCGAAAAACCAAAACAGTACCGTGCACGCAGCCAAACGGCGATTGGCTGCCGGGGAGGGGAAAGTCATCGATGATACTCCTGCAAGATCATCCCGGGTGTCAGGAATTCTACACGAATCCCTGTCGGTTCTCTGCGAAGCGCGTGCGGAACGGGCGAAAGACGGCGGACGGAAAGACTGTGCGACTACTGGGCCAGCAAATCAAAGTTGTAATTAACCAGCAGTTGCTTTGGCGCGCTCGACAGCTTTCCCACCTTCACGGTCTGCTCTACTGTGGTTGTACCAATCATCCTTGCCCTGCCCAGGAAAATGACACGGTTGTCTTCGCTCTGCAGGTAGAGCGGCACGAGCATCTCGAAGTCAGACGGAACTTCACTTTGCGAAAGCTTGAAGTGGACCTCGGTCTCATCACCTCTCTTCGTGAACTCGCCGGCCACCGAGTACTTCGGTAGCGCCGTGCCGTAGACATACGCATTGAAGAACCAATCGAGGCGATGATTTCTATCAACGTCCAACCACGGTGGCATGTGCCGTTCCATCACTGCTTTGAAATCCTCGGTGCTGGCCGGCTTGTTCCTGTAGCTGCTCACCAGGTCGTGCATGGCCTGTTTGAAGGGTGCATCGCCATACTGACTACTCCAGTACAGCATCTCCAACGAGTGGAGAATGAACGCCCCCTTGTTGTAGATGAGCGCCTGATAAAGGTTTCCACCGGTTTTGGATGTATTGACGCGCATCCCCATGACCACCGGACCCACGTCCACCGGTCGTACACCGTTGGCATTCTTTTCCAGGAGCCGCTTGTGCATCAGCGTCCAGAAGTCCCGCTCCTCCTTCCGGTCAGTCCGTGTGTTGATGAGAAAGAGCGATGCAGAAAAGTTGGCAAACCCCTCACTCATCCACTGGTCGCGATAGCTATCAAATCCGACCGTCTGCCCCCACCACTGGTGCGCCACCTCATGCGCCGTGACCACCTGCCAGTAGGCGGGATCATAATCAAGAACTCCGAGCTGATGCTGGATCGTCGAGTCCCAGAAGTAGCAGATCGGCAGATAAACCAGCATCGGCCAACTCTGGCCATAATTACACGCCGTCTGCTGCGTCAGGCTCACGTGGTCGTAAGGCAAGGGACCAAAATATTCTGTGTAGATCTGAATTGCGGCGTCCCCTTCCGACGTGGCCCGTTTGAGCATGCCTGTGGTCGACATTGTTCCCAGAGCCATTCCGGGTGCTCCGCTTAGGCGGTTAAACTTTTCAGCCAACTCCTCGTTCGCATAGCTCACCACCTGGACATTCTTGTTCCGTTCGCTCACGTCTTTCTTGAACTCGCCCAGATTAAAACCGGCGACCGCAATCGGAACCATGCTTTGCCATACGCTGACCCGCTGCCGTCCCTCCGCCCTATCGGAGATCTGATTCCCGGTCGCCACTACCTCCACATTCTTCGGAGTATGAAAGATGATGTTGTAGGACGCATAGTTTCCAAACGATCTGCGCGTATTCGGATACCAGTCTTCTCGCGCCACCAGGTAGTAGTTGTTGTTCCCCTCGTCCATCACCGCCTCTTTGCCCACGTACGAAGTTGTGATCTGGACGGTTTCTCCCGCGGCAAGCGGTTTTTTCAGCAGGACCGCGAAGTTCGCATCCTTCATTTTGTCTTCCTGAATGAAGTCCAGCGCCTCACCGGCGGGCCCCCAGGCACCGCTGACCCGAAGCGACGGAAACAGACGCAGCGGCACCACTTGCAAACCGCTCTCGACGGCAGTAACTGCGGTTACCGCCGTTCCGGCTAACTTGCCATCCTTTTCGATGGTCACATCTAACGTCTGCTGGGGTATGCGGAAGGCGTCATTTGCCGCGGCCTGGTTCACCTTTCGCTGCGCCTCCGCCCGGAACCCCAACGTGATGTCGTACCCGAAGTCCGATGATGTCAACAACGCCACTTCCTCCGGCGCTGCTCCCATGGCTCCGTGCGGATCCACCTCGAAGATCAGGCGCTTCGAGAAGAGGGAACCTTTCATCTCTGCCAGGAAGAAACCACCGTTGTCTGGCCGCTGAAGGTCCTCAAGCAAGCGGATCTCGAGATTATTCTTCAGTTCATGCCGGAACAGCGTTTGGGTTTCCTCTGCGCGACTCTGGGCGGTACCAGACACAGCTACAGAGTCAATTGCGGACTTCTTCAACTCGGCTGCCGTGTCGTCGGTGAAGGCAAACACCGCGCTGGTAAACCGCTCATCCAACACATCGGTTTTCATGACTGCCTTCAATTGCCGGCGTTCCATTTCCGAAGGCGGCTCCACGTGGAGCACACCTTCCCCCAGAAATACGGCGCCGGTCACCCGTCCTGCAATCGGACCATAAAGATAGACCGTTCCGCGATTCAACGTGAAAATCCCTGCATCTCGCCGAAGCACCAGGTTTCTGACCGTAAACGCGTCCCCGTTTACCGTCCTGGTGCGAAGGGCCTGATAGAGTTGATTCGTATTCGGCGAATGGGCGGGCTCGAGGATTTTTGGCGCCTTCATCGGCGGCGGCACCACCGGCTGCGCAACTACCTCTGGCCGATGCT
>Ga0302324_100029039_pt1 | contig 10500 bp, 5 predicted proteins | sample Palsa_T0_1_FD_201949 | JGI IMG/M metagenome (GOLD analysis project Ga0302324, IMG submission 201949) | Peat permafrost microbial communities from Stordalen Mire near Abisko, Sweden - Palsa_T0_1 | ecosystem: Environmental > Terrestrial > Soil > Palsa > Peat permafrost | place: Sweden: Abisko... | reverse complement strand
TGCCGAGGTCGTGCGCCGGCTGCGTTGTGACACTGACGTGGTGGTGGCGCTCGACGACCGGCTGGGGCACACCATGTACGAGGGTCGGGCTCGGCGCTTCCCCAATGATGCCCAGCGCCGTGAGGTATGGCGAAGGGATCGCTCTTGCCGCTTCCCGGGTTGTTCAAACAGCACCTTCACCAATGTGCATCACGTGGAGCCGTGGGATCCGGTCGGCCCGACGGATCTGCCCAATGTGGTCCTGCTCTGCGAACACCATCACCATCGCGTCCACGAACGCGGCTGGAAGCTCAGTGGTGACGCCAATGGTGAACTGACAATTGTTACCCCGAGTGGGCGGACGAAGACGTCACGACCCTCCCCGCTTTGGACCGATTAGACCCTGACGCCGGAGCGTTTGATAGTCGACTCGTCCGTGCCCAGGTAGGACTCAATCACGGCGGGGTGGTCGAGCACCTCGGCCGGCGTGCCCTCCGCGATCACCTCACCCAACTCAAGAGCGATCATGCGGTCGCAGATGGCGGTCAACAGGGGCATGTCGTGCTCAACGACCAGGATTGAACATCCGGTGTGCTGCTGAACCCTGATGAGCAGCGGTCCCATCGCTTCGGTCTCACGTTGGGCCACTCCACCCGAGGGCTCGTCCAGCAACAGGACACCAGGCTCTTGTGCCAACACGCACGCCAGCTCGACAATGCGGCGGGTTCCGGTCGACAGCTCGCCCACCAGCTTCTCCCGGAACGCTCCCAGACCCATCAGCTCGACCAACACTTCTGCCTTCTCCGCCACGTCAGCCTCTGAGTCCAACGAAGCCGGCAGGCGCAGTCCGGCAGCCACCATGTCACGCGACTCCAGGTGCCTCTCATGAGCGACGGCAATCGTTTCCGCCACCGTCAACGACGGGAAGAGTCTGGCCTCTTGGAACGTGCGACCCAGCCCGGCGGTGGCGCGGATGTTGGCCGGCCACGTATCGATGTCGACCCCGCCCAGTCGTATACGGCCGCCATCGAGCGGCAAGAAGCCGGACACGCAATCGAAGAAGGTCGTCTTGCCGGCGCCATTGTGACCGATCAGCCCCAGAATCTCGCCATCCCTCAACGTCAACGAGATGTCCTGAATGGCCGAGATCCCGCCGAAGCTCTTTTGTACGCCGTTGCACTCAAGGATCGATGGCGCCTCAGCCGAAGGTGGGATGCGAACCATGTCGCCTATCGCCAACGCTGCCGCCGCACTGGCGTGAATCTGGTCGTCAGCCGAAACTGGGACGCCACCGCCGACCGGTCCATCGGCCACAGAGTTGGCCCCCGCAATAAACACCGACCGCAGTATGTCGGGACGCTCCAAGAGTTCTTCGGTGCGACCACTGAAGCGCACTTCACCCTTTTCCAAGAAGACGGCCCGCTCGGCCATCTGGAGAGCGACGTTGACCGACTGCTCGACCACGATGATGGTGGTGCCGGCTTCGTGAAGGAGCTTCACCACATCGAGCAATTGGGCGACCACGGTGGGGGCGAGGCCGAGTGAGAGCTCGTCGATCATCAAGACCTTCGGCGTCACCATCAACGCCATGGCCAGCGAGAGCATCTGTTGCTCGCCGCCGGACAGGTTGCCGGCCTGCTGACCCGAGCGTTGCTTGAGGATCGGGAAGAGCGTGACCACTCGTTCCTTTGCTTCGTGGACGGCGGCGTGGTCCTTGCGGACCATCCAGGTGCCGAGTCGAAGGTTCTCGTCGACGGTCAGGGTCGGGAAGATGCCGCGGCCTCCGGGCATGAGCGCCATGCCCATGCGAGCGATGTCCTCGGCCGGCTCCCCCGTTATGTTGGCGCCGTTCAGGCGGACCGAGCCCCCGCCGACCTTGACCAACCCGCTGGCGCCCTTGAGCAAGGTCGACTTGCCGGCGCCGTTGGTGCCGAGCAACGCCACAATCTCGCCTTCGTGCACATCAAGGTCGACGCCAAAGAGGATCTGGACGGGTCCGTAGGAGATCTCGACCTTCTGGCAGGAAAGGATGACGGGTGTCTTGGGGACGAGCGAAGCTCCGTCGGTCGTGAAGCCGTTGGTGACGGCCGGGACCTCGCCGGTGTCCGCCAGGGCCAGGCTGGCCGTCGGCGGATCGAACTCGGCGTGCACCAGCTCGCCGGGCGAGGAGCCATTGCCGTTGGTGTCGGAGAGCGCGTGGGACAGCAGGTCCGCCTCTTCGGGTGGGTGCACCGCCACCACTCGACGGTCGGCCACCAGGCTGGGGACCAAGATGTCGCGGCGCAGGGCGACCCGGCGGAGCGCAATATCCCTGATCCACTGCACACCCTGGCCCAGGCCTCCGGGCAGGAAGATGAGGACGACGAGAAGGAAGCTGCCGGTGAAGAGCAATTGGTACTTGGGGAACGAATAGCTGAGCACCTCAATAAGGGCGACACCCATCAGGACACCGCTGATGGACTCGAGACCACCGATGACCGCCATGGAGAAGACGATGATGCTGAGCGACGGGTCGAACGTGTGGAGGCTGACGGCGCCGAGCAGGGTGGCGTAGAGACCCCCGGCGACCCCGGCAATGACACCGGCCAGCACGAAGCCACCGAGCTTGACCCGGATCGGCGAGACCGCCATGGCGGCGATGGCCTTCTGGTTATCCCGCGTCCCGAGCAGGGTGCGCCCCGAGCGCGCTCTTCGTAGGCCCTGAATGAACAGGACGGTGAGAGCGAGGAAGCCCAGGCAGAGGAAGTAGTACGACTTGTTGGAGAGCAGATTGAAGCGCTGCCACAGCACGGGCCGCAGGAAGTTCTGCGGGATGTTGTGGGGGAAGTAGGTCGGGCTCAAGAAGTACGAGTCGACGCAGACGGCCAACGCCAGGGTGACCACGGCCAGGTAGGCGCCCCGGATGCGCAGCGCCGGGAGCCCGACGAGTATGGCGAGCACCGCCCCGGCCAGACCGGCGGCGGCCAGATCCAAGAAGAAGTCGGCGTTGAGCTTCTCGATCATGTCGCCGGCAATGACGCCGCCGACGCCGGCAAAGGCGAACTGGCCCAGGCTCACGTTGCCCGACCATCCAGACAGCACGACCAGGGAGAGGGCGATGAGTCCGTAAATGATGGCGGCCGTGTATTGCAGGGTGATCCCCGGCCCGGCAATGAAGGGGATGGCGATCAGCACCGCGGCCACTACAGCGCCGAGGAAGGCCCGTCCCGCAATCACCTCGGGCAGCTTGCGCAGTACTTCAGGGATCGGCTTGAGGATGCCGGTGGCCGAGAACGACTCCTCGGCGTCATTGGCCCGTCCGGTCTTCCGGCGTTGCAGGAGCAATGCCGCCAGGATCACCCCGAGCAGGACGACGTCGGTCACCGTCTCCTCGGTCACGTTGAACCCGACGATGGCGTTGACGATGCCCAATCCCACCCCGGCCCCGAAAGCGACCGGAAGGTTCTCCATGCCGGCGATGACGGCGGCGGCCAGGGCCGGCAGAAGAAGCTGCGGGCCGGCGGCGGCGCTGATGGTGAGCCCCTGGGAGGGTGCGCTCAACATCACGGTGAGAGCGGCCAGCGTGCCGGCAATCACCCACACCAGCGTGGAGAGGCGCTTGACCGGAATTCCGAGCAGCATGGCTCGGTCGCTGTTGTCGGCCACCGAGCGGACGGCGACCCCGGCGTCGGTCTTGAGGAGGAACCAACCGAGGCTGATGAGGACGATCGGCACCACGATGGCGATGAGAAGGTCATTACCGTCGAAAAGGACAGGGAAGATCAACAGGTGATGCGATGTCAGCGGGGTGGCCACGCCGCCGATAATGGGCGGGCCGTGGAACCAGCCGGGCACCAGCAGCTGCACGCCGCCGAAGACCTGGGCCAGGGCAATGGTGACCACCATCACAATGAGGCGCGGCGCGGTGAAGAAGCGCCAGCGAATGATGGCGTCGACCAACAATCCGAGCACGGCGCCGATGACGAGGGCGACGGCAATGCAGATGAACCAATTGATGTGTTGGCCGAGGTTCATCTCCACGCCGATGGTGGCGGCGAGCACACCCATGCTTCCGTAGGAGAAGTTGATGACCCTCGACGCGCGGTAGGTGAGCACCAGCCCCAGGGCCAGGAGTCCATTGATGGCGCCGAATTCAGCGCCGTTGAGGAGCACCCCCTTCGGTGCCTTGTGCGGGAAGATCGCCGGCACGGCGAAATACACGACCAGACAGACGACAACAACCGCCACCAGCGCCCGCAGGCGGGGCGACATCCGATCGACTACTGAAGGGAGCGCGATCTGCATCGTCTAGCTGGAACTGCTGTTCGGCGTGATGGGGAAGTTGGAAGGCACGGGGACCGGCGCGTCGGGGAACTGCCCCTCCTTGTAGCGCGGGCTGGCGATGACGTAGGCCCCCTGCTTCGAGTTGTACGGCGAGATCTTGTTGGGATCCCAGTAGATGATGGCCGCGTCCAACTGGGGGGTGAAGTGCCCCGCGGGGAAGCCCCACGTTCCATAGAGCGCGTTGGTGGCGCCCGCTTGGCTGCCCGGGTAATTCCGCATGCCGGTCTCGAAGTTCTGCGGCGTGAGGTCCGGGCCGGCCCCCTCAATGCCGATGGCGATCTCGTACATCTGGGCGTAGATGAGATCGACCGCGTTGGCCGGCTCGGTGCTCGGATCCACTGACTTGTAGGCGGCGTAGCCGAACGTGCTCTCTTTCGGCACGATCGGGCCGTTGAACGTGACACCGAAGGCGTGGGACCACTCAGCCTGATCGAAGAGCTGGCCCACAATGTCGGTGTCGGTCAACGCAGTCCCGGCCACGACCCACTCAGGCGTGTAGCCCTGCTCGGCGGCCCGCGATGTCAGATAGACCGGCGTGACCGGGTCACACCCGCAGATGACGGTGGTGATGCCGTCGTTCTGCAGCTTGGACACAATGGTGGCCGCCTGGCTGGAGATGGTGGAGAGGTTCAGGTCGTACTGGATATCGTCCGCCACCGGGTGGCCCGCCGCGGCCGCCTCCTGGACCCCCACGTTGGCGCACTCTTGGTACCAGGGGTCATTGGGGGCGATGATGGCGATCTTGCGGGGTTGGTTCTGCAACGATCCACCGGCCCATTGGGCCTTGCCGCCGGCCAACGACTTGAGGGCGAACTCAGTCGTGGTGGCGTCGATGTCGTTGCATTCAGGGGCGATGCTCCACATGTACGGGGCGTACTGGCCCATAAACGCGGCCGAGAGGTACGGGGAGCCGAAGGAAATCACATGCTGGGCCGCCAGAGCCACGTCGTACGGTTCGGTCGTGCCGTTCAACTCGCCGAACGGCTTGATCGACTGGCCCACCGTCACGGCGTCAGCGTCGGCCGCCTGCTGACCGCCGCCTTCCAGTTCAGCCGACTCGCTGCCCTGGCCGTTGAAGAACTGGACCTGAATCTTGCGGCCGTAGAACTGGAAGTGGGTGTCGAAGTAGGTGGCCAGCGTGTTGATGGTCCGCTCCACATCGGCATCGGTGTCGGTGATTGACGCGCCACCGAGCGCCGCCAGCGCCTGCTGGAAGCTCTCATTGTCACTGGTGAGCCGGTAGGACAACAGGATGGAGTTCGCGGTCACTCCCATTGAGGTGGCACCGCCGTTGTAGCCCGAGAAAGTGACGCAGGGCGGTGAATAGGGATCACCGGGGACCTGCTCGGCCTGCCCGGCACAGGCGCCGGACTTGCCGATGGCCTGGGAACCGGACTTGCCGGCCGTACCGCCGGTCGAGCTGGTGGTACCCGCAGTACCCGCCGAACCGGCCGTGCCACCGGGAAGGGTCGTGGCCGTGGTCGTGCCGGCCGAGGAGCCGCTACTCACCGTTTTGGTGACATGCACGACTTCCTGCGTCGGAGCCACTGTCGGCACCAGCACCGCCATGAGCACGAAGGCCACCAGCAGGGCGGCCAGCGGTCCGTACCCCTTGAGGAGGCGCCGATCGCCCTTGCCCGCCGACAGTCGAAGCTTGCTCGTAATGCCGCTCCCGTTTTCCGCGCTCACTATGCCTCCAGTCCAGCCAGTCGACGCCGACGGCGCTGTCGTGTGTAGTCCCATGCGGCGAGTCCACCGAGGAGGGCCAGCCCGATCAGTCCCACCGGAAGAGCAACATCAGAGCTGTCACACCCACCACCGGCGGGGCCGGTGCTGTGGCAGCTGGCTGACTTCACCGTGGGTCCGAGCGCCACCACCTTGCCGCTGCCCGTCGGGGCAGCCGCCGCAACCGGTGGCGTGATGGCCGGCGTGCCCGGAGTGCCCGGAGTGCCCGGAGTGGAGAAGGTCAGCGGCGGAATGGCGGCGACAATCGGGGCGGTGATCGCACCCAATGACCCGGAGGACAGCGGTTCCGGGGTGAAGGGCGAGACGAACGCCGCGTCGGTGGTGATGGCGTGGGCGCCACCGAGGACGAAGTTGAGATCGCCGCCGCCGGCCAGGACACCGATGATGATGTCGGTGCCGGTGAACTCGCCGTCGAGTTGGCAGGTCTCCTTCATAAGGATGCTTTCCAACTGGTCGCGCACGGACTCGGTTTTGCTCAGGTTGGCTCCGACGACCTGTTGACCCAGCGCGGTGTTGTCGATGCCGATGACGAGCGGGGCGATGACCACCGTCCCGTCGGTCTGGGTGTACTCGTTTGGCCAGTCCACCTGCAGGCCGGTCGGCTCCAGGGCAGTGTTGATGATGCCGGTGATGGTGGGAACGGAGAGCCCGGTGATCTTGATCGGGACGCCGGCGATGGAAAGGGTGGTGACGTCGAACGACGCCGTCGAGGCCGTCTTGGCTCCGCTCTCCTGTGTGGCCACCCAATGCAGGCCGCCCAGATCCACCAGGCCGCCGGCCAGTGAGAGCGACGACATGTCGACGGTGGCGTTGGCGTAGCGCAAGTTGTTGTTCTGAAGGTTGGCCACCGCATTCGTCGTGTCGCCGAGCACGTCGATCAGTCCGGCGTAGTCCTCGCTGGCGATGGTGTTGGTGGCTGTGCCGGCCGGTTGCTGCGTGGCGATGGCGAGTTCGGTGCCCACGCCGGCGCCTATCCCCGCCGGGTCGGAGATGTCCTTAGTCAGCGTCTGGTTCCCGCTGGTCGACTCGGCCTGCACGGGTTGCGGGTCATCCGATTCGGGCACCGACGATGGCTTTCCCGTCACGCACGATGGTCCCTGCAGTGCCGCAACGAGTGCGCCCGGGTCAAAGGTCTGCGCCAGCGCCTGCGCCTCGGCATTCTCGTAGTCGGCGTCGGCATTGGCCACAATGGGGGCGTAGCTGAGGGACCCCGTTGTCGGCTCGATCTCAATGCCCTGGGAGCCCGACGATGCCGTTCCGGGATTGAACGCCGTATCGGCCGCCGAGGTGGATGTCAGCTGGGCCAGGCAGACGCCGGCGATGACCACACCGGCCAGTCCGACCCGCACACCCGCGGGACTCCAACGGTGGGTCAACAGTCGTCCCCGCCATGACTCCTGTGCCGGCATTGGCGTGCCCCCCTTTCCTCGTACTTCAGCAGTTAAACGATTGTTTAGGCGAAATCATGCGACGTTGCTCGGATTGCTTGCTACGGACTGCGATTCGCTTACTCAAAGCTCCCGCCCCGCGACGCCGACAACGGCACGATCTCTGTTCCGCCATTCCCGCCGCCCATCGTTGCTCGCACCAGTACCAGTACCCATCGCCATCGCCGCACACCCCCCCACAGGATGTCGCCCCGGGTCGTTCGCCCGGCGCGATGCCAGACAGTAGCCAAGAGTCAGACCCCGCGCAGGTACACCCCTAGCGTTGCGCCCGGCGCAACGCCCCCGACCACTCCCCCAACCCGGGTATGACCAAGCCGGGCACCTTGCCGCTCTCGTCGGCCCGACGGAGCTCCACTGCCGCGGCCGCATAGGGCAGCGCGGAGAACACGACGCACTCGTCAGCCGACATCGGGCCGCCCTGCAACGCCAGGGAGGACACGCTGTCAGGAGCCAGCTCTCCCCCGTACGTTCCCTCGCTCGCCACGAGATACCGCTTCGCCTCCACATGCAGCCCCACCAACCCGGCCACCCGCTCCCCCAATGCCTCCCGCACCGCGGCAGCGCCGGCCGCGGCATGCGAGGCGTCATCGACGCCCGGGAGGAGGTGGCCGATGTCGTGCACAAGCCCGGCCACCGCCAGCTCCTCGTCGCCCGGCACCCGCTCCCGCAGCACGGCGGCCGTCTGCAGCGCGTGGTCCAGCTGGGAGTGCGAACCCGTCACCGGCCGATCCGCGCCCGCGGCCAGCAGGCGCTCGATATCACCCAGTGTCAGGTCGGTCACCGCACCATTCTCGCCTCCGATCGGCGAGGCGGCCTCATCGGCGAGGCGGCCTCATCGGCGAGGCGGCCTCATCGGTGCGTCAGCCCGCTACCCTCGGTCTCCGTGCCCTGGGCCCCACCCCCGCGCAGTCCGTGGACCGAGAAGCTGATCTCGCTCGGACACGGGTTGGGGGACGAGGGGCGTTCCCTCATTTCACTCGAGCCCGAGCAACTGAAGCGGTCGGTCGCCGCGGCGACGGCGCTGGACGATTTCGGCCCGACATGGTGGGAGGAACCGTTCGCGCGCTTGTGTGCCGCACTCGACGACCAGGCCGACCTCCACCTCCCCGGCCGCCTGCGCACCCGGGGCGAGTTGCAGCTGATCCTGCAGAACCGCCTCCGCCTGGTCGACACCTGGAAGCGCCAACCGCAGATCGCCGACGGGGCGATCACCTCCCCCATCATCGTCACGGGGCTGGGGAGGTCGGGCACCACGCTGCTGCACGAGCTCCTCGCCTGCGACCCCGACAACCGGCCCCCGCTTCTGTGGGAGTTCCTCCACACCGTGCCGGCCACCTCCGAAGATGCGCCGTACGCCGAATGGGCCAACCGCATGGCCCAACTGTGTGACGACGAGATCACGCTGATGGATGAAATGGTTCCCGCCTTCACCGCCATGCATGAGAACGGCGGGGGCCTCCCCACCGAGTGCATCTTCGCTTTCGCCCACCAGTTCTCCAGCGACATCTACACCGGGCTCTACAACGTGGCCGACTACACCATCTGGCGGAGTGGTCAGGATCAGACGCCCATTTACGAGTGGCATCGCCACATGCTGCAGACACTGCAATGGGTCCGGCCCGAGCCGACGGTGCGCTGGGTGCTCAAGGCTCCCTCCCATCTCTCCAACCTGCCGCTGGTCTTTGCCCACTATCCCGACGCCCGGGTGGTGATCACCCATCGCGACCCGCTGCGCGTCGTCGGCTCGTTGGCCGACCTGATGGCCACGCTCCACCACATGCACGCCAACCATGTCGACCACGCCACCTTGGTCGAGTTCATGGCCATGGGGTTGGAGATGCAGATGGACGAGGTCACCGCCCAGCGCGACGGCAGCGCTCTCCCGGCGGCGCAGATCAGCGACGTCCTGTATCACGACCTCATCGCGTACCCCATCGCCGCCGTTGAGACGCTCTACGCGCGGTGGGGCCTCCCGGTGACCGAGGAGTTCCGCGCCAATCTGCGGGCCTACGTGCATGCCCGCCACACGGCGCGCACGCCCCGGCACGATTACGCCTTCGCCGACACCGGACTCGACCAGGCCGTCCACCGGGCCATGGTGGCGCCGTACCAGCGGCGCTACGGCGTGCACTCAGAGGTATGAGATCAGTTCGCAGGTGGGATGGGGCGGGCCATCGGCCAGGACCCAGCGCACCAACATGTACCCCTCCAGCCGCCCTCCCGTATCGAGCCAATTGGGGAGACCGGGATCGGTCGGCGCGATGACGAGGCGCCACCGCCCGTCGGCAGACCGCTCCGCCGAGCGGTTGTTCAACGCAGTGGTGGTGTAGCGAGAGTCGAAGCTCTCGCACCAGGGCGAGGTCAGGGTGAGGCCCCAATAGAGGAACGGGCGTTGGGGCTCTTCGACCGTGACGACGAGGGCCTGACCCGGGTCGAGGCGAAAGCGCCCACCGTGATACGTCATCTCCGCATTGGAGTGCGACCGCACCTCGTCGTCCTGCGCGGCCACGTGCTCGGACCCTGCGCCGCCCCCGAACGAGTTCATGTTCGTCGCCGCGTCGTGCCACATCTGCAGCGCCGTCGCCCCGACGAAGGTGAGGAACATGGCGGCCATTTCCAATTTCGGAGCCAGTTCGTCCGACGAGAGCAGTGGCGGCGGGACCGGCCGGCTGGGATCGTCCACCAATTCGACCCGCAGATCCGACAGCTGGTCGTGCACCTTGTCGAAGTGGGTTTCGCGGATGGCCAGCTGCGCCGTGCCGGGCTCCAGCACAATCGCGTTGCGCGGTCGGGGGTCGGGCATGGCATCGGGTGGAGCCAACAGGATGTCGACCTCGCCCCCGGGCCCGATGTCGAACTCGTCAATGTGGCACTGCGTCTGCGTGCCCGTGCGCCCGCCCACCGGGCCCTGTCCGAACGGCGTCCCGAAGGTCATCCCCACGTACGCACCTTCGCCCCGCGTGCCGCGCAGCCGGTACGAGCGGGAGTCGTCAAGCACGCAGAA
>Ga0302324_100029036_pt1 | contig 10501 bp, 5 predicted proteins | sample Palsa_T0_1_FD_201949 | JGI IMG/M metagenome (GOLD analysis project Ga0302324, IMG submission 201949) | Peat permafrost microbial communities from Stordalen Mire near Abisko, Sweden - Palsa_T0_1 | ecosystem: Environmental > Terrestrial > Soil > Palsa > Peat permafrost | place: Sweden: Abisko... | reverse complement strand
CGAGCCGTTCCTGAACCTGACCGGCGTCGATACCGGCGTCGCGCGGGATCACTTCCACCGAAACGGTTTCCGCGCCACGCAGCCGGCTGGTCAGGTTTTCGACCGTATCGGTCGCCACCAGCTTGCCGCGGGCGATAATGATGACCCGCTCGCAGATCTGCTCCACTTCCGGCAGGATGTGGGTCGACAAAATAATGGTGTGGTCGCCGGCGAGGCCCTTAATAAGGTCACGCGTCTCGATGATCTGGTGTGGATCGAGGCCGGCGGTCGGTTCGTCGAGAATCAGGACGTCGGGATTATGGATAATCGCCTGGGCCAGGCCGACGCGCTGGCGGTAGCCTTTCGAAAGCTTCCCGATCAGTGTTTTACTGACGTCGGCAACGGCGCACTTCTCGGACACTTCGCTGACCCGCCGCTTGAGATCGACGGACGGCACGCCTTTGATGCGCCCCACGAATTCCAGGTACTCGTGGACTTCCATTTCCGGGTAAACAGGCGGAGTTTCCGGAAGGTAGCCGATGCGCTTTTTCACATCCATGGAATGTTCCAGCACGTCGAATCCGGCAACGGTCACGGAACCTGAAGTAGGGGGAAGAAAGCAGGTAAGCACGCGCATGGTCGTGGTTTTACCCGCTCCGTTGGGTCCGAGGAAGCCGACCACCTGGCCCTTTTCGACCTCGAACGAAATATTGTCCACCGCGATTTTACGGGCATATCGCTTGGTGAGCCCTGCGACTTTAATCATAAGAATTACTCAGGACGAGCGAGAGTGCTCTTTGTGAGTGCGAACAACACTACATCATAGTGGGGCGGAGACAGAAGTGTCAATAAAGCCTACATTGGAGCCTACTTCGACCCGTGTCGACCAGATCGACGGGAAAAGCGTCTGCGTGAACGGCTTCAGGCGAATAAAGGGAGAACGAATGGCCTCACCGATGCCATTCGGCAGTTTCCGTTACGCTGACGCGCGCCGCCGGATAGACGATCAGGCGAAATGTGACGGTGTTCGAAGTGTTGCGGTAGATCAGGCTGCCGTTCTGGAGTTCGCTCGCGTCGAGCGAGCGGGAAACCGTTTCGCCGCCGTCCTGGATCTCGATCGTCCCACGCTGCGCCTGGCGAATCGCAACGGCCCGGCGGTCCCATTTTACGTTAATGTTCTCATCGGATTGCGTCACCGAAAGACCTAACGAAAGATTCGGGATTCCCGCGCGCCCTACTCCCAGCCCGCGCGCGGAAGCAAGCGCCAGGCCGAGGGCCAAGCCGACCAGCAGGAAAACGAACGATAGCGGAATCCATAACGCATTGCGCGATGGTGGCTTCGGTGCAAGCGTCTGCGCGAAGGCCGGAATCGGCTGCCAAACGGGCGCGATTGCGGCCGGCCTTTCGGGAGCCGCGACCGGCGCGAGGACCTCTTGCGGTTGCGGCGCCGTTCCGTTCTCGGGGAGCGGGGGCGGTTCCTCGCCGGCCAGGTCACTGCGCCGGAACGGAAACTCGAGCGGAGTTTTTTGGGGAAATACCCCGGACTCGCGGAAGAAGAACCCCGCCATGCTCAGTTTGGTGCGGAAGGGCTTCACCAGCAGCGCAATGCTGCCGGGAGAGGGAAAATACCGGTCGACGAGTTTCAAATCTTCCGGAGTCAGAGACATTCCGTCACGGGTGTGGCTGCGATAGTACCCGACCGCGTAAGCCGGCCGCTGGTCACAGGGGCGCCAGCGTTCACAGGCCGCTTCGAAGATTCCGCGATCCGCGTCCGTGAAAAGATACGAGGGACCGCGCGTGTATTCGCAGTCTACCGGCTCGAAATCCTCGACCCGCACGATCGATACGTCCCCCGCCTCGATGGTGCCGATCAACAATCCGCCGACTTCGGCGCCGCGCTTGGGTAAGGCCCCCAGGCCGCGCAGGACCACGGCGAGCAGGTGATCCACTACGTTCAGATGCAGGTGAACCACGACCGGTTTTCCCGCGGCTTCCCAGATGTAGTAGCCGGCAGCATCTTGTGTCTTTACTGCCATTTCAGCTAACGTTTCATCGTACTACGATGCCTGGTATTCTTTACGTGGTTTCGACGCCGATCGGAAATCTGGAGGACCTCACGCTGCGCGCCCTGCGAGTGCTCCGGGAGGCCGACCTGATCGCGTGCGAGGATACGCGCCAGACCAGGAAGCTGCTGGATCACTATGCGATTTCGAAGCCGTCGGTGAGTTATCACGACCACAACGAATCGGCGCGGGCGGCCGAATTGATCGAGAAGCTCCAGAGTGGAACGACCATCGCGCTGGTGTCCGATGCGGGCACGCCGTTGATCTCGGATCCGGGCTATCGGCTGGTGGAGGCGGCAGCGGCGGCGGGGATTTCGGTGGTGCCGATACCGGGGCCATCGGCGACGCTTGCGGCTCTCGCCGCGTCCGGGCTCCCGACCGATTCCTTCCGATTTTGCGGATTCCTGCCTCCCAAGAGTTCGCAGCGGCGCAAACTGATCGAAGGGTTGAAGGGTGAGACGGCGACGCTGATTTTTTACGAGGCCCCGCATCGCGTGCTCGACGCGCTCGACGACATCGCAGCGCTGATGGGCGCGCGACCGGTCGTCGTGGCGCGTGAGATTACCAAGCTACATGAGGAATTTCTCCGCGGAACGGCCGCCGAAGTACGAGCCCGGCTGGCGGATCGGCCGGTGGTGCGTGGCGAGATTACGCTGCTCATCGGGAAAGGTGAGGTTGGGCATGTCGAGGCGGACGATGTGCCGATCGAGGACGCGGTTCGCGAACTGGAGGGCCAGGGCGTCGCGCGCATGGACGCCATCAAGCAGGTGGCGAAATCGCGAGGACTTTCGAAGCGCGAATGCTATCGCCAGCTCAACACGTAATTTCGGTAGTCAGTTGCGCCGCGGCGGCGTACAACAGTCGGGACGGCAGGCGGCGGGCTCTTTTTCAGTCATCTCGGCGATCATCCTGATCATAGCCGGGTGCGTGCCGACGGTGGCGGCGCGAACCATACGTACACCCAGTTCATCGCACACGGCGCGGGCTTCGGTGTCGAGGTCGTACAGCACCTCCATATGGTCCGAAAGAAAGCCGATCGGGACGATTACGACGTCTGACCGAAGCTCGCGGAGATAATCGCCGATGTCGGGTTCGAGCCACGGCTGCGCAGGCGGGCCGCTGCGGCTTTGGTAGACCAGCTTCCACTCCTTGCGGCCGACGCGCCGGGCGACGGCGGCGCTGGCGGCTTCCAGTTGTTCGACGTAGGGGCTCGATTGCGCCATCGACAAAGGTATGCTGTGCGCCGTGAAGACCAGGCGTCCGTGCGGCAACTCCGCCAACGCGGCGCAAACGCGATCGGTCATGGCTTCGAGGAAGCGGGGATGATCCGGGAACGGGAGAATTTTTTCGATGGCCGGCGCGCGTTCGCCCACCGCGGCTCGCGCGCGCTGGAGATCCTCGAGGTACTGGCGACAGCCGGAGTAGGAACCGAACGCCGACGTCGCGTAGGCGATGGCGCGGTTTACGCCGTTGTCGCGCATTTCCCGGATGGTGTCGGAGAGTAGCGGGTGCCAGTTGCGGTTTCCCCAGTAAACGGGGATTTCGAGCGCGCCGCGGAGCGCGGCCACGAGTTCCCGATTCTGGTCGTTGATGGGGCTGCGGCCGTCGAAGTGATAATAATGTTCGGCGACCTGGAGCATGCGTTCGCGGGGAACGTTGCGTCCGCGGAGCACGTTTTCCAAAAAGGGGATCACATCGTCACGTTGTTCGGGACCTCCAAAGGACACCACCAGCAGCGCATCGTAGACCGGCACGCTTTCATTCTATGATGAGGGTAATGTCGCGCAGACGGGTGTGGTTGGCGCTCAGTACCATCGCAGCCGGCGCCGCCGTGTTCGGAGGATGGACCGTGTGGCGCGCGCAGGGTGTCCTCAGCGACGCCCGCGAGCGAGTGACCGCGGAATCCGTGGTGCGGTTCGCGATCCGGCCGGTCGTGCCGTCCCTGCCCGTGGGTCTCGAATCCGTCGGCGCGCCCGCGGTGTTTCGGGATGCGCAGGTTTTTCACGGGCACTTATTCATCGCGGGGCCCACGGCGCTGATCGAATATGACAGCGATTACACGCCGATCGCCCGCTATCGGGTAGGCGTGGAGCTGCCATCGGCGCCGCTGGTCGCGCTCGCGGTGGGGGCTGCCGGGGATTCCGGCGCGGACGAGTTATGGATGGCTACGGCGGGCGAAGGGCTGCTCGCCTTCGACGGCCGCGGCTTCCGCCAGGTACGTCCGGAGGATGCGCGTTTTCGCAAAATCACGGCGCTGCTGGCGCTCCAGACGGGGCGGATTCTGGTCGGAACCGAGAAATCCGGCGTGCTGGTCTACGACGGGCGGGAACTGAAGCCGTTTCACGCGTCGCTTACGGGACTTCAGGTAACCGCGCTCGCGGGCGACGACACCAGTTTGTGGGTCGGCACGATCGATCGCGGGCTCCTGCATTGGAACGCGGGCGCGCTCGAAGGAATCGACGAAGCGCTTCCGGACCGGCAGGTGCTCTCGCTGGCGCTCGACGGTGACGCGCTGTACGTGGGCACGGGCATGGGCGTGGCGGAGATTCGCGGCGGAAAATTCAACCGCGTGGTCGCGACCGGATATCTTGCGCAGACGCTGCTCGCGGCGGACGGAAAACTCTGGCTGGGCACGCTCGACGAAGGCGCGTTCGAAGTTCCGCTCGACGCGCATCCAGGCCGGGGCTCGCGGCCGGGGCGGGCGAGCGGCTGTCCGGATTGTTCGATTCGCAGGATCCTGCGCTTTGAGGGCGACGTGTACACGCTGGCCGAGGACGCGTTGTGGCGCGGCGCGCGGGAGGTTATCCGCCGTGAGGATGCCGTGCTCGCCGACCGCAACATTTCGGCGCTCGCGATGGATGGGAGCGGGCGCTTATGGGTCGGCTATTTCGATCGCGGTCTTCAGATTCTCGCGGGCGGAACCCTCACCGGCGAGCGCCTGGAGGACGATCATCTGTTTTGCGTGAACCGGATCGCGCACGACGCGACTCGAGGCGTGTCGGCGGTAGCCACCGCGAACGGGCTGGTGATGTTCGACGCTTCGACGGCGCGCCGGCGCGTCCTGACACATGAAGACGGGCTGATCGCGAACCAGGTGACCGACGTGCTTCTGCGGGCGGATGGAACGGCGGTGGCGGCGACTCCGGCAGGGGTGAGTTTTATCGGCGCGGCGGGCATCAGCAGCATCTACGCGTTTCAGGGCCTCGTGAACAATCACGTCTACGCGCTGGCGTCCGACGGAGCCCAAACGCTGGTCGGCACGCTCGGCGGGCTCTCCATTCTCGACGGGCCCTTCGTGCGGGCCAGCTTTACCACGGCGAACTCAGCCCTTAAGCATAACTGGGTTACTGCGATCGTCCGCGTGAACGACGAATGGTTCGTCGGAACGTACGGCGGGGGAGTTCTGCGAATGGACGCGGCGGGCCGGTGGCAATCCTTCGACGACCTGCGCGGACCGCTGGAGATGAACACGAATGCCATGGTCGCGACGGCGAAGGCCGTGTATGCCGGTACGCTCGACCGCGGTCTGGGAGTTTACAGCCTCGCTTCGGGACGATGGAATTTCTGGACCGCCGGATTGCCGTCGCGAAATGTGACCGCCGTCGAGGCGCGCGGCGGATTCGTTTACATCGGGACCGATAACGGCCTCATGAAGCTGCCGGAGTCGACGCTGGTGAATCCATGAGACGCGCGGGCTTATTTCTCGCCGTCGCCGCGCTCGCGTGGGGCGACGCGGGGGTGCTGATTCCTTCGACGGCGAAGCAGCCCGATGCCCGCGTCTTGTCGCTCGATGAGATGTTGATTGAGGTGACCGTCGACAACGGACACGCCACGGTCCGGGTCCGGCAGATTTTCGGAAATCATACGGCGGGGGTGCTCGAAGGTAACTACGTGTTCGCGCTGCCGGGCCGCGCGCTGATCTCGGATTTTGCTATCTGGGACGACGCCACGCGCATTCCCGGCGTGATTCTGGAGCGTAAGCGGGCCGAGGAGATTTACAACGACATCCGGATGCAGGCGCTGGATCCCGGACTGTTGCAGATGGGGGAGCGCGACGCCGACGAAGCCCGCCGCAGTTCGATATTCAGCGCGCGCGTGGTTCCGATTCCCGCGTTCGGTACCAAGCGGGTCGAGATCGAGTATCAGGAGCGGCTCACGGCGGAGCAAGCCGCCTGCTTTCTGGCCGTGCCGTTACGGCCCGATGTTTACCGCGCGCAGACTGCCGGGCGTCTTTCGATTCACCTGGATCTGAAAAGCGCGCATGCGATTCGTGATTTCGAATTCGTGTCGAAAACGTTTCCGATGCAGGTGCAAGAGCGGACCGCGAGATCCGTCAAGGCGAGCTTTGAAGGGCGGAATGTCGCCCTTACCGAGGATTTTGCGCTGAAGTACACGCTGGATGCCCGGCGCGATTCGCTCGAAGTGCTCACCTATCGCGACGGCTCAGACCCCGGATTCTTCGAGGCATCGGCGTTGATGGCCTTGCCGGCGACGGGTGCGCCTGCGGCTCCGCGCACGGTGGTCGCGTTGTTCGATACTTCGCTTTCGATGCAGTGGGAAAAGCTCGAACGCAGCTTCCAGGCCCTCGAATCGCTGTTGCGATCGTTAAAGCCGGCGGACCGGTTCAATCTTCTGCTGTATGACGAGAAGGTCACGCCGTTCACTCCGGCGCCCTCGGAGGCGACGCCGGAGGCCGTAGGGAAGGCGCTCGATTTTCTGCGCGCGGCGCAATTGCGCGGGGGAACCAACGTGCAGGCGGCGCTCGAAGCGGGGCTTGGGCAGGCGTTCGCCCACATTCCATATCATGATCCGTATCTCGTCGTGCTCGGGGACCTGGGAGCGACGCGCGGGCTTTTGCAAAATGGCAAGCTGGCCGAATGGTACGCCGCCAAATGGAATCAGATCGGCGAGGCGCAACGGCCGCGCACCTACGTTTTTGCGGTCGGCGACGATGCCAATCTGCCGCTAGGGCGCATGCTCGCCCGCAATAACGGAGTGTTCGAGTCGGTTCGGTCAACTGAGCCGGTCGAGTTCAAGCTCAACGCGTTCCTCTCGAAAATTGGCCGGCGTCCGGTGGACCATTTGCAGCTCGGCATCACGCCGTCGGCGAATTTCGATCTGGTCTATCCTCTTGAGGAGAGCGTTTTTCCGGGATCGATCCAGACCTGGGTTGGCCAGTACAAGAAGCCTGGCGGGCAAGCCGTTTTCACGGTGCAGCAGGCGCGCGCGACGGTTCCCCTGCCGGCGCAAAGCACCGATCATCCTCAACTTCCACGAGCCTGGGCGAAGGCGCGCGTGGATGCGCTGCTTGATAAAATCGAGCGCGAAGGCGAGGACCAGGCGAGCATAGACGAGATCATCCGGCTGTCGCGCAAGTACAAGTTTGTCACGCCGTATACCTCTTTCCTGGCCGCGCCGCGCGCGCTGCTTCGGCCGCGGCTGATCCGGCCGGGCGATCCGGTGCTGCGGGTGAAGACGGATGAATCGATCAGCTCCGTCGTGGCGATGTTTCCGTTCGGCCTGGTGAAGAAGCTGCGCTACCTGACCGACGAAGATACGTGGCAAACGCGGTTTCTGGCGCCGAACGACCTCGCGGACGGCACCTATCAGGTGCGGCTGCTGCTGCGCGACCGGCAGGGTCGTGTGTACCGCGAATCGAAAACGTTCGTGATCGCGAGCCAGCCGCCGACGGTCAAAGTGCGGCTCGATCGCCTCCAGTTTCATCGCGGGGAAGTGATGAAGTTGCGGGTAAGCGCGTCCGATACGACGCGAACCATCGTCGCGCGGATGTATGGGGCGGCTCCGGTGTACCTGCGGTGGAATGCGGAGATGGGCTCGAACGCGGGGGATTTGATGGTACCGGCCGCGCTGCCGGCGGGACGCTACAAAGTGAACGTCACGGCGGAGGACTTTGCGCACAATATCGGCAGCGGGGAGGTGGAAGTTGAAGTTCTGCCTTAGACGCCGGCTACGAGACTGGGGCGATCTTGTGCGTTTTTCGATGGCTGCGCTGGCGGTCGCGGCGGCGGGTATCGGACTTCGCGCGGAGCTGACCCGGTGGGCGGAAAACATCGACGCGGGGAGCTGGCTCGAAAGCGTCTTCATCCGCACCGTGGTTTTGCCGAGCGGGCCGGTGCCCGTGCGCCGGCCTCCCAAAGAAACCCGGGCGGAGTTGTCGAAGCTGCTCGCCGCAACTCCCAACGATGGGGAATTGTATTCGCTGCGCGCCCTCGAAGCCGAGCAGCAGCTCGATTTTACGGCGGCGGAAGAGGATTGGAAGAAGTACGTCGAAGTCGCAACGGACCGGGGCGCGGCGCGGCTGGCGCTGGCCGATTACTATCATCGAAGGCTCGCGCCGCGGGAGGAGTTCGACGCGCTGGTGCTCGCCGCGCGAGAGCCGGCGTCGGTTTCGGAAAAGCTATTGCCGTTTTCAAAGCAACGTCCGTGGCGAACCTATGAACGGCTGATCCAACTGGTGGATGAGCAGCGGCTCGATCCGGTGCTGGGCGCGACTCAATATTCTTACTGGATTTTGAGCTATCCGCCGAACCGGGGATTGCACGTCAATTTTTTCAGATACGCGATGAATCACCGGCGTTTCGATTTTGCGGGCCAGGTGATCGACGCGTACGCCAAGGCGTTTCCACAGGACGAGGAATTTCCAGTGGAGGCGCGCGCGGAACTGGCGGCGAGGCTGGGGCCGGCGGCGCAGGCCATCGCGGTGTATGAATCCAGTTTCCGGCCGCTGTGGCCGGTGGGCCTGGTTTCCCGATATTTCGAGCTGTTGAAACGGACCAACTCGTTGAGAGTGTATCTGGAGAAGGCCCGGGCGGGCGTCGCTGCGAATCCCACCGACTTGGGCAGCGCGGTGCGCCTGTTTTATTACTGGCAGCAGCAAAACAACCTGGCCCAGGCGGAGCGCGCACTGGCCGAGTACCGTCAGCGCAAGGAATCCCGCCCGTCACCTTGGACGCCGGACGAATTGCTGACCCTGGCTCGCTTGTTCGAGATTTCACACAACTACGACGAGGCCGCGCGCCATTACTACGCGCTGTACAGCTCGGGCGCCGATGCGGGCATGTCGGAAACCGCGCTCGGCTCGCTCGCGAGGCTGCTGCTGACGGCGCCGGAACAGGCGATTCATTTTGGCTCCGGTAATCTCTCGCTGTATCGGGACGTCGCGACCATGGACCCGCATCCGGGGTTTCTCAATGGCGCGCTTTCGCTGTTGTTCAATGAAACCGATCCGCCCAACCGTCACGCGCTCGAAGAGCAAAACGCGGAACCGTATTTCCGCCGGGCGCGCGCGGCGGAGCTGGTAGCGCTGTTCGAATCGCGATTCCCCGCGTCGCCCCTGCGGATGGACCTGCGGGAGCGCGTGATCGAGGCGTATGCGGTGTATGGATCGAACGACGGCGTGATCCGCGCGGGCGGACGATTTCTAGCCGATTTTCCGGACGCCGCCAATCGCACGTCGGTCGCTTTGCGGATGGCCGACGCGTATGCGCGGACGAATCAGACGCAGCTGGAGTTCGCGACCTACGATACGCTTTTAGCGGAACTGGCGAAGCGCGCGGACAGCGTGCCCGTGGGGGCGTTGCCGCAAACCGCTTCCCGTCCGCTGGGGCAGGCGGCCGCGCCGCAGGAGGATGGGCCGCGTTCGCCGGATTATGCCCGGGTGCTGGACCGTTACGTGGCCCGGCTGGTTTCGATGAAGCGCGTGCGGGATGCGTTGGCGTTGTACCGGCGGGAACTCGATCGCAACCCGGCGGATCCAGGGTTGTACGACATGCTGGCGGCGTTTCTCGAGCAGAACCGCCTGGGCGCCGAGACGGAGCAAGTGTATCAGCGCGCCATCGGCCAGTTCCAGGATCATACCTGGGAGCACAAGCTGGCTCGCTGGTATCTGCGGCAGCGCCGCCAGGCCGACGTCGCGCGCGTGACCGGCGACGTGGTCAAGATTTTTTCCGGCACCGAGCTCGAAGCGTATTTCCGCGAGATCGTCGGCCCCGCGTTGCCCGTGGGACCCGCGCTCAACGTTCAATTGAACCTGTACGCGCATCGGCGTTTTACGCATCACTTGAGCTTCGTCCGCAACCTGTTGACGGCCTACTCGACCGCGCCCACGCGCGACGACGCCGCATATGAGGCGCTTTTGCGGCGGCATTGGTATGACGCCGAAGATCTTCGCGCGCGATTCTTCGAACGCTTGTCGCGAACCGGGCGCCTGGATGCGGAACTCTCGGCGGTGCGAACGTCGAACCCCGCGGCGGCCGGCGGGCGATGGAATCAGGCCATGGATCAAAGCCCGGCCGTGGTTCGAATGCTGGCGGAAGGGGAAGCCTGGCGCGGGCATTTCGAAGCCTCGGCGCCCATGTTCGCGGCCCTCGAAACGAGTTTTCCGGCGGATGGCGTGATCGGGCGGCGGACGGCGGCCGTGTACCGGTCGCTCGCCGTAT
>Ga0302324_100029035_pt1 | contig 10501 bp, 10 predicted proteins | sample Palsa_T0_1_FD_201949 | JGI IMG/M metagenome (GOLD analysis project Ga0302324, IMG submission 201949) | Peat permafrost microbial communities from Stordalen Mire near Abisko, Sweden - Palsa_T0_1 | ecosystem: Environmental > Terrestrial > Soil > Palsa > Peat permafrost | place: Sweden: Abisko... | reverse complement strand
GGAGAAGAAGCGCGCACACCAGCGGCTCTCTGCCAGATCGCTTCCATAGCGCCGCCCGGCCGTGAAGATCAGGAAGTCGCCTGCCAGAATGCCCGCGAAAGCCACCAGGAGCATGGGCGCAAACCCGGCGGCCCCGATGGTCGACAGGTAACCCCCCGTAACCAATGAGACATCCTCCGGCAGCGGCAGCCCCAGGCCGCAGGCCGTGAGCACGCCGAAGATCAACCCGTATGCCGGGACGCCGTGGGCGCTCGTGAGGAGGGCGAGGATCGCTTGTGCCAAGTGTCAGAGACCGGAGGGTGCGACCTTCTTGAAATCCATCGAGCCCAGCTTCTCGCTGAGGAGCGCGTCGGCAGGCGTCTTCCCCTGATCGTCGGCGAGAATGCGATCGAAATCGGCAGCCAACCAGAGGCCGCGAGCGTCCGCGTCCGCCAGGATCTGCTGGCGCCGCTGCGGCAAGACCTGCGCCGCCACCGCAGCCCCATAGGCATGGGCGACATAGGCATTGGCCGAGAGGCTACCGGCCGCCAGGCCTCTCTGGTGCACCCGGCCCAGAACTTCCGAGAGACCGCCGGGGGCGGGGTGAGCCATGATCGCCGGCAGCGTGCGGGCCGCGGCGTAGGCTTGGACCGCCGAGGAGAGATCGGCATTCTTGCCGGGAGCGACGCCAGCCACCGCCGTGGCGGTGGTGCCGACCTCGACCACCGCGTTCGAGGAGGGATCATCGAGCACATTGACGGCCAGCGAGGCCGCCGCCGTGGCCGCCGGCAGGAACTTGTCGGCGCTCCGGCAGCTCGGGTCGAGCTGCGCCAGCGCGGCCTTCAAAAGGTCGCGCAGCTGGGGCGTCAGTGACTGGTAGACCTCGGCCACATGGGCTTCCGCCTCGTGAGCGGCCAGCAACTTCTCGAGCCCGGCCAGAGACTTGCCTTTCGGCGCGCTGCCGCTGGGGGGCGTGAAGGTCGGCGCCGCGCCGAGGCTCAGGGTGTAGGCGATGTAGGCGTCCCTCGACATGGGATGGGCGTCGAAGAAGTCCTGAAAGCGCTTCTGGAGGCTCACCGACATCTGGATCTGCGCGCGGGACGCGATGCGCAGAGGCGAGAAGCTGGCCCGCGGGATGGGGTCCTTGCGCACCACCGGGCCGTTGTCGTAGCCGAGCGCGTTGAAGGCGGCAAAGAGCGCGTAGAGCCGCTCGTCGGAGAACAACTCGAGTCCGCTGTCGCCCAGCAGGCTCAGGTAGAAGTCGTGGTCGGTGGCGCCCAGGGCGGGGCGCGCCACGAGGGTCGCGCAACCGATCGCCATCAATCCCAGGGCCTGTCTCAGAACCTGCTTGGCGCACATGCGGGAGCTTCTAACACGGTCGATCATGAGTGGGTAACCCGTTCGAGTGGCTTTCGCTTCCCTGCGTCTCTTAAATTCCGAGGCGGTGGTCCTACCGCGTCCACGTCCCGGCGGCAAGTCATCGCGGGATCGCAACGTGACTGGACGAAAGGCCCAGAGGAAGGCTAGGGAAGGTTCGGGATGGCGTCGGAACAAGCGGTACTGGAGGCCTTGCGAACGGTCAACGATCCCGAGCTGCATCGGAGCATCGTCGATCTGGAGATGGTCAAGGATCTGCGAATCTCGGGCGACCAGGTCGCGCTGCAGATCGAGCTGACCACCCCGGCCTGTCCGCTCAAGGATCGCATCGAGGCCGATGTGCGAGCGGCCCTCGCCACGGTTCCAGGCGTGGCCAGGGTCGACTTGAGCTGGGGGGCGCGCGTGAGAGCGTCGAGCGGCAAGGGCCCGCAACAGGATCTGGTGCCGGGCGTGAAGAACATCGTGCTGATCGGGGCCGGGAAGGGCGGGGTCGGCAAGTCGACGGTGGCGGTGAATCTCGCCGTGTCTCTGGCGCGCTGCGGAGCGAGGGTCGGGCTCCTCGATGCCGACTTCTACGGCCCCTCGATCCCCATCATGACCGGCCTCACGCAGGCCCGGCCCAAATCCCGGGATGGCAAGATCCTCGAGACCCTGCAGGCCCATGGCGTGAGCGTGATGTCGATCGGCTTTCTGGTCGATCCGGACCAGGCTCTGGTCTGGCGCGGGCCGATGCTGCACAGCGCCCTCATCCAGCTCCTTCGCGACGTCGCCTGGGGCGAGCTCGACTACCTCCTGCTGGATTTGCCGCCGGGGACGGGCGACGTTCCGCTCTCGCTGGCGCAGGCGGTGCGATCGGCAGGGGTGGTGCTGGTTTCCACGCCTCAGGACGTCGCTCTGTCGGACGTCTTGAAGGCCAAGATCATGTTCGACAAGGTGAACATCCCGGTCCTCGGCCTGGTCGAGAACATGTCGACCTTCATTTGCCCGCACTGCCAGGCGGAGACGGCCATCTTCGCGTCGGGCGGCGGAGAGAAAGCCGCCGCGGCCATGGGGATTCCCTTCCTGGGCAAGGTCCCGCTCGACCTCGCCATCCGCGAGGGCGGCGATTCGGGGCAGCCCATCGCGGCTTCGAGACCCGAGTCCTCTCAGGCCCAGGCGCTGATGGACGTGGCCAAGCGCGTGGCAGGGCAGGTCTCGTCCCGGCAGGACGCCATGAAGTTGCCGATCTTCAAGACCGGGACGTGACCGCCATGCCAACCGACAACTGGCCAGACGACTTCAAGAGCGAGGTGGCCGAAGCCCCCGGCGATCCCTCCGTAGACGCGGGATTGCGAGGGCGCGCCGCGGACTTCATGAAGAAGGCCATGATGGCCGGGGTCGGCGCGCTCTTCCTGACCGAGGAGGGCATCCGCAACGTCGTCGGCGATCTCAAGCTGCCCAAGGAGCTTCTGGCCTCGCTGGTGACCCAGGCCGATCGCACCAAGCAGGAGGTCGTTCGCACGCTTGGCGAGGAAGTGCGCCGCTTCCTCGAGTCGGCCGCGGTCCACGAGGAGCTCCATCGCCTGCTCAGCGACGTGACCATCGAGGTCAAGGCCGAGGTCCGGCTGCGACCCGGCAAGTCCGCCGAGGTCGTCGGCCAGCCCCAGGTCCACCTGAAGCCATCGGAGAAGCGGGAGCGTTGACCGCCGATCCCGCCGCGACGCCCTCTCGGCGCCCGTACCGGCGAATCGGAGCCTGGCTGGTGCTCTTCGCGGGCGGAGCCTGGATCGCAACCACGATTTCGGGGGTCAAGAAGGAGCCGGTGGCCATTCAGGTGCTGTTGCCAACCGGCATCCGCGGGTTGCGCCTGGATGTGCTCCGCCAAGCCGTTCCCGACCATCGACTGGTCGAGCACCTCGAGTGGAGCTACTCGGAGCCGACCCCCGAGCAGGATGCCAGCCTGGAGCTCATTCCCGGCCTCTACGCGGTACAGACTCACCCCATCGGTCGGGGCCGCGATCTGGCACCCGCCGAGCTGCGAGTCGAGGAGGGGCAGCCGGCGCGGCTGAGGATCGATCTGCGGGAGCACTGAGCACTAACAGCTTTACGCAGAGATTCTGGTTGGTTGGGAAAGCCTTTGTCTCCGAAGGGCGGCCGGCATCCGTGATGCGATCGTAACGCCACGCATCGGCCGGGCGCCCCGTGTGCCGGCGGAAGAGCCTCCTTTGCCGCCGGCCGGCCGATGCAGCGGTAAGCTCTGGAGACTCGGTCGCAGCCTGTCTCGATGGGCAGCACTCCAACGAGGTGAGCGACTTCGAGCTTCGTGGCCGGCAAGCTGCCCCGGGCGAGGACCTAAGCCGGGATGGATGCCTGCCGGTGAGGCCGCTCTCCTGGTCGGAGAAGACCATGGCGTCTCCAGCCGACGCGGACCAGCCAGGTTCGAGGCCTCGCGACGAGACAGGGCCCAGGCATCGGCTCCGGCAGCCGCGTCCAGCCGTCGAACCAGAGCGCGGAGGAACCGGGGTCGTAATCTCCGCCTGGCCCATGCTTGGCCCAGTTCTGGAGAACGTAGAGGAGAGCCGCGCGAATCTCTCGCGGCGAGCGTAGCTGGTGCGCGTGGTAGCGGTCGGAGAAGATGGTGCCTCCGCGGCCGAGCGCGCGATGCGCGGCGCGGGCCATGCGAATCGACAGGCCCTGCATGCCTCGCGAGAGCGCTCGCTCGTCGTCGGCCTCGACGATGAGGTGCAGGTGGTTCGACTGCACCGAGAAATGCACCACGCGAAAGCTCGGCTTCTCGCTTAGGCCAATCGCTCCCTGAATGGCTTTCCGGAGCAGTTGATCGCCTCGAAAGCTCGGCAAGCCGTCGCGGGCGCGCATGGTCACGTGGACCGGATGCCTGGCCTGGTGTCGTGCGCGAGCGCGATGGGGAACCCCCACTCGACGGCCGGAGGCTTTTCTACCTGCGCCCTTTCGAGCGCCGCCGTGGCCGGCGGTCCTGGGAAGCGAGAGCTGTTGTGGCTGACGAGAGCGCTTCATTTGAATAGGGCATATTTACCAGAAGCGTCTGACATCGATGGCCATGCGCAGTCACAGGTTGGGTGGGGACGTCGAAAGCCTTGCACGGAGATCACAGCTGCGCACCTCGGGGAGTGCTGCCCATCGAGACAGGCTGCGACCGAATCTCCAGGGCCCAACGTTGCATCGGCCGGGCGCCCGGCCGATGCATGGCGTTACGATCGCACCACGGATGCCGGACGCCCTTCGGAGTCGAGAGGTTTTCCCTGGCCGCGTCAACTTGCACAGACGGGCACGGGCACGATCCACGCGCTCGGCTTCTTCTTGGTGCCCCCCCGCCTTGACTGACCCCGCGCAGAGCGGTTATTCCACGCCATGCTAGAGTACCCCCTGCGCGAAGCGCTGACCTTCGACGATGTTCTCCTGCTGCCCGGCGAGAGCGACGTCCTTCCCAAGCAAGTCGAGCTTCGCACCCGTCTCACCCGCCAGATCGAGCTGCGCATTCCGCTGATTTCCGCGGCCATGGACACCGTCACCGAGGCCCGGACTGCCATCGCCATGGCGGCCGAGGGCGGCATCGGCGTCATCCACAAGAACCTGAGCATCGAGCGCCAGGTGCTCGAGGTGACCAAGGTCAAGAAGTACGAGAGCGGCATGGTCGTGAATCCGGTCACCATCGAGGACGGGGCCGAGCTCTCACAGGCCGTGGCGCTCATGCGCGAGCACCAGATCAGCGGCATTCCGGTGATCCGGCAGGGGAAGCTGGTGGGGATCCTGACCAACCGCGACCTGCGCTTCGAACGCAACCTGAGCCAGCGCGTCTCCGAGGTCATGACCACCAAGCTCATCACGGCCCGCGAGGGCGTGACTCAAGAACAGGCCAAGGTGCTGCTGCACCAGCACCGCATCGAGAAGCTGCTGGTGGTCGACGACAAGTCGAACTTGAAGGGCATGATCACCATCAAGGACATCGAGAAGACCCAGTCCCATCCTCAGGCCGCCAAGGACAAGCGCGGCCGCCTCCTGTGCGCGGCCGCCGTGGGCGTTTCGCCCGATCTCGAGGAGCGGGTGTCGGCGCTGACCGAGGCCGGCGTCGACCTGGTGGTGATCGACACCGCGCACGGCCATTCCCGAGGCGTCCTGGACGCGGTGGGAAAGACCCGCGCCCGATTCTCCGACGTGCAGCTCATGGCGGGAAACGTCGCCACCGCGGAGGGCTGCCGCGCGCTCATCGACGCCGGCGTCGACGCGGTCAAGGTGGGAGTCGGACCGGGCTCGATCTGCACCACGCGCATCGTGGCGGGGGTCGGCGTGCCACAGATTTCGGCCATCGACGACTGCGCACGCGAGGCTTTCGAGCGCGACATTCCGATCGTCTCCGACGGCGGCATCAAGTTCTCGGGGGACATCGTCAAGGCCCTGGCGGCGGGCGCTTCGACCGTGATGATCGGCTCTCTCTTCGCAGGCACCGAGGAGGCCCCCGGCGAGGTCGTGCTTTACCAAGGACGCAGCTACAAGGAGTACCGGGGCATGGGCTCGCTGGGGGCCATGAAGCGCGGCTCGCGGGACCGCTACTTCCAGGCCGACCAGGAGGACTCGAAGCTGGTGCCGGAGGGCATCGAGGGCCGCGTGCCCTACAAGGGCGCGCTCGCCATGAACGTGCACCAGCTGCTGGGCGGGCTGCGCTCGGGCATGGGCTACCTCGGCTGCCGCAACCTCAAGGAGCTGCGCGAGAAGTCCCGCTTCGTGAAGATCACCCAGTCCGGCCTGCGCGAGAGCCACGTTCACGACGTGATCATCACGCAGGAAGCTCCGAACTACCGGCTGGAGTAGACATGGACGAATCCCAGCACCGCATCCTGATTCTCGACTTCGGCGGTCAAACCTCTCAGCTCATCGCGCGCCGGGTTCGCGAGGAGCAGGTCTACTGCGAGATCTGGCCCTTCAACGCGCCGCTCGATCGCATCCGGGCCTTCGCCCCCAAGGGGCTCATTCTCTCGGGCGGACCGGCCTCGGTGGACGACGTCGGCGCCCCGACGGTCGACCTCGCGCTCTTCGCGCTGGGGATTCCGGTCTTCGGCATCTGCTACGGCCTGCAGCTCATGCAGAAGCTGCTCGGGGGCCAGGTCGAGCACTCCAGCCACCGCGAGTTCGGGCGAGCCGAGGTCGAGGTCGACGATCCCGATCGAGTCTTCGAGGGGCTGCCCAAGCAGCTGTCGGTCTGGATGTCGCACGGCGATCGGGTCGAACGACTGGCCCCGGGGTTTCGCGCCATCGCCCACAGCGGCAGCACGCGCTTTGCGGCCGTGGCTGACGACGCCCGCCAGTTGTTCGGGGTCCAATTTCATCCCGAGGTGGTGCATACGCCGCAGGGACCGGCGATGTTGCGCAACTTCGTGCGCGCCGTCGCCGGGGCCAAGGGAACCTGGACCATGGGGCACGTGCTCGGCCGCAGCGTCCGCGAGATACGCGAGCGCGTCGGTCGCGCCCGGGTGCTCTGCGCGCTGTCGGGAGGTGTCGACTCGGCGGTGGCGGCGGTGCTGGTGCACGAGGCCATCGGCGATCAGTTGCAGTGCGTCTTCGTCGACACCGGGCTGTTGCGGACTGGCGAGCGGGCCCAGGTCGAAAAGGTCTTCGGCGAGCAGTTCAAGCTCAAGCTCACCACCGTCGACGCCTCGGAGCGTTTTCTGGGCGCGCTGGCGGGGGTGACCGACCCCGAGCGCAAGCGCAAGATCATCGGGCGCGAGTTCATCGAGGTCTTCGAGGTCGAGGCCAAGGCGCTCGGCGGCGCCGATTTCCTGGTCCAGGGCACGCTGTATCCCGACGTGATCGAATCGGTGAGCGTGCGTGGCCCGTCAGCGGCCATCAAGAGCCACCACAACGTCGGGGGATTGCCCGAGCGGCTGAACTTCAAGTTGCTCGAGCCGCTGCGCGAGCTCTTCAAGGACGAGGTGCGTACGCTCGGCAAGGAGCTCGGCTTGCCGGAGGGCGTGTTGCGCCGCCAGCCGTTTCCAGGACCGGGCCTGGCCATCCGGGTGCTCGGCGAGGTGACCGCGCCGCGGCTCGAGTTGGTGCGAAAAGCGGATGTCATCGTGCAGGAGGAGATCGAGCACGCCGAGTTGCCGAGGCCGCTGTGGCAGGCCTTCGCAGTGCTGCTCCCGGTCCAGTCCGTCGGGGTCATGGGCGACGACCGGACCTACGAAGCGACTTGTGTGCTGAGGGCGGTCGAAAGCCTCGACGGCATGACCGCCGACTGGGCTCACTTGCCCTATGAGCTGTTGGGGCGCATCTCCGGTCGAATCACCAATGAAGTCAGAGGCATCAACCGGGTGGTCTACGACGTGAGCTCCAAGCCTCCAGCCACCATCGAGTGGGAATAGCAGAAGCGACATAATGCTTGTTATGCCAACCTCGGGAGTCCGAGGGCTTGCCTTGCTCGTTCTCCCGCTGGCCCTCGGTTGTCCCAAGCCTTCGCGGCAACAAGCACCCGTGCCTGCAGCAGATTCTGGTGCTCCTGATGCCGGTCCTCCCGTCGACGCCGGGCCACAACCGATCCCAGGAGCAAGGGCGACAGCTTTGATTGACGCAGGGCTGCCACAGGCCGATCCAGATGGGGGTCCTGATGGCGGCGAAGCGCAAAGCCCTGAGCTCGACCTCTCCACGCCGGACGCTTCGATTCCGGACTGGGCCCGGCTCACGTTCACCGCCGCGGTGCCCCTCGAGGACTTTCGCGCGCGGTTGCTCGGCTCGGACGGACAGCTCGTGGCCAACCACGCCGAAGCCTGGGTCGCGGACGGCGGAACCACCGTACTGTTCCTGCCGGCCCCTCTCTGGCCAGCTCACGGCTGCTGCCGGTTGGTCGTCGACGGCCAGACCGAGAAGCTGCCGACGGGCGCGGGCTCGCGCTTCTTGCCGTTCGAGGTCGACTTCGCCGTGGCGGCCGACCCCGAGCATCCTCAACCGCCGCGGCCCAAGAAGCGCCACCACCGGCATCGGCGCTAGCGGCCAGCACAGGGGCTGGCCCTACTAAAGTGGAATCTCGCCGTCGGCGAGCAAGGCCAGCACCGGAATGTCGGCGGCGACGAAAGGCAACTTGGCCAGCTCGGTCGGCTTCACCCAGCGCAGCTCCTGCTTCTCCAGCGGCTGCGGCGTGCCGTCCACGAGCCGGCAACGGAACAACCTCAGCTGAACCTCCGTGACCGGGGCCGTATCCTCGTAGCGATGCGAGGTCGACCAGACTTCGGCTCCCACCTCGATGTCGATCCCCAGCTCCTCACGGCACTCGCGTGCCAGAGCCGCGGGCGCGTCCTCGCCCGGCTCGAGCTTGCCACCGGGAAACTCCCAGAGCGCGCCGCGCGTCTTGGTCGGGGGACGCTTCTGGACCAGGACCCGCCCGTCGCGGCTCAGCAGCGCCGCGGCCACTTCGATCTGACGTATCGTCCGGCGCGGCATGCAGGCAAGTCAAAGGAGGTGCATCGCGTACAGCCAACCGTTGTTGGAGAGCACGTAGAGGTCGCGCCCATGCAACCCCGGCGCCGACGTGATCCCCGCCTTCCCGGGATCGAAAGACCTTCCCAGGGGCCGGCCGGTGCGCGCATTGAGGAACAGCATCGGACCCTCCATCGAGACCAGAAGCACGCCCGGAAAGGTCAGCAGCCCGGTCGCCGACGACGACCCGATGCCCTTCTCCCACAGCGGCGTTCCGTCATAGGCGTTGAAGGCCGCCACCTTTCCAACCGCGGCGGCGAAGAGCGTTCCGCGGCTCAGGCGTAGCTGACTCGCCGTCGGCAACGCCCGCTGCCAGAGAGCTCGACCATCCTGAACCGCGAGCGCCGTCAGGCCATCCTTGTAGTTGGCCACGAAGACGCGCTCGCCGTCGCTCTGCGGCGATCCGGCCGAGTCCTGAAGCTCGCTGCCGCCGCTGGTCACGTGCTGCCAGACGACGCTTCCGTCCTTGGAACGCAGGGCGACGACCGTACCATCCGAGAAGCCAGCGATCGCCAGGTCGCCGACCACCAGCGGCGACGTGACGCTGTGGATAGCAAATTCGTGCCCGGAGGCTTCGCGCCGGTAGCGCCAGGCCCACTTGCCGGTCTGGGCCTCGAGCGCAAAGAGCGTGTCACTGCTGCTCAGGACGAAGACCAAGCCGTTCGACACCACTGGGGCCGAGCCAAGCTCCTCGCCGCTGGCGTACGACCACAGCAAGGAACCGTCGTCGGCTGAGAGCGCATAGAGCAGCCCATCGCCGCATCCGACCAGGATCCGCCCTTGGTCGCCGATCGGGCTGCCCATCGGCCCACCGCCGCGGAACTCCCAAAGGAGCTTGCCGCGCAGCGTGAACGCCTTGAGGCTCCCGTCGCTGGCGCCCACGACCACCTCGGCCTTCGGCCCGCTCTGGCGCAGCACGACGACCGGACTCGAGCTCTCGAATGGCGCGTAGCGCGACACCACCAGGTCGATGGGTCCGTTCTCCGTGGAGGGTGTGACGAAGGCGCGCCAGTCGAGTCGATAGACCGCGTGTCGGCGCGGCGTGTCGTCGCTGTAGAGCTGCACTCCCAGTGGCGGAACGACGCAGCCCAGCGCGCCCGCGAGCCCGACCGAAGCCAAGAGCAGGCGGTTCATCTACTTGGGCGGCGTTGCCGACGGTGCCGGCGTCGGCGCTTTGGGTGCGGCAGGAGGCTCGCCCAGGAAGGTCAGGCGTTCGCCTGCCTCGCGCCCGGCCGGCGATTCGGGCGCCTCTCCGCGCAGCAGTCGATAGACCTGCTTGGCCACCTCCAGCTGGCCGCTGTCCTCGGCCAGGTGACCCTCCGTCAGCAGTCCCAGGTCGCGTCCGAAGCCCCCCGGAGGATGCTCGACCAGGGACTTCGCAGCCGCCAGGGCCTCGTCCTTCTTGCCGAGGCCCAGCAGGCCGTAGGCCATCCCCACTTGACCGTAGGCGCGCAGGTAATCCCCTTCGGGAGCTTCCGCCAGAAACTTCGCGTAGCTGTCCACGGCATCTTGATACTTGCCGAGCTTGTAGTCCGCGTCTCCCAGCGTCAGCCGCGCCACCCGGGCCGCCGGCTGAGAGCCGAATTCCGCGATGGTCGCCTGGGCCTGCTTGGCGATGGCTTCCTGCTTGGCCTGCTCGGATGGAAAATCTTCCTTGGTCCGC
>Ga0302324_100029034_pt1 | contig 10501 bp, 10 predicted proteins | sample Palsa_T0_1_FD_201949 | JGI IMG/M metagenome (GOLD analysis project Ga0302324, IMG submission 201949) | Peat permafrost microbial communities from Stordalen Mire near Abisko, Sweden - Palsa_T0_1 | ecosystem: Environmental > Terrestrial > Soil > Palsa > Peat permafrost | place: Sweden: Abisko... | reverse complement strand
CGTGTAGTACCACGGTTTCTGAACCGATACCTGCTGCGTTGACGGCGTAATCGACCGCACCGAATTCGGCGACGGCGCGCTCGACCATCTGCGTCACCGAACCACCATCCCCGACGTCGGTTCGGTGGAATACCGCCCCCGCGTGCAGTTCCCGCGCCGTGGCTTCGGTCCGTGCGCCACCGACTTCGTCGATGTCGGCAATGAGAACATCCACGCCGTCGCGGGCGAATGCCAGCGCGATCTCGCGGCCCATGCCGCTGGCACCGCCGGTGACGATAGCGACTTTGCGACGCATCCGCTCAAGCCTCGACCATAATCGCCATGGCCGGACAGACATCGGCCGCCTCGATCGTCACCGCGGCGAGGTCCGCCCCCGGCGACTCCTGAAGGAGCACAACGGTGCTGTCTTCCTCGCGCTGGTCGAACACCTCCGGGGCGATGCCGACACACTGACCACTGCCAACGCATTTCGCCGGGTACACCGTGACCTTCACGACTGCTCCTCACCCACAGTGCTCACCAGGTCACCGGGAGCTCACTGACCCCGTAAACGACGTTGTCGTGTTTGAATTCGATGTCGTCGAGGCCCACCGCGAGCGCCAAGGTCGGGATGCGGCGGTACAGCGTGCTGTAGACCACCTGCAGTTCCATCCGGGCGAGCGGCTGACCGACGCATTGGTGCACACCGAACCCGAAACCGACCTGGTGGCGGGCCTTTCGGTGGATGTCGAGCGTGTCCGGGTCGGGAAATGCGGCCGGATCCCGGTTGGCGATGTCGGTCGCGACCACGATGCCCTCGCCGGCCCGGATCACCGTGCCGCCGATCTCGATGTCCGCCAGGGCGATTCGCCGCCTACCCTGATGCAGGATCGACAACCAGCGCAGGAGTTCCTCGACGGTGTTGGCGATCAGCTTGGGGTCGTCGCTGGCGCGAACCTCGGCGAGCACGCCGGGATGTTGCAGCAGCGCAAGTGTGCCCAGCGCGATCATGTTGGCGGTGGTCTCGTGGCCGCCGAGGAGCATCAGCTGCGCGGTGTTGACGAGATCCTCGCGGGCGAGGGTGCCGGGGCGCAACTGCTGCACCACCAGCCGGCTGATCATGTCGTCGCCAGGGTCTTTTTCCTTGGCATCGACGAGCCCGGCCATGAAATCGAGCATGGTCTCCAGAGCCGCGACGGCCTCAACCGGCGGCGTGCGGCCGCTGATGATGGTCTTGGACAGGCCATGGAACAGTTCGCGTTCGCTGTAGGGCACGCCCAGCAGCTCGCAGATGGCAAAGGACGGCAGCGGCAGCGCGATCGCCTCGACCAGATCGGCCGGATTGGGCCCGGCCAGCATGTCGTCGATGAATCCGTCCAGTGCCCTCTGCATTTGAGGCCGAAGCCGCTCCATGCGTTTGACGAGGAAATCCGGTGTGACGAGGCTGCGCACCCGGCGGTGCTCGCTCTTGTCCATATTGACGAACATCTTTGCGCGGCGCCGTCTGGCCGCGGAACCGGCGCTCATGTGTGGATAACCGGGCAGGTCGGAGTCCACGCTCACGCGCTCATCGGACAGGATCGCGCGCACCTCGTCGTAGCCCGTGATCAACCACGGGTTCGATCCGTCCCACAGCGTCACTCGGATCAGCCGGTCGCCGGACTGTACGGCGGCCAGTTGCGGTGGCGGGTCGAAAGGGCCGCCCCGCCGCATCGGATAGGAGGGGGCGCTCACGACACCGGCCTGAGCAGGTCGGCGGCTAGGGCGCGCAATTGCGGTTTCTGCGCCTTCCCGGTCGCGGTCAACGGCAGCGCGTCGACGACCTCGACGAAGCGCGGCACTTTGTAGTTAGAAATCTGGGCACGACACCAGGCGATGATCTCGTCGGGGTCCGGTACGCGGTCCGGCCGCGCCACGACGAAGGCCATTCCCACCTCGCCGAGTCGTTCGTCCGGCACACCGATCACCGCGACCTGCGCGATGTCGGGATGGCGGGCCATCGCATTCTCGATCTCGGCGGGATAGGCATTGAGGCCACCGACGATGTACATATCCTTCTTCCGATCTGTGATGCGCAGCCGGCCGCGGTCGTCGATCAGGCCGAGGTCTCCGGTGCGCAACCAGCCATCCGGAGCGAAGGCTCTCGCCGTCGCATCGGGCTCATCGAGGTAGCCCTGGGTCACGGGAAATCCGCGGATATAGATCTCGCCGACGGCACCGGCGGCCAACTCTGCTCCCTCGTCGGGGCCGTCGGCGTGGGCGATCCGCACCTCGATGCCGGGCAGAGGCCACCCGGCGGTGTTGACGATCGAGTCAGCGTCACTATCCCGACGAGTCATTGTGACGCAACCACATTCGGTCAATCCGTAGCCTACGACCATCACTTCGCAGGCCAGTTCGGTCATCACCCGCTCGACCATTGTCACGGTGTTCACCGCACCCCCTGGCACGGCGATTCGCCACGACGACAGGTCGTAGTCGGAACGCCGCGGGTGGTTGAGGATGCTCATGTAGATCGTCGGGGGTGCAGGCAGCGCGGTGATCCGCTCCTGATGGACTTTGCGCATGACGGATTCGGTGTCGAATACCCGTTCCGGATACATCGTCGCGCCCTGCATGACGCACACGAAGATCCCGGCCTTGAGTCCGAAGCTGTGGGAGAACGGGTTGGCGATGAGGTAGCGATCGTTCTTACGGAGCCCGGTGATCTCGCACCACGACGAGTACAGGTGGACGTTCTGCTCGTGCCGGCTGAGCACCCCTTTCGGGCTGCCGGTGGTGCCGGAGGTGTAGATGATGTCGCACAGATCCGTCGGAGCAACGGTCTCCAGTGCTGAGGTCACCTCGGCGTCTGATCGTTGACCCGCACTGAGGAACTCGTCGAACGTGAGAGTCCCGGTGCCGGATTCGCCTTCGAGCACGACCGTGGCCACCAACCGTGACGTGTCGAACCCCGCGGCCTCCAGCATGCCCGCATAGTCGACACCGAGGAATCCATTGACGGTGAACAGAGCCTGTGCACTGGACATTTCGAGAACTGTGGCCGCTTCGGGTCCGCGGAGTCGGGTGTTCATCGGGACGAGCACCAAGCCCGCCCACGAGGCACCGAGCGCGGTGACGATCCACTCCAGACTGTTCGGCGCCCAGATCGCCACCCGGTCGCCCGTCCGCAGGCCCGAGGAGCGGGTCGCGGCGGCCAATTGCTTGGCGGCGACGAACAGCTCGGCGTAGGTCATTCGCCGCTCGCCGTCGACTACCGCCTCGATGTTCGCGAATTCGGTGGCCGCCCTGGCCAGCAGTGCCGGGATGGTGGCGGTCATGACGAACTAGATTCGGGGCGGGCGAGTGTTTCGGCCCGGCGGCTGGTGAAGCGCCACTTTCCGTCCGAACAGCGTTGCAGGGCATCGTGATATCGCCCTGTCATTGCGATGCGGACGCGGCCACCTTCGCCGCCGCGGTCGAGCATCGCCCACCCGCTGACAGAGGTCGCGCGATCGCCGTCGATGCTCACGATGGGATTGAACAGGGCGTGCTGCACGGTGAGCCGCTCCGTGGGCGTCACTCTATCCCACACCGTCGCGAAAGCGGCCTTGCCTTCATATGTCCGGCCCATCATGGCGAATGTGCAGTCGTCGTCGAAAAGCGTTAAAAGCTCGTCGATCTCACCCGCGTCGAGCAGTGCGCAGTATCGCTCGAGCACCCCGCGGACCCGCAGTTCGTCGAGGACGCGAGCGCCGGCGTTCACGCGATGACGCCCTTCACCTTGAGCTCGATGATGTCGTCCCAGTCCATGCCGAGATCGTCGATCAGGATCGCGTCACTGTGTTCGTTGAATGCGGGCGCTCTAGTGGACGGTGACGGCGCGCCGTCGAACTGCACCGGGGTCGCCACCAGCGGATGTGTTGCCCCCGAACCGGAGTCGACGTCGACGATGTAACCGTTGGCGATGACCTGCGGGTCGGTCATCACTTCTAGAGGGTCTTGCACGGCCGACCACTGACCCTTGAAATCGGCCAGGCGGTCTTTCCACTCGGCGAGTGTTGCGCCCGCGAAGACCTTCTTGAGGATTTCCCTGGAAGCCAGGCTGTTGGCTCGGAACGAGTCAGCGTCTGCGAACCGCTCGTCTCCGATGAGCTCGTCGAGACCCGTCACCCGGCAGACCTCCGACCAGTAGTGGAAACCCTGCAGGCAGGCCAGAAACAGGGTCTTACCGTCCGACGTTTGATAGCCGAACATGAGCGGGTTGCCGATGTCGATGCCCGCGGGCATCTGGCCCCACGGATGATTCAGCTGATGGGACAACGCGATCGCCGCCCCCATCGACCACATGCCGGTCGCGAGCAGAGACACGTCGATCACCGTGGCTTCCCCGGTGCGTTCGCGGTGCAGCAGTCCGGCGGCGATCCCGCCTGCGATGGTCATCGCACCGATCGAGTCCCCGTACGCGGGGGCGGGTTGGGCCGTAAACGAGTCCACCTCCACAGGTTTGGCGCCATAGGCCACGCCGCCCCGACACCAGTAGCCGAGGACGTCGTAGCCGCCGCGGTCCGCGTCCGGTCCGCGTGACCCGTATGCAGAGCCTCGGACGTAGACGATCCCCGGATTGACGGCCCGGATGTCGTCGACGTCGATCTTGAGCTTGGTTCGGACGGCAGGAAGCTTGTTGGTGAGGAACACATCACACGACGCGGCCAGCCTGTGCACGAGTTCGACGCCGTCGGGCCGGCCGAGGTCGATTCCGATGCTGCGTTTCCCGCGGTTCGAGTGCTCGAGCAGCGGATGCCAGCCGCCGCCGCCGAGGTCGAGGCCACCGGTGGACATGATGCCGCGCATGGCGTCGCCTCGTTCGACGGGTTCGATCTTGATGACGTCGGCGCCCCAGTCGGACAAGATCGCCGACGCAGCGGGGACGAAGGTGTGTTCTGCCACTTCGAGGACGCGAATTCCCCGCATCACTTCGGTCATCAGACGCCCGTCCCGTCGCTGCGGAAGACGGCTTGGCCCGTCGTCACGATCCGTCCTCCGTTGCCTTCGTCGACCATCGAAAGGCGAACACCGATGCGGCTTTTGTCACGTCCGGTCCCGCAGCTGCCCTCGACGCGGAAAGGGCCGACTTTGGCTCGCGCAACGAACATCACGTGCCAGTCCTCGACCTGGACGCGGTCGGTGCCCGCGAGTGCGGCGGCGAGTTCGGTGGCCGCCGCCTCCAGAACCACGTGCTGGGGGCCCAGGTGCAGCGCGGCGTCGGGCGAGGCCAACTCCTTGCTGAGCTGGGGCAGCGTCCACTGACCGTCCGGCCGCCGCGACGCACCAAACACCCGGTGCAGTGGCGGAAGATTCGGGGAATCGATGACATCGATCGGCGGATTGTCGACGGGCACGTGACCCGGCGGGGTGTCAGCGAGGCTCACGCCGATGCCCTCCGATCTGGCGATCAGGCGCGCCGGATTGTCCGCGTCGACGATGTCGGAACGGCTGAAGCCCATCCGACGGCCGATCTTGATGACCTCACGGCGGATCTCGATCGCGCGGACGTCGCGCGCGTCGTCGAGAACCTGCATGGACGCGCTCACCGGGTTGGGTACGAACAGGTCGTCGCCCATGCCTCCTGACTCCGGTGCGGCGATGCACAGCGGCGCCGCCATGATTCCACCTGCGGCGTTGCGCATGTCGTGGCGAAGAACCATGGTCTCCGGCCCTTCGACACCTTTGTCCAGCGAGCCGTGCCGCCTGCCGAGATACCGGTAACTGAGCAGGTTCGTCCACATGCTCTCGAAGGTGTTCCAGTACTTCTCGTCGGGTACTTCGCGGATGTCATCCGGCATCGTGGTTCTCCCTCTTCGTAACGGCGTTCTCGTGCAGCGTAACAATGCACCCGCGAAATGGAACGGTGTTATCCGTTCACCGGAGGCCTTGACTGAATGGCGCGCAGAATCACTTCGCTGCGTTCCGCCGCCTCGCGCAGCGAGACCTCTGCCGACTGCACAATCGCGGAGCCGTGGAAGGTTCCCGGAAACAGGTGCAGCTCAACGGTGTTGCCCGCAGCAAGCAAAGCTTGCGCGTACGCGATTCCCTCGTCCCGCAGCGGATCGAAGTGCATCACGGAGATGTACGCCGGCGGCAGACCGGCGAGGTCAGTCGCGCGGGCCGGGGCTGCATAGTGACTGACGTCGGAGCCGCCCGGTACGCCCGCACCGAGGTAGGCGTTCCAACTCAGCTCTGCGAGCGGACGTGTCCACATAGGCGTGTCGATGTATTCCCGCATGCTCGAAGTCCCCAGCCGGTCATCGAGCTGCGGGTAGGACAGCGCCTGAAACGCGATCGCGGGCCCTCCCCGGTCGCGCGCAAGCAGTGCCAAAGCTGCAGCAAGGCCACCGCCGGCGCTCGCGCCGTAGAGAACGATCCGCGAGGCGTCCACGCCGATTTCGGCTGCATGATCGGCAAGCCATGTGAGACCGGCATAGCAGTCCTCGAGGCCGGCGGGAAAAGGCTCCTCGGGTGCGAGCCGGTACTCGACACTTACGACGACGGCCTGCACCTCAGCGGCGAGTTGCCGATTGGGGATTTCACCGATCGCGGTGGAGCCCAGCACGAATCCACCACCATGGATGTCATAGATCGCCGGTAGCAGCTCGGCTGATGTGGTGTGGGGCCGATATATCCGAAGCCGCACGTCCGGTGATCCCGTCACACCCGCTGCAGCGACGTCCGCGATCTCCACATCGGCGGTGTCGGCCGGTGGCGGCATCGATTCGATCAGTGCAGCGAGTTCTGCCCGAGCAGCCGTGATGTCGGTCAGGTCAAGAGCCGGAATCAACGGCACAACGGGGGCCAGCTGCTCATCAAATGCATACGTCACGACGTACTTTCGGTCGCGGCCAAAGGGTTCGTTGGAAACAACGTTCTCATTCTCCGGTACACTACGCGCACCCTGCGGTACGTTAGTCACGACTTCCACGAGGAGGCTCGTCCGTGTCACTGGATCTCGCCCCTGTGGGCCGGGGTAAGCGAGGGTCGGACCTCACCGCCCAAGACATGCCCGTGTACCCCGCGACCCTGTGGGCACTGCTCGAACAGCGGGTGGGCGCCACTCCTGAACGAGTACTTCTCGAGGACGAGAGCGGACGCGTGCTGACCGCGCGGCAGTGGCGGGACACGGCGCTGCGGCTCGCAGCGGCGCTACACGCACGCGGCATCGGGCCGGGTACGCCCGTCAGCTGGCAACTACCCACCATTGCAGAATCGGCGATCCTGATGATGGCGCTGGCCCGGCTCGGCGCCGTGTCCAACCCGATCATTCACATCTTGCGTGAGCACGAGGTCGGCTTCATCGTCGGACAGGTCGGGGCCCCGCTGCTGATAACGCCTCACCTCTGGCGTAATTACGACTACCCCGCGCTCGCCCGCGGGGTCGCGGCGAAACACGGTTGCGACACCCTTGTGATCGACCGCGGGACGCTCCCCACCGCTAAATCCGACGCCCTGCCCCCGGTCCCGGACGGTGCGGGCAACCCGGTGCGCCACATTTATTACTCCTCCGGCACCACCGCCGCACCCAAGGGCGTCCGGCACACCGACGCATCCCTGATGGCGGCGGCGAGCGCCATCATTCTGATGTCCACCGATGAGGACGTCGTCCCCGTCGCCTTTCCCTTCACTCATGTCGGCGGCATCGCGCAAACCATCGCGACGCTCTACACCGGCTCGCCGATGGTGTTCTTCGAGCACTTCGACGCCAAGCGAAGCCCGCATGTGATGGCTGCACACGGCGCGACGAAACTGGGCAGCACACTGCCGTTCTTCCTGGCCTACGCCGAAGCTCAACGCCGGCATGGCAACCAGCCGTTGTTCCCCGCGCTGCGGTCCCTGGCATCGGGTGGAGCACCGACGCCGCCCGAGCTCTTCTACGAAATGAAAAAGCTTTTCGGCGTTCCGATTCTGGCCAACTGGGGGCTGACCGAGTTCCCCATCGCTACAGCGTCATTCGCCGATGAACCCGATGAGGATCTGGCGCTCACCGAAGGACGTCCATTGCCCGCCGTACAGGTGCGTGTCGTCGGCTCCGACGGCACGCACCTGCCCCGTGGCCAGGAGGGCGAGCTCCTCGTCAAGGGGCCCCAGATGTTCCAGGGCTATGTGGACGAACGCCTCAACGCCGACGCCTTCGACGCCGATGACTTCTTCCGCACCGGCGACCTGGGGATCGTCGGACCCCACGGGCACGTGCGAATCACGGGCCGGAACAAGGACATCATCATCCGCAACGCGGAGAACCTGTCGGCGTTGGAGATTGAGGGGGTCATCTACACCCACCCCAAAGTCGCCGAAGTCGCCGTTATCGGGCTGCCCGATGCCCGCACCGGCGAGCGTGCGGTGGCCGTCGTCGTTCTGGCCCCCGGCGCCAAGACCCTCTCGGTGGCCGACCTTGCCGAGCATCTGGGGCACCACGGCCTGGCCAAGCAGAAGTTTCCCGAACAGCTCGAGATCGCCGATGCACTGCCACGCAACTCCATGGGCAAAGTGCTCAAGCACGAATTGCGCAGGCAGTACGCAGCCGCGCGATGAAAATCGCGCTGCGGCTTCCGGATCATCTGTCGAGCACCGGAACAGAGTTCACCGATCTGGGCGCGATAGCCGAGGTAGCACTCGCCGCGGAAGCCGCCGGCTTCGACGGCGTCTTCGCCAGCGACCATCCCGTTCCCGGCGCCGACATCGACCGACTCGGTGAGCACCACACCTATGACCCCTTCGTGGCGTTGGCGTACGTCGCCGGGGTGACGTCGAGGTTGCGCCTCATGTCCGCGATGACGATCCTTGCGTACCGAAATCCATTCCTGACCGCAAAGGCCGTCGCTACCCTCGACGTGCTGTCCGGCGGCCGGGTGATTCTCGGGGTGGGCGCCGGCTACATGCGCGACGAGTTCGCCGCTCTCGGGGTCGATTTCGACGAACGCAACGAACTGCTCGACGAGGCGCTCGACGTGATCCGCCTCGCGTGGGGCGGCAAGCCGATGTCCTACCGCGGCAGGCACTTCCACGCTCCGGGCAACCAGGCGCTGCTGGTGCCCGCACAAAAACCGCACCCGCCGGTCTGGGTCGGCGGCAATAGCCGCCGCGCGATCAGGCGCGCCGTGCACAAGGCCGACGGATGGATGCCCTTTCCGCTGACGCCGTCGCGCGCCGCCATGGACTCGACCGCGCCCATGGACGGACACGCCGATCTCGCGGCCGGTATCGGCTACGCGCGGTCGTACGCCGCTGAGGCGGGCTGCACACGACCGCTCGACGTCGCCTACATGCCGTTGCCGCAGGAAGCCCTCGTTCAGCCGGACCCCGACCGGTACCTGGCTGACGCGCGACGGCTGGCAGGCATCGGTGTGTCGTACTTCGTGACGCAATTACCGATGACCAAACGCAGCGAACTACTCACGGCCATCGCCGCTTTCGGCGACGAGGTGATACCTGACGTCACCGAGATGCCAGAAACTACGACCCCTGGGAGCACTGATGGCGATTGATCCGACGGCGATAGGTGCCACGTCGGAGTCCCGTCTCTACGAATGGACCGACCGCGACACACTTCTGTACGCACTGGGCGTCGGGGCAGGCAGCGGTGAGCTGGCGTTCACTACGGAGAACAGTCACGACACGCCACAACAGGTCTTGCCCACCTTCGCAGTCATCTCCTGCCCCGCCTCGGATGGGATGACGATCTTCGGCACGGTCGACCGCGGTTCCGTTCTGCACGGCTCCCAGCAGATCAGACTGTTCGCACCATTACCGCCAGCAGGGACACTGAATGTGATCAGCGACGTCGTCGACCTGCAGGACAAGGGTCCGGGTAAACACGCGGTCGTCGTACTACGAACGCGCGGAACAGATCCCGACACCCATGACATCGTGGTTGAGAACGTCATGACGCTGGTCATCCGCAGCGCGGGCGGCTTCGGTGGCGTACCCGGAGAGCGTTCACAAGGACACGCGATTCCCGACCGCGAGTCCGACGCGCGCGCGGTGATGCCCACGAGCCCCGACCAAGCATTGATCTACCGGCTGACCGGCGACCGCAATCCGCTGCACAGCGACCCGTGGTTCGCTCGAGAGAAAGCCGGTTTCCCTACGCCGATCCTGCACGGGCTGTGCACCTACGGGTTCGCCGGGCGCGCGTTGGTCGCAGAACTGGGGGGCGGCAACGCATCCGCGATCCACTCAATCTCAGCCCGTTTCACCTCGCCCGTCTTTTCCGGCGACACCCTCACCACGTCGATCTGGCGCATCGGCGACAACCGAGGGGTGTTCCAGACCGAGGCATCGAGTCCGGACGGGTCGAACGCCCGATTGGTCCTTGCGGACGGATTCGTGGAGTACGCCGGCTAGTTCGGAGACTTGATGCGACACGCGAGAACGTTATTCTCATATAAGAAGAGCTTCGACACGCATATGGATACTGCTGTTGACACGGCCACCCTACGGAGAGTAAAAACTGAACCAGATTCAGCTGAACCGGATTCAGTCCGGCTCT
>Ga0302324_100029033_pt1 | contig 10501 bp, 8 predicted proteins | sample Palsa_T0_1_FD_201949 | JGI IMG/M metagenome (GOLD analysis project Ga0302324, IMG submission 201949) | Peat permafrost microbial communities from Stordalen Mire near Abisko, Sweden - Palsa_T0_1 | ecosystem: Environmental > Terrestrial > Soil > Palsa > Peat permafrost | place: Sweden: Abisko... | reverse complement strand
CGGGGGGGGGCGCCGGGGGCGCCGGCGGGGCCGGTCCGCCCCAGGCCCCCCCCCGCCCCGCGCCCCACGGTGGTAGGGCAGTCGGTGGCGAGGGTGAAGTTGGTGGCAGCGAGTTGGAGGTTGGTGGCGGTGGTGCTGCCTAAGTTGCGGAGAGTGATGTTGGGGGAGTTGTCGGTGGAGAGCGCGAGGCTGGGGGCAGCGGTGGGGTTGAGTTTGGCGAGGTAGGCTGCGTTGCCTGCGCAGAGACTGCCGTTGCAGGTGCCGGCAGGAAGGGCGGCGGCGCGAAGAGTGGAAGGGAGGGTACTGGTGGGGATGTTGTAAAGAGGCAGATCGTACGTCTCGGTGGCGAGGAGGCTGGAGCTGGCGGTGGGGCTGACGCTTCCGGCGAAGATGGGCTGGCCTGTTTGGTCGGCTGTAAGTGAGGTGAGGGTGACGTGGGCGCTGGAGAAGGCGGGATTGGTGGTAGGGAGACCCCCGAGGCGGATGGCTTGGTCGATGGTGTTTTGCGAGGTTACTCGCAGAGCGTAGCTGTTGCCGATGGTGGAGAGTGGTGTGACAGGAAGGAGAGAGGCTGGTGTAGTGAGGGTACTGGAGACCCACGCTGCTCCGTTGGGTGCGGGAGTGAGGGTGGATTGGGTGCCGGGGGCGAGGAGGGTAGAGCTGAGGACGGTGCTGCCGTCGAGAGGCATGCGGAGGAGGGTCTGGTAGGTTGCGTTGACGAGCGGCGTGAATACAGTGGCGATGGGGAACTGGCCGAGGGCGACGGAGCCGGAGAGGAGGAGATTGTTTGCGACGGGATCGATTGCGATGGAGGTGAGGCCAGGGCCGGGGATGAAGGTAGAAAAGACAATGCCGTCGCCTGCGGGAGTGAGTTTCGTAAGAAACCCAGAGGTAGTGTTGGGTGTGGAAGGGATGATGGAGGGGACGATGGCGGCGATGGTAGGGTAGCCGGTGGCCGTGGTGGTGCCGGTGATGTAGGCGTTGTCGGATGAGTCGGCTGAGATGGCCGAGGGTGCGGTGACTGGCTGGCCACTGAGAGACTGGCCGCTGAGGTAGGTGGCGTAGACGAGTGTGGTGCCGGTTGCGTTGAAGCGTTCGACGAAGCCGTTCTGTATGCTGCCGGGGGCAGGAGACTGGATGATGGCGGACGGTGTGACGGGGAGGGTTGCGCTGAAGATGCTGCCGGTGAGGAAGACGGCGTCGTTGGAGGCTGCGATGGCGGAGGCTGCGATGCGGCTGGCTCCGGCAAAGCAGAGAAAGACTTCATTCAAGTTCTGATCGAACTTGCCGATAAAGGAGGTTGTCGATGTATCTGCAGCGCTGGGAAAGGCTGCGCCGGAGGTGGACTGGAGCGTACCTGAGGTTGTGGTGCCGGTGATGTAGAGGTTGCCAGATGGGTCGAGGGCCATGGCGAGGCCGATGTCGCCTGCTGCGCCTAGATGGGTTTGGGCGAGGATGTTGGTTGCTGTCGGATCGGTTTTGAGGAGGCGGACGCCGTCTTTTTGATCGAGGAGGAGATAAAGGTTGCCGGAGCTATCGGCTTGGACGGCGTTGAACTGGCCTTGATTTGCGACTGTGCGCAGGCCGGTAAAGACTAGTTGCTGCGGGCCGGTGAGGGGATTGCTTTGGCTGCACAACTGTGGTGTGGCGGAGAGAATTGAGAGCAGGAGCAGCGAGCTCAGAAGACTGCGTAGACCGGCAAGGAGGAGTCGGTGAGAGAACTGTGTCTTCATGGTTAGTGGCTGCGGGCAATGCACAGATGCAGCCTGTCCTTAATATCCATGCGGCTCAAAGAGGTTGGGGGGCGATGAACAAAAATACCGTTACGAAGGTACTATAGCTTCCCATTTTGGGAAGCGGCACTCCCCTGTAGTTGTAGGAGGTGGGTGAGGCCGCGGGCTTGCATCTCTCGCAGGAAGGTGGAGTGGTCGGTGTACTGGATGGCCTGCATGCCGGTGGCGATGGCGGCAGCGATGTTGTCGGCGCGGTCGTCGATGAAGAGGATGTTTGCGGGTGGAGTGCGAAGGCCCTCGGCGGCGTGGTGGTAGATGGCGGGTTCGGGTTTGGCGAGGTTGAGGGCGTAGGACCAGGTGTGGTGGTCGAATTTGTTGATCCAGCCGCCGTGTTTTGCGACGAGACCTGCGGCCATGGCGTCGGGCATGTTGGAGAGGATGCCGATGCGGATGCCGGCGCGCTGGAGATGTTGCGCCCAGTCGATCATGGGTGGATTGAGCTGGCTCCAGAAGTCGGTGTCGGTGGCGATGAGTTGTTTATGCTGAGTGGGGGTGAGGGTGATGCCGGCACCGGCGGCGGCTTTGTGCCAGTAGGTTTCACCGTTGAGATCGTTGCGATCGTAGGCGTGGCGGTGGGCCCAGTACTCGCGGTGGAGGAGATCTTCGCTGAGGCCGGTGATGGTGCGCATCCGGGCCCAGGCGGCGGGGTCGGGCGGCCCGGAGAGGACCATACCGTAGTCGAAGAGGACTGCTTTTACTGGGTTCATAGGTGAATGGTTATTGTAATGGACTTATCTTGACCGCGAGAGCCGAACGGCATTGGGAGCGATAAAGTTCAGGATGTTGATGCTTCCTGCAACTCTGGCTCCTGGGGTTGATTTTGCTGCTGGCGCATCCGATAGTGCAGGCGGAGAAACTCTTTGCCCCAGAGCCAGAGGATATGATCTGCGCGAGCTGTACCGAACTCTGCGGGGTAGACGTGAATTGTCTCTTGCATGCTTCGGAGATACCGAGCCCAGACCATGCCATCTTCTCCATGTACGACGAAATAGAAGCCAGGATCGCCGAATGCCTCTCCAGCCGAGGTAACGGAGAATGAACCGTCGTCATGAACCTTTGGCCTCATCACGACGATCGCATTGCCGTTGGGCAAGGGAAAGACGACCTTGATGCAGGGAGATGAATGTCCTGGCACGGTGCAGATGGAATAGCTGCCGGCGTAAAGAACATTTCGGGTAGCGTTCAACTCACGGACCCATGCAGTTTGAATCAGCGTTCCGGTGTTGGGGTCGCGCATTTGAATAACATTGCTGGTCATCCCTTTGGCGCTGTCGAGAGAGGACAAGGGGATGTTCAACTGCTGGAGACGGCGGCTGAAGAGAACGGCTAGTGCCCGTCCGAATGGCCGGAAGAGCCCGTGCCATTCCGACCAGGCATCGAGCACGTACTCGGAGGTGCGTTCGTAGAAATGCTGGACAGGGGTTGCTACAAGACTGAAATCTGCGGAACTATCGGATAGGCTGGTCAGATTTTCAACTAATCCACGGACTCCGCTTTGCAGCGCTCGCAGATTGTTTTGATGGGCATAGACGGTAAAAAAATCCTTGCCGATTTGTCGCGTGTTGCCTGTTGGTCCGTCGAGCCAGATGTGATCTTTGAGAACAAGCCGTCGCCCGGTGATCTCTACCCATCGCTGGGTCAACCAGTCGCTTAGAAACCCGCGTCTCTCTCCCAGCCAGATCATTCGCAGATTATTCCATAAGAGGCTCACTCGTTTTGAATGAGCGGCGAGGAGATCCTTGAGGCGATTAGCATGGTGGGGTGAGCTATCGGTTTTCCAGGCGGACGGGTTGGGATGTGGGGGAGAGCGGGTTTGCGGCCGCGATCCGGGAGGCAAAGGCCGCGGGGCGGGGTTTGGTGGATTTGACGGTGTCGAACCCTACGGTGTGCGGGTTTGCTTATCACGCGGAGAGGATTTTGGGGGCGCTGGGTAGTGTGGGGGCGATGACGTATGACCCTGATCCTCGGGGGATGCGGTCGGCTCGGGAGGCGGTGGCGGGGTATTACCGCGATCATGGGGCGAGTGTCGATCCGGATGCGGTGGTGCTGACGACCAGTACGAGCGAAGGGTACGGGTATCTGTTTCGGCTGCTGTGTGATGCAGGGGATGAGGTGCTGGTGGCGCAGCCTAGCTATCCGCTGTTCGATTTTCTAGCGGATCTGGAGGACGTGCGGCTGAAGACGTATCCGCTGTTTTATGACTATGGGTGGTGGATCGACTTTGCTGAGCTGGAGCGAAGGATTGGGCCGAGGACACGGGCGATTGTGGTGGTGCATCCGAATAATCCCACGGGGCATGCGACGGGGGTGGCGGAGCGGGGGCGGCTGGAGGGGATTTGTGCGCGGCATGGGCTGGCTTTGATAGTGGATGAGGTGTTTTTGGATTATCCGTTTGGGGAGACGCGGTTGGAGAGCTTTGCGGTGGGGCCGCATGCGGGGGGGACGTTTGTGCTGAGTGGGATGAGCAAGATTGCAGGATTGCCGCAGATGAAAGTGGGGTGGATTGTGGGGCTGGGGCCAGAGGAGGTTCGGCGACAGGCGATGGGGCGGATGGAGGTGATCGCGGATACGTTTCTGTCGATGAATGCTCCGGCGCAGCTGGCGCTGCCGGCATGGTTGGCCGGGCGCGGGGAGATTCAGAGGCAGATACTGGAGCGGGTGATGCAGAACCTGGCGGCAGCGCGGGCGGCTGGGTTAGAGGCGTTGCAGGTGGAGGCGGGGTGGAGTGCAATTTTGCGGCTGCCCCAGAGGGGTGGAGGCGGTGAGGTTGCAGAGGAGTTATTGCGGGAGGTGGATGTAATTGTGCATCCGGGGTCGTTCTATGGGATTGCTGAGTCGGGTCGGGTGGTGGTGAGTTTGATTGGTCGCGTGGAGGAGTTTGCTCTGGGGCTGGAGCGGATCGTAGGGTGGATGGGGAGGAACCAAGCTCGATACTAGTTCATGTGGTGCGTGTAATGTGTTGGATTTGATTATTTTTTTATCTTACTGATTTTATTTTGTTTTTAGGAATGGATTTGATTCTCGCTCTGCGCCTATAGAGGTTCTGGAGCCGTGGCCGGGGATGACGGAGACGTCGTCGGGGAGGGTGAGGAGACGGTTGTGGATGGAGTTGAGAAGCTGGCGGGTGTTGCCGCCAGGTAGGTCGGTGCGGCCGATGGAGCCGGCGAAGAGGGTGTCTCCGGCCAGGAGGAGGGACTGGTCGGGAAGGTAGAGACAGACGCTGCCCTGGGTGTGGCCGGGGGTGTGGAGGATGGATCCGGTGAGGCCGACGATTGCGATGCTTTTGCCCTCGTCCAGGGTGTCGTCGGGGGGTGGGACCTCGGGGGGGGTAATGCCGAGCCAGCCAGCCTGCACGTCCATCATTTCGACCAGGGGCAGATCGTTTTGGTTGTAGAGGATAGGGGCTCCGGTGACGCGCTTGAGGCGCTGGGCGCCGGCGATGTGGTCGATGTGTGCGTGGGTGATGACGATCTGCTTGACGGTGAGGTTGTGCTTGTCGAGAACGCTGAGGATGCGGGGTATGTCATCGCCGGGATCTACGACGATGGCTTCGAGAGAGGTCTCGTCGCCGAGGATGGAGCAGTTGCAGTGCAGGGGGCCGACGGTGAGGATCTCGTGAATCATGATTTTAAGACTAACAAGAGTCCTGCCGTACGCGCCGTCCGGCAGGACATGATTTTAGGCATGAAAAATGCGCAAGCCGGTGGCCTGCGCATTCTGAAGATACGAAGGAATTACTTCTTCGGCGTCGTCTGGCTGGTGGGGTGCGTGGTGCCGGACAGGACGGAGTGGTCGCCGCTGGAGCGGGCTAGCAAAATGGTAAGGCCGATGGAGGTGAGCATGAAGAGGATGGCCGAGTAGGTGGTGAGTTTGGTGAGGAGGTTGGCTGCGCCACGAGGACCGAAGGCTGTCTGTGAACCCTGGCCTCCGAAGGCTCCGGCGAGGTCGGCGGATTTTCCCTGTTGGAGAAGGACAACGGCAATAATGAAGAGCGAAACGACGATGTGGAGGACAACGACTAGATAGATCATCGGGTGGCTTTGTAACCTCTTGGGTTCGGAGACGGTGCTCCGAAAATTTGTGGATTGGTGCGGAGGAGGGGACTTGAACCCCTATGCCTTGCGGCGCTAGCACCTCAAGCTAGTGCGTCTGCCAATTTCGCCACCTCCGCGCTTTTCTCGACGCTGTAGGCGTGAGGTGCGGTAAGCAATCCGAAGGTAAGTATAGCATCCTGAGGCGGGGTTGTGAGATGTGGATTTGGAGTGCGATGCGACGGCGGATCTTCGCGGATGAGCACGAATAAAAGCTAGGGGTGGATGAAGGGCAGATGCAGATAAAAGCAAAGGCGAAAGACAGAGATCCATTCGACTGAGTTGCTCCATAGTGCCGTGAGCAACTTCGCTCAGGATAATGTGCTGATATGTGTATGGGAAGAGTGAACAGAGGTCAGAAGCAGATTTCTACATTCCGTTGCGAAATGACGAGCAAAGGAGCCAGCACGATAAGGCAGAAGGATTCAGGTGCAATGGGTTGTAATTTAGAACGGCTGCGTGATGGTTGGAGTCGCGTAGCCGTTTTTGCGAGTTGACTAAGATTGTGACTTAGCGTTGGGAGGAGAGGCCGGTTGGGGGGACCTCTGGTGAAGTGGCCGGAGTAGCGCGCTTTTTTTTCTTCACGGGTGGGGCTGCGTTGGGTGGGCGCTGCTTGCCATGGCCGTTGCCGTTTTTCTTTTTGCCGTTGGTCTCGATGACAGCGCGCATCCAGTAGTTGCCTTCGGCGTCGGCTTCAATGCCGTGAACCTCGCGCTCGAAGCCGGGGAAGCGCTTGCCGAACTCCTCCATGGCGAGGATAAGCTTGATGACGGGACTTTCGGCGCCGCCGAGACGCTCGCCCGGCATGGACATGGGGATACCGGGAGGGTAGGGAACGAGCATGACGGCGGCTATGCGGCCAGCCATCTCGGAGAAGCGGATTTTTTCGGTTTCGTTACGTAACAACTTTTGATACGTCTGCGCGGGGGTGAGGATGGGATCGAAGTCTTCGTCGCAGGCGTCGTTTACCAAGCCCGATAGGTTCAACTGGACCATCGCGGCGTGCATCTCGTCGGAGAGTTCTTTGAGAGAGACGTTGCGATAGCGGGCTGGATACCTCAAGACGAGTTCGGGGAGTGCTTCTTCGAGCGATGCTTCGCTGTCGTAGAGGCGCTTGAACTCGAAGAGATTTTCCAGGAGCGCGCCCCACTTACCTTTGGATGTACCGACGGAGAAGAGAACGAGGACAGTGTAATCGCCGGTGCGAGCGATCTCAACGCGGCGGCCATCGAGAAACTCTGTGATGATAGCGGCAGGGATGCCCCAGTCGCTGATAACGCCCTGGGCGTTGACGCCAGGGGTGAGGATGGTGACCTTGGTGGGGTCCAACATGCAGTAGTCGTCGGCGATGTCTTCGTCCTGATAGCCGTGCCAGTCTTCGCCGGGCTTGAGGGTCCATGCGCTGGAGCGGTTGGTGAGGAGGCCGTCGGGCGCTTCTTCGAGGAGGTGGGTCTGGCCGTCGAGTGGGTCGAAGACGTATTCGGGCTGATAGAGGCGGAAGAACCAGCCCTGCTCTGCGGCGCGGAGGCGGTGGGCGATGGAGGACATGGCTTTGCGGAAGCTGATGGCGTCCTGCAGGGTCTCGCTCATGAGGGTGGGGCCGGCGGGCTCGTCCATCATGGCGGCGGCGACGTCGAGGGACGCGATGAGGGGGTAGAAGGGCGAGGTCGTCCCGTGCATCATGAAGGATTCGTTGAACTGATCGAAGTCGAGGTTGGCGCGGGGGCTCAGCTTGACGTGGATCATAGAGCCCATGGAGAAGGCCGCAAGCATCTTGTGCGTCGATTGAACGGCGAAGATGGTGGGTCGGTCGGGCATGTCATCGGGAACGCCCATGGCGAAGCGGCCCTGGTAGATCTCGTGGAACTTGGCGTATGCGTACCAGGCTTCGTCGAAGTGGATGCGCGGGACGGATTTGGCGAGTTCGGTGACGACGCGGTTTACGTCGTAGCAGAGGCCGTCGTAGGTGGAGTTGGTGACGACGGCGTAGGTGGGGTTCTGGTTGGGGACGCCGGTGGTGAGAGGGCTCTTGTCGATGATGCCGCGGATGAACTCGGGGCTGAAGCGTTTGAGGGGGACGAGGCCGATCATGCCGTAGCCGTTGCGCGTGGGCTTCATGTAGACGGGGCGCGCGCCGGTGACGGTGAGGGAGTGGCAGATGGATTTGTGGCAGTTGGCGTCGGCCAGGACGATGTCGTCTTGCGCGATGACTCCGTGGCCTACGATCTGGTTTGAAGTGCTGGAGCCGCCGAGGACGTAGAAGGTCCAATCGGCGCCGAAGATGCGGGCGGCGTTGCGCTCGGATTCGCCTGGAGGCCCGAGGTGGTCGAGCCATGAGCCTAGGGGCGAGGTAGAGATGCCGAGGTCGGAGCGCATGATGTTTTCGCCGAAGAACTTGTGGAACTCCATGCCGATGGGGTGTTTCAGGAAAGCTACGCCGCCCATGTGGCCGGGTGCGTCCCAGGAGTAGGCGCCCTGGTCGTTATACTTTTTGAGCTCGCGGAAGTAGGGCGGGAGAAGCTGCTCGTGGTAACGCTCGACGGCGAAGTCGACACGGTTCGCGATGAAGGCGGGGGTGTCGCCGAAGAGATGGATGTACTCGTGGACCTGCTTGACCACTTCGAGGGGAAGCTCGCTGACGAGGGTGCGGTCGGCGATGAGGAAGATGGGGATTTTTTTGTTGCGGCGGCGGACGGCGCGGAGGATGGCCAGCGCCGCTCCTTCGGCGAACTGGTTCTCGCCCTCGAGATCCCAATCGAGAAGGATCGCGCTGTACGACGGGTCGGAGGTGACGAGAGATAGACCGTCCTCTGGGGTGGATGTGCGGACCACTTCGTAACCCTCTTCGCCGATCGCATCGACCAGCCGCTCCATGGCGCGGTCCGATACGGAGTCCGTGCCACCTACTTCACTCGCAATCAATAAAACCCAACGGCCTTCGCTCATACACCTCTCACAACTTCTTTGTGGTCCTCTTAGAGGATACAGGGAGTTTTTGTGGGAGGTTGAAGGAGTGTGAATCGTTGGGGAATTGAGGTTGATCGCATGGCAACCCAACGGAATAGACGAGGTACAACTAGCGATAGACGATTGACGCTACGATTGCGTTCGCTTCGGGGAGTATTTCGGCCAGATGTGGATCGCTCTTCTCAGGAAGGGTGTTCACGTCTTTTGTTTCGTAGCTCAATCCGAATGCCATCTCATCTCCGACAGCATTCTGCATATTTTCCGCCCTCCCAGCCAGTATTGAATGTTGCAGGAAGTATCCGCCACAGCCGTCGTTATCGCTTTCACCGGCCTTGCATCGCTGTGTGAAGAAGGAGCCATACCAGAGCGTTTTGTGGATACGAGGGATGACGCACAACTCCGCCTCCATTTCTGTAGGAGGAGTGTCCCCGGCAGGTCGCGCGTAGTACAGATCCTGCCTGTCGAGCTTGCCGGTGCGGCCGCCGATCTCCTGTTTCCCGCAGGGCCCTGAGGGCTCCTCTTTCCTGGCCCACGGCTGCACGAGTACATCGATCTCACTGAAACGTCCGCCTTGAATTCCGGAGGCTTGACCACAGTAGCTGCACAGGCTCAAAATGTAGCGTCCCTTATGCAAAACAGCTCCGTTTGAGCTCTCGATGGCCCATCCTGAAGGCGCCGTCACCTGTATCTTGTCGTCGATATAGGTTCGGCCTTTGAGTTGCCCGTGCAGGGTTGTCTGTGCCCAGAGCGAAGTTTGACCGACAGTGACTACGAGACTCATCGCCAATAGCGAAAGCTGCTTTCTGACAAACATTTGGATCCCTCGAGCATGGGGAGATCGCGGACGCTTCATTTTTGAATGGTGTCGCGGATTTATGTGCGGATCGAGCGCTCGACTTTGGCGCAGGTGCAGTTGGTGCAGCCGTGTTTCGAGCAGGTGCCGCAGACGAGGGTAAGCTGCTTTTTGAGAGCTTGACGCGCACGGTGGATACGGACAGCGGCATTGCCAGTGGTGATGCCAATTGTGTTTGCGAAGGTTTCCAGGCTCTTTTCGGCGAGGTCAACTTCACGGAGGATCTCGCTGTAGGCGGGCTTTAGCGTGGGGAGTACCTGATCGATGCACTCGCAGACGATCTCCTCAGTTTTGGGGTCGGGTGCGGCTTCGGTCGCGAGGTCTTGCGCCCAGTGCTCGAGTGCGCGGTCTTCGGCGGAGCGGTGGCGGTAGTGATCGATGACGGCGTTGCGGAGGATGCGGTAGAACCAGGCGACGGCGGACTCTTCGTTGCGTAACGCGGGGGCCTGCTGGATGGCGCGGATGTAGGCGCTCTGGATGATGTCTTCGGCGGTCGCGGGGGAGTCGACGCGACTCTGTACGAAGCTGAGAAATTGGTTTCGCTGGAGGATCAGGTTGGTGATTGCTTCTGTTTGCATGGGAGAGAATGGGTGGCGTGGATGGGCTCCACACCACCCGTCTGTTAGTTGGATGCGGTGCAGGTGCAGACGGTGCCACATGTGCAGGGCTCCGAGCAGGTGCAGGCCGAGCCACAGGGGCATACGAAGCGAGTGATCATTTGATTCTCCTTTGGTCGGGTGGTTAAGTCCGAACACTGATGCTGACGGATGAGGGACGGGAATATTACAGTTTCGAAG
>Ga0302324_100029032_pt1 | contig 10501 bp, 6 predicted proteins | sample Palsa_T0_1_FD_201949 | JGI IMG/M metagenome (GOLD analysis project Ga0302324, IMG submission 201949) | Peat permafrost microbial communities from Stordalen Mire near Abisko, Sweden - Palsa_T0_1 | ecosystem: Environmental > Terrestrial > Soil > Palsa > Peat permafrost | place: Sweden: Abisko... | reverse complement strand
GCAAATATCCCGGCCGCATGTGCGTGGTTACAACATGCAAGGCGCCGCCGGTGCCAGCGACCGGTGCGCCTACTCTCCCAATTTTTTCCCATGTCGCCACGGAATCGCCTTGCCACTGCGGTGCTCCGCCCGGCCATTTCGAACCGTCGAAATGAAACAGCCGTGTCTGCATGCCGGCATCGGTATCCATCCGCAAAGTATTGTCGTTCGACCAGTAGATATGCAGGCGTTCTGGGATGCGCATGATGGCAGCGGCTCCATACGCGCGGCACTGATTGCCCTCCCGCTCGTCTTTCGCCGGATCCCAGCCGTCGGCAATTTGCCGGGCTTCGGCGTTCAGGGGGAGGCTGGCATAGTCGCCCTTGGCTGGGGTCATCATGCGCCAACGCCAGTCTGCGTCCACAAGGGAGACCCAGTAACCTGTCAGATCGATCAAGGATTCGGCCTTCGCGTTCGGCGCTCCAGCACTTCGGCTGCTGCCGACTTCGTCGGGAATTATTGTCTGGGCAGAGAGATTGCTTGCTGCAGCAACGATGGCAACGAGTAGCGCCGCTGCAACGGCAAGTCGGCGCATGTTGCGCCTTTGTAAAATTTGGCGAGCCATCATCGGCCTCCGCCCACTTTTTGCTCGTTGGGGGTTTTGCTTTTGTTGCTTAGTTCCCGATAGATGGCTTCAACGAACATGTCGCTCGTCCAAGGACCCGTCGTGGCGCCATAGAGTCCGTCGTAGTCCATTGTGGGCTTTGCCGCCTTCACTTGCTCTAATGTCATTCCCTGCTTTATGTAATATTGGATGCGGCCTCGAATGATCGTTACCATGTCGCGGTAGTCCACCACATCGTGCCGGTCGCAGACGTGTCCGTGGCCAGGAATCACGTAGGTGCCGCCTTCTTCATTTGCTCGGGGTTGCAGGAACTCGATGATTTGATTCAATGCCGCCACAACTCCGTCGATGCTGCCGCCCTGTTCCGCTCTGATCACCGGATAACCATCTAAATTAAGAATATCGCCGGTGCTCACGACATCTGACTTGCGGAAGAGAACGTAGCTATCGCCGTCGGTGTGCGCATTCGGCGGATGATAAATCCACACACCTTCATCGTTGTAGAGTCTCCAATATCTGGTTTCGTAGGTATCCGTAGGCCAAAGAGCGGAGGGCACCGGCGGCTCCTTGCCGCTTGGTGCGCTCATCCTTTCGAGGACGTTGTAGTGTGCAATGATGGATGATCCCGGCGCCATTTGGTACCTTGCTTCCCCCTGCTTCTGCAGCGGGTTCCTGGAAGTGTTCGGAAGCGCCCACCCGGCCTGTGCCAGGTTCTCGTTGCCGCCGGTGTGATCCGCATCGGCACTGGTATTGACGATAAAAAGGATGTGCCGGTCCGTGACGCTGCGGATTGCCGCCAATACTTCGTCGCTCTTCTGGGGCAAACCGGAGTCGACGGCTATGGCGACGTCACTGCCCACTTGCAGAGTAATGTTCGCGCCGGCGCCCGAGATCATGTACACGTTCCCCTGCACAGGAAGAATCTCGACTTTCCCCTGGCTCCCCTGCTGACTGCGCTCCTCCGCTTGCTGGCCGGCATTCGGAGTCTGCTGCGCAAAGGCAAGAGACCCTGCACCGGCAAGTGCTATACCGCTCATTGCGAGCAAAGCCTGGAAAGCAGTCCGCCCGATCCATACGTTCCAAGTCATTGTTTATTCTCTTTGTGCTCGGGAAGCTTGGGCGGTGCGGGCAATCGCGCCAGCTTTTCCTGATACTCGGGATATATCGTTTCCGCACCGCCGCGGGCCGCCTCTACGGGAACTCCCCATCGGGAGGCGTATTCCGTCAGAAAATTATTTTTACCGGGCAAGTGGTAGGCGACATAACCCTCGGGATGCTCCACGGCGACGCTGGGAAGGCAATAATGCGCTATAAGCCGTCCAGTGGGGGCCCGGACAAAGTTCGCGTTTCGAATGAAAGGCTCCGTGAGATAGACGGGGTCTTCGACATCGGTGATGAGGGTCATGAAATTTCCGTGCGGAATAAAATATTGTATGAATGTGGCCTTTTCGCTCCGCGGCAAGCCGTTCCGCCGAAGAAAAGCTTCCTTCATGTGGGTGACGGTGACCCGCAGCATGTCGCCCTCCCATTCCCCCGTGGAGAACCCTTCCCAGGTATGAGGCGCGCTCGCGGGGGGATGAGGGCGGCCGTCCATGTAGATCGTTCGCTTTTCATGCATATAGTCCAACTGCACTTCCCACGCCGCGACTGCCTCCGTGAACGGAACCAGGTCCTGGCGGAACATCAGACCGAACGGCGCATAGGTGGCCCCGTGCGGGTCGCATTCGTGTTCGATCATCTCCAGTTTTTGCGCGTCCCAGGTGTCCGCCCTCATGCGTGCGGCATCATTGATGGGCATCTCGGTGTAGTCCCCGATTTCCGGTCCAGGGAATAAGTCGGGCTCATCCTCGGTGAGCGTCTCTCCCCATTTCCCGGACAAATCCACCTGAGCGAGTGCAGGACGGGTCGTCAGCCCTGAAGAAAGCAACAGCAGCGATGCCAGAATGGTGAACCGATAGGCATCAGACATGCAAAATCCTCCCCACGGGCGTTTGTCGCCCGGAACTCAGGTTGGGCTATAGCTGACTCCGATTAGCCGTGTCAACAGCTATCGTATATGTGCCGTTTGACGTCGATGGGAATTCCCTCAAAGGGACTCCCTGCAGCTGGTAAGGGTTCTTTAGGGACCCGTTCAATGGAGCGGGCGAGAAGTAGTAATATAGGGTGGGCAGGGGGCGGCATACTACAGGGCAAGGCTTTGGGGGCGACTGCCTCCAGGAATCCGCGTCGCTCTCCCGCTAATAAGTTATGAATCTGTCCACACCTTTCATCCATCGACCGGTGGCCACGACATTGCTGACGGTGGCAATCGCTCTCGCCGGGATTATCGCTTTCCTTCTGCTGCCGGTGGCAGCGCTGCCGCAGATCGATTATCCGACCATCGCCGTGCAGGCGAGCTTGCCGGGCGCGAGCCCGGAAATCATGGCCTCTTCGGTCGCCACGCCGCTTGAGCGCCAGTTCGGCCGGATTGCCGGCGTTTCGGAAATGACTTCGTCCAGCTATCTTGGCAGCACCGCCATCACTTTACAGTTCGATTTGAACCGCAACATCGATGGCGCCGCGCGGGACGTGCAGGCCGCCATCAACGCCGCGCGCAGCTACTTGCCGGCCACCCTGCCGAACAATCCCACGTACGAGAAAGTGAATCCGGCCGACCAGGCGATTTTTGTGATCGTTCTCACGTCCAAAATCTACGATCGCGGGCGCCTCTATGACGCTGGCTCGACGATCATGCAGCAAAAACTGTCCCAAATTCAGGGGGTGGGCCAGGTCTTCATCGGTGGGAGTTCGCTTCCGGCAGTTCGCGTGGATATCAATCCGACGCAGTTGAACAGCTACGGGCTGGGCCTGCAGGACGTCAAGAACATGCTGAGCCAGCAGAATTCGAATGTGCCGAAAGGCCAGATCTGGGACGGAACAAGAACGGCGGACATTCTGGCCAACGATCAGCTCCTTAAGGCCGACTACTACAGACCGCTGATCGTCGGTTACCACAACGGCGCCGCCATCAAACTGTCCGACATCGCCGACGTTCAGGACTCGGTCGAGAACATTCGAGCCGCCGGCTTTTTCAACGGCGAACCGTGCATCACGGTGCAGGTCTTCCGGCAGCCTAACGCCAACATCGTGGAAACCAACGAGCGGATCCGCCAGGCGCTTCCGTCGCTGATCGCATCGATTCCCGCTGGAATGGATGTCGCGATCATGTTCGACCGGACGAGAATTATCCGGCCGGGTGTGCGGGAAGCCGAGCGGTCCCTGCTCATTTCCATAAGTCTCGTGATTCTGGTGGTGTTTGTGTTTTTGCGGAGCCCCCGCGCCACGCTGATTCCGAGCGTCGCCGTTCCCGTTTCTCTGCTCGGCACGTTCGGCGTGATGTATTTGTTCGGGTTCAGCATCGACAACATTTCGCTGATGGCACTCACGATCTGCACGGGATTTGTGGTCGATGACGCGATTGTAGTGATCGAGAACATCAGCCGGCACTTCGAGCAGGGAATGAGTCCTCTGGAAGCCGCCTTGCACGGCGCGAAGGAAATCGGCTTCACGGTTCTTTCCATGACGCTGTCGCTGGTGGCCGTATTCATTCCGATCCTCATGATGGCGGGCATCGTCGGCCGGCTTTTCCGGGAGTTTGCCATCACGCTTTCGGTGGCGATTCTGGTTTCTCTGCTTATTTCGCTCACGATGACGCCGATGATGTGTTCGCGCATCCTGAAGCGGGAACGCGCTGAGAGTCACGGGCGAATTTATCGCATCAACGAGAGGATCTTCAGCTCCATCGTGCGCGTTTACGATCGCGGCCTGACATGGGTGCTGAGGCATGAGGCGTTCACGCTGGGAATTCTGCTGATAACCATCGCCGTGAACATCTATCTTTTTGTGATTGTGCCGAAAGGGTTTTTCCCGTTGGGCGACACTGGCAGCCTCCGGGGCGGCATTCGCGCTTCGCAGGACACTTCCTTTCAGGCCATGCAGCAGATTGCCTCCCGGTTCTCCAATATCCTCAAGTCCGATCCGGCAGTGCAAACGAATGTCGTCTTCACGGGTGGCAACACTCCGATCAACACCGGCCAGATTATCGTGACTTTGAAGCCTTACGAACAACGCGCCTTGAGCGCCAGCGAGGTGATCGATCGCCTGCGCCCCAAGGTGAATAGCGTGCCGGGTGCGCGCGCCGTCATGTACGCCGTTCAGAATTTGAAAATCGGCGCGAGGACATCGAGCGGGCAGTATCAATACACTCTGCGCTGCGATAGCGTGGACGACCTTGTTCAGTGGGGGCCGGTTCTCTTTGACCGAATGAAGAAGCTCCCCGAGCTCACCGACGTGGATACCGATCAGCAGAATAGCGGCCTGGAAGCGCGGCTCGTCTACGATCGCCCCACGGCCGCCCGGCTGGGAATCACTACCCAATTGATGGACTCGACTCTTTACAGCGCCTTCGGGCAATCCCAGGTTTCGACGATGTACACGCCGCTGAACCAGTATCACGTGGTGATGGAAGTAGCGCCGCGGTTCTGGCAGGACCCGCACGGGCTGGACTACGTTTACATTCGTACCGCATCCGGCAAGGTGGTTCCGCTCAGCGCGGTGGCCCACTTTGAAAAAAGAATTGCGCCGCTGGCCGTGAACCACGATGGACAGTTCCCGGCGGTGACCATTTCGTTCAATCTGGCTCCCGGAATACATCTGAGCGATGCCGACCGGGTGATCAGCCAGACGGAGCAGGATATCGGCATGCCGTCCTCGATTCGGGGCATGTATTCGGGGCAGCTGCAGGCTTTCGAGGATTCGATTTCCACCCAGCCGCTTTTGATCGTCACCGCCCTGCTGACGGTCTATATCGTGCTGGGAATGCTCTATGAAAGCTACATTCATCCGATAACGATTCTTTCCACTTTGCCCTCGGCAGGCGTGGGCGCGGTGCTGGCGCTGATGCTTTTCCACAGGGATCTCGACGTGATCGCGCTGGTGGGAATCATCCTGCTGATCGGCCTGGTGAAGAAGAACGCAATTTTGATGATCGACTTCGCGTTAGCGACGCAGCGAAGCGGACACCGGGACGCCAAGAGCGCCATTCATGAGGCGTGTCTTCTGCGCTTTCGTCCCATCCTGATGACGACAATGGCGGCCCTGCTGGGTGCGCTGCCTCTTGCCCTGGCCAAGGGAGTGGGTTCGGAGTTGCGGGTTCCGCTCGGAATCACGATCATCGGCGGACTGCTCTTCAGCCAGATGCAGACGCTTTTTACGACTCCCGTCGTCTACCTTTACATGGACCGCTTCGGCGTTTGGTGGCAGCAGCGGAAACGATCCGGCCACTTGCAGGTAACCCCACAGAGTGCGGACTGAGGCTTCTGCTTGTATGCCTTCCGGTAGAACAAGCGCAGAACGGATTCGCATCGGCATTGATCTGGGCGGTACCAAAATCGAAGCGCTTGCGATCGATCAAGAAGGAATAGAACTCTGCCGCCATCGCGTGGCCACCCCGCGCTTCGATTATGAAGCGACCGTGCGAGCCGTCGCTGAAGAGGTGCGGCGGATCGAAAATGAAACGCGCCGCAACGGCGCGGTCGGAGTTGCCATACCCGGAACAATTTCTCTGCAAACCGGCTTGGTGAAAAATGCCAACTCAACCTGGATGAATGGAAAGCCCTTCCAACGAGACCTTGCACAGGCGCTGGACCGCGAGGTGAGGATCGCGAACGACGCAAATTGCCTCGCGGTTTCAGAGGCAACGGACGGGGCCGCCGCAGGGAAGCACGTTGTATTCGCGGTGATTCTTGGCACCGGCTGTGGCGGGGGCATTTCCTTCGATGGCCGAGTGCACAGTGGAATGAACGGTGTCGCCGGAGAATGGGGCCACAACCCGCTCCCCTGGCCTCGAGCCGATGAATATCCTGGCCCTCCGTGTTACTGCGGGAAGAATGGCTGCATTGAAACATGGATCTCCGGACCTGGCCTCGAAGCTGATTACAAGCGCGCGACCAATTCGGCTTTGAGCGGAACGGAGATCGTTGCGCGAAGCCTGATAGGGGACGCGCCCGCGCTGGCCGCTCTCGACCGGCATCAGGACCGGCTGGCGCGCTCGTTGGCGCACGTTATCAATCTTCTGGACCCGGACGTCATCGTGCTGGGTGGCGGGCTGTCGAAAATCGAAAGCCTCTATCGGAATCTTCGCTCGAGAATGCAAGACTACGTGTTCGGCAAGGAAGCGGGCGCCGACATTCTTCGGGCCAAACATGGAGATTCCAGCGGAGTCCGCGGCGCCGCGTGGCTGTGGCCGCTCCGCGAAGCGGGCCAATAAAGGCACTGAAGCCTGCTTTTTATTTCAGCGCTTCCAGAAATCCGCCGGAACTTCCGGCAGCGTGTTGCGGTACATTCAATAGTTCATTCATTCCTCACCGATCGGAGATTTGCGATGAGCCTGATTTTTGCCGATGGCTGGCTGATTACCATGAACCCGCAGCGCGAGGTGCTGGAAAACGCCAGTGTGTGCGTCGAGAAAGACCGGATTGTGGCGGTAAGTACGCGCCAGGATTTACAGCGGCGCTTCCCCGGGGCGGAAATTGTAGATTGCACGGGCCGCATCGTGATGCCGGGCATGGTGAACACGCACACGCACCTTTTTCAAACGCTGATGAAGGGCCTTGGCGACGACAAAGTGTTGAAGCAGTGGTTCACCTGTATGACGGCGCCGAGCGGCGTGCACCTGACTCCCGAGGACGCGCACGCCGCCGCGCTTCACGGCTGCGTTGAATCGATTCGCTCCGGCGTGACCACGCTGGTGGATTTCATGTACGTGCACACGCGCCCCGGCATGATCAAGTCCGTGCTGGATGCGTACGACCAAACCGGGATGCGCGGATTTGTCTGCCGCGGATTCGTATCGTTGGGCGAGGAGTACGGCATTCCCCGCGAGCTGATCGAAGATCCCGAGCACGCCATCGGCGACGCCCGCGAGCAGATGCAGCGCTACAACAAGCCTGGCGGGCGCGTGCAGGTGGGTGTGGCGCCCAATATGATCTGGGCGGTGGACGAGAAGGGCTATCGATTGACGCGGAAGCTTGCCGACGAGCAGCACGCCCTGATCACAACGCATATTGCGGAAACCACGTTCGAGCTGCAGACGGCCGCCACGCGCTACGGGCAAACCGACACAGAATTCCTGAGCGAGATCGGATTTCTCGGTCCGGACGTTCTCGCGGCGCACTGCGTTCACTGCAAACAGCACGACATCCGGATTCTGCTGCACCACAACACCAAGGTCGCGCACAATCCGTGCAGCAATATGTACCTAGCCTCGGGGAATCCGCCGATTCCGGAAATGCTGCTTGCGGGTGTCACAGTTGGCATTGCATCCGACGGACCCGCCAGCAGCAACAATCACAGCCTGTTTCAGGCGATGAAGTTCGCGGCACTCATGCAAAAAGGGTTTCATCAAGACGCGACGATCATCACCGCGGAAAAAGTGCTGGAAATGGCGACCATCGATGGCGCCCGCGCCGTCGGCCTGGAGGCGGAGATCGGCTCGATCGAGGCCGGGAAAAAAGCGGACATCATCGTGCTGGATTTCAATAATGCGTTCATGACGCCGATCCACCACCCCGTGTCCGCGATCGTCTACTCTGCGCTTGGGCATGAGGTGACGACGGTGATGATCGACGGCCGCTTTGTGATGCGCGACGGCGTGGTGACCGGGGTCAACGAAGCAGCCGTGAGGCGGCAGGCGCAGATCGCCGCCGACGATCTCGCGCGCCGTTCGGGTTCCGACAAGTTTAAAAAGCGGCCTTGGCGATCTATGACGATTTAGCGGCCTTATTTCCCGCCGACGCTCTAATCCTTCACGTACGGCGTCATTAAGGCTGCGGGCTGGATTGCTTTGCCGCCGAAGACGCCGGAGATGGCCAGAATCGTGACAATGTAGGGCAGCGCGAGCAGGAGTTGAGGCGGCACGCCCGTTCCGAGGATCTGGAGCGACAGTTGCAGCGCGTCGCAAGCGCCGAAAACCATGGCCGCCACAGCGGCTTTCAGCGGGTTCCAGCGCCCGAAGATCACGATCCCCAGCGCGATGAATCCCTGCCCGGAGACGATGTTCTCCCGGAAAAACCCCACCTGCGCGAGCACTAAATATCCGCCCGCCATCCCGGCTGCCGCGCCCGAGATCAGCGTTCCGGCGTATCGCATGCGATAAACGGAAACCCCGGCGGAATCGGCCGCTGCGGGGTTTTCTCCCGAGGCTCGGAGAGCCAAACCGAAATTCGTACGAAACAGTACGAAGTGCGCCACGAAGGCCAGCAGGAGCGTGAGATAGAAAAGAAACGTTTGCCCGAACAGCACCGGTCCGAGCAGCGGCAGGCTGCTGAGAAACGGGATGTGAACCGGCGGGAACATCGCCACGCTTTCCGGCACCGCGGAGTTGCCGATCGCCCGCCGGTAGACAGTGCTGGCGACGCCGATTGCGAGAACGTTGAACACGAGGCCTGCCACCACCTGGCTCGCTCGCACGCTCACATACATCCACGCCAGAAAAAGATTGGCCGCGATCCCCACCAGCACTGCAGCGAGCACGCCAATCCAGATCATCCCCGTGTAAGCAGCTGCAAGGAAACTCGCCAGGGCACCCAACAGCATGGTCCCCTCAATCCCCACATTCAGCACGCCGCTTCGTTCGGCAAATGTCTCACCCAGAGCGGCTAACAGCACAGGGCCGGCGAGCCGCAAACTGGCGGATAGCCAGGTGACGACGAAGGCGGACGCCAGGAACGAAGTGGCCTTCATTTAGACACCTGTTCGGCTGCGACTTCCGGCGCGCGGCGCCAGAAAACGGAAGGCGTTATTTTGTAGTAGCGCAGCGCGTCGAACGCGAGCACAAAAAGCACCGCGAGGCTTTGTAAGATAAATGTGATCGACGAAGGAATGCTCACCCGGCGTTGCATTGCGTCGGCACCCACCGACATGCCTCCATACAGAAGCGCGGTCGGAATTACGGCCAGCGGATTCAGCCGCGCGAGAAGAGCCACAATGATTCCTGCAAAACCCACGCCACCGCTGATTCCATCCATCAGGCGGTGCTGCGAACCAAGCACTTCCACCAGGCCTGCCAACGCGCCCAATCCTCCCGCGAAAAAGGCGGCGATTGCGAGTCTGCGTCCCACATCGATGCCCGCATAGCGCGCGGCGGACGGATTGAAGCCGGTCACGATCAGTTCGTATCCAAGCGGCATTTTTTGCAGCAGCATCCACACAAGTCCTGCGGCCGCAATCGCGATCAGAATCCCCGCGTGCGCTCGCGTTCCGCGCAGGATAAAAGGCAGCCACGTGGCGCGAGGAAGCAGGGGCGTTTCCGGAAGGCTCCCGGGAGCCCGCAGCGGGCCCGAGACGAGATATTGCAGAAAGAAAATCGCCACGTAATTCGACATCAGCGAGATCAGCACTTCGTTGCCGCCGAAGCGCGCGCGCACCAGCGCCACCCATCCGGCCCAGGCGCCTCCGGCTGCAAAGCCTAAGAGGATTGCGAGCGCCAGAAAAAGAACGAAAGGGAGCGGCCCGATCCGTGATCCGATGCGTCCTCCCGGCGCCGTCAGCAAAGCCAGCCACGCCGTCGCCGTGGCGCCGATCACAAAGCATCCTTCAAATCCGAGGTAGCTGAAGCCGGAGCGCCAGCTCACGATGGTGCCGAGAGCAATCAGGCCTAGCGGCGACGCCCGCACAAGCGCATAGCCAAACCCGCGCAGCGTGGCGAAAGGCTCGTGAAAGAGAGCGAAGTACGCCTGCAGTGGGCTTGCGCCGTAAGACCGGAAGAGAAACGCGGTAATGAGCATCGCCGCGAGAAAAGCCGCCGCTGTGCTGGCTATTATGGCGAGTGGTGAATCGGCGGGCTCCAGACGGCGCTCA
>Ga0302324_100029031_pt1 | contig 10501 bp, 7 predicted proteins | sample Palsa_T0_1_FD_201949 | JGI IMG/M metagenome (GOLD analysis project Ga0302324, IMG submission 201949) | Peat permafrost microbial communities from Stordalen Mire near Abisko, Sweden - Palsa_T0_1 | ecosystem: Environmental > Terrestrial > Soil > Palsa > Peat permafrost | place: Sweden: Abisko... | reverse complement strand
AAAACCCGGTGACAGCTGTCACCAGGTTTTTGTCGAATCAGGAATAGCGTCGGCTATGAGCGCGCGAAGGCCAGCAACGGGCCAAGGTCGTGCTTATCCGCCGCTTTCAGCGCATCGATATAGCGCTGGCGGGTTTCGCCCGCGGCGCGGAGGCTGGCGCTGCCCCAAGTGAAGCGCGCGCCGCTCAAGCGCATGATAAGCAGGTCCGCCATCAGGCGCGCATGGCGGCCGTTGCCATTTGGGAACGGGTGGATGACCACTAGCCGGTGCTGGAACCTTACGGCGAGTTCGTCAGGTGGGTAGCTCTTGTATTCAATCCATGCCTTGGCGTCGTCGAGGAGACGACGCAGTTCGGTTTGTATCCACCACCAGTCGATGCCGATGGTGCGCTCGGTCTTACGGTACTTGCCGGCCCATTTCCTGACGTCGTTCAACATGCGCCGGTGCAACTCCAGCACGAAGCCCTCGGTCAGGATGTCCGTGCGCGCGATGTTCTCCTGTTCCGCCTCGTTCAGCTCATGCCTGAAGGCGATGTGGGACGGCTTGAGGTCGGGCTGCTCTTCCGCAGTCAGGGGTGTGGCTGCGTCGTCCGGCTAATGAAAGAGGTTCTCATTCGCCATCCCACAGTCTACGCGGTTCGAGGTCTCGGATTAGGTCATCGACCAGGCGCGCGCTGATTTTGACGCGCTGATTCTCAAGCGCCATCGAGTGCTCGATCGGTGCCAGCTGTTTCATCACAATGTCGCGCGCGCGCTCATGAACGATGCTCCTCAGCGGTTTGTTGGGGACAAGCATGTAGACCAAGGCGCAGTCGAGCGCCTCGGCCGCGCGGCGCAGCGTGTCGAGCTGGATATTGCCTTTGGCTTCGGATTGCTCGATGCCGAGTGCCGTCGGCTGCTTGATGCCCATGCGATGTGCGAACTGGACTGACGACATGCCGAGCGCTTCCCTGATGGCGCGAATCCAGCCGCGCACCGGGGGCGTAAAGCGCTGTATTTCGCCGATTTTTGCAAATCTCTCGTCGAGACGATCCCGAGAAGTGGATGCGTTGCGTTGCGTTGCCATAGCCTATAACCTATCGTACAAAGCATTATCTATAGCTTATAAGCTATAGATAATGCTATTTTCAATAGTTTATAGACTATATTTTCGACCATTATAAATATGGATAATGAACCTTCTGTCGCGCGCTCTCCACCGTGCGCCAGGCGACGAACCATGCCATGCTGCTTGGTTCGCGCAATATAACCATCAATGGAATTGCAGGGGCACTTCCCGACCTCGGGAGATTGGGGAGCCCGGTCGTTGATGAAACGGGTTTGACCGGCGCTTTCGATAGGTCTGAAACTGAAGCCGGGGAAGGCTCCTCTGCCTAACCTGATTGTCGATCACGTTCAGAGACCTGCGGAGAATTAGCATCCACGCGGTCTAGAAACTGCCAGTCCGATCTCTCCATTCGTCAGAGCGATCGCGGAAGTGTTCTCCGGCGGCATGCGACGGTTCCGGGCGGATGGTCGCTCACCCGGAAATAACTCAAGAGTAAACACTTGAGACCGAGACGGCCGCCCTCTTCCAAGATAGATACCGGGACGCGCTTCTCGTCAGTTGAGCATCGTATGCGTGAGCCTAATTGACGAGCTGTTCCTCAAGATCGTTGAACTCGGCGCTATCCATCAAGCCAAGATTCCAAAGATGACGGAGGGTAGCCAATTTTCCTGTGCCAAATGCCGCAGAAATCTCCGCAATAACACTGGTCGTCAACTCTTCACCCTCGCGGTATTGGTTGAGAAGCCGTCGGCAGGAATCTTCTGCCATTAAAAACATTGCGGCAAAAGCGTTCGCTCTCTTCTCAATCGTCGCAGCTGCCCACGGTCCACTGGCGACCGCAAGAGGAACTCCCTCCTCCTCGTCGAAGAGAAGGTGACACAACTCATGTGCCAGAGTGAATCTTAGACCCGGCTCGGATTCATTGTGCTTGCACGAATGATTGACGGCTATAAGTGGCCGCAATTGTTTTCCGCGGATCGCAATCGCTCGGACTTTGGTGTCGGAAAGCTCGACTTCTTTTTTTGCAATACCATAGCGTGAGAACAGGTCGTCAAGATCCACCTTAAACGGCGTCTCCGGTATCTGCATCGCTTTCCGAGACATATTTGCCAGTGCATATCCCTGTTCGTGAGCGATGGAGCTGGATTCTATCTGATCGAGTTTCGGAAGCTGGGAACCTTTAACATTATCCCTCGCTGCACCCTCGAGCAAGTTCAGAAGAGTTCTGACATCCTGTTCGTCTACATTCGGAGACAGCGAGCCAAACATCAGGACAGCAGCCGGTGCGTGGCTGATGATAAGTCTTTCGTTCGCGGGAACGATCAAGTCTCGGTGCATCTGCATCACTTCTTTCGTCAACTTCTCAAGGAGAGTCATAGACGCTTGAACGGATGGACCAATTCCCGCCATCCAAGCTGCTCGCTCTATGCTCCTGGGCTCCTCGAGCCCGCGTAGGTTCGCTGAGAGGGCCGAAAGGCGGGCGCTTTGCGGGACCTTATCACACAGGATTTTCACCGCCTGCTTGAGGGGGGTGAAAAGCCTATCTGCTGTTTCTCGCGGGTCCAAATTGGCTTGCCCGGCCTGAGCGAGAAACCGAAGATCATCGGGTCCACCTTGGACTCGACTGTGTCCCCAAGAGATTTCGACCTCATTGCGGATGCGCCGAAGAAAGAGATCGGGAAAAATGCCCCCATCGGCAGAAGCTCGGAGGGAATGCCGCTCCGCCCAATCGAAGACTGCGGATTCCTCTTCTTCGGTATATCTGTCGGAAATGTCTGCTTCGTTGTCTCCGGTGCTCTTGTACGGGTTGAAACTACGGAAACCCTCACGGGCTGACAGAGCATCGGCGAAGGATGAAGGCATTTTGGTTTCGTGAAGGAGAGAATCCCAGTTTTCGACAAACCATTCAAACATCGGCAGAAGATACCAATGAATGCGATCAGAAACTTGTGAATTGACAATATGCCGACAGAGGTTTCTGTCACCAACCATGAATTTGAACCAGCCCCAGGATGCGCTCTCCTCTGGAGACACCGCAGCACCCTTATCCGGATCTTCCTCGAAGCCAATCTCAAATTGGAGTGTGTTATTCATCGTTGCCTTGCCGAGCCTCATTCCGAGAATCTCTAATCTGCTTCCGGGTTACCTTTCCGTCCTTGACCCATTGTTTCGATATCTTGGTAGGCACCGCGTCCCATCCAATTGGGTATCCGTGCCAGACTCCCGGACGATGCTCTTGCGCGCAAAAGGCTACACCATTGATGGTCGCATAGCGACGATTGCCTTTCAACGCTGGAAGACTCTGTTTCAGCAACGAAAGTGCTTGATCATGCGACCATTTGGGGCAAAGTGCACCTTTCCGGCCCGCTTGCCATGGCAACTTGTGCTTGGGGTTCAACTCATAGTGCATGGCCTTTAAATCCTTCACGTTCACATAGTTTACCAACTGGATGTCGACAAGGATCAATGCGTGCTCCGAGTGCTGTCCGGCGAATTTGATCGTCAAATTCATGGACGGTTCGATTCCAAGGTTCGGATTACCGGCGGACAGGCCATGTAGACTAAGCGCTGGTATTTCACATTCCCCTTCTCTAACACAAGAGAGATGAGGCTGCAGATTGGCGATACATGGTGGCTCAGTGCAGTCTTTGGGTCTGGCTGTGTTTTCTATCCTTCTGGTTATTCTCGGAGGTGGGCTACAAGCGCAAGAAAAACCCCCTACGCAATTCGGAGATTACGTGGGAACCTACACTGATAGTCCGGGCCATCCGGTGGAGATCCTCAACGGCGACGAGTTTTTTGCAGTCCAGGATGAGGCCAAGTATCGACTCATACCGGAGGGCATGGATGCGTTCTCGACCCTGTACGGACCAAAGCTCACGTTCAAGCGCGAGTCGAGTGGAACCGTGACAGGCTACGAACAGAACGGTAAGTTCCATCCCCGAATTTCGTCGGCCGTCGCACCTGAATCTGCCGCGCTGGCCTGGCCGCGCCCCGAAGGGCAGAACTCGCCTTCAGTCTATCGGTACCGTCCGCCTGCTGACCTGCATGACGGTATTGCTGTTGGAGACATAGCACGCTCGGACCTCGGACTCGAGACAGCCAATGCGATTGTGCGCGCAATCCTCGACGGCACGTACAAGGATGTTCACAGCATCCTCCTCTACCAGAATGGAAAATTGGTAATGGAGGAGTACTTCTACGGCTACAGTGAGCAACGTCCGCATCAACTCCGGTCGGCAACCAAGTCCGTTGTTAGCGCACTTGCCGGGATCGCGATCGATCGAGGTGCCCTATCAGGAGTCACGGAAAGAGTATTACCGCAGATGGGCTACTCGAGCTATGCCAACCCCGACCCGCGCAAAGCCTCGATCACGCTTGGCGACTTCCTCTCTATGAGTTCAGGGCTGGACTGCAACGACCATAGCTCAACGTCTCCGGGGCGTGAGACGCTGTTGGACGACTCGCCCGACTGGGTGAAGGCTACGCTCGATCTTCCCGTGATCAACGACCGTGGAACCAAGGGCTACTACTGCTCCGGTGGCGTGGCCGTGGTAGGCCGGATGACGGAGAATGCGGTCCACATGCGGCTTCCAGAGTTCGCGCAGGCAAGCCTCTTCCGGCCGTTGGGCATTGCGCGCACGGCCTGGTCGTGGAACTACGATCTCACCAACGCCGATAAGGAATATTCGCAGATTCACCTCCGCCCCCGCGACATGCTCAAGCTCGGAATTCTTTTCGCGGGCGACGGTCGCTGGCACGGGAAGCAGGTGATCTCGTCCGCGTGGGTCCGCGCCTCGCTCGCGGAACAGAGTCATGTCGACAATGTCAGTTATGGCTATTTCTGGTGGCGCCCGTGGTTAGATATTCAAACGCCCGCCGGGTTCCAACACGTTGACGTTGTCGCCGCACAGGGCAACGGTGGGCAGAAAATCTATGTCGTACCGCAGTACAACCTGGTTGCCGTCTTCACCGCTGGCGCCTACAACGCGGAGTCCACTCCACCAAATACAATCATGGCAAAAATAGTTCTTCGCAAGTTGCTGAAAGCTTCGATTGGTGACAATGCCTCATCGCCGCAGAAATGACTTGGGTTGAACTGTGGCACATAACCGACTTGGGAGTTTGGTTGTCGGAGTTTGGTTGTCGACTTCGAGAGTACCTCGGAAAAGGGGAAATCGAATCCAAGCTGGCCGACACTCGTCAACGAACACACACAGGGCGCCCGCTGGGAACTGCAGAGTTTATCAACCTCTTGAGAAGGCCCTACAACGGCGGCTAGCGCTACAAAAGCGAGGACCCCGTGAGAAGCAACTCACCTTCGACCCGTAGAAAGCTGCGCCTCCTAAGTCCCAGCCCCGTCTGACGAATAAACCCCAAAGCTCCGGCCCAAAGAACTAAACACCCACGTCACTCCTTTTAGCGCAACTCACTCGGTTTCTTTGCCCCTATAAAAAGGAACCGCTAAACCATCCTGCTCCTGTACACTACCCGCGCATGATTAACCGGTGCCCTAAGGTTGCTCTACTCCTGTTTTGCTGGACACTTCTTTTCTCGGCCTTGCTAGGCTGCGGCGGTTCTGGATCGGGTTCCAACGGAGGCACGGCTCCTGCATCGCCCACCATCACCTCGATCTCGCCCAGCACCCTCGCCGCCAATCCGTCGGGCCCGGTCCAGATAACCATCACCGGAACAGGATTTATCAGCACCTCTCAGGTCCAGGTAAACGGTTCTTCGGTTCCCACTACCTACCTAAGTGCAACCACCCTCCAGGCTGCTATACCGGCAACGCAAATTGTACCCGGCGCAAAACTAGCGGTGACGGTGGTGAACGGCGCTGTAACAACCGGTCCTAGCGGAGCGGCTTCCACGCTGGTCGTCAACAATCCGGTCCCTGCAATCACTTCCCTGCAGCCCGCTATGGTTCTGGCCGGCACGGGTGCTACCGATGTGCAGATCACCGGGACCGGCTTCCTTCCCGCATCTGCTGTGACGGTGAACGGCAGCGGGCGCACGGTGACCTACACATCCGCCACAGAGATCTCGGTTGCACTCTCTGCAGCCGACCTGGCCACTCCCGGTACCTTGCACCTGGTCGCAACCAATGCTGCACCCGGCGGTGGAAGCTCCCCCGCGGTGACGCTTGCCGTCGACAACCCTATGCCGGTGATTGCTTCCATCACGCCCGCAAGCGTCATGGAGGGGGTCGCAGCGTTCACGCTTGACATAAAAGGAAGCGGTTTCATCACCGGATCGATCGTCCAGTGGAACTCGACTCCCTTGACAGCGACCTTGGTAAGTCAAAACGAGATCAACGCTGCTGTCCCGGCAACGTTGATCACCGCGAATGGCTCGGTCCAGGTGATCGTGACTACGCCGGCGCCCGGCGGCGGCCAGTCCACTGCTGCGACTTTCAACATTCTGGCGCCCAAGCCTGTCCTCAACAGCATCTCGCCCGCGACCGTTCCCTATAATCAGCCGGCTACAGTGACGTTACTCGGCAGCAGCTTCGACGCGAATTCCGTTGTGCAGTGGAACGGAAGCGCTAGGCCGACTACCTTTGTCAGCACTTCTCAGCTAACTGTCGCTCTCACTGCAGGCGACCTTTCGACGGTAGGGAGCGGGCAACTTACGGTGAACAATCGCGCCCCAGGAGGGGGAACGAGCGCCGCCCTCGCACTCAACATCACCAACCAGACGATACCGTCCATTTCCAGTGTGGACGTCTCTGTGCAGTTTCCTGGGAACCCATGCCCCCAGGTGCTGGTCCATGCCGCGGGAACGAACTTTATCAATGCGCAACTCTCCGTGAATGGGCAGCTTCTGCAGGGCAGCGGAAATGGAACGGACATATTCGCCTATCTGCCCGCCGGCTTCTCAGCTGCTCCCGGTAATTTCGTCGTGGTGGCGACGAACGCCCCGAACGCGAGTTCCAACCCGTATTCGCTTCCAGCGTCCGCCCCTCCTGTGCTTGCTTTTTGCACATCGCCGGCCAGCGCCGACATTTATCCCGGCAGTACTTTTGCGATCAACTTTGCCGCTACCCAGGTGAACGCCGCCGGGCCCGCGAGTATCAACACCATCACTCTGCCCGTCGGCATTTCGTCCGCGAGCGCACTGCCGTTCAGCCTGGGGCAGGCGGGGACACGGATCGCATTCAAAGCAGCCGGCACCGTCACAGCAGGCACGCTCTCGATCCCCTTTAGCGGAAGCGCAGGAGCAGTGACTGCCCCCGGCTCCATCTCCGTGACCGTCGTTTCTTCCCCGCCCCCCAGCTTCTTTTTCCCAACATCGATCATTACTGAACTCGGAATACCCATCGGTGGAAGCGGCAGCATCGCCTTCACCATCGTTGCAAACAGCGCAATCACGCCGGTGGACTACACCGTGGATCTCACAGTGAGTGGTCTACCCTCAGGCACCACCGCATCCGTGGCCCCGTCCACCGTGATTCCTGGGGACAGCTTCACCGTCACCGTGACAGCATCGGCAAACGCGCCCGAGAGCCAGAATGTACCCATCACGATTACCGGCACACCGTCCGCCGCAACCCCTGCCGCGACCACGCAGTTCGCGCTGGACGTTACACCAGCGCCGGGTAGCCTGCCGGGGAATCGAACCGATTTTACCTCAACCGGCGGTACACCCAACGCCGTCGCGTATGACCGGCAACTGGATCTGATCTTTGCCGGCAATCCCACCTGGAACCGCATCGACGTCATTTCTAATAAGACCCACTTACTCCAACAGAGCATCCCTGTGCAAGGGCCCCAGGCGCTGGACATCTCGCAGGACGGATCGACGCTCTGGATCGGCACCAGTTCGCGATACATTCTTTCGCTGAACACCACAACGTTTGGTCTGACCCGCTACATGGCTCCCGTGATCACGTCGTCCATCGTATTCCCCACATGGGTAGACAACACGCTTCTGGCCCTGGCCGACGGCACGCTATTGATCAACGTATCGCCATCGGCCGGCAGCGGAATTTATGGCAACGCAATATGGAACCCAGCGACCAACCAGGTGACCACGCTCTCTGGCTCCTCCCAATTCTTTATTCTGCGCAGCGGCGATGGCACCAAGGCTTACGGGTTTTACAACACAAATTCGGTTTATGACGTTTCCACCAAAACAGTCACCCCGCTGCCCACACTCGGACAAGGCACTTCCGTCGCAGCGGTCAATCAGGATGGATCGCTGTTGCTGGGCGCCGATAACAGCCTGTACGACGCTGCGGGGAATTTGCTTGGCCCGCTGCCGTCGTACCTGGGCAACACCTACTATTCAACCTTCGGGTCGTCTGTGTTCAGTCCTGACGGAACAACCCTCTACCAGATCGGTCAGGGGCAGTACGGCTCCTTCATCGCAACCATCGATGTACCCACCTTGAGCCTGACAGGCGTTGCTCCAGCGCTGGCAACACTACCGAATGGGGTTAGTGAAACTCCCGTCAACACCGCTGATCTCAGCGTAGACAACACCGCCATGCTGATCGGTATCCAGACCTACGGGGTTGGCTTCGAAGATTCCACGTTCTTCCAGGACTTCGGCGCCACTCCCAGGAGCGAGCAAGCTCCGGTAAGCTTCACCCCGAATGCCGGCCCCTTGAGTGGGGGGACGGCCTCAAGCCCTTACGGCTTTTTCGATCTGATACCCGATGTCTGGTATGGGCAGAACCGGGGAACAGCCAGCCTCTCCAGTAATAGCCTCACCGTCGTTTCGCCCCCAGGAAATGCCGATGGGCCGGTCAACTTGAAGTACATTTACCCCAACGGTGCTCAGGCCTTTACAGCGCAGGCCTTCTCCTATTCGGCCTATCCTCAGTACCCCATTCTCACCGGAGCCACTCCGACCGGCGGCGTCCCCGGACGCATCTCCGGTTACGGCATGCCGGCCGATGCAAGTGGCGGCACGCTCACCATCGGCAATAACACAGCCACCATTACCACCACGGTTGGCCAATACCCACCCTATACAGGAGAGGCCTTCCCCTCTACCTACCTCGACTTCACCATACCCGCTGGAAGCCCTGGATACGCCGATTTGACTGTTTCGACTCCGAACGGCAATGGCACTCTGCCCAGGGCTGTCTTCTATGCGAAGAGCGTGAGCGACTACAGCACCGCGGACGCAGCCACCGATGTGCTGTACGATCCGGCCCGGCAGCAGGTATACCTGTCAGGCACGGATCACATTGACGTGTTTTCGCTCGCATCGAAACAGTGGCTGAGCCCATTGAAGCCCGCCATTCTGGGCACCCAGTCCCAGTTCCGCGGAATGGCGCTTACGCCGGACGGCACCCAACTGCTCGCGACCAACATCCTCGACAATTCTCTCGGAGTCATCAACCCCGATGCTCCCTCCCAGACCTTCGCCATCGCTATCCCCGCTGGCATACCAACCGGCCCCGGTTGCGGAACTGGACCGTTCGCCGTCGCAGCGCTGGCCGGCAGCCGGGTTTTTGTTTCCAGTGGACTTCCCCCTGTCATTGGAGGCTGCCCTTACAACGAGACGCTTTATTTCGTCAGTCTGGCGTCGCGCTCTGCGGCTAGCGTCACATCCTCCCAGTTCCCGAACGCCTTCCAATGCGGAAACATGGGAAGCGCCAACGAGGCAACCTCGGATGGAACCCTGGCGATTGTCGGTGCCGAGGAGGGCGGCAGTTGCCTCTATTCCAGCACCAGCAACGCGTTCGCACCGGTGTACAACAACGCAATCGATTACTACGGGGTCGCCCTGTCCGGAGACGGCAATATCGCTGCGGTCGGCAATGGATTCAGCGATCTCTCCGGGAATGCTCTAGGGAGCCTGGCTCGACCGGTGGTGCAGTTTCCGGGGGGCCTCACACCGTATTCTTTGAACAACTACCCGATGAACACGCTGAACCGTCCACGGCTGAATACGACCGGGAGCCTGTATTACTGGGCGTACCCCAACTGGTTTGAGATCTTCGACGTGCAGAAGGGCACGCTCCAGCTTCGCTTTTCTCTCAGCGAGACGATTCAGGACGTGGATACTCCGTTGGCCATCGATCCTTCCGGCGAACTGGTGTTCCTGATCACGGGCGCAGGTCTAACGGTGGTCGACCTGGGGACAGCTCCGCTTTCCATTGGCTATCTCAGCGCCACCACGGCAACCGCTGGTACAACCGTTCAGGTGCGGGGGAGCGGATTCACGGCAGGCATCACGGCGACCTTAGGGGGACAGTCCGCTTCTGTCACCTTCACCGATGCAAACACGCTTACGCTGACAGTGCCTACACTCTCGAGCGGGCCTCACGATTTGACCCTCATCCGGGCGGATGGTGCTTCGTACACTCTCGCGAGCGCGATCGTCACCCAGTGACCCAGAAAAGGATAGTCGGCTACACGTCAACTTGAAGCCGAATCTCCGAACTTCCGGATTGTCCGTGAACACTCACCTCGCCCATGGGCGCCCTTCGGGCGGGCTG
>Ga0302324_100029029_pt1 | contig 10501 bp, 8 predicted proteins | sample Palsa_T0_1_FD_201949 | JGI IMG/M metagenome (GOLD analysis project Ga0302324, IMG submission 201949) | Peat permafrost microbial communities from Stordalen Mire near Abisko, Sweden - Palsa_T0_1 | ecosystem: Environmental > Terrestrial > Soil > Palsa > Peat permafrost | place: Sweden: Abisko... | reverse complement strand
CTGCCTGCGACCGTGCGCCAGGCAGTTGGCCAACAGGATCTCGGCGCCGTCACTCAGTTTGGGCGTATTGCGTGATAGTGCATCACACATCTGAATGGGTGCACCAAGCTCCGCTACGCGGTGTTGCAATACGTCGCGCAGATTCTCACCCGCGTGCTGGCGCCCGGTGAAGTACAGCGCGATCTTTTGGCCTTGTTTCGTCGACAGGATGCCGGAAGTAAACACACCGGTACGATCATCGGAGGGCTCACGCGCCAGACGCAGCACCCGCATGCTGGTGTCGTCGTTGTGCACCACTTCGCCCTGAGCCGCTTGCCGGATCAGTTCGTCAAGTGCCGCTTGGATCACTTCCGCAGCTTCTTCCACGATCTCCCACTGTGTGGAAGCTGGCAACGGAATCCCCAGTAAATGTTCCAGCTTTTCCAAACGATAAAACGGCATTCCGCTGCCGTACTTCAGCAGCGCGATCATGGCCGCCGTGGTCTCGTCGTATTTTTCCGGTCCCACGCCTTCCGGCTCTTGCGCGGTGAACACTTCGCCGCACAGGTTGCAACGCAGACGATCCAGCTCATACACGGTTGCCGCCAGCGGAGCCTGTCCTACAATACGCACCAGCGTCCGGGGTTCTTTCTGCTGATAGACTTTGCCTTTTTCGCAGCCTGGGCATGCGTCGCCAGCATGTAGATCCGGATGGGGAACGTCGATTGTCTTGGCGCCGGTGTAGGACGAAGCTCCGTTGCGCCCGTGGCCCGGCGTTTTATCGGAGGGCGGCTCCGAATCATTTTCAGGTGCGGGCGTTTCTGGCTGCTCCAAAACGTTTTTGGTCTTTTCCGTCGTCCGTGGCTTGGCGATCATCCCGGCCAGCGCGTGCAGCGCGCTCTTCAGCTTTTCGCTTTCCAGCTCGCTCAACGGCGCCTGCGTTCCGCGCTCGATGATCTGGTCCAGCTCGTCCAGATTCACATCCAAGCGGGGACGTTTCATGCGCCGAGCAACTCCCGAAACTTGCGATCAAGGGGCAAGCCCAGCATCTGTTTCACCGTACGTGTCTGTTCGATGGTCGGCGCGCGATGTCCGCGGCCCGCCGTCGTGCCGATCACCTGCCAGTTGGCCGCACGATAACACGTCCCGCGAAAACGCGAGGTGTCCACGAAGGTTTCCAGCCAATAAATGGAATGCGCGTAGAGCCGTTGCCAGTCTTGTGGAACAAGCTTCGCCATGCACCCCAGAATGTGCGAAGCCAGATGATCCATGCGTACCCACGGCAGAATCAGAAAGCGCGTATTGTAAGCCAGCAAGTGCACGTTGCGCTTGCGAGCATCGTTGCTCCAGCCAAGGTAGCGGTCCCGCAGCTTGAGATGCCGCGCTGCGCTCGACCAGGCCAGGCACGCGATGGCCTGCCCGCCAGCCTTCACCAGATACTTCAAGTGCTCACCCACCGGCTGCTCGTAGCCGAGATAGTGATACTGCTCCATCAAACTGTTGAACAATCGCTCTTCCGGTGTACGCCGCACTTGCACAAACTCAAGCGGAGTGATGCTGTGAAGTGGTCCACGCACCGCACGGTTGTCGGGGATTACGGGCTCGGGCCGCTCGCGCTCCGCTAAACGATTCCGCACTCTGCGGCGTACCGGCGGCAACTGGATCTCGCCAGCGCGATCGAGCGCCAGCAGCAAACCGCGGCACACCATGTCGCGCAACGCGCCGTTGGCTTGCTTCCACTGCCAAGCTTCACAGAGTTGCCGCGACAACTTCCAGCGGCTCAGCTCGGGATGATCTGCGACGAACTGCCGGATGAATACAATCTCGTCGCCGCTGAAGCGTTGGCCACGGTAGATCGTCATGGCAGCAGTGTGACAGAAAGAGTTTCAGAACGCAAGCCAAAAATGATTGCCAAAAATGATTGCGTTGTTACTCAGCTTCCTTTACTGGATCTGACGCCACTCGGGAGCGGCATCCACGTCGGGGTTGCCAGCCGCGAATAGTACCTGCGCTTGGTGCACGCGCAGCACCCGGGTACGTTCCTCGGTTCCTTCTTCTGTAACCTGTGGCCACCACCGAAAGCGTCCTTTGGACAGACGCTTGGTCGCCAGCCAAAATCCCTGCCCGTCGTACACCAACACTTTGATTGATGTCGCCCGCCGGCTGCGGAACACAAACAGGCAACCCGAGAACGGATCGGCATTCAGCTTGGCGCGGCACAACTCGGCCAGCGAATCAATGCCCTTGCGGAAGTCGACAGGTTCTATCGCCACCAGAATCCGCATCTGCGGCGTGAGCTGCAGCATGGCCTACTAGTCTGCGAAGCTGTGAATCAACTGCGCAATCTCGCTGGTTGCGATGCCTTTCAGCTCCAAACGGAGCTTGCCGCCACGTTGCGATTCCACTTCAACGATGCAACTCGCGGCAACACCAGTCGCGGGCGTCAGCAGTTCCATGAAAGTCGCCGTCGGCGTCATTGCCGAGAGTTTTCTCCTCGCGTGCCTCGGTCTAGGTCCATCGACTCCCTTGCCCATCCACTTCTTCAGGCTATTCGAGTCCAACCGCAAACACCGGCAAACCAGATTCATGCCGCGCCGTCTCGCGATCTCCGCGGCAGCCCGCCATAGCTCTTCTGGGAGTCGCGTCCGCCTCTGATGCTGGCTCCGAAACTCTTCAAAGCGCCTTCTCAGCTCTTCCACATCATCGAAGCCGCTGTCGTGGGTCACTCGCATCATTGCTTGGGGCCTCCGCCTTCTGCTGACGCTAGCAAGTTTCGATGCATTCAGTCACGCACGCTCACCGGAAACTCACTAATCAGTGTCGACACCGCTCGCCATTCAAGTTGCCTTCTATTAACATTGCCCCTGCCCCATGCTCGTGACTTTTCGTGCTCGGCATCCGAACCATCACCTCGGAATTAGCACAAAGGAATGAGCTAGAGGCGTCTTCCAGGCTCGGTTGGTAAGATAAGACCTTTCGGCACGCGTCAATCTCGCAACTTCAAGGATAAACTCGTTGCTGGATCGGCGTGCGGAGGCAGATTCGATACCACCTACAGTCGAGGGTCCATAGGCTCGCTTTCCAGCGCCAATACCCCGAATACGCATTCATGGACGCGGCGGAGAGGCTCGCGGGCGACGAATCGTTCCAGGGCCTCAATACCGAGCGCGAACTCGCGGGCGGCTAGCGATCGTTTTCCCGATAGTCCACGCGAGCGGAGTTTTGGTAACTGATCGTCCGCCGTGTACTCCGGACCATAAATGATGCGAAGGTATTCGCGGCCACGGCATTTGAGAGCAGGCTGAACGAGTCCCTTCGGACCGCGCACAACGAAGTCGAGCGGCTTCACCACCATTCCCTCGCCACCTTTGCCCGTGAGTGTCTCCCACCATTGAGATGCCTGCTCGACGGCGGTGTCATCGATCACGTCTACTTCCAAGAATGGCGTAGCGACGATGAACGCGGGATCGGCTGCCGCGAGCTTGTGAAGGGTCTCCATGTGCCACCGATTCGTCTTGTCCGTATGGACTGTCCCCTCGGATGCCAGGAGATGAAACGGTGCCAGCTTATAGTCTGAGAGCGTGGTCACAGGCCAACAGTAGCGCCGATAAGCTTCGCGGTATTTCCGCAGCCTATCCAAACGATGTTCGTAGATGTCGGCCATGCCGCCGGCGGCAGGGCTTTGATGAAGCGCCTTGACGACGGCTTCCAGCGATGCCACACCTGCGGCGCCGACCGGCGCATACTGACGTTGCAGCAATTCGCGGGCTTTTGCCGACCACGGCATCAGTTCGCAATCCAGGCAAAACCAGTCGGAGGCCAACTCGTCCCAGAAGCCGGCCTTCGATAGTGCAGTTTGAATACGATTGGTGAACTCGGCTTCGTCCTTGGGCTCTGGGAAAAAAGGACGGCCGGTGCGGGTGTAGCAGACGCCACTGCGGCCGTCGATCACGCCGAACCTCTTCCTGGCAGTTGTGATATCGCGACAAACTATGACTACTGCACGCGAACCCATGTGCTTTTCCTCGCAGACGACCTTCTGCACGGCGTTCTTGCGGAAATAGGCGAAAGCTTCCGTTGGATATTCAAGATAGTCGGCGCGAGTCGAGGTTTCACTCGGCGACATCGTCGGAGGCAGATAGATGAGCCAATGCGGATCGGTGGCGAAACGGCTCATCACCTCCAATGCCGCTATCGAATTCTCTTCACGGATAGTGATATTGCGCTGCAGGCGCGTTTCTACAAAACGCTTGCCAGTGACGTCTTCCAAATCGAGTACGTCATCGAGTTCCTGTTGGCTCGTGCGCGCTTCAGGCGCCGATTGCACCAGCGGCTTGATAGGTACTGAGTATTCACGCGCAGCCGGTATCGAGACAAACTCGCGCTCCGGATATCGCAGCGCGGTGAGCTTTCCTCCGAAAACTGCGCCGGTATCAATATTCACCGTATTGTTCAGCCACTCAGGTTCAGGGATAGGAGTATGCCCGTAGACGACGGTCGCCTTGCCCCGATACTCGGAGGCCCAGTTGTAGCGAATGGGCAGGCCGAACTCGTCCGTTTCCCCCGTGGTTTCGCCGTAAAGACAGAATTCTCGAACGGCGCCCGATCCGCGACCGTGCATCTCCTCGCGGAGGCCCGCGTGCGCGACAACCAACCGTCCGCCGTCAAGGACGTAGTGGCTGACCAGTCCATCGAGATACGACGCTACCTTTGCTCGCTCCTCTGCCGATAGCGATTCAACTTCGGCGATCGATTGTTCGAGGCCGTGTTTCACCTGCACCTGCTTGCCACGCAGCCAACGCATGAATTTCACGTCGTGATTTCCTGCGATACAGAACGCGGTTCCAGCGGTCACCATATTGCGAACAATGCGGACGGTATCTAACACATTCGGTCCGCGGTCTACCAAATCCCCCAGAAATACCGCTTTGCGCCCCAAGGGATGCCGCCAACCATCACCGCCCCAAGGTGCTTCGGGTGCATCTAACGCGTAGCGCTCCCATCCGAGGCGCTCCAGGAGACTGCGCAACTCGTCCGCGCAGCCGTGCAGGTCGCCAAAGATGTCGAACGGGCCCGCCTCGTTCTTCTTGTTGTTCCACAGCGGCGTACGCCGTATCTCAACTTCTTCCGGACTATCTAAGATGTGAACGTGGCGGAAGCCTTCGCGCTCCAAACCGCGCAGACTGCGCTTGAGTTCGCCGATCTGCCTTCGTACCACATGAGGTCCAAAGTCGCGATTAGCGCGGGTCGCGTTACGCTCCTGACAAACCTTCTCGGGCGTGTTCAGCACAATCGCAATCGCGAAGCAGTGATACTTGCGTGCTTTTTCGATGAGCCGTTTCCGATCTTCCGCGCGGACGTTGTTTGCATCGACAACGGTCAGCCTGCCGCCCGCCAGTCGCTTTTCAAGCATGTAATATAGAGCGTCAAACGCGTCCGGAGTTGCAGCTTGATCGTTCTCGTCGTCGCTTACAAGGCCTCGAAAGAAGTCCGACGACAGTATCTCGGTCGGAAGAAAATGCTGGCGTCCGAAAGTGGATTTGCCGGACCCGGAGGCCCCGATCAGTGCAATCAACGACAGTTCCGGGATCTCGAGGGTCCTCATTGGCCACCCCCCGCAGGTAGAGAGAACACGGCCATCTGCGACGGCGCGCCGTGCTGTTCGTCCACGGAACCAATCGGTTCGAATCGAACCTCATAGCCGAACCGGCCACTCATGGATTCGGCCCAGTTAGTCAATTCGGCTCTGGTCCACTCGAATCGATGATCGCTGTGACGCAACTTGCCCGGAGGAAGCGTCGGAAACAGAACGTTGTATTCTCGATTGGGTGTTGTGATGATAATGTGACGCGGCCGTGCGAACTCGAAGAGCACCCGTTCCAACGCAACCAATCGAGGCTTGTCCAAGTGTTCGATCACCTCAACCAGGGCCGCCGCGTCGAAGCCGCTTAATTGCTTGTCGCGATAGAGCAGCGATCCTTGCCTAAGCTCGATTCGTTTCCGTTGTCTTTCTGGCATGCGATCGAGGCGGAGTTTGGAAGATGCGATCTCCAGAGACCGGTGGCTCACGTCCATCCCGGCGATCCGCTCAAATGTCCGATCAGCAAGCAAGCGTCGCAGCAATTTCCCTTCACCACAACCAAGATCCACGACACTCGTCGCGCCCAACTCCTTCAGCCGAGTCGCCACCAGATTCAGACGCTGCGTGTGCAACGTCATGGGGCGTTCCAGCTCCTTCTCGTCTTGTGCGCCGCGCTCGGATTTCGATTCGATGGCGTCCACAGCCGCGTTCTCGTCATCCAGGAGTCTGGCGAACGCCAGATCCATCAGAGACAACCGTCGTTTCAAGTAGCGGCTCACAATGAATTCGCGCTCCGGGTGTCTGCTGAGCCAGCCCTCGCCGTGGCGCAGCAATTTGTCTACTTCCGCATCACCAACGTAGTAATGTTTTTCTTCGTCCAGCGCCGGAAGCAAGACATAGAGATGAGACAGCGCGTCGTGAACTGTGGCGGTTGCTGTCAGCGTCAAGCGAAAGTAGCGGCTCTCGCCCCATTCCGGAAACTTCTCATCGAGCGGTAGCTGGGTGGCATCGACGCGGTATCCAAGAGGTTCGAAGAGTTTTCGAAGCACGTCCACTCCGCCGCGTGAGCGGATCACTTCGACGGTGATTTCGAGGGCCAGTTTGGTGCCGACCAGTTCTGGCCGCTTCTGACAGTTGCCCGCAAGAGCAGTTCCGAAGATGCGTCCCAGAGCAACGGTCGGGTACGAGGACGAAACGTAGGGCCGGTCATTCACGTAGTCTTCCAGCCGTTGCGCGCCGCGCACCAATTCGACGGGATCGATCTCCAGCAAGAGACACGCAGTGCACCGGCCGGCGGTCGCGGCGGTATAGAAGACGTGGGCTTTGCCAAATGCAAGATCGGCGGAATGGAGGTTCGCCGGATTCTTATGAAGAAGGAATCCGAGATCCGTGGCTTGACGGCCGGTATTTGTGATGGTTAAGAGCACGAGCTTTGATTGTCTTCTTTCAATCCTTGTACGGGTCGTAAATCTCGTTCCCCGCCATCGCGACCCCAAGTGGCTTTAAGGTGTGCAAGATTTTAATCGATCCCGCATGTTCGCCCAGGACCTCCGGCAAGCGCTTATAGCATTGAGGGGCTTCATCCACGCCAGCGCCTCGTAACTCCACGCCCTCTCGATGGACCCACTCCATCATCATCTTCTCAGTCACCCTGGCGGGACGCTTCACCTCACCGGTTTTGCGATCCACCTTTCCCTTGGCGTCCATCCGGCCCATCACGCGGCCGGCGCCGTGGACAGTCGAATAGAAGCTGTGCCGGGCGACTTCGGGTTGTCAACGCCCTCGATGATTACCGACACGTCTCCCATTGATCCGCCCACAAATCCCTTCTGGCCCGGGAAGGCCGGCGTGGCGCCCTTGCGCACTACCCAGTAGTCTTTGTCGCCGTGCTTCTCGCGCCAAGCAAAGTTGTGATGGTTGTGGATCTCTTCTTTGATCTTGGCGCCAAGGATTTTGGCCACACGCTGACACACCCAGTCGCGCCCCGCGTAAGCATAGCGACCTGCAAGCTTCATGGCTGCAATGTAGTCCTGGCCTTCGTTACTGTTGGCATCGAGCGCTACTGGCGCCGAATCCATATCGTCTTTTGCGCCCGCCCGGTTTAAGAACCGGGTAGCGATCTTGTGCCCGAATCCACGAGAGCCGAAATGCACTCCAATCCAGATTCGACCCAGTTCGTCTTCGAAAATGTCGACATAGTGGTTGCCGGAGCCGACAGTACCCAACTGAGCTCGCGCCTGGTCGCGGAGGCTCGTCAGCCGCCAGGCGGCGCTGTTCGCTCCCTGGGTGATTTGCCAGGCATCATCGTTCTCGAAGAGATCATGCTCCACCACTTCGTCCTTGTTGGTTCGCGCCAAGCCGAAGCTAATGGTGCGAAAGACATCGTCCATGATCTTCGCGATGTTCTTCCGTACGTCTTCGGCTGGGGCGTCTGTAAGAACGGCTTTATTACCGCAGCCGATGTCGTAACCGACGCCCGAGGGACTGACTAAGGTCTCGTGCGCGATCACGCCACCGATCGGCACACCATAGCCTTTGTGATGGTCGGCCATCAGCGCCGCGTGACCGAAGATGTAGTAGCACGTCTTGATTTGTTTGAGCGCACCCTCGTCAATCGAAGCGCCCCAAACCGGTATATTGTCGACGATCTGCATACAAACCCTCATCTCCGCGATATCAGAGAGCCGGCCGGGACAACCCGACGCGGCCCTCTTCTACTACATCACTCCGCACGGAGCGTAACCGTGCGCTCGAGCAGCGCGTTCAAACCGCCGACTACGGTGATCTTCTCCACCTTGTCGGCGATCTTCTCCAACGTCTCGAGCTCCTTGAGCCGCACCAACAGAGGATTATTCTCCATCAGTTTGGCCGTATTAAGCAGCGACCGCGTGGCGGCCGTCTCTTCACGACGGCGAATCAGGTTGGCCTGCGCCTGCTTTTCGGCGGTGACTACCTGGTTGAGGATGTCGCGGATGTCTCCGGGCAGGATGATGTCCTTGAGAGCAATTACGCTCACGCGAACGCCATACACTTCCATCTCCCGGCGCACATCGGCCGATACTGCTTCGTCGATGTCCGTCTTCTCCGCGAGCACCTGCTCGAGCGTGCGCTTACCGAGGGACTGACGCACGGCGATCTGCAGCGCGCGATACAAGTATTCACCAACGTCCTTCACGCCCGCCCGGGCATTCGTTACGTTAACGATCTCGTAAACGGCCGAGATGTTCACACGCAGAGTGACCTTGTCGCTGGTCAGGATCTCCTGACCGGTCACCTCCACCGTCTGACGGCGTATTTCGAGCACCTCGATGCGAGGCGATACGACTGCGTTCCAGAACCCGTAATTGCCAGGTTCCAGTTCGCGAATTAACCGCCCATCAAGATACAAGAGACCCCGCTTGCCTTCCTCCACCGAAGCGAAGGTCACGGCCGACTCGCGCCCCAGACGAGCGAGCGAAGGCAGCAGGAGCACAGGAACCTCGGGGTTGTCGCGCGCGTCGATCCGCTCGAACGTTACGTTCACCGGACCCTTCCAGAACAGAACGCGGTTGGAAGGACCGATCACACGCGCCAAGCGACCATCCAGATACACGACGGCAACCTGAGCGTCGGAAGTCTCCACGATCGTGAAGCTTCGCGCGGCGATCCCCGAGCGGAAGCTGACGATGTAGTCAGTCCATTCTCCTGCATAGACAAGATCACGGACGTTGTGACGTTCGAGTTCAATTTCCTGGGCAAGCGTGAATATCCAGCGCTCACCAGGCTCCAGGATCTCCACGAAGCGGCGCTTGCGGATCACCAGAACTCGTTCATTGTCGCCAATAAGAATACGGCGCAGCATAACATTTCACCTCCTCCAAGATAGTTTTCGTTTGAAATTCAAAAGAGATCACCAGACCGGACTCCACAGCCGTGCCAGCGGGCCTTCCCTAGAGCGAGCTGGTTCGAGCCAAGCTACGGCACGAAGTTCAGGTTCGCAGTTTCAGAGAGGGCGCAGCGCGGCTAGACCGCTGCCGCAACACGCAAGAAAGATCGAAACCTTATCTCGCGTGGACGGCGGGAACCCGGCCTGGATCACTCGTGGTTGCGAGCTGTTTGCACAGCAGGCGGATAGCGGGACTCGAACCCGCGACTGTCGGCTTATCGGGCCGATGCTCTACCCATTGAGCTATATCCAAGTTGGGGCAGAAGGATCCGACGACCGCCGGCACGCGGTGCTCCAGGGGAGCCGCGCCAGCGAGGCAGTTTGAACCTCGACTATAGGCGAGCATTGGTCATTTCCTCCAGCCTGATTAGAATAGAACCACAACAACGTGCTGGTCAAGAGCTTTTTGATTAAATTCAGTTTAGCCTCACATTATTGTCCGGGGATTTGAGAACCAAGACACAGCTTCGGACATCCGGGCCGAATACTTTTGCACCAGAGCATAAGTCGGTGCATTTCCGCGTTTGGTGGGTGTCCCCGGATTCGAACCGGGACGCTCCGAAGGAGCGCTCTGCTCTACAGGCAGGCGCGGCCAACCGTATCCGCCTGACACCCAAACTTTCCGAAAAGTTTGGCGGAGAACCTGGGAATCGAACCCAGTCGCGCGCGAACGCTTGGCACTTTAGCAATGTGCTGGCTTACCATCTGCCTCGCTCTCCGTGGCACCGGGATGAGGATTCAAACCCCATGCGCTTGGTTTGGAATCAAGCTGCTCTCCCAGGAGCATCCCGATGTGAATGTGGCGGAGGGTAGGAGATTCGAACTCCTGTGCCCTTGCGGTGCGGCAGTTTTCGGGACTGCTGGGCTACCAATTGCCCATACCCTCCACATGCTAATTGTTGGTAGGCCAGGAGAGACTTGAACTCTCACGCCCGAAGGCACTAGTTCCTAAGACTAGCGTGTCTGCCATTCCACCACCGGCCCACTGGAGCACTGAGCCAGACTCGAACTGGCTA
>Ga0302324_100029027_pt1 | contig 10502 bp, 6 predicted proteins | sample Palsa_T0_1_FD_201949 | JGI IMG/M metagenome (GOLD analysis project Ga0302324, IMG submission 201949) | Peat permafrost microbial communities from Stordalen Mire near Abisko, Sweden - Palsa_T0_1 | ecosystem: Environmental > Terrestrial > Soil > Palsa > Peat permafrost | place: Sweden: Abisko... | reverse complement strand
ATGCTACCACCTAGGTATCAGATACGCCGTTTCGGGCCAATTCTGCACGAAAACCGCTTCAACACGCTCAACGTAGATAAGCTTCTATTCATCCGCGGCTCAACTAATTCAGGGCGGCCTTCACCATTTCACTCACTACCCGGCCGTCAGCCCGTAGCCCGCTGGCTTGGATCTTCCCCTGAACAGCCTTCATCACCATCCCTATATCCCTTGCGCCGGGTTGCATTCCCTGGGCCCGCAGCTCAGCCAACGTTCCCGTTACCAGCCCTCGCAGTTCCTCATCGCCGGCTGCCTTAGGCATGTACTCCTCGATTACCGTAATCTCCGCCGCTTCTTTCGCCGCCAGCTCCGGCCGGTTCCCTTTCGTGAATTGCTCGATGGAATCCCTGCGCTGCTTAATCAAGGTAGTCAACACCTGAACCGCCTGCGCATCGGTCACCGGCGTTCGCTGCTCTATCTCCTTATTTTTCAGTGCCGACTTCACCATGCGCAGGGTAGACAGCCGCTCTGCCGCCCGCTGCTTCATGGCCGCAACCATGTCCTCGTGAATCTTCTCGACCAAGCTCATACGCCATTATAGGAATGTTCCCGAAGCAGGGACTTTATAATGGACTCATGATCCGCAAGACGCGCTTATTTACTCCAGGCCCAACCCCGCTTCTTCCCGCAGCCCAATTCGCCATGGCGGCGGCGGATATCCACCACCGCACCCCGGAATTCCGCGCCCTCTATACCAAGGTTCTGCGCGATCTGAAGACCTTCGTCGGCACCAGGAATGACGTCATTCTGCTCTCCTCTTCCGGCACCGGCGCGATGGAAGCCTCCGTCTCGAACATCACCTCGCCGGGAGACCGCGTTCTGGTCCTGAGTGCGGGTAAATTCGGTGAGCGCTGGGTAAGCCTGGCCAAAGCTTTTGGCTGCGACGTCGATGTGGTCAGCGCGCCCTACGGCCAAACCTTCGATCTGGACGAGGTGCGCAAAGCCCTCAGGATCGAGACTCGCGCCATATACATGCAGGCCACCGAAACCTCGACTGGAGTGCGCCACAACGTCGCGGCAGTAGCCGAGTTACTGAAGGAGAGCGGAAAAGACGCGGTGCTGGTAGTCGACGCCATCACCGGCCTGGGCACCACGCATATCGACATGGACGCATGGGGCGTCGACATATTAATCGGCGGCTCGCAGAAGGCGGTCATGATTCCGCCCGGTCTCTCTTATCTCGCGGTCAGTGACCGTGCCTGGGATCTGATGGAGATCAGCCTCAATCCCCGCTACTACTTCGATCTGCGCAAAGAAAGAAAGAACGGGGCCAAGGGCGAGTCTGCCTACACCCCGGCAGTGGCGCTGGTAGCCGCCCTGGGAGCAGCGTTCGACTATATCGCGAGCCAGGCGGACGGCGACCTGGCGCAGGGCCGTGCCAAGCTGGTCGAAAACGCGGAGACCATCGCTGCCATGACCCGGGCTGCGGTGGAGGCTCTAGGTCTGCGTCTCTTCGCTCCGGAAGCTCCGGCGGCCGCCGTGACCGCGGTCCTGCCCCCGGAGGGCATGGATTCCGGTGTCATCGTAAAGGAATTGAAGAGCCGCTTTGCTGCCGTCATCACCAACGGACAGGGCGAGATGAAGGGTCAAATCTTCCGTATCGCCCATCTTGGGTTCTTCGACTACATGGACACCATCGCCTTAGTCGGCGCTCTGGAACAAGTCGCCCACTTCCTCAAGCTCCCCGGCTTTGCCTTTGGCAACGCGCTGATCGCCGCGCAGAACGTCTTCGCCTCGCGAGCGCCCGACGAAGCAGCGCGCAGGGACCTTGCTGCGGCAAGTGTCGCCCTGCCCGCCCGCTAAACAATCCGCATTAGGAGATCGATGAAGATCGTATTGGCAGAGAAAGTCTCGCCCGCGACCCTGGCTGTGTTTGCAGGTGAGGGCGGATGGCAGATCGTGACCCACGATCAAATCAAGAACGGCCTGGCCGCCGAATTGGCGGACGCCGACGCGCTGGTGGTTCGCTCTGCCGTGCAGGTGGATGAAGCCCTGCTAAGTGCAGCGCCCAAGCTGCGCGTGATTGGACGCGCCGGCGTGGGGGTCGACAACATCGACGCCGACGCAGCCACGCGCCGGGGAATCGTGGTGATGAATACGCCCGGCGCCAACGCCATCGCCGTCGCCGAGCTGACCATCGCCCTCATGCTGGCGCTAGCCCGCCAGCTGCCCCGCGCAAACGCGCTGCTGCACAGCGGCAAATGGGAGAAGAAGTCGCTGCAGGGCAGCGAGCTGCGGGGCAAGCAACTGGGTATCCTCGGCTTGGGCCGGGTGGGTCTCGAAGTGGCGCGGCGGGCCAAGGTTTTCGGCATGGAACTGCTGGGCCACGATCCCTTTGTCGCGCCTGCCGTTGCCCGGGAGAACGGCGTCCGCCTCTGTTCAGTGGACGAGTTATTCCGCGCCGCCGATTATCTGACGCTGCATGTGGGGCTTACCCCGCAGACCGCGGGGATCATCAACGCCCGCACCTTGGCGAGCATGAAAAAGAACGCCCGCATCGTCAACTGCGCCCGCGGCGAATTGATCGACGACCCAGCCCTGGTCGAGGCCCTGAGCTCCGGCCAGATCGCCGGGGCCGCCCTCGACGTCTTCAGTGAAGAGCCGTTGAAGGATTCCCCCTACTTCGGCCTGGACCACGTGATCCTCACGCCCCACATTGCCGGGTCGACCGGCGAGGCGCAGGAGGCGGTCGGGGTCCAGATTGCGATGCAGGTCAAGGAGTACCTCAAGTTCGGGGTGGTGCAGAACGCGGTCAATCTTCCTTCCATGACCTATGAGGAGTATCAGGAGCTTTCGCCCTACATCCTCATGGCTGAGCGACTGGGCGCGTTTCTCTCCCCGCTAGCCATGGGGAATCTGGAGAGCATCCATATTTCCTATACCGGGCGTCTGGCGACAGGTAAGACCGAGTTGGTGCGTAACGCCGCCATCCAGGGCGTGTTGGCCCACTCGGAGGTGGTCAATCGCATTAACGCGCTGTCCGTAGCGGCCGAACGCGGCATCCGAGTCCATGAAGAGAAGAAGGAAGAAGGAACCGGCGGCGCCGGCACGGTGCTCGAGCTGAGCTTACATACCGCCACGGGAAACGCCACCGCGAGCGCCACGGTATTGCACGGCAGTTCGCCGCGCCTGCTCTCCTGCGACGGCATCGATATCGAAGCTCCGCTGAACGGAACCTTGCTGTTTATTCGCAACCTGGATGTGCCGGGTGTGATCGGCCGCATCGGCACCATCCTCGGTCAGCATAAAATGAACATAGCGAACTTCGCCCTTGGACGCAATCTGCGCACGGGCCACCACAATGCGCTGGCTGTGGTTCAGATTGATGGCCGTGTAGCGCCCTCGGTTCTGAGTGCTCTGCAGTCTACCGAAGCCATTACCGAGGTTCGCCTCATCGAACTGGCCGACAACCGTTAAGGAGCGCATGGATGCCTCTCTACGAATACAAGTGTAAAAAGTGCGGGCACCGCTTCGAACGCATTCAGACCTACTCTGCCGCAGATCCAACGGAATGCCCCGTTTGCCAAGGCGAAGTGGAACGGCTTATCTCCGCACCCGCCGCTCATTTCAAGGGATCCGGGTTTTACTCCACCGACTATGCCGCAAAGCCTGCCTCGTCCGGCAAGTCCCAGGATGGAAACAGCAGCTCTGACAGCAGCTCTACTGCTTCGGACAAAGGTGGGTCTGATAAGGGACCAGCCGCGAAGACTGAAAGCGCTTCCAATCCAAACCCGTCCACCCCTGCCGGCAAATCGGACTAGATTCGCTCCTGCCAACGCACCCGTGATCTGTCCCCATAACCGGACTGTCCGGGTGACTGACCTGTCCGGGTGCCCCATGTTCGCGCCAGCGTACGTGGGCCGAAAAAGATGGGCGAAGCCCACCCATAGCTTTTGCTTTTCAGCAGCCAAAACATCGGTCCATGTGCGAGGGATTCCGCTTACTAAGTAGCCCCATGTGTCGGCAGTGGCAGCGCTGTCTTGTACTTCACCTGCTTCAACGAGACGCTGGAGCGAATATTGCCCACACCAGGAATCTTGGATAACGCCGTAACAAACTTCTGGAACTCGTGCAGATCTGCAACCACAACGCGAAGCAGATAATCCGAACTCCCCGTCATTAAGTAACACTCCATTACCTCAGGCCGCCCGGCCACCGCTTTTTCAAAAGTATTCAGACTTGCCTCGACTTGCTTCTCCAGGCGCACCTGGACAAACACGCTAACCGCGAGACCCACAGACTCCGGGTTAAGCAGCGTTACGTACCGGCTGATAAACCCTTCTCGCTCCAGTCTTTTCACCCGCGCCAGGCAGGGTGAGGGTGACAAATGCACCTTGTCGGAGAGTTCCACGTTGGTCAGCCGCGCATTCTCCTGCAACGAAGTCAAAATTTTTCGATCAACCGCATCAAGGTTAGGAAAGATCATGGCAGCACCTTCAGTCCTACACAAATTCGAAATAATATGCCGCGGAGGTCGTTTAATAAAGCACAAATATCCGCACCCGCCAGGGAACGCGCGGCTCGAGAGTTCCAACTCTCAAGGCATAATCTGCCGGAATAAAGATGATTTTCCGCAGACCATGCCGCAATCCTCGCCGTCCGGCACCCAATAAAAAATCCCGTGTCACCGCTCGGCTCTTAAGATGGGATCGTATTCCCACGGGGTTCACCTTGGCCGATTTGCTGGCACTCGAAGATGGCGACGACGCAGAGTCGCGAGAATGGCTCGAAGCGTTCGACGACATCTTGCAAGCCTCCGGTTCTCGCCGGTGCCAGGAACTGCTTTCCAGGTTGCTCAGTCATGCCGGCAACCGCGGCGTGAAGGTGGATCGTCCCTTCAATACTCCCTACTGCAATACGGTCAGCGTGGCGTCACAGCCGTCGTATCCGGGCGATCTCGAGATTGAGCGGCGAATCACCGCGATCGTACGTTGGAATGCCCTGGCCATGGTCGTCGGTGCCAACCGCACCAGTCCAGATCTCGGCGGACATCTTGCCAGTTACGCTTCGGCCGCCGATCTCTTTGAAGTCGGCTTCCAGCATTTCTTCCGCGGGGACGCTGAGGGGTCGACCGCGGAACCAACCGCCGACCTGGTTTTCTTCCAACCCCACTCCGCGCCGGGCGTCTACGCCCGCGCCTTCCTGGAAGGCAGGTTGACCGAAACCCATCTTGCCAACTACCGGCAAGAGGTGGGCGGCAGAGGCCTCTCGTCGTATCCTCACCCGCGCCTGATGCCCGAGTTCTGGCAATTTCCCACCGGCTCCATGGGGCTCGGCGTGATCACCGCCGTGTACCAGGCGCGCTTCATGCGCTACCTGCAAAATCGCAATATTCTGCATCCGTCGAACCGCAGAGTCTGGGCATTTGTAGGCGATGGAGAAATGGACGAACCCGAGTCCGTCGCGGGCCTGACCTTCGCCGCCCGGGAGAACCTCGACAACCTGATCTTCGTGGTCAACTGCAACCTGCAGCGGCTCGACGGGCCGGTACGCGGGAATGGTTCGATTGTGCGCGAGCTGGAGGGCCTGTTCGCCGGCGCCGGATGGAATGTCATCAAGCTCTTGTGGGGATCCGGCTGGGATGATCTCTTCGCCCGAGACAGAACTGGCGAAATCCTCCGACGTTTGGACGAGACGTTGGATGGAGAACTACAAACCTACGGGGCCCAAAGCGGCGCGTACAACCGCGACCGCTTCTTCAGCAAGACTGAGGAACTGAGCGGTCTCGTATCCCACCTGTCCGATGAACACATCGACGCGCTGACCCGCGGCGGACATGATCCGGTCAAAATATACGCGGCCTTCGATGCCGCCCGCCGAACCACGGGGAGACCGACCGTTGTATTGGCCCATACCAAAAAGGGCTACGGACTAGGCCGGTGGGGCGAAAGCCGCATGTCTGCCCATCAACAGAAAAAACTGGATAAGGAAGGTTTGCTCTGGTTTCGAGACTACTTCCAGCTACCCCTGACCGATGACGATGCGATGCATGCCCGGCTCTATCGCCCCACGCCGGAGAGCCCGGAAATGGAGTATCTCCTGCAACGGCGGAACGCGCTGGGCGGATTCCTGCCCCGGCGCGTGACCCGTGCGCCGCGGCTTGAAGCCCCCTCCCGCGACACCTTCGCGGCTTTTACAGCGAAGCCGGAGCACAGGGAAATCTCAACCACCATCGCCTTCGTACGCATGTTATCCGGCCTGCTCAAAACGGCGCCCTTCAAGCGTGCCATCGTTCCCATCGTGGCTGACGAGGCGCGCACCTTCGGGATGGAATCCCTCTTTCGCCAGGTGAGTATCTACTCTCATTGCGGCCAGCTCTACGAGCCGCAGGATCAATCAGACCTGCTGCCGTACAAGGAAGCACGCGACGGTCAGATCCTCGAAGAAGGAATCAATGAAGCCGCCGCGCTCTCTTCCTGGATTGCTGCCGGGACCTCCTACAGCAACCACGGCATCTCAACCCTGCCCTTCTACATTTTCTACTCCATGTTCGGCTTCCAGCGGGTAGGCGATTTGATCTGGGCGGCAGCCGATTCACGGGCCCGCGGTTTTCTCATTGGAGCGACGGCCGGCCGAACCACTCTTTCCGGCGAGGGCCTGCAGCATCAGGACGGAACCAGCCAACTGATCGCCTCCACCATCCCATCCTGCCGCGCTTATGATCCCTGCTTCGCCTATGAGCTTGCCATCATCTTGCAAGCGGGTATGAAGGCGATGATTGAGCAGCAGGAGGATGTGTTCTATTACATCACCACCATGAACGAGAACTACCTGCATCCGGCGGAACCTCCGGAGATAGAAGAAGGAGTTCTTCGTGGAATGTATCTCTTCCGCAAGAGCCCGGCACAGGGCCGGCCGCGGGTGCAACTGCTCGGTTCGGGAACGATCTTGCGCGAAGCCATCGCCGCGGCGGAACTCCTCGAGACTGATTGGCAGATTGCGGCAGATGTGTGGAGCGTGACCAGCTTCACCGAGCTACGAAGAGACGGGTTGCAAACCGACCGAGCTCGCCGCAAAGGAGCCGAAGGCGAAACTGTCGTTTCCCAATGTCTAAGCCCGACCGAGGGGCCGGTGATTGCTGCCAGCGACTACGTCAGCGCAGTCGCGGATTTGATTCGGAACTGGGTGCCGAGACGATACGTGTCCCTGGGGACCGACGGGTTCGGACGCAGTGACACCCGAGCGTCACTACGCAAGTTCTTCGAAGTCGACCGCACCAGCATAGCCTTTGCCGCGATCACCGCGCTGGTGGAAGAGGGAACACTGGAAAAATCAATCAACTGCGAATTCAAAACCCGGTACGGCTACACGCCGCCAGATCGCTGACGGAATTCTATTCTTTATTCGGCGTGCGCGGCCTTATCCCTTGGAACTATATGCTGTCTGCCAACGGTATTGCGGCACAACGTGCTTTATGCCGGCCCAGTTAATTTCCAAGTGCAGCGTTGTCGATGCTTTGCCTCCGCGGCTTCGGCGCACACTTGCCTCTTGACAGCCCATGAAACGGCTGACTAGGATCCCTTGCGACCGGTCTTTCACCATGAGAGATCGCGTTTTGCATCATGAGAGATCTTCGCAGAGCCCTTCACGCATTTCGTTTACGGAGCCGTTGAGCATGTTGAGAAAAGGCCTTTACCTCGTCATGTTTCAGCTCCTTCTCTGTGTCTCTGCCATGGCGCAATTCGAGGTTGGATCGGTGATCGGTGTGGTGCGAGACCCGGCTGGGTCTGTCATCGCAGGCGCGACGGTTGTGATTACGAGTCAGGCGACGAACGCCCAACGCCAGACCGTGACTTCTTCCGCAGGTGAGTTTGACTTCGTTGCATTAACCCCGGGCCAGTATTCCATCACGGCCAAGCAGCCTGGATTTCAAGAACTGACCCAGAACTTTGAAATCGCGGTGAGTCAGCGGTTGGAATTAAACCTGGAGATGCGAGTTGGCGCGGAAACGCAAAACGTAACGGTAAGCGCCAACGTGGAGACCATTGAAACCGCATCTTCTGACATAAGCAATGTGCGAACCACCCAGCAGGTTGTCGATCTACCCTTGAACACCCGCAACTTCACCCAGTTGGTGCAGCTCGCTCCGGGAGTGAATAGCCACGGCAATAACTCTGCCTCGACGAACGGTGGATTCACCAGCGGCCGCGGTACGAATGGAGCGGTGATCAACGGCAACCCGCCTGAAGCAACAAGTTACCTGATCGACGGCATTCTCAGCACCGACGAAGACGCGGGCGTCATCATTTTCTTTCCCCCGGTCGACAGCATCCAGGAGTTCAAAGTGCAAACCAGCGACGCTCCCGCTGGGTTTGGCACGAATCCTGAGATCATCAATGTCACCTTCCGTTCCGGCACAAACCACTTTCACGGCGTGTTTTATGAGTTCCTGCGCAACTCGATGTTCGACGCCAAGAACTACTTCGATTCGCATACCAACCGCATTCCCCCGTTTCACATGAACCAGTTTGGCGCGAATGTAGGTGGACCTCTGATCATTCCGCATTTGTTCAACGGTAAGGACAAGCTATTCTTTTTCGCAGACTACGAAGGAAAGCGAGTAAGTCAGTCCCAGACGTATGTCAGCACGGTCCCGACGGCAGCCTTCCACGCCGGCAACTTCTCCGCGCTTCTGCCTAAGACCGTATTGCATGTGCCCGGCACCACCACCCCCCTACCCAACAATCAGGTGCAGCAGATTAACCCGGTGTCAGCCAACCTCATCGCGCTCTTTCCGCTGCCGAATATCAATGCGGGCAACCCGGCCCTGGTGAACAACTACCTCTACAACGGCCAGTTGCTGAACATCATCAACCAGGGCGATCTCCGCATGGATTATCGAACCGCCCGGTCGTCCACCTTCGGACGTTTCAGCAGGGAGAACCCGGTCACCACCACTCCCGGCTATCTGCCGGCCCCGGCGGTGGGTACCGGGCCGGGATTTCCCGGGCATACCGTCATCCCTTCCTGGCAAGGCGTAATCGGTTACGGCCGGTCGCTTGGAAGCAACAAGTACTATGAAGGCCGCGTCGGTTACTCTCGTCTGGATGAGGAGATTGTGGGCGCCGATTCCTCCTACGGAAATCTAGCGGAACAACTGGGCATCCCCAACGCCAATGCCGGGGGCGCTCTGGGTTTGACGGGGATCACCATCTCCGGCAACGCCGGTGTGGGTGATTCCGGCGATACCAACCTGCGTAAACTCAACAACGACTGGGAATTCGATCAAGCCTTCAGTTGGATTTTAGGCAGCCATGAGCTGAAATTTGGTTTTGACTGGCTGAGCAGGCGTTTTGCGTTTTACTCCCCAGTACATCCGGTCGGAACCTACACCTTCTCCGGCGTCTATACGGGCTACGGACTGGCGGATTTTCTGTATGGCGTCCCCCTCAGTTCGGAGCTGGACGCAACCAAGTTTTTCAGCATGCTGCGCTTTGAGCCTAGCTTGTATGTGCAGGATAACTGGCGCGTAACCCCGCGGCTGACACTGAACATGGGTCTTCGCGATGAGTTTGTGACCCCGTGGGTAGAGCGGGCCAACCGTCTGGCCGGGTTTGTGCCGACGGGCGGCGGCACGTTGGTCCCGGTCGGGACCCCGCCCTACTACGGAAACACCATCACTGAGGGCCGCTACACCAACTTCGGGCCGCGCTTTGGCTTTGCCTACAGCATCAACCAGAAGACAGTCATTCGCGGCGGGGCCGGTATCTTCTACGCGCTGAATGAGCAGCCCAATTCGAATCCCCAGGCCAAAAACGCACCCTTCAACGGTTCGTTCATCCAAACCAACAGCTCAGGTGCAGCAGGCTACGCCGCCGCGCTCCCGATCTCGGCCGGCTTTCCCGCGGAGCGCCCGGATCTCTTCCCGATCGCCGGCTCTGCCTACAGCCTCTATCTTCGACGCTACATTTATCCCTCCGCCAATGAATGGAACCTCAACCTGCAAAGGCAATTGACGGGCAACGATGTCCTATCGGTGGCCTACGTCGGGCAGACCGGCGTTCATATCCTGGCTCTGCCAAACATTAATCAGCCCCTCCCTGGCGCGGGCGCGGTTGCGGCCCGCAGACCCTATCCCAATCTGGCGGATGCGACGTTCAATTGCCTGTGCGGCAACTCCGTGTTCAATTCTCTGCAAATCAGCTACATCCATCGTCTATCGGCGGGGCTCGATTTCCAGGGCGTCTACACTTACGGGCACAGTATCGACAACTCCAGCGGAACCTCAAACATCGTGGCGCCGCAAAACCCGTATACTTTCAGCACCACAAACCGGGGCAATTCAGACTTTGATGTCCGCCACACCGCTGTCTTGAGCTGGTCCTACAATCTGCCGTTTGGCCAAGGCCGGAAAGTTTTGAGCAATGCGCACGCTCTTGTGCAAACCGCGGTCGGCGGATGGCAGCTGAACAGCATCGATTCGTTTTCGACGGGCTCCCCCTTCACGCCCGTGATGGCGACCA
>Ga0302324_100029022_pt1 | contig 10504 bp, 9 predicted proteins | sample Palsa_T0_1_FD_201949 | JGI IMG/M metagenome (GOLD analysis project Ga0302324, IMG submission 201949) | Peat permafrost microbial communities from Stordalen Mire near Abisko, Sweden - Palsa_T0_1 | ecosystem: Environmental > Terrestrial > Soil > Palsa > Peat permafrost | place: Sweden: Abisko... | reverse complement strand
GCAGGCTCTAGTGGCCTGTGATTCTCTTCAGTTTTCGGAAACTAGGGCGGGGGGCCGATCTACTGACTCAGGCTCTTGGAACTTTCATCCCAGGCCTCGCGCCGCCACGGCCTCCCTCCCCAGAGCTACTCGCCGATTACTCCTCATCGAGTTTCGCTCCATCGTCAAGATACAAGCGCCGCCATTGATGGCGGTAAACTCCGATACATCACCACAAAAAAACGCGACCATAATCCTGAGCTTTTTGAAGTTGGGAGTTGCCGCCGCCAGGAGTGGCCGCGTCACAAGGATCGAACTAGGGGGACAAGGACGCGTGCGAGAGTGCACACGTCCCAGAACCAAATTGGAGTGGTAGAAAAAGGCGAGCGTGCTACAGCGAGCCCTGCTCCTGCTTTTCCTGGCAGCTCAAGCAATAGCGAGTCCAGGGCACCGCTTCCAGACGTTTCTGCTGCAGCTCTTCGTGGCACGAAGTACATTCGCCGAAGGACGCGTCACGAATGCGAACCAGAGCGTCATTCACCAGCTGCAGCATGGAGCGGTCGTTGTGGGTCTGCCCAAAGAGAAATTCCTTGGTGTAGGAATTGGCGGCCTTATCGGCAAGATCGACCGTCGGATCGTCGTCGGCTTCGCGACCTTCTTGTTCGGTACGAGCAATAATACGCAGCAACTCGTCTTTGCGGGTCTGGAGTTTCTTTTTGTAGTATTCGAGACGCTTCTTATCCATGGTAGGTTCCCGTGCGGGCAAATAAGCCCCAATCAAATCCAACCATCTTGCGACGTGGCCATCAAAAAGTCAATCGCCGGCGTCATCAAAGTGACCGAGACCATTGGATACTGCCAGCAACAAAAAGGATGCAAGCAATCGCGGGCGCTCGCCGGCAAACCGGCAGAGCCCGCTGCGCCCAGTTGGGACGGCCCGAGAACTCGAGCGGCATTGATGCGGTACACTTTTGACTGGAGGCGAGATGCGGACCATTCTGTTGCTGTGTGTTTCCAATACATTCATGACCTTCGCTTGGTACGGCCATCTGAAGTATCCAAAACTGCCCATGAAGTGGGCCATTCTGCTGAGCTGGTTGATTGCGCTGGGCGAGTATTGCTTTCAAGTGCCGGCAAACCGCTGGGGTTACGGAGAATTCAGCGCGTACCAACTCAAGATCATTCAAGAAGTGATCACCCTGGTGGTTTTTTCGGTGTTCGCTTACTTCTATCTCGATGCGCCGCCGCGGTGGAACTACGTCGCGTCGTTCCTGTGCGTTCTGGCGGCGGTGGCCTTTGCGTTTCATGGCCACTCCTGACTTCTGCAGGAACAACCCTTAGGAAACGTCGGAATACTCTCGCTTGGGATAGCAGAAATGAAACACGACGAAGCTGATCGCGAAGAGTCCCGGGATAAAAACGCTGCCTTCCGGCCCCACCGATCCACCAGTGAGCCATGCCGGTCCGTGAAAATTGGAGTTCATTAAGTGGTTGCTTACGTTCTGGCCGCTGTCGGAGACGCTGTATAGGTAGGACTGGGAGAAATCCCACGCGGCGTGGTTTCCCACCGCCCACCACAGGTTGCCGGTCCGCCAAAGTATAAAACAGCCGAACAGACCATCGATTGCCACCATCGCGATACCCAGGGGGTTCTCGCCGGAATTAAACAGATGAATGGCGGCGAACAGCGACGAGGTGATAACGGCGGCAGGCCAGAATCCTATCCCCCGCGACAGCGTGTATTGCAGATAGCCGCGCAGCAAATACTCCTCCGACAGGCCCACGAACAGGAAGGCCAACGAGTACAGCAACGCGTATTGGACGATTGCGGTTCCGTGCAAGGCCAGCGTGCCGAACGAAAATCCTCCCAGGAGATGGATGACCCCCAGAAGCACGGTGAGTTGCAAAAACCCCCAGGCGGCTCCCTGCCAAAAACGGGAGCCAAATGCGCCATGCAGAGGCAAACCGTACCGCCAAAGGGGACGTTTCTCGATGAAGGTCATCACCCACGAGGCCAACAGCATGGTCACGAACGCGGGCACTTCCTGGAGAAGTAAGGAGGCCGCCGAATTATGTCCGGCCATGGCTTCCGCACCTACGCGATCCACGAAAGGGGCGAAATGCAGCCCGGCGGAGACTAGCCAATAAATAACAATAAGAAAAGCGAAATATACCAACACTCGCCAGCCGGCCCGGAGGCCGTCGCTCCCGAGAAACATCGCCTCCAGCGTGGTTGGGTTTCTCGGCGTGGGGGGCAGTAGGGCTGGTGACTCTGAGAGTTGGACTTCCGGATGGTCGGGCTCGAAGTTCAAGGCGTCCTCTGCCACAGCGGCGGATTGTGGGTTTGACGTAGCCCGCGCGCGCCGGGAAGCAAGCACCCCCGGCGTTCGTTCCGGGGCCATGCATGGTACTGGAGAGCCGCTGACTTCTCAAGCAGCCTTCGCGCGCGAGTCTGAAACCGCCGTGCCTTGCCCTACATCGAATAGGAGAGGGAAGAGCGGCCCCGGGCCCCGGTACGCTCTTGGGCTTGGGTTCTCAGCTCGCTGCGACGTTGGTGTGTACTCGCTACTGTTCGGGGCGGTTGCGGGAGTTGGGTCCCACTGCTAGAATCACGTGTTTGCGTGCCGCGCTACGTACGACTGGTGTGCGCAGCGCTTTGGTCTCGGGGAGGCCTCGTTGGCGAAATACGATTTGGTGATCATTGGGAGCGGCCCGGGGGGATACCAAGCCGCGATCCGCGCCGGGCAGTACGGGCTGAAGACGCTGGTGGTCGAGAAGGACCCGTTTCTGGGCGGGACTTGCCTGCACGTGGGCTGCATTCCGACCAAGGTGCTCCTGCACCACGCCGAGATTTACGACAATTTCCAGCACGCGGCGGAGTTTGGTTTCGACGTGAAGGAAGTGAAAATCAATTGGAAGCAGATGCTGGCGCGGAAGCAGAAGATCGTTAATAGCCACGCCCAGGGCATTGCCTTCTTGTTCAAAAAGAATAAGGTCGAACTGATGACCGGCTGGGGCCGCATCGCCGGGCCGGGAAAAGTATCGGTCGAGAAAGACGGAAAGACCACCGAAGTGGAAACGAAATACACCATGCTGGCGACCGGATCGGCGGCGCGGTCGCTGCCGGGCGTGGAGTTCGACGGTAAGACGATTCTTTCGAACGTCGAAATCCTGCAGATGGCAGAAATCCCCAAAACCATGGTGGTGGTTGGATGCGGCGCCGTGGGCGTGGAGTTCGCTTCGATCTTCAAGACCTTTGGTTCGGACGTGACCCTGCTCGAAGCCCTCCCGCGCATCGTGCCGCTCGAGGACGAAGACATTTCCGCGGAACTGCTCAAGCAGCTCAAGAAGCGGGGCATGAAGATTGAGCTTGAGGCGAAAGTCGAGTCGGTGAAAAAGAACGCCAACGGCGCGACGGTCACCTTCAAGGACAAATCCGGAAAGTCGCAGACCCTCTCCGCGGAGAAAGTATTGATTGCGGTTGGGCGGCGTCCGCTAACCGAGAATCTGGGCCTCGAAAAGACCAAGGTCAAACTCGACCGCGGCTACATCATCGCCAGCCCCTATCTCGAAACCGACGAGCCCAACCTCTATGCCATCGGCGACATTGTGGCGGGCTTGCCGCAGCTCGCGCACGCCGCTTCGCAGGAAGGCTTGATTGCCGTTGCGCGGATGGCGGGGAAGGAAACCCAGCCGTTCGACCGCCGGCGCTGCCCCAATGCGACCTACTGCGAACCCCAGGTCGGCTCCATCGGCTTGACCGAGAAGCAGGCGCGGGATGCCGGCTTGAAGATCAAGACCGGTAAATTTCCGTTCGTGGGCAACAGTAAAGCGTCCATACTGGGACATCACGAAGGATTCATCAAAGTGGTAGCCGACGAGAAGTACGGCGAGATTCTGGGCGTGCACGCCATCGGCGTGCTGGCCACGGAAATCATCGCCGAGCCGGTAGCAGCGATGGGACTCGAAGCGACGCTCGACGATATGGCCGCAACGATCCACGCGCACCCCACGGTTTGGGAAGCGATGGGCGATGCGTTCAATGCGGTGCGTGGGCTGACCATTAACGCGTAACGGCCCGCGTTGGTTGCGATGGGCGGAATGCACCGGTGAAAGCCTGAAAACCGGGACCGCGCCGCTCCTTCAAACGAACGATTCTTTCCGGAATGCAAAGAGGAAATGACTTACCCTCAAGCAGCGTGCTGGGTAGTCGATTTGGGCGCGATCTCCTACGCGCGCGCGCTGGAATTCCAGCGCCGCGCGGTGGCGGCGCGCAAGGCCGGCCGTGTGCCGGACCTGCTGCTCTGGTGCGAGCATTTTCCAGTGATCACCCTGGGACGAAACGGCAAGCGCGAACATTTACGGGCCAGTGAACGGGTACTGCGGCAGATGAACGTCGAGTTTCACGACACCGAGCGCGGCGGAGACATCACTTTCCACGGACCGGGACAAATCGTGGGATACCCGATTCTGGATCTCACCCAGTTGCGGCGGGACGTGCGCTGGTACGTCGAACAGCTCGAAGAACTGATGATCGCGGCGACCGCGGAGTACGGCGTCACGGCGCGCCGGGCCGAGGGCAGGCACGGGGTGTGGGTGCCGGCGGCGGAAGGCGGCGCGGCCGAAAAATTGGGTGCGTTGGGCGTGCACATCAGCCGCTGGGTTACTTCGCATGGATTTGCGTACAACGTCTCCACCGACCTGCGGAATTTCGACCTGATCGTTCCGTGCGGCTTGGCGCAGACGAAACCAACGTCGCTGGAAAAATTACTGGGGCGTGCCGTGGCAGCGGAAGATGTGAAGCCGCGCTTGGCGGCAAACTTTGCTAAGATTTTCGGACGGGAGACACGCGTCGTAGCTTGCGCGGATTTGGAAGCGGCCATGCCAGAGAACCAAGCGTAGGCGGCGAATGCGCAACAGCCGCCCTTCGCGAACGAGGTGACGGTGGATTCAGCACGGAGCGGAAGAATATGAGTGAAGTTCTCACCAACGAGCAGCAGCTTAATCTCTACTACTTTATGAAATTGAACCGCGAAGTGGAAGCGGCCATGGAGCGGCTGTTCAAGCAGAACAAGATCGTCGGCGGACTGTACGCCAGTCTAGGGCAAGAGGCGATCTCGGTAGGCACCGCGTCGGCGCTTGTTCCCGGCGACTGGATCGCGCCGATGATCCGCAATATCGGAGCCCTGCTGACGCGCGGCGTGCCGCCGCGGGATATTTTCACCCAGCACATGGCCCGCTTCACGTCTCCCACCAAGGGCAAAGACGGCACCAGCCACTTCGGCGATCTAAAGGGCCGGCATATCGTCTCGCCGATCTCGATGTTGGGCGACCTGATCCCGGTGATGGCCGGTGTAGGCATCGGAGCGCGCTACTTGGGTCAGAAAGTTGTGACCATGACCTGGATTGGGGATGGCGGCTCATCTACCGGTGCGTTCCATGAGGGATTGATGTTTGCGGCGATGCATCACGCGCCGATGGTGCTGATCGTCGAGAACAATCAATGGGCGTATTCGACGCCGGTAAACCGGCAGACCGGCATACGCGATATCGCCGACCGCGCGCAGGGCTACGGGATTCAAGGAGTGATTGTCGACGGCAACGACGTGCGCGAAGTCTACCGCGTAACCAAGCAAGCGGTGGAACGGGCTCGATCGGGCGGCGGTCCGGTGCTGATCGAAGCCAAGACCATGCGCATGCGCGGCCACGCCCAGCACGATTCCGCCGAGTACGTCCCCAAGGAAATGTTCGCTTATTGGAAAGAGCGCGATCCAATTCCGCGCTACGAGAAATATCTCACCGAAAATGCAATATGGGACGCCAAGAAGAAAGCGGACGTCGATGCGCGCATCGAAAAATTAGTTCGCGAAGACCGCGAGTTCGCGGAAAACTCTCCCTTCCCGCCGCCGGAGCTAGCCGAACAGGGCGTTTACTGCGACGGCTGCCACACCATCGAACCGGAGTGGAAACGCGAAAAGCCCGCCGTGTCCGGGGGATATCCCGCGGCTCATCAAGTGAAAGATTACGGTGAGTTCCGGCCCGCGGCCGTCGCGGCCGCCACGGTCGCGCCCGCCGCAGTGGTTCGAGCCGACGATCTGGAACTATCGGAAGAAATGATGGCTGCCGGCCCCAACGGAAAGGCGCCGATTGCGGAAGAGACCGCGCTACGGGTGCCGTTTGGACGCGGGCCCAAGGACAAGGCATTCCGCGAGGAGCAGGCCGCTAAGACCTACTCGCGCGGGGGTTCGGGCAAAACGTATCCGCAGAACAAGCAGCAACAGCCGCACGGCAAGCTGCCGGGCAAAGTATTCACCAAACCCTTCACGAAACCGTTCACCAAGGAATTTACCAAGGCGGGCCAGGGCGCGTCCTTCCAAAAAGGACCGCACCAGAAACCCGGCAGCACACCGCGCAAGAATTTCGTGAAGCATCCCGCGGACAAGGCGGGGAGGGCCTGAACATGGCGCAAGCCACCATGCTGGAAGCGATCCGCCAGGCGATCTTCGAGGAGATGGAGCGCGATCCCGCTGTCGTCGCCGTGGGCGAGGACATCGGCGTGTATGGCGGGGCGTTCAAAGTCACCGAAGGGCTGCTGGCGAAGTTCGGCCCGGACCGGGTGATGGATGCGCCGATCGCCGAAACCGGAATCGTGGGCGCGGCTTGCGGCATGAGTTTTCTTGGCCTGCGGCCGGTGGTGGAAATGCAGTTCATCGATTTCATCGCCTGTTGCTTCAATCAGGTGACCAACTTCGCCGCGAAATCGCACTACCTCTGGGACGCGCCCGTGCCCATCGTGATTCGCGGACCTTCGGGCGGTGGAGTCCACGGCGGGCCATTTCATTCCGCGAACCCGGAGATGTATTTCGTACACACCCCAGGGCTGAAAGTGGTGTATCCCTCCACCGCCTACGACGCTAAGGGACTCTTGAAGTCGGCGATTCGCGACAATAATCCAGTGCTTTTCTTCGAGCACAAATATTTGTACCGGCGAATCAAGGAAGAATTGCCGGCCGAGGATTACACCGTACCGCTGGGAAAAGCCATCGTGCGCCGCAAGGGACAGGACCTGACCATCATCACCTACGCCGCGATGATGCACACCTCGCTCGAAGCGGCCGACGAACTCGCCAAAGAGGGCATCGAAGCGGAAGTGGTGGACTTGCGCACCTTGCTGCCGCTGGACCGCGAAACCATTCTCGCTTCGGTGAAAAAGACCAACCGGCTTCTGGTGGTGCACGAAGATACGCGCACCGGCGGAATCGCCGGAGAAATCGCGGCGATCGTTTGCGAAGAGGCCTTCGACGATCTGGATGCGCCGGTGGCGCGGGTCACCGCACTGGATACCCCGGTTCCCTATTCCCCGCCGCTTGAAGAGCGGTTTTTGCCGCAACGGAATGACGTTGTGGCCGCGGCGCGCAAACTGGCAAAATATTGAAGTCGACAGGGAGATAAAACATGGCCGTGAATGTGATCATGCCGCAGATGGGCGAAAGCATTTTCGAAGGCACCGTCACCAAGTGGCTGAAGAAGCCCGGCGAAAAAATCGAACGGGATGAACCGCTGTTCGAGATTTCCACCGATAAAGTGGACGCGGAAATTCCCTCGCCCGCTTCCGGTATCCTACAGGAAATTAAGGTCGCCGAAGGGCAGACCGTGCCGATCCAGACGGTGGTGGGCGTGATCGCGGCGGAAGGCGCTGCTGTCGCCGCCGCTCCGGCCGCTTCCGCGGTCCCACCGGCGCCCGCTCCTAAGCCAGCCGCGGGTACTCCCGCGCCCCCGGCCGTTTCGGATGCTCCCCAGAATGAAGCCCCGGTACAGGTGCCCGAAAAGAAATTGCCGCCGGCCAGCGGAGCGCCGCAACAAGCGCGGACCGCCGCGTCATCCCAGGGCAACGGCGCCGAGAAAGTGCGCAGCTCACCACTGGTGCGGCGCCTGGCCAAGGAACACAACATCGATGTCGCTCAGCTTTCCGGCACCGGCGCCGGCGGCCGGGTGAGCAAGAAAGACATTTTGGGTGTGATTGAGTCCGGCCCCGCACAGGGAACGGCTGCGCCGCGTCCTGCTTCGGCGCCCCGTCCGGCCGGCGTTGTGCCTCCGCCAACCGCCGGAACCGCGGCGGCCTCGCTGGAAACGGCGGTGCCTCGCGAGAAGATGTACTTCGGGCATTTTGAAGTGCAGCCCATGACGGTGATGCGCCAGAGAATCGCCGAACACATGGTGATGTCCAAGCGCGTATCGCCGCACGTCTATTCGGTGGACGAAGTGGACGTCACCGAAATCGCAAAGCTGCGCGGCAAAATGAAGGAGAAATTCGAGCAGACCACCGGCACCAAGCTCAGCTTCATGCCGTTCTTCGTGCGCGCGGCGATCGAAGGTTTGCGCGCGTTCCCCACCGTGAATTCCTCGGTGGACGGCACCAACATCGTCCTGCACAAGGAATGCAACATCGGGATCGCGGTGGCTCTCGATTGGGGTTTGATCGTCCCGGTAGTGAAAAATGCCGAGGAGAAAAATTTTTTGGGGATCGCGAGGTCGATCAACGATCTGGCCGAGCGCGCCCGCGCGAAAAAACTGAAGCCGGAAGAGGTGCAGGAAAGCACCTTCTGCATCACCAATCCCGGAACTTTCGGCGGTTTGTTCGGCCTGCCGATCATCAGCCAGCCCAACGTGGCGATTCTAGGGCTGGGAGCAATCGAGAAGCGTCCCGTAGTGATCGACGACGCCATCGCCATTCGTTCCATGGTCTATCTCACCCTGAGCTACGACCACCGCGTGGTGGACGGCGCGATCGCCCATCAATTCATGGGCAAGATCAAGCACACCCTCGAGAATTGGACCGAGAGCGTGCTGTAGGCCGCCAGCCCCTTCGCGCGCCGATCGTACTGCTGGACGCAAGGACCCGCGGATGTTGTTTGGGTTTTTGATGGGATCTTGATTGGCTGCCGCACCCTGCGTTGTTAAGGGTGGGGTTATTGACCTTAAATTTTTCCTGGCTCGCTGAAAGTGGATCGACGTCCCCTTCTTCCCTGGTTCAAGGAGAGTTTGGGTTTTAGTCGTTGACTTTTAGCGCCCCGTGCTAACGGTGTCGACTCAAACTCCTTTTAACAATGGCTGGGGTGCTCCACCTTGGAGCGTCGATTTCCGCCCGCGGAAATCCCCCGTGCCCGCCCACGCCGACGTCGCGATCATCGGCGCAGGCTTTTCAGGGCTGGCCACGGCGGCGTGGCTGCGCCACCTCGATCCAACCAAATCCGTAGTAGTCCTCGAATCGGAAACCATCGGTGCCGGCGCCAGCGGGCGAACCGGCGGAATGGTTTTGAGCGAGACCGCCGCGGGCGACCTGCCCGGTTTAGGAGATGTCCTGGCCGGTGTGCAGCGCACTTTGTCGGAACTAAAAATCGATTGCGCGCTATCCATTACCGGCGGTTGGGAAATTGAAAGGTCCGGTCGCAAAGCCGGTGAGCGCGCCAGAACTCGCGGTGAATCTCCGATTGACTGGCAGGATTCCGGCACTCTGCGCGTAACCAAGGACGTCCCCGGCGGCCTCATCGACCCAGGCATGCTCGTCGGCGGCTTGGCCCGCGCCGCGGAAACTTCCGGCGCCATCATCTGCGAGAATTCCCCGGCTGGCGCTCCAGTCTGGTCGGAAGAAAAGGAAATCGAAATCGCCGCCGGGGGGCAGCGTCTCTATTGCGATCAGCTTTTGCTTGCCACCAACGCGATGAACCTCGAAGCGGCAGGCCTGGCCGAAGACACCGAACCGAAGTTCACCATGGCGATAGCCACCGAGCCGCTAAGCGAGGCGCAACTCGAAGCGATCGGCCTGGCCGGCCGGCAGCCCTTCTACACCATGGATTTCCCGTATCTGTGGGGCCGGGCCACCCGCACCAACTCGGTAGTGTGGGGCGGCGGCCTGGTCCACGTAGACGGCTGGCGCGCGCTCTCCGAAATCGACGTAACTACCGGCGTAGCGCATCGCCTGCTCGATTCCCTGGAAGCGCGCGTACGGAAATTGCACCCCGCGCTGCACGCCGTGGCGTTCACCCACCGCTGGGGCGGCCCGATCCTATTCGCCGAATCGATGAAGCCGGTATTCCGCCGCCACCCGAAAAGCCGGCAAGCCTTGGTTCTAGGCGCCTACGCCGGGCACGGTGTAGCGCTGTCACTGTATTTGGGCTGCTGGGCCGCCGAAGTCCTGTTAGGCCGGCGCGAACCGCCCAAGTGGTGACCGGGATTCATTTCCAGTTTTTTCAAAAGCGCCAAGAACTCCCGCGGACACAACCGCCCTGGCTGGGAGGACTCAAAACGCAAAAAATTTCTCGCCTACAGCCGTCGATTCACAGCCTTCCGGCATAAACTTCCGTTCCAGTTGCCTCAGTTCAGCCGCGGCCGCAGCCGCTCCGCAAACGATTCGATCTGCGGCAGCGGAACAATTTCAATCGATTGCTCGGCCAATAACCGCGCCACGAACTGGTGCCGCGGATTTTCGCGCTGCGGCGCCTCCTCGGTCACCCCCACAAATTCC
>Ga0302324_100029021_pt1 | contig 10504 bp, 7 predicted proteins | sample Palsa_T0_1_FD_201949 | JGI IMG/M metagenome (GOLD analysis project Ga0302324, IMG submission 201949) | Peat permafrost microbial communities from Stordalen Mire near Abisko, Sweden - Palsa_T0_1 | ecosystem: Environmental > Terrestrial > Soil > Palsa > Peat permafrost | place: Sweden: Abisko... | reverse complement strand
TCACCCTCAACGGCCGGGAGCAGGTGGAGGCCGTCTACCGGCACTGGACGGAGACCGACCAGTGCGTGTTCTACGTCGAGGACGAGTCGGTCGCGGTCGGCGACCACCTGATCGTCGGCCGGGGCATCGGCTACCAGCAGCGGCTCGGGGCCGAGCTGGCGGCGTCCGGCCTCGACGCCGACCCCGGCGCCTGGTACCTGGAGCGGTTCCAGATGGTGATGGTGTGGCCGTACGACGACCAGTGCCGCCTGATCGGCGAGGATCTGTGGGAGTTCGATGACGCCGAGCACGCGCTGATCAAGCTCGACCCGGCCGATGTGCTGACGGTCGCGCAGGCCGCCGAGCTGCTCGCGCCGCTGATCAAGCCGCTGCCGCCGTTCGACTCTCGGCTGCTGCCCAGCGCTGGTGCTTGATGCGGGCCGTCACCGTCCAGCATTCCAAGCTCGAGCTGGTCGAGCTGGCTGACCCGCGGCCCGCCGCCGGCCAGGTCGTCCTCGACGTCCTCGGCTGCGGCATCTGCGGGTCCGACCTGCATGCCCGGACGCACGCCGACGCCGAGGCGGACGCGCTGACGGCGGTCGGCTACGACGGCTTCATGCGCTCGGATCAGCAGGTGGTGCTCGGGCACGAGTTCGTCGGCCAGGTCGCCGAGTACGGGCCCGGCACCAGGAAGAAGATCGCCCCCGGGACGCCGGTGGTGGCGGTCCCGCTCACCCGGCGCGGTGCCGAACTGCACGCGATCGGGCTGTCGGCGGCGGCGCCGGGCGGCTACGCCGAGCGGGTGGTGGTCGAGGAGTCGCTGATGTTCGCGCTCCCGAACGGGCTGTCGCCCAAGCTGGCGGTGCTGACCGAGCCGCTCGCGGTCGGCTGGCACGCGGTCCGCCGGGCGGAGGTGAAGAAGGGCGACGAGGCGATCGTGATCGGCTGCGGCCCGGTCGGCCTGGCGGTCATCGCCATGCTCAAGGCGCAGGGCGTCGGCACGGTCGTGGCCAGCGACTTCTCAGCTGGCCGACGGGAGCTGGCGACGGCCTGCGGGGCCGACATCGTGGTCGACCCTGGTGTCTGTTCGCCGTACTCGGCGGCCGGGGACCACGGCTACCTGACCTCTCTTCCGGCCGCGGTCGGGCTGGCGATCGGCACGATGGAGAAGCTACGGGCGCTGCCGGTGCCGTGGCACCAGGTCTGGCGGGCGGGCGAGACGCTAGGCCAGAAGCCCAAGCACCCGGTGATCTTCGAGTGCGTCGGCGCGCCCGGCATCCTCGACGGCATCATCGCCAGCGCGCCCCTGTACTCGCGGATCGTGGTGGCGGGGGTCTGCGCCGAGCCGGACACGATCCGGCCGGTGATCGCGATCAACAAGGAGATCGACCTGCGGTTCGTCGTCGGCTACACGCCGCTGGAGTTCCGCGACACGCTCCACCTGCTGGCCGAGGGCAAGGTGACCGCGGCCCCGATCGCGACCGGGACCGTCGGCCTGGCCGGGGTCGAGGCCGCCTTCGAGGCGCTGGCGGCCCCGGGCAGGCACGCGAAGATCATCATCGAGCCGGCTAGCTCGGCCGCAGCTCCTTCTTGAGGATCTTGCCGGTGGCGCCCTTGGGCAGGCTGTCCCTGAACTCGATCGCCCTCGGGTACTTGTAGGCGGCGGCCCGCGCCTTCACGAACTCGATCAGCTCGGCCTCGGTGACCGACTGCCCGGGCTTGACCGCGACGATGGCGCGCACCTCCTCGCCCATCTTCGGGTCGGGCACGCCGATCACCGCGGCCTCGGCCACGGCCGGGTGCGCGTAGAGGACCTCCTCGATCTCGCGCGGGTAGACGTTGTACCCGCCCCGGATGATGAGGTCCTTGATCCGGTCGACGATGAACAGGAACCCGTCCTCGTCGAGGTAGCCGAGGTCGCCGGTGTGGAACCAGCCGCCCGCGAACGCCTTCGCGGTCGCCTCGGGGTTGTCGTAGTAGCCGGTCATGATGTTCATGCCGCGGAGCACGACCTCGCCCACGTGATCGGCGCCGGGCGGCAGCGGGCGGGACTCTTCGTCCCAGATCTGCAGGCTGGTCCCCCAGATCGGCTTGCCCACGCTGTAGACCTTGCGCTCGGTGACGCTGATGTTGAAGGTCGCGGTCGAGGACGACTCGGACAGCCCGTAGCCCTCCAGGATCGGCACCCCGAAGCGGGCCTCGAACGCGTCGATGACCTCGGCCGGGATCGGCGCGCCGCCGGACACCGCCACCCGCAGCGACGCCAGGTCGTAGTCGCCCGCGTCGACCGCCTGCAGCAGCGCGATGTACATGGTCGGGACGCCCATGAAGACCGTTACCCGATCCCGCTGCATGAGCTCGAGGACGGCCCGGGGGTCGAACCGGGGGACGAGGGTCATGGTGCCGCCGAGCAGGACGCAGGTGTTCATGACCGACGACAGCGCGAACACGTGGAACAGCGGCAGCGCCACGATGGCGACGTCGTCCACGCTGAACTCGAACAGCCGGCCGGGGATGTCGGCGTTCATGTACAGCCCGATGTGCGACAGCACGGCGCCCTTCGGGGTTCCCGTGGTGCCGGAGGTGTAGATGATCACCGCCGGGTCGGCCGGGCCGCCCGCGGCCAGCTGCGGGCCCGGCGCGTCGCCGGCCAGCAGGGCCTCGAAGGGAGCGCCGGCCGCCTGGGCCGCCTGGCTCGTCTGGGCGGCGGCGGGCTCGGTGACCACGACGTAGAGCGACGTGACCGCCGCCGCCTCGGCCGCCTTGGCCGCCTCGTCGACGAAGCCGCCGTAGGTGATCAGCGTCCTGGCGCCGGAGTTCTCCAGCTGGAAGGCGATCTCCGGCGCCTTGAGCAGCACGTTCATCGGAACGACGACACCGCCGGCCTTGAGGATGCCGAAGTAGGCGATGACGAACTGGGGGATGTTCGGCAGCTGCAGCCCGACCCGGTCACCAGGCGCCAGGCCGGACGCGGTGAGGTTAGCCGCGACCCGGTCCGACAGCTCGTCGAGCTGCGCGTAGCTGAGCGTAGCGTCGCCCAGGATCACCGCCGTCTTGGCCGGCGCCCGCCGGGCCGACTCCCGCAGCATCACCGCGAGGTTGAAATCCATGACCGCTCCTCAAAGCCTTCCGGGGGGCCGACACTGCCCGGACCTGGTAGTTCGTCATCAGCCTGCTAGTTCGTCCTCAGAATGTCATCGGCGGCAATCGGGTGCAAGGCCGGGGGCGACGCCTCTGCCGCGGTGTAGTGCGGCCGAGCGAGAGCCCTAGCGGGCCGGGGCGTACTCCGGCAGGGGGCGGGCGTTCCAGGCCTGGACCCGGCGCTCCACTGCGCTGGCGGCCTTCATCAGGGGCAGGCGGACCAGGATGTTGCGGACGCGTCGGCCGACCTCGGTCCCGGGCACCATAAGGCGGAGGTTCAGGCCAATCCGCTGCCTGGCGGCGACCAGCGGCCGGAGGGCGGCGGCGTAGCGGGTGAAGGCGAGCTGGTGGTCACCGCCGGCGGCGGCGAGTTCCCCGGCCAGCCGGTAGGCGCCGACCAGGGCCAGCTCGGCGCCCGCGCCCGAGGCCGGGGACGGGCACCAGGCGGCGTCGCCGACGAGCACAACGCGGCCGGCCGACCAGGACGTCATCTGCACCTGCGCGCAGGCGTCGAAGTAGAAGCCGGGGTCGGCCAGGGCCGAGTCGAGCAGTTCCCTGGTCCGCCAGGACGTCTGGTCCCCGAACACATCGCTCACCAGCCGCTTGTGCACGGACGGGTCGCGGTGATCGTAGTCCAGCGGCGCGGAGCGGAAGGCGAAGTACGCCTTCGCCTGGGCGTGGTTTCCCGACCGGTAGATCCCGGCCATGCGGCCCGGCGTGTTGAACATCGTGACCCAGCGGTCCTCGCCGAGCGCGGCGTCGGCGTTGGCGAAGGCGAAGTAGTGATCCTTGTGCCGGACGAACTCCTCCTCCGGCCCGAAGGCCAGCCGTCGCACCTGAGAGTGCAAGCCGTCGGCCCCGACGACCAGGTCAAAGCGGTCCGCGGGCGCCTTCTCAAAGGTGACGGTCACCCCGTCGTCGTCCTGCTCCAGCCCCTGGATGGAGTCGCCGAGCAGGATCTCGGCGGCGGTCATCTCGCGCAGCAGCGCCACCAGATCGCCGCGCATGATCTCCACCGAGACGGGATCCAGGTCCCGCATGTCGACGCGCGCGGCGGGCCGGTCGGCGGCGTCCACGAACTTGATGCCGCGCACGTCGGCTGCCAGCGCGCGCACCCGCGGCATGATCCCCATCCGCTCCACCACCTCGCCGGCCTGGCCGCGCACGTCCACCCCGTTACCGTCGGCGCGCAGCGCGGGGGCTCGCTCAACGACGGTGGGCTGGAACCCGTGCCGGGCGAGCCAGTGGGCCAGGGTCAGTCCGGCGATACTCGCTCCTGAGATCAGGATCCGCTCGTTCACTGAGAGGTCTCCTCGCGCTAGTCTTATGTGAAACGTGCATTCCGCTTAATTATGTGGAAGGGGCATTCCAGTTGTCAACTCGCGCCGGGACCGGAAGCCGCGCCGACGCCGTGCGCAACCGCCAACTCGCCCTGGACGCGGCGATGGCGCTGCTGGCCGTACCAGACGCCACCCTCACCGTCGAGGCCATCGCCAGAAAGGCGAACCTAGGCGCCGCGACCGTCGTCCGCGCCTTCGGCGGCAAGGACGCCCTCCTCGACGCCGCCGTTTCCCGCCTGCTCGCACCGGTCGTCAATCGCGCCCGCGACCTGCTCGCCCAGACCACGCCCCACGAGGCCCTCTGCACCTTCCTCCGCGAGCTGATCGCCTTCCAGGCCGCCCACCATGGCATCAGCGACCAGCTTGGCGGCCTGGACCTGCCCTCCACCGCCGCCCTGAGCGCCGACCTGGTCGCGGCGGTGGAGGAGATGATCGACGGCGCGCGGCACGACGGCGCGATCCGTACCGACCTCGACCCCGCCATCGTCACCACGCTCATCACCGAGACCGCCCACGCCATCGCGCGCGCCAAGCCCCCGTCCCAGAACCTCGCCGACGCCTACCTGAGCGTCCTGCTCGACGGCCTGCGCCCCACCCCGCGTTTACGAACATGATCGTTAGGAACTTGTTCTTTACGAACATGTTCGTTATGCTGGCGTCATGACATCTGAAGCGCGTCACGCTGGAAGTCGCCGAGAGCGGCCGGCCAAGCCGGCGCTAACCCGCTCCGGCATCGTCGCGACGGCGCTCGCGGTGATGCGGGCGGAGGGGCTGGACCGGGTCACGATGCGGCGGCTGGCGGCCGAGCTCGACACCGGGGCGGCCTCACTCTACGTCTACGTCCGCAATACCGCCGAGCTGCACGCGGCGATGCTCGAGGAGCTGCTCGGCCAGATCGACCTGGGCCCGGTCACCGCCCCCGGCGACTGGCAGGAGCGGCTCATCGCGATCCTCACGTCGTACACCGCGATCCTGTTCGAGCATCCGGGCCTGGCCCAGTCGGCGCTGGTGACCCGGCCGAGCGGGCCGGCCTACTTCAGCCTGGTCGAGGCGATCCTGGCGCTCCTCGACGCCGGCCGCGTCCCCGCTGACCGCGCATCGTGGGCGATGGACCTGCTGCTGCACGTCGCGACCGCGACCGCCGTCGAGCACGGCACCCGGGAGCAGGCGATCGACGCCCGCGACGAGGAGAACGCGCTCGCGGCCGCGCTGCGCGACGCCCCCGCCGACCGGTTCCCGCACATCACCGCCATCGGGGCGGCCGAGCTGATGTCCGGCCCGGGCCGGCTCGACTGGGGATTCCGGGTGCTGATCAACGGGGTCATCCACACCCCCCGGCCGGAAACGGAGACCTCGCTATGACCGAGAACGCGACTACCACGGCCAGCGACAGCGACGCGGTCACGGCCGGCTCGGCCCGGCTGACGCCCCGGCTGCGGCTGATCCTCATCCTGGTGATCCTGGCCGATGTGCTCGACCTGATGGACTCGACGATCACCAACATCGCCGCGCCCACCATCGTCCGCGACATCGGCGGCGGCGAGTCGCTGATCAAGTGGCTCGGCGCCAGCTACGCGCTCGCGATGGGAGTGCTGCTGGTGGTGGGCGCCCGGCTCGGCGACCGGTACGGCAAGCGGCGGATGTTCCTGATCGGCATCGCCGGGTTCACCCTCGCCTCGCTCGCGGCCGGCCTCTCGGTCGACCCGGTGATGCTGATCACCGCCCGGCTGGCCCAGGGCGGCTTCGGCGCGCTGCTGATACCGCAGGGCATCGGCCTGCTGATCGGCGCGTTCAACCGCGATCAGATGCGCACCGCGTTCTCCGTGTTCGGGCCGGTGATGGGCGCGTCGGCCATCGTCGGGCCGATCCTGGCCGGGTTCATCATCAGCGCGAACATCGGCGGGCTGACCTGGCGGCCGATCTTCCTGATCAACATCGTGCTCGGCACCGTCGGGTTCGCCGCCGCGCTGCGGTTGCTGCCGCGCGACGAGCCGACCGACTCGGTCTTCATCGACGGCCTGGGCGCGGGCCTGCTCGGGGCGAGCATGTTCGGCCTGATCTACGGGCTGATCGAGGGCTCCACCGACGGCTGGACGGCGCTGCCGATCGGCTGCCTGGCGGGCGGGGTGGCGCTGCTGGCCGCCTTCGGGGTCCGGCAGCGGCTGGCGGCCGACCCGCTCATCCTGCCGTCGCTGCTCGCTAACCGCGGGTTCACGGTCGGGATGCTGCTCGGGCTGGCGTTCTTCGCCGCCGTCAACGGCCTGGCCTACGTCATCTCGCTGTTCTTCCAGACCGGGCTGGGGATGACCGCCCGGGCGGCCTCGATCGCGCTGAGCCCGTTCATGGTCGGCATCATCATCGCCTCGTTCGTCTGCCGCCCGCTGCTTGGCAAGCTCGGGCGGACGATGGTGGCCATCGGCATCGGCCTCACCCTCGCGGGCGCGGCCGGCGTCTGGGCCACGGTCCTGAACCAGGGCGTGCACGTGAACCTGTGGGCGCTCGCCCCGTCGATCTTCGTCCTCGGCGTCGGCGCGGGCGCCTGCTTCAGCTCCCTCTTCGACGTCGCCATCGGCGATGTCGCCCCGGCCGAGGCCGGCAGCGCCAGCGGCTCGCTCAGCGCGGTACAGCAACTCGCCTCGGCCATCGGCTCCGCCGTCGTCACCACCGTCTACTTCACCCAGCGGGCCGAGCACGGGGCGGGGCACGCGATGGTCGTCAGCGTCGCCGTCGTCGCCGCGATCGCCGCCCTCGGGCTCGCCCTAGTCTGGCTCCTCCCGAAGTCAGCCCCGGCCGAAGAGCACTGAGCGCCTAGGGGACGATGACGACGGGGTCGGTGGTGTGGCGGGCGAGGCTGACGGCGGCCGAGCCGAGCATGCGGTGCAGCGCCTGGGACGAGCTGCCGACGACGATCGACACGGTGTCGTCCGGGTGGGACACGTGGATGTCCTTGGCGGCGGCGAGGAGCTGGTCGGCGATCAGGCCCTGGCGCCGTTCGAACTGCCAGCGCTCCTCGCGGTCGCGCAGCTGCTCGGCGGCCGAGGCGCGCAGGTCCCGCTCGATGTCGTCGAAGGTGATCTGCTCCTCCGCCACGGCGTCGGCCGACATCATGTCGATGCCGGGCATGTGAGCGACGTAGACGACATCGATGCGGCCTTCGCGGCCGCTCAGCAGCCTGACGGCGGCGTCGAGCGCGCGGACGGCGGGGGCGGAACCGTCATACCCGACAACGAGGTACAGGTTCGGGGAGGTCGCGTCTGTGTTCACGGTGGCCAAGCCTAGTCCCGCCGCCGATGCCTGCACGGAGCGGTGGCACACTCAGGGGTGTATCCAACGGGGGAAGGATATTGCCATGTCTAATGAGGTTATTTCCGACGAGCCCGGCTCAACCGGATCAGGCTCGCCGGGGGCTGAGGACCTGCGGCTGCGGGAGACTCGGACGGGGACGCCGTGGCGCGCCTGGGGACCGTATCTGAGCGAGCGCCAGTGGGGAACGGTCCGCGAGGACTACAGCGATGGCGGCGACGCCTGGTCCTATTTCACGCACGATCAGGCACGCTCGCGGGCCTACCGGTGGGGCGAGGACGGCATCGCCGGGATCAGCGACGACAAGCAGCGGCTGTGCCAGGCGCTGGCGCTGTGGAACGAGCAGGACCCGATCCTCAAGGAGCGGCTGTTCGGCCTGACCAACGCCGAGGGCAACCACGGCGAGGACGTCAAGGAGTACTACTTCTACGTCGACAACGTCCCGACCCACAGCTACCAGCGCTACCTGTACAAGTACCCGCAGGCCGAGTTTCCCTACAACGACCTGGTGGCGGTGAACCGGGAACGGTCGCGCCAGGAGTTCGAGTACGAGCTGATCGACACCGGCATCTTCGACGCCGGAAACTACTTCGACGTCGAGGTGGAGCACGCGAAGGCGTCCCCTGAGGACATCTTCTGCCGCGTCACCGTGCACAACCGCTCGGCCGCCGACGCCGTGCTGCACGTGCTGCCGACGCTGTGGTTCCGCAACACGTGGTCCTGGGGCGACGCGGAACCGAAGCCGCGGATCGCCCGCGTTGACGCGCCGTATCCGGTCGTCCGGGCCGAAGATCACCAGCTCGGCGACTTCTACCTGTACGCCGGCCCGGAGGCGGAGCTGCTGTTCTGCGAGAACGAAACGAACGAGGCGCGCGTGTCCGGCGGCGAGCCGGCCACCCGCTTCCCCAAGGACGGGATCGGCGACCACGTCATCACCGGCGCGGACACCGTCAACCCCGACGGCGAGGGCACCAAGACCGCCGCGCACATCCGGCTGCAGGTGCCGGGCGGCGGCCAGTCCTCGGTGCTGGTCCGCCTCACCCGGCAGAGCCCCGATCAGCTGGCGGAGCCGCTGGCCGGGGCGGACGAGCTGATCGCGGGGCGGCGGGCCGAGGCGGACGAGTTCTACCAGGCCATCACTCCCCCGCAGGTCACCGATGACGCCAAGTTGGTCATGCGCCAGGCGCTGGCCGGGATGCTCTGGTCCAAGCAGACTTACTACTTCGACGTGGACCAGTGGCTGCGCGAGCGCCAGCTCCACCCCCTGCGGGCGCCGGTCCGGCGCGGGACCCGCAACGAGTCCTGGTTCCACATGTACAACCAGGACGTGGTGTCGATGCCAGACAAGTGGGAGTACCCCTGGTACGCCGCCTGGGACCTGGCCTTCCACTGCATACCGCTGGCCATGGTCGACCCGGACTTCGCCAAGGGCCAGATCGACCTGATGCTGTCGCAGAACTACCTGCACCCGACCGGGCAGATGCCCGCCTACGAGTGGAACTTCGGCGACGTGAACCCGCCGGTGCACGCGTTCGCGGCGCTCTTCCTGCAGAATCTGGAGTCCGACCTCGGCGAGGTGGACCTCCCGTTCATGGAGAAGAGCTTCTCCCGGCTGCTGCTGAACTTCACCTGGTGGGTGAACCGCAAGGACCCGACCGGGCACAACGTGTTCGAGGGCGGGTTCCTCGGCCTGGACAACATCGGGGTGTTCGACCGCAGCGCCGCGCTGCCGACCGGCGGCAGCCTTGAACAGGCCGACGGCACCGCCTGGATGGCGATGTTCAGCCAGAACATGCTCGAGATGGCGCTGGCCCTGCTCGATCGTGACGATAACTACGAGCAGTACGTGCTCAAGTTCGTCGAGCGCTTCTTCTGGATCGCGGCGGCCACCGACCCGATCGGGGACCGGCCCGACGCGATGTGGGACGAGGAGGACGGCTTCTTCTACGACGTGCTGCGCCTGCCCGACGGCTCCGGCACCCGGCTGAAGGTGCGCTCCCTGGTCGGCCTGCTGCCGATCTGCGCCGCCACCGTCATCGAGGCCGATCACCTCGAGCAGCATCCGCAGATCGCGGCCCAGGTGGGCGCGTTCCTCGAGCGCAACCGCGACCTGCTGTCCAACATCGCCGACCCGCTGGTGCCGGGGGTGAACGGCCGTCGTCTGCTGTCCCTGGTCAACGAGGAGAAGCTGCGGCGCATCCTGGCCCGGATGCTCGACGAGGAGCGGTTCCTCGGCCCGCACGGGATCAGGTCGATCTCGCGGCGGCACCTGGAGGAGCCCTACGTCTTCGACGTGCACGGCGTCGATCACGTCGTGCGGTACGAGCCGGCCGAGTCGACCAGCGGAATGTTCGGCGGCAACTCCAACTGGCGCGGGCCGGTCTGGTTCCCGATCAACCTGCTGCTGATCCGGGCGCTGATCACGCACTACCGCTACTACGGCGACGGCCTGAAGGTGGAGTGCCCGACCGGCTCGGGGACGATGATGACGCTGTTCGAGGTGGCTCAGGAGCTGTCCCGCCGGCTCGCCGCCACCTTCCTGCGCGACGACGAGGGCCGGCGCCCGGTCTACGGCGGGATCAGGCTGTTCCAGGAGGACCCGCACTGGCGGGACCTCATCCTCTTCCACGAGTACTTCCACGGCGACAACGGGGCCGGGCTCGGCGCATCGCACCAGACCGGGTGGACCGGCCTGGTGGCCAGGCTGATCCAGAGCCTCGGCCAGTTCGACCCCGAGACCG
>Ga0302324_100029020_pt1 | contig 10504 bp, 6 predicted proteins | sample Palsa_T0_1_FD_201949 | JGI IMG/M metagenome (GOLD analysis project Ga0302324, IMG submission 201949) | Peat permafrost microbial communities from Stordalen Mire near Abisko, Sweden - Palsa_T0_1 | ecosystem: Environmental > Terrestrial > Soil > Palsa > Peat permafrost | place: Sweden: Abisko... | reverse complement strand
AGATGAGACGCGCAGATCCGGAGACGGGCGCCGGTGGTTGAAAAGCTCCGAACAGCATGGGCAGGTAAGCAGCGTCGGGGTCCTTCGACTCCGCGCCGTCAGGCGCTGCGTCACCCGATCCATCTGTGAAGCGCTCCGCTCAGGATGACGGCTTTGTGGTGACTTGGAAATCCAAAACACCAACGTCTTCTCGGATTTCGGCACCCTCCAAGTTAAGTTAGCGCTTATGGGCCTGGGGCCCATCAAGGTAATGAAAAACGCCTTCTATCCAGCAACTGCTCTCGATGGAAGCGTCGCCCTCCCCTTTGTCATTCCGAGCCCACCCGGATTTCCTGTTCGCTGCACCAAAGAGAGCAGCATGTGCGGTTTTCTATAAGGAAAACGGCATGGAGATTGCGACCTAACCGACCTCGACAGGAAATCCGGGGCAGCCGAGGGATCTGCAGTTCCGCGGACCATTCCTGGATATGTTTTTCGACAGAGAGCGCTGTGTCATTAGGAGCAGCGTGACTTGTGGCAAGTTGAGCTTGGAATGAATCGCATCCGAGGGATCGTCGTTTGCAACATCACACCCAATGGAAGAATGGGACCTCCACTCGGAGATCCAGCCCCGTAGGGGCGACCTGAAAGTAACCTGAAAGCTCGATACCCAGGACTGACGTCCTGGGCTACTTTCAGCTCGTCCCTTTGGGACTGGATGTCAAGGCCGGCTGAGGAGCTTGCAGTGACACCCTGCCGGCAATTCACTTCGCGAACGGCCGAATAAACTTGCGAACGAAGAGGACCAACAACGCGATCAAACCATAGAGAATGCCGTTGAGTAGAGGAACCAGCCACCACGCTGCCCGGATCGCTCCTATCGCCGGGCACGACGCCCACATGATCGCGTTCCATACCGAAGCCGAGCTGTGCCCCGCGCCAAGGGCCATGACCCAACCCGCACCGACCGTAGCACCGATCACAACAGCCGTGGTGATGCGCTTTTTCATGGAGCGTTCTCGCAATCTCCGCGGGCTGGAGCCCCAGTAGGTTTCTCGCACTGGGTTTGCCGGCCCAAAGAGAGTGCCCCGATCCCAAGTTGGGGACCCTGGTCTTCTTTTAACAGCCGAATCGATTTGGACTTCCAATCTTCCTGCCATATCTTTCTGCTAAAAGATTACAGAGTCTGATGCATTTGCGATTACGAACATATTGTTAATTCGGGCGGCGTCACCCCATTACTCTGCGGCTTGGCGAATGCGGAAGATTCCAGTGACAATTGCACTATCCTTCTTGCCCGCCCCGGCGGCGTATGCCTTAATGGTCAATTCCGTTCCCTTCACCATGATGGGCGCCTGGTATACCGGGGAGCTGGCAATCGGTTGAGAGCCATCCACCGTGTAGTGAATGGTGGCTTGCGTTGCGTCGCAGCGCAACGTCACTTCAGTATCCTTGTCAAACACACCGGCTTGGGGGAAGAACCTGGGCTCGGCGGTCACATCCGCCCTTTCCCCTTCGCGGCGTTGGCCGGTCGCCCGCGCGGCACTCTCGCCCCCGGGGACACCTCCATGCATAAGCGACTGAATGTAAGCGCGCATAAATTCATGGCTCGGCCAGCCCGCGTAATCGCCGTCCCACTGCTCCACAAGATCTTTGGCGGTGCGAAACGACTGAAAATGAGCCGCCTGCACCGGCCGGATCGCGGCCAGGAAAAGCTCGATGCGCGGTGTGGTCGAATTGTCGGAGATGTTAAGGGTGTATAGGCCCGGACCAGGAAGCGTGAGAGTGACGGAGCGCTCCGTCTTCTCCAACCCGACGTGGAACTGACGCGGACCGGCTGGATCGAGTGGCCGCAGGTCGTAACGGTAATGGCCTGGGGGAAGACTTGCCAGCAGGCCAGCGACGCGGACCCGATTGGCCGCATTGAGCACCGCCACTGCCTCCTCGGGGGCCGACCGGGAGGCATCCGGGGCGTAGGATCGGTCGGACGAATGGGCCGCCAGCACAGAGTGAATCCGCGTCATCATGTCAACCGCGAATGGCTGCGGCCTGGTGTAAAGCAGAGGCACGCGAAAACCACGGGCGCAATCTTGCGCGGTGAAGCACTCGTAGAGAACCCGCTGACCGTCGGGCAGCAGAACGGTGATGGAATGATCCCCGGCCATGGCTGTGGGCTCCAGCAGCGATCCTGGCAGCAAAAAATCACCGGCGCGAAGAGGCTCGCTTTGGCCTTCCGCCAGCCATGTGCCCTTTACTTGCCAGGCGAGCCCATGGGGCGTTTCCCCGGGTTTCTGCGCCTGCGCCAACCAGGAGAGACAAAGCAGAACCGTCCCGGGAAAGAGGGCTTTGCTCTTAAGAGACCGGACAAAGAACATGGTTGATCCGAGATTGCCGGATTCAGAGGGGCAGCGCAATAGGCTGGGGATTGCGGAAAGGGGGAGCGTACCTTTCAAAACACGCCCTGTACCCAGAAGTAACGCAAAAATAGTTACCAATATGCATCCAAAATTACCACTTTGTAGTTCTGGCGCCCTCCGTCCTTCATGTACTGTTACTCACGTTGTACTTTAATTGACACGATTGTGTGAGTGACAGGTCAGCTTTGTAGCCTGTCGATTTTGACTAGCGTGCGAGGAATCTCGTCGCGCTGGTTTGGTTGTTTGGTCTGCCTCTGCCTCCTGCCTCCCCTCGGTTGGCGAACCCGCGCTTGATCCAGCTCCCTTGGGAAGGTGTCTCCACATGTCTGAACTAAGCTCTCTTCGTTCTGCCGCTACCCGGAAGTCCACGAATGTTTCAATGCTTATCCTCTTTGCCCTGGCGTTGTCATTCTCCGGAGCAGCAGCAAGCCTGATGGCTCAGACGCCGACGCCGGTGACGGTGTCAACCTGGCGTTACGACCTGACGCATGCGGGACAAAACACAAGTGAGACCGCGCTTACCCCGGCCAATGTGAACGTCAACTCGTTCGGCAAGCTTTTCTCCGTGAACGTCGACAGCACAACCTATGCCCAGCCCCTTTACGTGCCCGGGCTGACGATCCATGGGGCCGTACACAACGTCCTCTTTGTTGCCACTTCGAACGACTCGCTGTACGCCTTCGATGCGGATTCGAACGGCGGGGCAAATGCGAATCCCCTCTGGCAAGTGAGCATGTTGAGTGCCTCCCACGGCGCCGGAGCGGGAGCCACCGCAATCCCATGGGAAGACACCGCTTCGCCCGACGTCGCTCCGACCATCGGCATCACCGGAACACCTACCATCAATCCTGCCACCAACACGTTGTATTTGGTGGCCGCAACCAAGGAGAACGGCGCTTACTTCTCGCGGCTCCATGCCATAAACATTCTTACCGGCGCCGAGCAGGCGAACAGCCCGGTGGTGATCAGCGCCACGATCGCGGGAACAGGCAATGGCAGCTCCAGCGGCCAACTATCCTTCAGCCCTCTGTGGCAAAACCAGCGCAGCGCGCTGGATTACTACAACGGCTATGTCTATTTTGGCTATGGCGCGCACGGCGACAATGGCCCGTGGCATGGATGGCTCTTCGCGTACAACGCGACCACGCTGGCGCAGAGCGCGGTTATCTGCACTTCTCCCAATGGCTATGGCGCCGGAATATGGGAGGCAGGCGCAGGCTTGCCGATCGATAGTGACGTCGCCGGCGGCCGGCTGTTTTTGACCACCGGCAACGGCACGTTCACCACCTATCCGCCCTTCAACGCAAATACCGAGCTAGGTGAAGGCGTGACCAACTTCAGTCTGGCCAACGGCGGCCTCACCCCGACCGATGCATTTACATCGTTCAATGGAACGGTGCTGAATAATGGCGATCTTGACGAGGGCTCCGGAGGCCTGCTGATGGTGCCCGACCAGCAAGGATCATACCCGCACGAGCTGGTGCAGGCAGGCAAGGAAGGCCGCATTGTCGTGCTGAATCGCGATCATCTGGGCGGCTTTGCCGGCGCCAGCGCCCCCTACAACACCAACATTCCGCAGGATATTCCAAAGCAAATCAAGGGGATGTGGAGCACGCCCGCCTACTGGAACGGTAATGTGTACACCTGGGGCAACGGCGATGTGCCCAAGCTGTTTCAGATGAACAGCGGTGTTCTCTCCACCACACCGGTAAGTCAATCTACGATCACCTCCGCGTTTCCCGGCGCCTCCTTTTCCATCTCTTCCAATGGCACACAGGACGGCATCGCCTGGGCCACCAGGACAGACCAATTCAACACCCATGGTGCGGCCGTGCTGTATGCATGGGAGGCAAACGACCTTGCCAGTACCATCTATGAGAGCGACACCAATTCCGCGCGGGATGCCGCCGGGCCTGCCAACAAGTTTTCCATCCCCATCGTTACCAATGGCAAGGTGTACATAGCTGAGAACACCCAGGTGGATGTCTACGGGTTGTTCAACAATGAGCCCACCGCGGCCGCACCCGCGATTAGCCCTGACGGCGGCACATTTGCCGGCAGCCAGAGTGTCACGCTTTCCGGCACGACTGCCTCTGCAACGATCTACTACACGCTGGACGGCACGGTTCCGACCCCGGCGTCGACGCTTTACACTGAGCCCATCACAGTTAGTGTCGACACCACGGTTCGTGCCATTGCCAGCGCGCCCGGGTACGTGCAGAGCGGGGTGAGCAGCGCTACGTTCACGCTTGCTGACCAGACGCCGGCGGTGAGCTTCCTGCCTGCCCCTGGGACCTATACCACCGCGCAGCAAGTAACTCTCTCGGATACAGATTCCACAGCAAAGATTTACTACACGACCAACGGGACGACGCCGACGGCATCCTCGAACCTGTATATGGGTCCAATTTCGGTCACAGCCTCGGAGACGATCACCGCGATCGCCCTCGATCCCGCCTTGCAGAACAGCAATCTCGCGACCGGCGCCTACGTAATTCAGGCAGCAGGATCATCCATTAACTTCGGCAGCGGCTTCTCCTCCACCGTGGGCTTTACGCTGAATGGAAGCACCGTAGCCACCAACGACACCCGCTTGCAGTTGACCAACGGACAGCTGGCTGAGGCCGGGAGTATGTTCTGGAGTGAGCCCATATCGATCCAGCAGTTCACTACGGATTTCGAGTTCCAGCTATCGCTGGCCCAGGGCGACGGCTTCACCTTCGCGATTCAGAACGTAGGACCGACCGCGCTCGGAGGCGCCTATGGCGGGCTCGCCTACGCCGGCATTGGCAAGAGTGTCGCCGTCAAGTTCGACTTTTATAACAACGCCGGTGAGGGCAACGACTCGACGGGCGTGTTTACCGATGGAGCATTGCCGACAGTCCCTGCCGTCGACCTGACCCCGAGTGGCATCGAGTTGAACAGCGGTGATTCCATCCAGGCGCATATCACCTACGACGGTACGACGCTCACCCTGAATCTGCTTGACCTGGTGAACAACAAAACCTTCACCATGGCCAAGGTGATCAATATTCCGCAGATCGTTGGCGGAAATACAGCCTACGTCGGCTTTACCGGCAGTACGGGCGGGCTGACGTCGAGCCAGAAGATCCTGACCTGGACTTACACCGCGGTAGCGCAGGCGGTAACTGCCGCGCCGGTGTTTTCGCCGGCGGCGGGCACCTACACCACGGCGCAGAGTGTTGCCATCAGCAGCGCAACCAAGGGCGCGGTGATCTACTACACCACCAACGGAACGACGCCGACGACGGCATCCAGCGTTTACTCGGGTCCCATGACGGTGGGTACGGGTACAACCACGATCGAGGCGATGGCCGTCGCCAGCGGATCATCGCCCAGCGCGGTGGTGACAGCAAAATATCTTGTGGGTGGGACCACACCGGTCAACTTCCCCGATGGGTTCGCATCGTCCGCCGGCCTGGCGCTCAACCAGGCTGCGACCGTGACCGATGGCGCGCTGCAAATGACTTTATCGGGATCTGCGACTGACAAGGGGTCTGCCTGGTTTACCACGCCGGTGAACATCGGCTCATTCACTACGGACTTCCAGTTCCAACTGCTCAGCCCTTCGGCGGACGGGTTCACGTTCACCATTCAGAACCAGGGACTCACCGCGATTGGGAACGGAGGCAGTGGGCTCGGCTACGGAGCCTCTAAGACAGGTGCGACTGGCGGCATCTCCAAGAGTGTTGCGGTCAAATTCGATATTTACAGCAACCAGGGAGAGGGCGCCGACTCGACAGGTTTTTACACCGACGGTGCCGCGCCGACGATTCCGGCGATCGATATGACCGCTTCGGGTGTTGTGCTGAAGAGCGGCGACGTCTTTCAGGCGCATATCACCTATGACGGGACGAACCTGACGCTTGTCCTCACCGACACCGTAACCTCGAAATCCTTTACCTACACCTCGCCGGTCAACATTCCGTCGATCGTAGGGTCGGGAACTGCCTACGTGGGCTTCACCGGTGGCATTGGCGGGCTGAGCATGACAACCCACATACTCAATTGGACCCTGACCAACTAGGACGCACACCATGAGGGGGTGGGGCGGGTGGCCCAGGTCTCGCGTTTGAGACCTGGGAGTCATGCAAAGGGACCCGATCCCGGTCTCTCACGCAGGGGCTTAAAACCCCTGAAGTGGGTCCTTCCATGCCTTCGCCGGAGAAAAGAGCAGCACATGAACTAGAACGCAGCCGCCCCGGCTTCGGCGACCGCGTGGTCCTGATCGCCGGAGCCACCGCTCACGCCGATGGATCCAACTACCTTGCCGCCGCGCTTCAGCGGAATACCGCCGGCGAAGATCATGATCTTGCCGTCATTCGAGGCATGGATTCCGAAAAACTGCCCGCCCGATTGCGAATGGGTGGCCAGGTCTTTGGTCGCAATGTCGAAAGCCCGCGAGGTGTAGGCTTTCTTGATGGAGATATCGATACTGCCGATCCAGGCGCCGTCCATGCGCACATGCGATACCAGGTTGCCGCCCTCGTCCGCCACGGCGATGTTCATCGGCTGACCGATTTCCTTCGATTTCTTTTCCGCGGCCGCGATAATGCGGCGTGCGTCTTCTAAAGTCATAATTGAGTCCTTTCGTCCTTATGCTGCGATCATACCGTGGGGATCGAGCACGAATTTCTTCGCCGCCCCTTTATCGAAGTCCTTGTAGCCTTGGACAGCCTGGTCCAGGGTCACAACGGTGACGTTGACGGCCTTGGCGATTTTGATCTTCTCATACAGGATCGCCATCATGAGTTGCCGGTTGTATTTCATGACCGGACATTGACCAGTGGTGAAGACATGGGATTTCGCCCATCCGAGGCCAATGCGGATGCTCAGGTTGCCCGTCTGGGCGCTCTTATCGGACGCTCCCGGATCCTCGGTCACGTACAACCCGGGGATGCCGAGGGCTCCTCCCGCCCGGCAAATCTGCATCAGCGAATTCAGCACCGTCGCCGGGATTTCCGTCTTGGCGTCGTGACCGTGACCGCGGGCTTCGAAGCCCACGCAATCCACCGCGCAATCCACTTCCGGCACCTTGAGGATTTGCGCGATCTGGTCGCCGACTGAGGCGTCCTTGGAAACATCCACGATTTCGCAACCGAAGCTCTTGGCTTGCGCCAACCGCTCCGGAACGAGGTCGCCCACAATCACCACCGCGGCGCCCAGCAGCTGACAGGCGGCCGCGCAGGCGAGACCCACCGGGCCGGCGCCGGCGACATAAACCGTGGCTCCCGGACCGACGCCGGCGCTGACGGCGCCATGATAGCCAGTCGGCAAAATGTCAGACAAGCAAGTCAGGTCGCGGATCTTTGCCATAGCCTGCGCTTTATCGGGAAATTTCAGCAGGTTAAAGTCTGCGTAAGGAACCATCACGTAGTCAGCCTGGCCGCCGACCCAGCCGCCCATGTCCACGTAACCATACGCTGCTCCAGGCCGCGCGGGATTCACATTCAAGCAAATGCCGGTGGCGCGTTCCTTGCAGTTCCGGCAGCGGCCGCAGGCAATGTTAAATGGAACCGAAACCAGATCTCCGACCTTGATGAACTCCACATCCCGGCCCGCCTCGATCACTTCGCCGGTGATCTCGTGTCCCAGGATCAGCCCCTTAGGCGCTGTGGTACGGCCTCGAACCATGTGCTGATCGCTGCCGCAAATGTTAGTGGAAACAATCTTGAGGATGACGCCGTGTTCGCATTTTCGGTTCCCGAGCGCTAATTTCGGAAAGTCAATGCTGTGAATCTCCACCGCCCCGGGGCCCATGTACGCTACTCCGCGGTTGTTTGCCATGCGTTGTATTCTCCTTGAGTTTCGTCGCCGAGTTGTACCTTTTGGCGAGAGTTTCCAGCGGCTGCGAATATACGCGGACTGCGCGTCAAGTTCAAGCCGCCCTAAGTTGTTCTGTCGTCTCCTGTAGGACTTTCGTGTTATTGAAGACGGACCTGACCCACCTTAGCCTTGGAGTCACTGTTTCGTCATTGCGGTTCCGGGGCTGCTTTGACAGCAGTCTTCCTGTCCACGACGCTGGGGCTCGCCAGTCGCCTGGTTCTACGGATTCGTGAGCTCCCATCTGCAGTCCTCCTGCAAAAAGGCCGGGGCCAAAACATGATTGCCGTCAATGCTCGATTTCGTTCCCACCGCCAGGCTGGAATGCAGCGGTATGCGGCTGAATTAGTCAGGCGCTTCGGTGATTCTGCGACCCTTGTCGTGCCGCATTCTCCACTTAGGGGTATCCAGGGCCACTTATGGGAACAAACGGTTCTTCCCATGCGGACTGGCAGACGGCTTCTGTGGAGCCCGAATAACACCGGGCCCCTCTCCGTTGAACATCAGGTCTGCACCATTCATGATCTTATTCCGCTTGACCACCCAGAGTGGTTTACGCCTCAATTTGTCAGGATGAACCGAGTACTCATCAAACTTCTTGCTCACAAGGTCAGGCACATTATCGCGATTTCCCAGCACACCAAGGCGAGAATCCTCGAACTGCTCGGTGTACCGGACAACAAAGTAACGGTAGTGCCGAATGGTGTGGACCCTGCATTCGCAGCTGTCTCCAGTCAGGATACGGTAGCGCACTTAAGCCAGTTCAACCTGTCCGCCGGCCGCTACATCCTTTGCGTGGGATCCCTTGAGCCCCGCAAGAACCTTAGGCGATTGCTCGAGGCATGGGACCTGGTCAGGGAACGTCTTCCCGCCGATCTCGAGTTGGTTATTGCCGGAGGCGCGGGCAGCAAGAGCGTCTTTGCCGAGGAGCTGAGAGGGCCAGTTCCGGCTAAGGCCCGCTTCTTGGGTTACGTGCCTGAAGGCGCACTCCCTGCCCTTTACGCCGGCGCGGTTGCCTTCGTCTATCCCTCGCTCTCAGAAGGATTCGGATTGCCCCCGCTGGAGGCGATGGCGGCGGGCACGCCGGTGATTACTTCGGCCACCAGCGCCATTCCGGAAATAGCAGCAGGCGCAGCTTTGTTGATCGATCCCCGATCGCCTTCCGAGATAGGGTTTGCTATCCAAAGGCTGGTTGAGTCTCCCAGCCTGTGCGATGCAATGCGCAGGGCGGGCAAGGTAAGAGCCCAGCAGTTTTCCTGGGACAAGTGCGCAAACGCGACCCTGAAGTTATTAGAAAACTATGCTTAAGCAGCACCGCAGAATGAGAATTACCTATGTGATCACCCGTGCAGAGACGGGTGGATCGCAGATGCACGTTATCGATCTCCTGGAGGGCTTCCGATCTGAGGCCGATTTGGATGTGGTAACTGGAGAGGAGGGCCCGCTCACTGAATGCGCCCGCTCCCTGAGAATACCCGTCCGTGTACTGCCCGAGTTGGTACAACCCATCTCGCCATTCAACGACCTTCGCGCGGCGTCTAGACTTATCGGGCACCTTCGAACACGACGGCCCGACTTGGTGCACGCTCACACCTCGAAAGCCGGAATCCTGACCCGGCTCGCGGCTGCGGTTACGGATACACCGGCCGTCTTCACCGCACACACCTGGGCTTTTGCTGAAGGCACGTCTGCCCTGTGGAAACTGGTTGGATTGCCGTCCGAGCGTCTCGCCGCTCGATTTACCGCTTGCATAATCAACGTTTCGGAGGCAAACCGGCGTCTCGCGGCCGGCTCAGGAATTAGCCAGGCGAAGCTCACTCTTACGGTCCACAATGGCATACGCGATACCAGCTTCCGAGCCCACGCGCAAGAACCGGCAGCCTGCCCGCAAATCGTGACGGTAGGACGCTTCGTCAAACAAAAAGACCAGCAGCTTCTCGTCCAGGCGATGATGAAAATAAACCGGCCCTATAAGCTGGTATTCGTAGGGGAGGGCCCCACGCGAGCGGTTGTGGAAGGGGACGTCGCCCGCGCCGGATTACAGAGTCAAATGGTCTTCGCGGGCAACAGCCGGGAAGTCGAGCAGATATTGTCACAGTCTCATATCTTTGTGCTTCCCAGCCGCTGGGAGGGATTTCCGCTTACCATCCTGGAAGCGATGCGGGCAGGGCTCCCGGTGGTCGCTTCCGATGTCGGTGGTGTGCGCGAAGCGGTCATCGAGGGCCACACCGGCTTTCTCGCCCGCCCTGGAGATGTGCACGATC
>Ga0302324_100029018_pt1 | contig 10505 bp, 12 predicted proteins | sample Palsa_T0_1_FD_201949 | JGI IMG/M metagenome (GOLD analysis project Ga0302324, IMG submission 201949) | Peat permafrost microbial communities from Stordalen Mire near Abisko, Sweden - Palsa_T0_1 | ecosystem: Environmental > Terrestrial > Soil > Palsa > Peat permafrost | place: Sweden: Abisko... | reverse complement strand
CCCACACGATGAGAACGACCGAGAAGGCGACGATGGTGAGCATCATGCTGTTGATCGACCAGCGCTTCTGCATCACGCCGCCGTACAGCACCACCAGTCCCGGAAGGCTCATGAACCCGACAAGCGTGGCGGCCGTTATCTGCCATGACGTATCGCCCGCACTTAGCCAACCTGGCGCTTCGAGAGGCATGCAACTCCTTCGTTAGTGGGACGCCGACCCGCAGCGCGAGCGGCGGCTGGGCCCCAGGCCCAAAAACATCTGCGGGAGATTCTTGGAGTTCTGATCAGGGAGCCATAGCCTCAAGGCCAGCGATCTAAAAGGAGCGCTGGACATATGGATAATCGTCCTGCTGAAAGCCCACGGACGTCTGCGGGACGCCCGCCGCCGGGTCAGCTGCGTACTGCGGGAACCGGCAGGCCTGCCTTACGGCAGGCGTCGGCAAGGGCGCGGCGGAACGCGAGGAAGTCCTTGCTCCGCCGCGTCGGCGTCGGCGTCGTGCACAGCGCCCGCGCCTGGCTGCCGCAGCGGTACAGGTCAGAGCCGCCGATCGCGGTTGCGGCGCTGACGTCGATGCAGCCGGCGTGCGAGGTGTGCTGCTGGCCGTCCACCGAGATTGTGATCGCGACCGCGATCGCGACCGCCACGGCGACCACCACCGCGCCGCGGACCACCCAGCGCTCGCGCGGGTTGAACTTGCGGCCGTGCTTGAGCTCGTGATAGTGGCCCTCAGGGATCGGCATCTGACGGGCATGCGTACAGCATCTGCGCTCAGAAGGCCAGCGTGGTGCCGTGCGGCAGCACCAGCACCGAGCCCCGCGCGGAGTCCAGCCACCCACGCGTGAGCCCGTCGAGCCCGACCGTTCCGACCGGCCCCGACGCGCGCGAGTCGACGACGATCAGGTCGGCGTCATGGGCGCCGGCGACGAGCTCGGCACCCGCTGCGCTTGCCACCACCCGCGCGGTTTGCGACGCCGTCCCTGCCGGGTCGTCCGAGAGGAACGAGACCGTTTCCAGCGTCGGTTTCACGCGCGTGCGCAGCCCCGCGGCAGCGACGCCGATCGCGACGGTGCCACCGTCGAGCAGTCCCTGCGCCGCCACGCCGGGCTCGACCCGGCCGGGCGGTGTCCGGTAGTCCGAGCCGAACAGGACCGCGGTCGCACCCTCGGACGCGGCCAAGTCCGCCAGTCCTGCGCCCGTCGACGGGTTGACCACCACGTGGCGCGTGATCGACTCATCTTCGAGCCACAGCGCGCCCTGCTCGAGTCTCCGGTCGGCGTCGTGGACGCCGATCTCCTCGCGGCGAGGGTCGTACTCACGTGAGTGGCGCACGTACGCGAGCGACAGGCTCGCGCCGGCGGCCGACAGCATCCGGCCGAGCATCAGCGCGTCGTCGTCGTGCGCCGTCCCGTCGTAGGAGATGATGATCGAGATTGGCATCGCGCCATCCTCAGCGATGGCCTGTCACGGGGCACTATCCGTGTGGCCAACGATCTTCGGCCGTGCCTATCCCAGCGGCGTGCGGCACGACAACTGGTACCTTTTGCCGTCCTATGGCCGACGAGGACAATCCGACCGTATCGGCAGGGTTGCCGATGTCGACGACGTTCGAGCTGCCGGGGTTCGAGGTGGCCGAGAATCTCGGCGTCGTCTACGGGCTCGTGGTGCGCAGCATCGGTCTCGTCGGGGGCGTCGCGGCCGGGTTCAAGGCGCTGAAGCGGGGCGAGGTCGGTCAGCAGACGCGACTGCTCGAGGATTCACGCCGCCACGCGCTCGACCGGCTGGTCGAGAACGCGCGTCTGATCAAGGCCGAGGCTCTGGTCGGGGTCCGGTTCGACTCCTCCGAGGTCGGCAACGGCTTGACCGAGATCCTCGCCTACGGCACCGCCGTCAAGCTGCGCGCCCGCGGCTGACCCGGCCGGCGCGGTGCGGCTGACCGACGCCGATCGCGAGCAGCTGTACGCGCGGCTGTCGGATCATGCGGCCCGAGGGCACATCGAGCTGCCCGAACTCGAGCGCCGGGTCGCGCTGATCGCCGACGCCGAGAGCCAGGCCCAGGCCGCCGAGGCATTCGCCGGCTTGCCCGGAATCACGACGGAAGGCGATCCGGAGCCGCGCCAGGCACCGTGGTTCGGCGGCCACGGGGACGCCGAACGCCCCGGGCCGGGCTGGAAGCCCACTGGCGAGCGGTTTCGCGATCCGCGCACCAAGCGGGTGATGCGGGTCTGGGAGGACCAGTCGGGCCAGCGCCACTACGTGCCCGACGAGTGAGCGTGCCCGACGAGTGGGCGGCGACCGGCCGGTGACGCACCGGCCGGCCCGCTCGGATCGCGCTCAGCGGCGGCCGCCGCCGCCGAACAGCGATAGGAAGAACAAGAAGATGTTGAAGATGTCCAGGAAGATCGACGCGGCGATCGCCGGCGCCACAGTCATGCCGGAGTTCTTCAGGCGCTGGAAGTCGAACGCCGTCAGCCCGCCGAAGATGATCAGTCCGAGCACCGCGTAGATCACGTTCCCGCCCGGAATCGCGACGAACGTCGCCACGAGCCCGAACACGATCAGCGCGATCAGGGCGAAGAAGAACGCCCGGTAGAAGCGCGACAGATCGGTCCGTGTCGCGTAGCCGAAGCAGCCCATCAGCGCGGTGAACCCGGCGGTGCAGGCACCGGCCTGGTAGATCGCTCCGGGATCGCTGTGCGCGTAGTAGACAAGCAACGGTGAGACGAACAGGCCGAGCATCAGGCCGACGCCGAACAGGAGCCCGATCGCAAGCTGCTCGCGCCCGCGCCTGACCGCGAACTGCAGCCCGAACAGCCCGGCGAACGCGGCGATGATGAAGATGAAACTGCCGCCGCCGTTGATATTCCGGCCGAGGTAGGCGCCGAGCGCCAGGAAGGCGAACGTGACCGCGACCAGGCCCATGACCTGGCCGAACACGCCGCGTGTCTGATCGCGGGTCAGCGACTGGCCGGAGTAGCCGTAGCCCGAGTTCTGCGGAGAGAACGCCGATCGCGTTTGTAGTGGCATGGGCGGAAAGATAGTCGTTGCGACCTGGATTACCAGCAGGTTTCGGTGCGTTCACGCGAACTTCTTATGCCGTCTCGGCAGCGGCTTGAGGTTCGGTGCGGGCGGCCGGTCGCGCGGGGGCCACCGGACACCCGCGATACTGACCGTTCGTGTCCGCCAGCGCGACCGTCCCCGATGCCTCGCCACCCGCCGCGGGCGCCAAGGCGCCGGTCCCCCGATCGGCTTGGACGAGGCTCGCCGCCTGCACCGCGGCGGCGGCACTGCTGCAGCTCGACGGCACGCTGATCACCGTCGCGCTGCCGACGGTCGCACGCGGATTGTCGGTCAAGGGCAGCTCGACCTCGGCGGTCCTGAGCGTCTACTTCGCCGCTTACGCGCTGCTGCTGATCCCCGGCGGCGAACTCGTCGACCGCTTCGGCGCGCGACGGCTGGCGCTGACCGGGCTGGTCCTGTTCGCGCTCGGCGCACTCGCCGGCGCGCTGGCGCAGAGCTTCGGCGAGCTGATCGCCGCGCGCGTGATCCAGGGCGCGGGCGCCGGCCTGGTCAGCCCCGCCGCGCTGGCCGGCGCGGTGTCCGGCTTTCCCGCCGAGCGCCGCGGCGCCGCACTTGGCATCTGGGGAGCGAGCGCCGGGATGTCCAATCTGATCGGGCCGCTGCTCGGCGGGCTGCTGACGGTGGCGTTCGGATGGCGCGCGGACTGGTGGGCGCTCGTGCCGCTGACCGTCGCCGCCGCGGTCGCGATCGCCCGGCTGGTTCCGCGCGTGATCCACTCGCCATCGCCGTCCCTGGACGGGGCCGCGGGCCCGTTCGTGAACCGGATCGTCGCGGCTGCGACGGTGATCGCGGCGTTGACGTTCGGCGTGATGATCGGTGCGTTCTACATCGCCGAGCAGTACCTGCAGCGGGTCGCCGGCTTCTCCGCGCTCGGAGCCGCCGCCGCGCTCGTGCTGGTCGCGCTGCTGGTCGGCGCCGCCGCGCCGCTGGCGGGCAAGCTGGTCGACGCCCGGGGCGAGGTGCTTGCGACCGTGCTCGGCTTCCTGGGCACGGGCATCGGCCTGGTCGTGCTCGGGATCGGTGGCGTGCCGCTGGACGACGTCGTGACGATCCTGCCGCTGATCCCGGTCGGGCTGGGGCTCGGGATGCTGTTCGTTCCGGTCAGCCGGGCGGCGCTGAACGCGACGCCGCAGGCGTCGCACGGCCGCACGTCGGCGTTCCTGTCGGTCGGGCGGCTGCTCGGCGCGGCGGTCGGCGCCGGGCTGGCCGGGGTGGCGTTGTCGGGCACGCTGACCGCGGCGACGGTGCACCACACCCTGTTGATCGGCGCCGCCGTCTGCCTGTTGGTCGGGATCCCGTCGTCGCTATGCCTGCGATCGGCGTCGCTCGCCGCGCCGGCTCGCGCGCGCGGCTGATCGGGACCTGAGCGCGTCGGCCGTCAGCGACACGATCCGCGCGACCGCGGCGGCCGGCACGCGTCGCGCCGGTCGCGTACAACATCGAGCGTGGCGCAACGCCAGCTCTACATCGTCGAGGTCGATGACCAGTGCGACCCGCGGCTGGTCGGACACAGCGGCTCCTCCTACGCGTCGCCGCCGCAGCCCGAGATCCAAGCGCTGGCGCTCGTACGGATGCTGCTGGGGTCGAGTACCCGTGCGCTCGCGGTCGGGGAGGCTCCGTTCCGGACGCCGATCGCCGGCGGCCAGCGCGTGATCCGCCTGCACCGTGCCGGCGCCGACGGGCAGCTGCAGATCTGACTCAGCGCGCCGTCTCAGGTAAGGGGTCGATGGCGAAAATCCGCTGCATATTGCCGATGCGCGACGCCTCGGCCGATGGCAGACTCCAAGGAGTCAACAAAAGGAAGTCCTCTACGGAGGTGCGCAAGCGATGACCACCACGATCACCACACAGGAGCTGTTCGAGCCCGGCCTGGCGGCCCGCGCGTCGGCGCGGCTGCGCCACCGGATGCTCGACCAGGAGCTCGCCGAAGGCGCCAACCCCGCCGAATGCCCGCAGTGGGCGGCGCGCGCCGCCGAGCTGACCAAGCGCTCCTCGCGCGAGCGAGCCGCCGACGAGATCGAGCAGCTGCTGCGTTTCTCCGCCGAGCGTCACCGGGTCAGGGTCGGTCCGCACCGGGTCGCCGCGGATGTGAACCGCGAACGACTGACGCGCCTCGCGTCGCTGCTGCGTGACGACCCGCCGCTGTATGCCCGCGGCCTGGCGCGGCTCCAGATCGCGTTGTCGGATGGGACCGGCCCGGTCTACACCGACCGTGACGGCAGGGCGCTCGCACGTGAGCTGGAGCACGTTCACGCGGCGTTGATCGGCTGAGGCGCGCCGCGGTCTCCGATCTCGATCAACGTGATCAGGGCCGCCGGCGCATCCCACATCGGGATGTGGCCCGCATCGGGCAGCGCCACGCTGGTGACATTCGTCGGCAGCGACGCCGGTCGCTCGACCAGCCGATCGTGTTCGGGCCAGACCAGCGTCACGGGGCACGGGATCCGATCGAGCGAGGTGAACGTCGCGGCGCGCATCGCATCGTTGACAGCGATGAACCCGGGCGCCCGTGCGTACGCGTGGACCAGATGCACCGCATCGCGTCCCGGGATCCGGTCCGGGTGCGCGACCGAGCCTGACAGCAGCAGTCGCCGCCCGCGTCGGGTGGACGCGGCCGGTCCCAGCAGCGGCTCGAACGCCCGCGCCAGCCGATGCGCGAGGCTCGGCTTGGGTATGAGCGGCGCCGACCACAGCCCAGCGGGCGCGATCGCGGTCACCCGTGCCGCCGCCCCCGCCAGCGCCAGCTCCAGGGCGACCCAGGCGCCGAGCGAGTTGCCGACCACGTGCGGTTGATCGATCCCGAGCTCGCGCAGCAGCGCCGCGACCGCGTCGGCCAGCGCCCGGGGCGTCGGCGTGATCTGCCGCAGCGGCGGCGAGTCGCCGAAGCCGGGCAGATCGATCGCGATCACATCGTGCGCCACCCTCAGCGGCCCGACGAGCGGTGCCCACACGTGCCGGTCGGCGCCGAGCGGATGCAGCAGCACCAGCGGCGGCCCGTCACCGGTTCGGTCGTAGGCGATCGTCATACGCGCGCGGGCGACCAGGCTAGCGGCCGGCGCGGGCGACCCGGCTAGCGGCCGCGCGCGGCGTAACCTCTCACCCATGAGCCTCCTCTCCACCGCGCGCATGTACACCAAGCGCACCGCCAAGCTCGACCACGCGACGGACCTCTATGACCACAAGGTCACGCTGCTCGAGGGCGGCGAGCTGGACCTCGAGACGCTGCGCGGCAACCCGACGCTGATCGTCAACACGGCCAGCAAGTGCGGACTGACGCCGCAGTTCGAGGGTCTGCAGACGCTGTATGAGACCTACTCCGACCGCGGTCTGCAGGTGCTCGGCACCCCGTCGGCCGACTTCAACGACCAGGAATTCGACGATTCGTCGGAGATCGGCGCGTTCTGCCAGCGCAACTACGGCGTCACCTTCCCGATGACCGAGCGGATGTCGGTCCGGTCCGACCCGTCGCCGCTGTGGTCGGACTTGAGCCGGCAGCCGAACTCAGGCCCCCCGATGTGGAACTTCGGCAAGTACCTGGTCGGCGCCGACGGCCGTCTGCTGGCCTACTGGAAGAGCCAGGTCAAGCCCGAGGACCCGAAGATCACCGCTGCGATCGAGGGCGCGTTGCAGGGCGAGTAGGGGCGCCGCGGCGCTACTCGGGCAGCGGCGGGGGCGTGCTGCGATACGTCGGCGGCGTGCGCGAGAGCCCGATCGGGTTGCGGGTCAGCGGGACGGTCGATCCGTCGGGCCCCGGTACGTCGACGATCGGCTCCAGGCCGAGCGTCCGGGCCAGCTCGAATGCGCCGGCGATGTCGTTGACGACGCCCGCGGGGACGCGTCCGTCGAGCAGCAGCCGCGCCCACTCGGCGGCCGGCCGTGTCCGCAGCCGTGCGACGAGTTCTCGCTTGAGCACGTCTCGATGCTCGACGCGCGCGCGGTTTCCCTGAAACCGCAGGTCGGTCGCCAGCTCGGGTGCGCCGAGCACGTCGCACAGGGTCGCGAACTGTCGGTCGTTGCCGACCGCGAGCACGAGTGCGCCGTCGCCCGTCTCATACAGCTCATACGGGCTGATCGACGGGTGCGCATTGCCCATCCGCGCCGGCACGACACCCGCCACCGTGAACGCCGAGCCCTGGTTGACGAGTGCCGCCAGCAGCGAGGAGAACAGGTCGACCTGTACCTGCTGGCCCTCGCCGGTGGCGTCGCGGTGGCGCAGCGCGGCGAGGACCCCGACCGCGGCGAACAGGCCCGCCAGCACGTCGACGACCGCGACGCCGACCTTCTGGGGCTCTGAGTCCGGCGCGCCGGTGATGCTCATCAGCCCGCCGACCGCCTGCACGAGCAGGTCATAGCCCGGCAGCCGCGCGCCGTCGCCTGCGCCGAACCCGGTGATCGAGCAGTAGATCAGCCGCGGGTTGGCCGCCGACAGCGTCTCGTAGCCGAGCCCGAGCTTGTCCATCACGTCAGGCCGGAAGTTCTCGACGATGACGTCGGCGGTATCGCTGAGCTGCTGTGCGCGGTCGCGGCCGGTTTCGGTGGAGAGGTCGATCGCGACGCTCCGCTTGTTGCGGTTGACCGCCTGGAAGTAGGTCGCGTTGCCGTTCGCGTCGTTGGGCGGCCCCCAGCTGCGGGTCTCGTCACCGATCCCCGGACGCTCGACCTTGATCACCTCGGCGCCGAGATCGGCCAGCATCATCGTCGCGAACGGTCCCGCCAGCACGCGTGAGAAGTCGAGGATCCGCAGGTCGCCGAGCGCGGTGCGGGATGTGGTCGCGTCGGCCATTTGCGAGCATCATCGCCGATGGTCGTCGGCTCCGTGTTCGCCGCGCCGGGCTCCGTGACCGCGGTCGCGGCCGCCGTCGTGGCGGTGCTGATGGTCGGGTTGTGGGCGATCAGCATCCGGGTCCGTGACGTCTCGATCGTCGATCCCGTGTGGGGCCCGGCGTTCGCGCTGGTGGCGCTGACCTGCGCGGTCGTCGGCAGCGGCGCCGCGGGTCGACGCTGGTTGCTGCTGGGGCTGACGGCCGTATGGGGGTTGCGGCTCGGCGGGCACCTGCTGAACCGCAAGCTGCACGACCGTGAGGAGGATCAACGCTACGCATCGGTGCGCGAACGTCGCGGCGACGCGTTCGTCCCGTGGAGCCTGGTCTGGATCTTCGGCCTGCAGGGCCTGCTGGTGCTGATCGTGTCGCTGCCGCTGCAGGTGGCGGCCGGGCGCGGCGGCGGGCTGAACTGGCTCGTGATCCCGGGCGGTTCGCTGTGGGCGATCGGGTTCGTGTTCGAGACCGTCGGCGACGAGCAGCTGCGGCGGTTCAAGGCACGCCCCGGCTCGTCGGGACAGGTGATGGACAAGGGGCTGTGGCGCTACACCCGCCATCCCAACTACTTCGGCGACTTCTGCGTCTGGTGGGGGCTGTGGCTGGTGGCGCTGACCGCCGGTGGCACCTGGTGGACGGTGATCGGCCCGCTGGTGATGACGCTGCTGCTGATGCGCGTGTCGGGAGCGGCGCGACTGGAGCGTGACATCGGCGAGCGCCGGCCCAAGTACGCCGACTACATCCGCCGGACGTCGGCGTTCTTCCCGTTGCCGCCCAAGCGCGGTTAGGGCGGTGGACTCAAGCGCTCCGTTTGCCGGGCGGCGTGCCCGGGAAAAGTGCTCGGTATGTCCGGACCTCGCCGGCATAGGCACGTGTCATCGGCGATCGCGCTGAGTGCCGTCGCGGCGCTCGCACTGCTCCTGCTCCTGCTCCTGCTCCTGCTCTTGCTCCTGCCCGACCACGCGCACGCCGTGCCGGCCCGCGCGGGGACCCCGCGCGCCGGCGCCGCCGGACCGGTCAGTGCCCCCAGGCGCCCGCTCGCGACCGGCACCGGCGGGGCCGTCGTGTCGATGGATCCCGACGCCAGCCAGGCCGGGATCGACGTACTCCGCCGCGGCGGCAACGCCGTCGACGCGGTCGTCGCGACCGCCAGCTCGATGGGCGTCACGATCCCGTTCGTGGCGGGTCCGGGTGGTGGCGGTTTCATGATCATCTATAACGCCAGGACCCGCAAGGTGACCACGATCGACGGTCGCGAGACGTGTCCGGCGGCGTGCACTCCGTCGCTGTTTGAGAACCCGAAGACGGGCAAGCCGATGGGCTATGAGAATGCGTCGTCGCAGCCGTTGTCGACCGGGGTGCCGTCGATGGTCGCGACCTGGGCCACGGCGGTGCGGCTCTATGGCGCCCGCGGATTCGGCGCCGACCTGCAGCCGGCGATCCAGATCGCACGGCGGGGCTTCCGCGTCGACCGCGACTTCGTCCAGCTCGAGCGCTCGGGCCTGAAGCTGCTGCGCGCGTACCCGGCCAGCCGCGCGCTGTTCTTGACCAAGGCCGGCAAGCCGCTGCCGGTCGGGTCGGTGATGCGCAACCCCGGCCTGGCGCGGACGTACTCGCTGCTGGCGCAGCACGGCCCGTCGTATCTCTACGACGGGCCGCTCGGGCAGGCCGTCGTCGACGCCGTCGACCATCCGGTGCTGACGCCGGGCCAGAAGGTCGTCACGCGGCCGGGAATCATGACGACCGACGACCTGCGCTCCTACGTCGCGCGCGTGAAGCCGCCGACGCAGGTGACATACCGGGGCGTGCGGATCGACTCGACGCCGCCGCCGTCCAGCGGTGGCTCGACGGTCGCCGAGGCGCTCAACATCCTGTCGGGCTGGAACCTGTCGACCGAGCCGCGCGCCACCGCGCTGTTCCACTACCTGGAGGCGTCGCGCCTCGCCTACGCCGACCGCGATCGCTACGTCGGCGACCCCCGCTACGTGCGCGTGCCGCTGCGACGGCTGCTGAGCACGACCTTCGCGGCTTCGCGTCGGTGCCTGGTGCATGCGCGCGCGCTGAAGTCGCCGGTCGCGCCGGGGAACGTGTTCAAGCCGTCGGCCCGGTGCGGCGGCGCCTCCGCGCGCACGGCACCGACCAGCGCCTCGCCCGAGCGCCACCACACCAACAACATCGTCGCGGTCGACAAGCGGGGCGATATCGCCGTCTACACCAACACGATCAACTTCTTCGGCGGCAGCGGGGAGACCGTCCCCGGCTACGGCTTCCTGCTCAACGACGAGCTGACCGACTTCGACTTCGCGCCGACCAAGCCCGGCGCCCCCGATCCGAACCTGCCGGCTGGTGGCAAGCAGCCCCGCTCGAGCATCGGGCCGACGATCGCGTTCTCCGGCGGCCGCCCGGTGTTCGCGATCGGCGCCGCTGGCGGCTCGACGATCCCGACGACGATCCTGCAGACGATCGTCGACCACCTCGACTTCGGCATGTCGCTGCCGGCCGCGCTCGCTGCCCCACGGGTCAGCCAGACCAACTCGCCGACCTCGCTGGCCGAGCCCGCGTTCTATGACAGCCCGCTGCGCCACCATCTGAGCAGCCGTTTCGACGAG
>Ga0302324_100029017_pt1 | contig 10505 bp, 8 predicted proteins | sample Palsa_T0_1_FD_201949 | JGI IMG/M metagenome (GOLD analysis project Ga0302324, IMG submission 201949) | Peat permafrost microbial communities from Stordalen Mire near Abisko, Sweden - Palsa_T0_1 | ecosystem: Environmental > Terrestrial > Soil > Palsa > Peat permafrost | place: Sweden: Abisko... | reverse complement strand
TTCGGTCAGATTGGAGGGACAAACGGTTCTCCACGTGAAATACAGCTCGGCGTACATTTCACGTTCTGACATCAGGCTGCATTTCGTGTTGCCGGAGCCCCTCAGCATTTTGAAGAGCTCCGGCAATCTGCGCCGCGGCCTGTTGCTGGATGGAGCGGCGGCCGCGGGAGTCAATTCTTCGAATTTGCAAAGCGAGGAGTGAATACCCGATGCCTACGAGAGATAAGCAACATCGAGATCAAGATACAAACCCCTTATTTTCGAATTGCAACGAGACAAGGATACATGCGTCCGCTGGACGGAAGAGTGTGTCCTGCACGGTGAAAGATGTCGCCCGGCTAGCGGGGGTTTCGACAGCGACGGTATCGCGTGTCGCGAACGGCGCCGGCAATGTGTCCGGCAACGCAAGGACAAAAGTGTTAGCCGCTATTTCAAAATTGAAGTATTGCCCCAACGCAAACGCAGCAGAATTGGGCCGGGCGAATGCCGGCATCCGAAGAGACCGTGGTCTTCACCTATCCGCTCTGACCCGACGCGAAGGGAGAGCGGATTTTCAATCCGGGACTGCATGCGCAGGATCAGGTGAATCAGATGGAAGGATTGTAGTGACTGGAAGAAGGAATATCTCCGATGACGAGTCGTAATAGCCAGGAAAACAAGCATGGGGAGGAATCAAGGAATGGTGGATCGGAGAGGTTTTCTAACCGGTGTAGTGGCAACTGCCGTTTCATCCAGAGCACATGGCCTTAGGCTAAATACGATCTCGCCCAACAAACGCGCGGAAAATCTTATTCCTCAAGAGCCAGCCAATACTCCGAATTATTGGTGCACCTGGGCTGCACAGAACTATATGTACGGCCATCATCTTCCAGCATTGGACCCAAAGATACTCGAAGGCGATTCCGGCAGCACTCTAGCTCACGATGCTATGACAGAAGATGTTCTCTTCGGAGAGGGAGGCTGGGCCGCAAAGTTCTTCCCCAAGATTCGAAAGGATGTGTATTTCCTTCTCGATGATGGTTGGCAAGCCGGAGGGACAGCAACCTTTGAGCTTGACACGAAGAAGTTTCCATCCTTTACCGGATCGTCGGCAGACCGGCTGAGAAAGCTGAACTATGCAATTCAGCAGGCAGGATGGCGCGGAACCGCATTATGGTGCCGTAACACCCCCGGAGGAGATGCAGATCATCGTCTTGAGGATCTGAGCCAGTCTGCCGGTATCAGATATTGGAAAGTGGACATCGGAGACCCGACCTTCCATCTCGTTCGCCTCCGCGATGAGACGCATATCCCGCTGACATTGGAGCATGTACATGGTGAGTTGCCTATAAATGGTGACTGGCAAAAAGATGGACGGTTTGGACCTCAAGGCTGGGAATCAAGGCGAATGAGAATCCTGCAAAATACAGATGTATATCGGACTTATGATGTGACCTCCATCCTATCGCTGCCTACAACCATCGACCGGTTGGCCGAGATGCTAAAAGGCTCCGAGGGACACCCTGAGGTTCTTGGGCTCCTCAACGTGGAGGATGAAGTGTATGTCGCTGCGGCAATGGGATGCACGATGGGTATATTGCGTCATCCACTTTACGGGATGAGGCCGGGGCAGGACGTAGATTTATTCTTCAACGGTCCCAGGCTGGCCAAGAAACGCATGGATGAAGTTGTTCGCGCACTGCGCTGGCAGCGGATTGCTTCTCCCTTTTCGCCTGGAGTGGGATCAGTCACAATCAGCAAAGAGATCTTGACCGATAGCTGGACCTTCGAACCAGGTCAAACATGGCAGAACAACATGATTGGAGCAACCGTCCGGCAAGGCGCGCCGGCATGCATCGCTCGCAACATCAACTTGCCTGAAGTACGCATGAAGGGCGAAAGGCCGTTCCTATTCGCAACCAGGTTTCCGAACGGGGCCGTCGCGGTGGCCGCGCAGGAAAGGACAACAAACGGCCGCGCATGGTATATGCCACCCTGCGACGTAACGCTGGCGGTAGCGGATGCGCCGGGACCCTACGGGATCTTCGGCGACTTTCAAAGCCTTACGTTGACTTTCGACAATGCCATGCAAAACAAACGAATCTTAGCCCAGGATCTCGCCGGCGAGGAATCCGTCGACATCTCGAATGCAGTGCGGCGGCAAGGGAAAAGCGTATCTATATCGGGAGACATCATACGAAGGATAGGTCTTCAGAATGCCACACCCGGAGATTTATCCTCACCAGGACTGGTCATCGCCGTTCGCTGAGTTGTAATCTTGCAGACGGTGCAATCGCAGGTATGCGCGCAACGATTTCAACCAGCCTTGACTAAGGAAGCACATGACACTCAGGCCCAGCACCTGTCATGGATTCGTTCGCAGCTCTTGCTTTTGCAGAGGCGCCCACGCAACCGCGCACATTGGTTCCATATTTTGCTGTTGATCGCCAGTCTCGGGTGGACGCCATTCGGTTCTGCGCAAGACGCACGGGTGACCTCAACACTGGAGTTCGAGTCGTCCGACCCCGCTCTCCTGCAGGCCTTTCGATGGGCGAAAGCCCAGGCGCTCGCGTATGCCCATCCTGAATCGGAACCCATCGGCGCATGGTATGAGGCTGCACTGCCAGGGAGAGATTCCTTCTGCATGAGGGATGTGTCACACCAGACGACAGGAGCTGCGGCGCTTGGACTCTATTCCGCGAACCACAACATGCTCAAGCGCTTCGCGGCCTCCGTTGCAGCGGAACGCGACTGGGCCGGATATTGGGAGATTGACCGCACCGGCCGCCCATCCACCGCCGATTACGTCAACGACAGCGACTTCTGGTACAACCTGCCGGCGAACTTCGATCTTCTGGATGCAGTTGTGCGCATGTGGAGGTGGACAGGCGACGAGTCTTACTTGATCGACCCCGAATTCGAACGGTTCTTTCAGGCGACAGCAAACTCTTACATCTCGGCATGGCAATTGCAACCCGGTCGCGTTCTATCAAGGCCGCGCATCATGAACCGTCGTTTACAAAACGGCAAGTTCGTGAACTCAAGGGGTATTCCCAGCTATACCGAAGGGCGGAAAGATTTCAATGTCGGTTCCGATTTACTGGCGGCGGAATACCGCGCTCTGCAGTCGTTGCGGCAAATAGCCCTTGAGCGCCATCAGTTGGATCTATCCAGAAACCTCCAAGTCACTGCCCAGGCAATCCAGCAATTAGTGGAACAACGGGCCTGGTCTGAGACGGAAGGCCACTTTTATGGATTCTTCTCGGAAAACGGACGCAGGTTTGGCTCCGGCGATGCAATGCTGCTCTACTTCAACGCGGTGGATCGCCCTGAGCATCTTCGAGGAGCACTCGACTCCATCGCGTCACCGGAGTATTGGCAGCACGTCAATATAGAGGAGGAGAGCTATCTTCCACTCGCGCTCTATCGCTACGGAAGAAGCACCGATGCATATCGCATATTGCTTGACCTGAGCAATCCCGGCAAAAAGCGGCGCGAGTATCCCGAAGTTTCCTATTCGGTCATTGCTGGAATTGTCAGCGGCACGATGGGTCTTGAGCCCTCCGAGGAAGTAGGGAACGATACAATTCAAACTCTTTCACAGCTCCGCGATGGCCCCGGCTTTGCCGAGCTAAGAAATGTTGCGGTCAAACATAATATCGTAGATTTGAGGCATGTTGGTACATCCAGCAGCTCCCTCACCAATCGATCTGGTCCGCCGCTTCAGTGGAGGGCCAGTTTTTCTGGAATCGTAGCGCGTCTCAAGGTGAACGGTAAATGGATACAAGCACAGCACTCCTCTGCGTCAGATACCATCACCAGGAGTTGGGTTACCGTAACAGTCCCGCCTGGAAGCACTTCAGTGATCGTACGCGACGTTATCGGCAAGCAGTAAGCCGGCCGCAGCCGCGATGACGGACCCGCGTCCACATCTTTTGAAAGCTCTGGAATGAATCTCTGAATTCAACGGAGTGGCAAATGTCAGGCAGGAATCTGCGAGCAAGGACTTTCCTCAACCGATCAGCACTGGTCAGGCCCAAATCGCGCAAAGTGGCTATTGCCCACCGCACCTCGCCGCGAGATACTGAATTCCCCCGGCGCTCGATGGCAAAACAAGGCAGCATAACATCAAATCTCGGGCTCTACGTCTACGCCGGAGCCGCCATCTTTCTCGGCCTTCTGGGCTTGGTCTCCGGCGACTTCGCCACCACTTGGCAGAACGTCGGCCCCAACGTCCCTCTGCGCGTACCGCTTGCCTATCTCACCGCGGTCATTGAGCTCGCCGGGGGGATTGCGCTGCTCTTGCCCCGCACCGCACGTGCCGGCGCTCTGACCCTGACGATTGTCTACTCTGTTTTCACGCTCATCTGGGTGCCCAAGGCCTTTGTGAATCTCGGCAATTACGACCCCATCGGCAATGTCTTTGAGGAGTTCGCCCTGGTCGCCGCCGGCCTGGTCCTTTGGGCAATCTTCTCGCCTGCCGGTTCATCCATTGCGCGCCGCCGGCCTTTCTTCGTGCTCCTCTTCGGTATTTGCCCCATTTCCTTTGGCATCGTCCACATCATTGACATGCCCAGCCTGTTGGGCTGGATCCCGGGTTGGCTGCCGCCGACCAAGATGTTCTGGGCCTACGCCACCACCATAGGCTTTTTCGGGGCCGCCGTCGCCATCCTCACCGGTATCATGGCGCCGCTTGCCGCGCGCCTCCTCACTGCGGAGATCGTGATCTTCGAGCTCCTAGTCTGGGTTCCGAATCTCTCCGCCGGGCCAAGCAATCACTTCAATTGGGTGGGCAACGCGATCTGCATCGCGTTGGCCGGCGCCAGTTGGGTCGTCTCCGACTCCATCAGCGCAGCGGCAAAAACCAAACCAATCCCAGCAGAATCCCCCGGAGAAGTAAGCATCCCCGCCTGAGTTTCGCCGCCCGTGAGCGTGCTATCGGCCGTCAGACCTGTCCAAATTAGATTTTTCATCTGGCCAACTGGACAGCACACGAACCATTCGCAGACCCATACGTCGGGCTTAGAGCCCGCGCGTGAACTGTTCTCGAAAAATATCGATAGATCCAAATCTGCGGAAATGCGCGCGTTTCCGATAGCCACCGCTCTGATGCTTTGTATCAGGGCACGACTTTAGTCGGGCCGTACCGGGGGGAGCGAATGAGGGCTTTAGAGCCCGCCTGAGAACTGGCTCCTTGAAGGGTGCGGGCTTCAGCCCGTACATTAATCACGCAAGTTAGGACGGGCTTTAGCCCCTGAGGGCACCTCTTGTACTCGCGCAAGCAGCCCTCAGCGGCTAAAGCCGATTCATGTTGACTGTTAAACGTACGGCCTAAAGACCGTACCCTTCAAAACGTTCGAGTTCTCACGCAGGCTCTTAAAGCCCCTGAGGTACTTTTTCAGCTGAGGAAAAACTCTAGACGAAGGGCATGGCTTCAGCCGTGCCGTAAATGGTATGCCGCTCGACGGCTTTAGCCGCTGAGGTACGCTTTTCGCCTAAAGGGCAAAGTCCTCTCCTTTCGCGTCTGAGCTCGCCAATCAAGAACCAACCCGATTTTGTTCGGCCAAGCACTCTTCAAAGCAATCAACAAGTTGCATCATCAAAAAGCAAGTTGATCCGCTAATTTGGACAGTCATGCAGCGCGAGGGCGGGATTCTCCGCGAAGGCATTCGTGAGTCGCTGGACGACTAGGAGATCGGCGGCTTGGTGAGCGAGTTCTCCCATCGATTCCGACTGGTTCAAAGGAGCGGTTTAATCATCCCAGCGGAAGTATCACTTACTTGGTGAGCTTGAGATCCCTTTTGGGGCCATGTACGCCTGATTTCGGCGCTCAAATCTTCCAACCGCAGCGTAACGGCTTCAAATCCCAGCCTGAAGAGCAAATGCACCCTCTCCGACGTTGTATGGGCCTGTTCTGTGAGCAACACCCACTCCTCTTCGGCCATTATTAAAATGGCCAAATGGGCAAGCAGCCTTCCCCGAGAAGCAATCCCCTCAGGATGTTCGTCAATCAATACGCCCATCCGCTCCGCTGCCTTCGGAAGATCGTCTCCCAGCGATTCGGATTCAAATGCTGAGATGTGTCCCATCGCGTAACCTGCGTCGCACTTACCCCGCCTCTCTGACTTGAACAGCTGCGAGACTATCTCACGTTTAGAATCCTCCAGGATCCCCATAGCCAACGCGGATTCGCATTTCCGCACGATATCGCGCGGAACTCCGAATGACAGGAAGCCGATCACTTCTGTATGGGCTCGCGGGACAGTAGTGTGAAGCTGATCCGCGCAATACTGTGACGCGACATCGACAGAATCTTCGAAGGACAAGGGAGGTACACGCTCGACGTGATCGAAAGAACTGTCAAACTCATCCTTACCAATTGCACTACCAAGCGCCAGGGAAATAAGCGCATCATCAGCCATCGACAGATAATACGACACGCCTTCGATATCGAATAGCGTCTTAGCTAAGCTTAGAAATCGCTTTAATTCCCTGATGTCGGTGATCTTGTCCAGCTCATCTATACATACGATCACTCCGCCGGTTTCGCTAGCGCACGCGCCGCTTCCCAGCCGAAGGACAACCTCTTTCGCAAACTCCCGATACTTATGAATAAGTCCCGGCGTGCTCCGCTTCTCAGCTGAGATTCCGCTTGGATTTCTTATGAAGTAGACTGCCACCCAAATGGCTGAGAGGATCCCGCATTCGATGAGCTTCTGCTGAAATAGTCCCGACCTGCCAATCAACCCCATGATCGCCGCATTCCAGCTTGATTGGCTTGATTGGCCAAGCATCGGCGCGATCATGACGGCCATATAGAGAGGAATCCCAATCAAAGTAAGGAGTCGTATAGCACTCGTTGCAGCCGATACCAGCGCGTTCGAACCATCGCTGTTTCGCGCACGCAGGTATCGAAAGACGTCCGTTGTCGCCTGATAAAGGACTTTTGTGTGGAAGCGCGGCTTGTCAGCCAGCGATTCGCCGAATCCTGTCGGGTAAATCCGGTGGACTTCCAGGGCAAGCACACCGATGGTCGGGATCAACAGAATCCAAACTGGACTCCACAATACGAAAACGTCGGGGCGTGAAAGCGCAGAGAAGATCGCATAGGAAATAGCAGCAAGGCCGGTGATCAGAAAGCCATAGATAATGAACATCTGTAACATGCATTCACGCTCTAAGGTTCGAATCGACTGCTTCGGAAATCCAGCAAATTCCGCAATCCTCGCTTCCACGGAAGCTGCCAGACGTTCGAGCAATGACGCCACAAACTCGTCACGAGTATATTTGCTTGGACTATCGATCCAAACAGCAACTCCACCATTTTCAGATTCCCTGCGAAATAGCTCGCGCAGGATCCGCGATTTTCCGCAGCCCCTTCGTCCAGTTAGCGCAATTGTTGAACGATTCTTGACCGATAGCCTCTTGAGACGGGCGAGCTCGTCGTCGCGACCGCGCATCGCAACAAGTTCCGATCCCACGACGAACATAACCGGACGCTGCGTCTCGTCCCGTATGTGGGATCGAAGCGCGTCGCGGATCTTAAGGCGGTTGGCGCCCCGCTGGGCGAGGAGCGTTCCAACAAAAAACAAGGGGGCAAAGATAGCGATCGAGCAGAAAATCCCGAGAGCGGGACTGATGGCGTTTGCATCAGCGATCATCTGCTGAATCGGACTGAGCACGTATGCGCCTTCGGCTCTGTATATGCTAATCGCAAGAAGATGCAGCAGAAGCTCTTGATCCTTTGTATTGAGGCGTGAAAATGAGGTGAGCGGTGCGCGAACGTTAGTGTACTGTTTCCTGTCATTCACTACATCTGTGAGGACGAACGTAACCGGATCTGACAGCGTTTGGATAACCGAAAGCTGCTGGTCTGCATTCATTGATGATGAAAGCGCACGTATGAATCCGAGAGTTGGTTTTGAGAAGAGAAGTGCCACCTGCGCTTGATCATCATGGCGTCGCATGAGATCCATCAGGGTAATGAATCTCGGGCGAGAGTCAGCCGTCTTCAATAGGATTGATTGTGTGATAGCCTGCATTGGGTCAATCGGCATGCTTGGTTGACTTGGTGCAATTTGAGCTTCCGTGTGTTGGATTGAGGTGCTTGCTGTTGCTTGGGTGGTTAAACTTTGGGCTTTGTCGACCGCGGCAGCAAGGGACGCAAAGGGAAGCGGTTGCGTCGGGGAAAGAACGGGGCCAAAATCGATATCCGCAACGGACTCTACCGCTGCGATCGTGTCAGTGGGGTTTTTTCCTTTCGCTACATAGTGAATGAATGCGTTCCTGGTCGGCTGGTCGAGACCTTGAAATTGCTGAATCATCGATAGTGCGTTGCCACCACGATCGCTGATGAAAGAGGCGGCTGCCTGTAGATATTGCTCCTGGGCCAGAGCTAGATCGTATTGCAACGGAAGCGTGAGCTGATTGACGAGGCCATAGGACATGAATTGCAGATCTTGCATGGGGAATAAATCGGGGACGCTGATAACCGAGGCTGGCTGATCAATTCCAAGGACTTGGTCGATGACGGATTCAACATCTGTGTCGCTCTTTCCAGAACTCAACGAATGGAAGGCTGTACGCACCGCAGACGGATAGTCGTATCCTTTCAGGAAAGTAGCTCTTTGCGCTTCTCGGTCGTCTAGGAGAGTCACGTTTCGAAGTGCTGCCGTTGTCTCCACTCGTTTCAGGCTGTCAAGACCGGGAAGGCCGATCGGCGCCTGGAACTCGGTCGGCGAGCCGCTAGGATGTACCCATCGGGCGCGGGAAATGAGATAGTCGAGCTTATCTTGGGTCGATAACCGTGAGAATTGGGATCGAATGTCGTCGATAAGTTGATCTTTGCTCTGGTCCGGCGGAGTAATACCCATCATCGATCGATAACCTGGGTCACTGTAAAGGGATGAAAGGGTTAATTCAGACGCCAAAGAGTAAAGCGCTTTCTGATCATCGCGACTCAGCTTGTAGATTTGCTTTACTAGAGGTCTTTCGGCACTCGGGATTACGTGTGGAGTACGAGGGTCTGATTGGACGTCCCTTATGAACCGAACTCCCTGTGCGCTCGCCGCTATGATGGGCGGCATGAGGATGACCAGGAGTTTAGTGGATGACAAGCGGCGCAGAGATCCGTTTCCGTAGATCAGCAATGCGGAAATGATCACCGTGACTGTGAACAGGGGCGTAAAGAGCAGGATTGAATCGCCTTTTCGTGATATCAGGTAGTCAGAGGGTCGAAACGGCCCGCCACGTGACAAGACGAGGGCGGCAAGACTGGCGAGGCCCAGCACTACGCAGGTCTTGTAATGGACCCCATAAAACCATGACACTATCCCCAGAACTGTTATCACCGAGCTGATAGCGATTGCGTAGAGGAGTGCATTTTCATCGATGCCGGCAGCACCGGTCGCAACAACTAGCGCATCGATTATGGTTAGCGACAGAACAGCGCAGATGAGTAGAACCGCGATTAGATCCTGACGATTTCGTTGGGGATCACCAGGGAACTGCGCCAGAAAGCGTCTGGGTGCTGAATATTGTGTAGGGACCTGGCTATCAGTTAACGGCTTCCGGTAGGTGCGAATACTCGAAAGTATCGCGATCGCGGAAGAAACGATTCCAACCAGAAGAGAAGCGAGCTGAGCCCACGCGGTTGCCGAACTGAGCATGGATTTCCTCTAGGCGAGCATCGTATCTCAGATGTAAACGCGATGTGCGAGTTTTTTTCAATATGGAGAGAGGAGGAGCTCTGGCGGGAAGAGCCGTGCCCGACCGGTCTTCTAGCTCCCGTCCCTTTAAACTCCGGGTTCATAACCAAAGGCCGAGCTACCCTGTTTTCCTTGCGCTCGCCGACTTAAGCGTGGCTAACATCTCGCGCCGCAGGATGGCGTTGATGCGCGACTGGTAGCCCTTTCCCTGAGCTTTGAGCCAGTCTAATACATCGGCATCGACGCGTGCCGTAATCTGCCGCTTGAGAGGACGATAGACGAGACCCCGCGTGGCATTCTTCCACTGCTCGGCCGTCATTTCAGGGACATCGCTGGTGTCAATCTGGCTGTCTGGACGGGCTGCCAGCGCCCTGAGGTTGGCCCGCTGCTTCGCGGTCAGCGGCGGCAAGGTCTCCAAAGTGTAGCTAACCATTTTCTTCTTCATAGCGGCGCCTTTCCTTCGGAGTCGCGCGTCGGGCTGAGATGATGCGAATGACCTCGATCGGTGTGCCTTGCTCGTATTGCTCTCTGAGCGCGTGAGCCACCGTCAGAAGAAGCAAACCTCCGACATTGCCGAGAGTCTGCCATCGCTGCTCACCACCCTCGATGCGATCCTTCACTGAGACGTAGAGTGGGTCGCGGAATACCTGACTGGCTTCCTCAAAACGCACGCCGTGCTTGCGCTGGTTGGCGAAGTTCTTAGCCTCATCCCATTCGAACCGGATGCCCGTCACTCGAATATTGTAATTACAAGTTTGTAATTATGCAATTGCCGTGTTCCATTTGGAGCCTGCCTCAGAGCGAGCCAGCTGCCTGGTG
>Ga0302324_100029014_pt1 | contig 10505 bp, 5 predicted proteins | sample Palsa_T0_1_FD_201949 | JGI IMG/M metagenome (GOLD analysis project Ga0302324, IMG submission 201949) | Peat permafrost microbial communities from Stordalen Mire near Abisko, Sweden - Palsa_T0_1 | ecosystem: Environmental > Terrestrial > Soil > Palsa > Peat permafrost | place: Sweden: Abisko... | reverse complement strand
CGGATTGTTCAGGAGCTTGCCGCAACCGGAAAAGCCGTCCTCGTGATTTCGACTGATATCCGGGATCTGCTTCTTTTCACGGATCGGATACTTGTTCTGCGCGAAGGACAAATCGTCGATGATCTGTCGGCGGGTGTGGCAGATTACACCCAGATATTGAATCTAACGTTGGGCGTGGAGGAAGCTGAGTGAGTCCAGAAAATAGTGGAAACAATCAGCTCGCGACAAAAAATCAGCGATCGCAGAAAAGACCGCAACTCAGCTTAGACCGCTTCCGAATCGATGCAACGACCTACGGCACGACCATTGTGCTGATCGTCGGGATCATCATCACCGCGATTTTTCAACCGGTCTTTCTGACGGTATCCAATATCGCGAACGTGCTATCGCAGATCGCGGTTCTCGGCATCTTGACCATGGGTCAAACGATCATCCTCATTTCAGGAGGCATCGATTTGTCGGTTGGAAGCAACGTCGCGCTGTCCGGTGTGGCGGCCGGTTTGCTCTTTTTGCACGGGGTGCCGCTCTGGATCGATTGCATCGTTGCGCTGGCCTGCGCAACACTCATCGGTCTGATCAACGGCGTGTTGATCGCTCAGAACCGGGCTCATCCTTTTATCATCACCTTGGGAATGCTGACGTTGCTGGAGGGGATCGCTGAACTGGTTACCGGGGGCAGTCCAGTCAACGATATGGGGGCTCTCGCGACGACTTTGGGCGGTACGATCTTTTTTGGTATCCCGACGGCGGTGGTGCTGTTGTTTGTTGTTGTTGTGCTGACGGCGTTCTTTCTGGCCCGGACTCCCTTAGGTCGCGCAGCCTACGCGATCGGAGGCAATGAAGAAGCGAGCTACCTTTCAGGCGTCCCCATTAAACGCACCAAGATTTATATTTATACTCTTGCCGGCCTGATCGCCGGAATTGCTGCGCTTACATTGAGTGGCATCCTCAACGCTGCGGAGGCGAACATTGGGACCGGCCTCGAACTGCAATCCATTGCCGCCGCGGTCATCGGTGGAACTCCGCTGATCGGCGGACGAGGAGGGGCGTGGAGATCGCTTCAAGGAGTTTTGTTGCTTGGTGTCGTCTCCAATAGCCTTAATTTGCTGTCGGTCGGAGCGAACTACCAAAATATCGCGCTTGGCATTATCGTTTTAATAGCGGTTATGGTGCAGAAAAATCGATGATCCGATACTTCCTGCCATGTCCGCTTTCGAAGTTTTTTCTTGATTAACATCCCACCAAAAGTAAGAGTGACTATCCCCCCTATGTATTCTCAACTGACAATCGGATCGTCGAAAAAACGTCACCCCGCATTTTCAATTCCTGTCCACTTTTTGATCCTGCTTCTCGCCGGTTCAGTCGCCGGTTCTGCAGCATCCTCCGGAGCTGATGCTGCATCTGCCGCAAACGGCAAGACACTTACGATCGCCTTCATGCGACCCGGACCCGATCCGTACTATCAGGACGGGCAGAATGGAGCCGTGATGGCAGCGCCAAACCTGGGCGCAAAGGTAGTTACCTATTTCTCCAACAACAGTCAGTCGCAGGAACTAGCAAACGTCGAGGACGCAATCTCCAAGCAGGTCGACGGGATATTAATGTACGCCGTCTCGCTGTCAGCAGAATCAGCCGACGTGGCAAAAGCCAATGCTGCCCATGTTCCGATTTTCCTTTTGTACGGATACGACAAGAATCTGTTGCCGAAAGTGGCCGGGTTCGAACAAGTCGATTTGATTCATTACGGCAAAGAAGTTGGTACCTGGCTCACGAAACATCTGGACGAAGGAAAGGTGGCAATTATTACCGGTCTATTGGGGCGCGGGGATGCTGAGGCCTATGCCCAGGGTTTCAAGGAGGGTCTGGCCGACAACAAGCAGCTCACGGTGGTCGCTCAGGTACCGGGCGATTGGAATCGGCAGAAGGCGCAACATGCCGCGCAGGACCTCATTACGGCGCATCCCGATTTGAAGGCTTTGTATGTGGAGAATGAGGATATGGCGATCGGAGCGATCCTCGCACTGAAACGTGCCGGGAAGCTCGCACAAGTGATGGTCGTGTCGTGCAACGGTGCGCCCTACGGACTGGAAGCCATCGGCAACGGCGAAATCCAGGCCTCCAATACCTGTTCACCCGCTCTGGAGGCCGTGATGGGACTCCGCATTTTGACCGGCGTGATCGGACATACGACGGAAGCAGGTCACCTCTACTATTCGCTCACGGTGTTCGTGACCAAAGACAACATCAAAGACGCCAATCCGTGGGTTCCGGATGAAAGCGGCATCGCAAAATTCCTTTCTCTCCCGCTGTTAACACCAGTTGCCGACTCAGATCTGCCGTAAACTGCGGGAACTCAGGGCCGGAAGGAGCAAGAAAACATAGCCCAGTCTTGGTACCTGTTTAGCGCTACGATGTCATGGCGCGACTTGAACGGAGCTCGAAGGCAGCGAGAGATCGGTTAGAAGCGAATTGCCGTTCGGACTGCCGAGTCCGCTTGCTGCGTCCCAGCCGGGTCCTGCCTGAAACGCGCCGTTGTTGCCGCTTGTGATATCGCTAAAAGCACTGGAAGAGTGATAGAGGCTCGGATTCACGAAACCGACCCGAGGCAAGTTTTTCGCCCGAAGCGCTTCGTTTATCCGCGCAAAAAGGCCGGCGTAGAGCGGTGCCACCGCGCTAGTTCCCCCGATCACCTGCTTGGCGCCATCGATCAGAACATTGTAGCCAGTATCCGGATCCGCATCCCCGGAGACATCCGGCACCCCGCGCCCACCGTTCGGATTCTGCGGCGCCGGTACATTTTCGGTCGCCTGGTAAGAAGGCAGCGAAAAGAAATCACTCACTCCGCCGCCTGTCGCACCCAGTCCCTCTGCTTCCTCGTTCCAGACGGTCTCCGATTCTATCGTCGAATCATCTGCTGACGCCTCCAGAGTTGTGCCGCCGCAGCCGACGACATAAGGGCTTGAGGCGGGAAAATCGACATGATTCTGCCCGTCACTGACGCCGTCTGAAGACCCGTTGTCGCCTGAGGCGACAAGGACTGTCTTTCCGAGTGTGACCGCGTCCTGGAATATCTCATTGAAAGAAGTCAGCGTCTGCTGAGTGTACTCCGATTCTGCCTCGCCCCAGCTGATCGTGACGATCGAAACTTCAGTGTCCTGAATAGCGGTGCTGACAGCATCCATAAAACCTTGGTCCGTGTTCGGCGCAAAATAAACCTTTTGCGCTGCTCCTGGAGCGACGGCACCGACGACTTCGATATCGAGTTCGACTTCGCCATCCGCGCCGGTTGGATCGCCACCAGGCACGTTCTGTGCCCCGTCCACTGAAACCGCGGTCACCGGTGGTGGTGTCGAAATGCTCAGGCTCTGAAAAAAGCTCTCAAGATCAGAGGTTTGAAAACCTCCGCCGAGCTCGATGATGCCGATAGTTTCTCCAGCGCCCGTCGTGTTCGGTGGGAAATTGTAGAGATTCGCCACTTCAATCGGGCTGTATGACTCGGTTTGTGTCGTCGCCGATTGCAATCGAAAATGAGTTTTAGCCTGTGGGCGCTCGTCCAGGCCGAATACGCCTGTGACAATTCCGGCGATTGTCTCCGGCAAATAAATACCGCCCTCCCGGACGCGAAATGTCTGACTCCCTAATTCGGACTTCTGAAGCTCGACTCCAAATGCTTTATTCATCTTTTCTGCAGTCCCGGAGAGGACGACGGTTCGCCGTGCAATGTCGGTCTCCTCGACGCGCAAGTCAGCCTCGCTCGCGAAATCGGTAATCGCTTTAACGTCCGCTGAATCGGCGCCAAACCGCCGCTTGAACTCTTCGGAACTCAACGGTTCGAGGGGCGCCGATGTCTGCCAGTGTTCGAATTGCCGAAGAAGCCGTTTGAATTCCGAAGCATTCTTTCGCCGAACCATCATCGTGACGCGAACTGATTCATTTCGATCGCATGGACCAATGGTGCGACCTTGCGTGTATCTGTTCCGTTCGCTTCCTGGAATAAGTCTAAAGCCTCGGGTGCTGGATTCAGGTGGCATAATTATTAAACCGTAATGCGGAGTTCTTCTGGATCGATCGACGGGTTGAGTCAACAGCACCGCGGTGCAAGTTCCAAGTCCCGCCCAAAAAAATTTGAGCAAGGGGAGGAGTGGACGTTGGCAAGATGATTGCTTAATACCTGGAGATTCTTGCCAAAGACAATGTCTTCCCCACGCGATAACGAGAGCGAGCGCACGATAAGAAGCCACTTATTGCACGAGACAGCGTGCAGACCGCAAGGGCGGTTGGCAGGCGCGGCCACCTTTCTCGGGACGTCAGGACACCAAGAGCCTCGTCGCCTCCCGAGACCCCATGTCGCAGGGTCGTCGGATTTCAATGGAAACTCGTCACTCAATTTAAAACCAAGCCTATGTGGATTGTCGCCTTGGCGCTTCGGCGCCCCTATACATTCACGGTCTTCGCTATTCTTATTCTTATAGCAGGACTCGTCGCTATCGCCCGAACTCCGAAGGATATCTTTCCGTCCATTAACATCCCGGTCATCTCGGTTCTCTGGAGCTACGCCGGCATGTCGCCGACGGGTATGGAATCACATATCACTTCCCAGTTTGAGCGCAGTTTGACGACCACAGTCGACAATATTGAGCACATTGAATCCCAGTCCATCTACGGAATCGCCATCATTAAGGTGTTTCTGCAGCCGAACGCAAGTGTACCGTCGGGTATCGCCCAGGTGACATCGGTCTCACAAGCGGCGTTGAGGCAAATGCCACCCGGAATAACACCTCCTTTGGTGCTCAGCTACACCGCCTCCAACGTTCCGGTGCTGCGCATTGGCTTATCTGGAAAAAATCTTTCTGAACAGCAGCTGAACGACCTTGCCCTGCAGTTCGTTCGCACCCAGCTGATCACCGTCCCGGGAGCGGCGGTGCCGTACCCGTACGGAGGTAAGCAAAGATATGTCTCTGTCGACCTGAATTACCAAAAGCTGCAAGCGGTCGGCATGACCCCCACCGATGTAGTGACTGCGATCAGCGGCCAGAACGTGATTCTTCCTTCAGGGACAATGAAGATCGGGCAGTTCGAGTATCAGGTGGGTCTGAACGCGAGTCCCCCGACGATTGAGGAGCTGAACGCTATCCCAATCAAATCGATGTCCAATGGCACCACTATTTACATTCGGGACGTTGCGAATGTTCGTAACGGTTTCATTCCGCAGACCAATATCGTTCGTTTTGACGGCGCACGGGCCACCATGCTCGATGTTCAGAAGATCGGAAGCGCTTCAACCCTCGACATCGTGCAGGGAGTTAAAGATAAATTGCCGGAAATCAAGCAGACTCTGCCGCCCGGTGCGGAGAGCCTCAATCTTAGCTTGCTCACCGATCAATCGATCTTTGTCAGCGCCTCGATTCAAGGTGTGATCCGGGAAGCAATCATTGCAGCTTGCTTAACTGCATTGATGATCCTGCTGTTTCTAAGCAGTTGGCGCAGCACTTTGATCATCTGTGTTTCGATCCCGCTTTCGATCCTTTGTTCGATCGTCGTGTTGAGTGTTCTCGGGGAGACGATCAATATCATGACTCTTGGAGGGATGGCCTTGGCCGTTGGTATTCTGGTCGACGACGCGACCGTCGAGATCGAGAACATCCATCGCAATATGGCCGAGGGAGGGACGATGCAGGAATGCATCCTGAATGGTGCGGCCCAGATTGCGGTGCCGGCCTTTGTCTCAACCCTTTGTATTTGCATCGTCTTTGTCCCGATTTTCTTTCTCTCCGGCACGGCAAAGTATCTTTTTGTGCCGCTCGCGGAGGCGGTCGTCTTTGCGATGCTCGCCTCTTACCTTCTCTCGCGAACGGTAGTCCCGACGTTTGCCAAGTACTTATTGCCCCCGGAGATGGAGCGTCACCGCTCGCATGAGCCGGCAAAACCGAAAACCATCTTCGGAAAGATCTCGCTGGCGTTTGAGAATGGCTTTAGCAGATTCCGGGAAGGGTACCGGGACCTCCTGGCCATTTGTTTGCGTCATCCGAAAGTGACGATGGTCACAGTCTTAGGGTTTTCGGCGGTTTCCATGCTGCTGTTTCCTCTTCTTGGCGAAGATTTCTTCCCGACGGTCGACGCTGGCCGTTTCGATATGCACATCCGCATGAGGCCGGGGACCCGCGTTGAAGAGACGGCAAGGTCGTCTGACGAAATCGAACAAATGCTGCGCAGGATAATCCCGACAAACCAATTGGAGGGCATTATCGATAACCTCGGTATTCCGTATAGCGGTATTAACCTCTCCTATAACACCACAGGGACCACGAGCGCAGCTGATGGGGATATCCTGGTCTCGTTAAAGGAGCGTCACGACCCCACCAACGACTTCGTCCGCGAAATTCGCAGACGGATGCTGCAAGAATTCCCGGATATTGAGTTCTGGTTTCCTCCGGCTGATATCGTGGCGCAGATATTGAACTTCGGGCTGCCTGCTCCCATTAATGTGCAAGTCCAGGGTCTGAACACGCACGCGAATTTCGAGTTTGCCAGTCGGTTAATGAATCAAATGCGGACCATACCCGGTTTAGTCGATCTGCACGTCCAGGAACCAAACACTGTGCCGCGCCTGGATATTGCCGTCGACCGGACAAAGGCATCGATGCTGGGGATGCAGGAGCAAAATGTGGCGAATAGTGTTCTTGGCGCACTTGCGGGTTCCCAGCAGGTGAATCCTAACTTCTGGGTTGATCCGAAGAACGGTGTTACTTACCAGGTGACTGCGCAAGAGCCACAGTACCAAATGGATTCGTTGGATGCTCTTCGGAATCTGCCCATTCTTGGCGGAACCGGTGTCACGCCACAAATTCTGGCTAATGTCGCCAATATTTCTCGAAGCAACACCTCGTCGGTAGTCGACCATTATAATATCAGGCCGGTAATTAATATTTATGGGAATGTAGACGGTAAAGACCTTGGGTACGTCTCGGACCGGGTGCAACAGCTGGTCGATGCCTCCAGGAAAGATCTGCCGAAGGGAAGTTTACTGATTGTCCGCGGACAGTCGAAAACGATGCAAGCCTCTTTTGCGGGGTTGTATTGGGGACTGGGCTTCTCGATCGTCCTCGTTTACCTGCTCGTGGTCGTGAACTTTCAGTCCTGGACTGAACCTTTCATTATCATCACGGCATTACCCTGCGCGCTGGCCGGCATTATGTGGATGTTATTCATCACGGGCACAACACTTAGCGTTCCTGCGCTGATGGGAACGATTATGTGCATGGGCGTTGCCACATCGAACAGTGTTCTGGTTATTACCTTTGCCAATGAAAAGCTACACGAATTTAGAGATTCCTATCAAGCCGCGCTCCAAGCCGGCTACATCCGGGTCAGACCGGTGATCATGACTGCTTTGGCGATGATTATCGGGATGGTTCCTATGGCGCTCGGACTGGGAGAAGGCGGAGAGCAAAATGCTCCTCTTGGACGAGCGGTCATCGGCGGATTGATTCTCGCCACCGTTGGCACCCTGTTTTTTGTCCCGACCGTTTTTATGACACTTCGGAGGCGGTTTGTTTTTCCGGAACAGCCTTCGGCGCCCGAAGCCGCCAAATCTTAAGTTTATCGCTTTTCAGGGAGTTGAACGAACATGAATGAAACTCTTCTCCAAGCAGATAAACCGGAGAGGGAAACCTCGGCTCGTGACGACACGGAGTCGCAGAATATGGCCGACCGCCAGAAGAAGTTGAAGCGCGCACTCCCGATTAAGTTGTTCTTATTCATCGGGACGATCTTCCTTGTCGTCATGGCCGTCTATGGCATCATGACGCGGTCGGCGACGACGGAGAACCTCCAACAGCAGGCAAACCAGGCCATCGCTGGATTGTCGGTTTCTGTGGTAAAGCCGGAAAAGGCGCCGGCTACAATTTCGCTCGATCTCCCGGGTCAGACCCACGCGTACACCCAGGCGACTGTTTACGCACAAACGACCGGTTATATAAAGAAGTGGAATTTTGATATTGGTTCCCACGTAAGGGAAGGGGATCTCTTGGCGGAGATCGACACACCGCAAGTCGACCAGCAATTAAACCAGGCCAAGGCGACCCTCAAAGAAGCACAAGCGGCGCTCGATCTTTCTCGGGTGACCGACGAGCGAGACCGGGATCTAGTTCAGAGAAAAGTCATCGCTGAGCAAGATTTCGACACCGCGGAGGATAATTTTCGGGGGAACCAGGCAACCGTCAGTTCCGATGAGGCGGCCGTTCTGCGCCTCGAAGCGCTCGAGGACTTCAAGTTCTTGAAGGCGCCTTTCGAGGGAATTGTCACCGCGAGGAACACCGATATAGGCGCGATGGTAAACGCAGGTGCCGGTAACCCGCTTTTTACCGTGGCTCGGATAAAGCCGCTTCGTGTTTACATCAATGTACCGGAGAGCATGGCGCAAGAGGTTACCGTCGGTGAGAGTGCAGAGTTGAAGTTTGATGAATTTCCGGAGGGGACCTTCGCCGGAAAGGTCGTTCGTAGCGCTCGAGCAATCGATCCGATTTCCCGGACCCTACTTACCGAAGTGGATGTTCCCAACGAAAAGGGTCAACTATTCCCTGGCGCTTATATGCAGGTTCATCTCAGCACGGGAGGTCACAGGCAATCTCTCTTAATTCCGGTAAATACCCTGCTCTTCAAATCCGAAGGCACGATGGTGGGAGTTGTGGGCGCCGATAACAAGGTTGAGCTAAAGAAAATCAAAATCGGCAAAGACCTCGGAACCCACGTGGAGGTTACGCAAGGTTTGTCTCCGGATGATCAGTTGATTCTCAACCCGTCCGACAGCCTTGCATCCGGCCAGACCGTGAGAATCCGGCCTTCGCAATCGAATAGACAACGCGTTCTGGAGTGAACTTCTATAAACTTGGACACCTGAGCGATATGCCTGTCTCTCCTCGTCCTTACAGGGCTGAAGGCGTTTCTTTTGGCGGGTCTTCGACTCGGCAGGAAGTGATGGAGGCTATTTCGTTATTTACCCGGTCAAATTCATCTTCCAGCCGCGAGAGCTCTTGCGATGCGCCTTCCACGCTTTTCGCGGTCCCGAGGGTCTCCAATTGGCTGCAGATATCTGCCATACCCTGCGCGCCGATGGTCAGGCTCGCTCCCTTCAACGCATGGGCTTCTCGAGCGAGCCGTCCTGTATCACAGCCTGCGATAGCTCCTCGCAGCACGGCAAGGTGCGCAACCGCATCGTGTTCAAATGTCTCGAGCAACTCAGGGAAAAAGGATGGCCCCATGTCTAAACCGAGTTCCGTTAGATCCTGCAACGTCTTTTTGCAGAGCGCAGGTTCACTCTCGTGTTTCACACTGCCGTTCCAGGACGTGCTGCTCCGATCGTTGACCAGAGTCCTTTTCGCTCTAGCGGAAACTCCCCGGGCAAGAGCGGCCGCGAACTTTTCTAACATAATCGGCTTGCTGACGTAGTCGTCCATGCCGGCTGCCAGACATTTCTCGCTGGCGCCCTGCATCGCATGGGCGGTCAGGGCGATAATATAGGGTGGGGGAAAGTTGTCCCGGCGTGCGCGGATACGCCGAGTCGCTTCGTAGCCGTCCATCTCCGGCATTTGGCAATCCATCAAAACGATATCGTAAGGAGTGTGATCCAGTGCCTCCAATGCAGCGAGCCCGTTCGGTACGGCGTCTGCAGTGTATCCAAGATGTTTCAACTGTCCCAAGGCGACCTGTCGGTTTACGGCGTTGTCTTCGGCCACGAGCACCCGCGCATTCTGCTGCAGCGGTTGAGCTGGAGCGGGAGAACCAGGAGACAAGCGCAGCGGCGCCGACGCCTCGAACAGGGCGTTCCCAAGGCAATTGAAGAGCGCAGAATGCCGCACCGGCTTAAGGCACCATTCCGCAAACCCCGCGATGCGCAATTGTTCCGGACTGATCTGTTTGCCGAGTCCGGCGAGCAAAATGAGCCGGGCGCCGGCAATTTCCGGATCGGCCTTGATTTCCCGTGCGAGCGCAACGCCGTCCATGGCCGGCATCTCCCGGTCGATGATCGCCAGCAGATAAGGGTCGCCTTCTCGCGCTGCTCTCCGCAGGCAATCGAGCGCGTCGGCGCCGCTGGTCGCTTCGCCGTGGCGCATTTTCCATGCTATGATCTGCTCCTGCAGGAATTGGCGGCTTGTCCTGTTATCATCGACGACAAGCACCCGCACGTTGACGAGCCGGTTATCGCCATCCGGGATCGACTGAAGCGCCGGCGATTTTAGCAATCGCAGCGAGAACCAGAAGGTCGAGCCTTTTCCCTGGGCGCTCTCAAGGCCGATCTTCCCATTCATTTTTTCGATTAACTGTTTGGAGATCGCAAGCCCCAGACCGGTACCGCCGAATTTACGCGTCGTCGACGTGTCGCCCTGACTGAAGGCCTGGAAAAGGTTCTTCTGGGTCTCTGGCGCGATTCCTTTGCCGGTATCGCTGACTTCAAACCGGAGCTCGCAATCCCTCTCGTTTTCTGCGTGGCACGAGACCCGCACGAT